>Ga0307488_10000021_pt1 | contig 121685 bp, 116 predicted proteins | sample SB02metaG_FD_202248 | JGI IMG/M metagenome (GOLD analysis project Ga0307488, IMG submission 202248) | Sea-ice brine microbial communities from Beaufort Sea near Barrow, Alaska, United States - SB 0.2 | ecosystem: Environmental > Aquatic > Marine > Coastal | place: USA: Alaska | collected...
AATATTTGAAAGCCTTTGGCTATCAATCTTTTGTGTTAACTATGATATACCCATCAAAATCTGAAAATGAGAGTCTTAGAATTGCTTCTTTGAATAAACTTCAAATCATCAATTCTGAACCCGAAGCGAACTATAACAATATAGCTGAATTAGCATCTTATATTTGTGATGTTCCTATTTCTCTTATTACCTTGATAGCAGATGATAAACAATGGTTTAAAGCCAAATTTGGCACAGATCTTTGTGGTACCGATATAGATATCGCTTTTTGCTCACATGCCATTTTAGAACCAAATAAATTAATGGTGGTTAAAGACACGCTCTTGGATTCAAGATTTGTAGACAACCCCTTGGTGACATCAGATATTAATATTCGCTTCTATGCTGGAATGCCACTCTTGTCATCTGAAGGATTCCCATTAGGTACTTTATGCGTGATAGATAATAAGCCACATACTCTAAATGACAAACAGAAAAATGCTTTAAAGGCATTAGCAAATCAAGTAGAGAGTCTTTTTGAATTACGAAGACAGAATTTGGAATTAGAAAAAATTAAGAAGGATCTAAATATAAAAAACAACCAACTTAAAGAATTTGCAGGGACCGTTTCTCATGATATGAAAATGCCCTTGGCCAATATGATCATCACTTCAGACCTATTAAAGGCAAAATATGGAAGTCTATTAGATGAAACCGGCAAAAATTACCTTACTTATTTAAAGCAATCTTCTTTTAGATTAAGCAATTATATAACAGATATTCTAAATCATTACGAGAGTGATACATTACTAAACACACACACAGAAAATTTTGACACACAAGATGTTTTAGAGCAAATTATAGATCTTTTAAACATCAAATTCGATTGTGAGATCAATCTTCCCGAAGATAATTTAATTGTTTATTGTAATCGAGGTGCATTTCAGCAAATATTCTTTAATCTTATTGGGAATAGCCTTAAATACAACAATCAGGAAAAGATCATTATAGATATAACCGGAAGAGAGGAAAATGGTTACTATCATTTCTCTGTATCAGATAACGGTATAGGGATCCCTGAAAATAAACAAGAAGCAATTTTCGATCTATTTACAATTGTAGAGGAAGCCGATAGAAGTGGAAACCGTGGAAACGGAATAGGATTATCTACAGTAAAAAAATTAGTGGCTAATCTAGGAGGTGAAATTTCTGTAGAATCTGAGGTAAATAAAGGTACAATCTTTAACTTTTCTATTAAAAGAGCCCTTTAGGATAAAATCTACTTGATTTACAGTGGAATAGCTGCGAAAAATTTCATATTATTGAGTAGGAATACTTAACTGTTGCAAGCAGAAAATAAAATGGAGTATAAAATAGTAGATAATGAAAAGATGCGGCAATCCGTATTGAAGGGTTATAATATTTCCAAAACAACTTCCGATGAAGATTTTAATCAACTTATCAATCTGGCAGCTACTATTTGCCAGACCCCAACGGCGTATTTAGGTGTAATAGATAAATATAATGTTTGGCTAAAGTCTAAAACAGGTATTGAAGTTGATGAAATTGAGAGGAAAATCTCATTTGAACAACATACTTTAAATTCTGAAAAGGAAATATTTTGTTTAAATTATTCTGAATCTCCTGAGCTCTTTGAAGTTGCCCGATCCCATTATAAAGAAGATTATAAATTTTATTTGGGCATCCCATTAACAAACTCTTTAGGATATACCATTGGTGTTTTAAGCGTGCTGGATGTAAAGGAAAGGCAACTTAAGTCATATCAAGTAGAAGGCTTAAAGACACTGGCCAATCAATGCATGAAACTTTTTGAATTTGCTAAGCAAAGTAAAAAGTTTCGTGTTATAAAGAGGAAACTCAAACAAAAATATCAGGAACTTGAAAAATTCGCGAGTGTGGTTTCACACGATATCAAATCTCCGTTAGCAAACATTATTTCACTTACAGAATTGCTGAAAGTGGAAAATCAAGGAAAGTTTGATGAAGAGACCACTCAATATTTAAATTACTTAAATGAATCTTCCTATTCTTTGAGAAACTATGTAGATGGTATTCTAAGCTTTTACCGGAGCGATAATATATTAGATAAGGATTATGAAAATGTAGATCTCCATAATTTATTAAGTGGTATTGCTCATTTATACGATGTTGCTAATGATGTAGAAATAGATTATCCGGAAACAGCAATGCTTCAGAATGTTAATAAAGCTGCCCTTACACAGGTTTTTCTCAATTTAGTGACCAATGCCTTAAAATATAACAGTAAAGACCATAGGAAGATCCAGATCACCTTTAAAAAGACGGAGAGTTTCTATCACTTTGCAGTAATAGATAATGGGGATGGTTTTCCAGAAGAACAATCTTCTAAGATCTTTAATCTTTTCACTACTCTGGATACCAATGATAGAGATGGGAATCCGGGAAGTGGAATTGGTCTGGCTACTGTTAAAAAATTGATCAATAGCATGGGAGGAACCATAAAAGTAAAATCTACTCCAGGAGAAGGTAGCTGCTTTCAATTTACCATAAAACGAGTTTAATCGTTCTTAATTACAGGATTCAAAGGCTGTTTTTATATATTTGATAAACAATTAAATCTTTCATGCAGTTTCATCACCCAGAGGTATTATACGCGCTTGTACTGCTGATTATTCCAATCCTTGTTCACTTATTCCAACTTAGAAGATTTAAAACAGAATATTTTACAAATGTGAAATTTCTGAAAAAAATCAGTCTGCAAACTCGCAAGAGTTCCAGGATTAAAAAGTGGCTAATATTAGCAAGTAGGTTATTAGCACTGGCAGCGATTATCTTCGCTTTTGCCCAAGCCTATTTCCCGTCTCCAATTTTAAATTCCAATAGTGTAGAAACTGTTATTTATTTGGATAATTCTTATAGCATGGAAGCTTTAGGGAAAAGAGGAAAACTTTTAGAGCGAAGTATTCAGGAATTGCTAGAAAGCGATTATGCAGGTAAGAAAGTGAGTTTGTTTACAAATTCCGGGGATTATAAAAATAGCTCCCAGAAAGATCTTCAAGCCATTACTTATTCAGGAAATCAAACAGATTTTAACACTGCATTATTAAAGGCGAAAAACAACTTTTCTAAGGATACCGGAACTATAAAGAAATTTCTAATTCTCTCAGATTTTCAGCAAAAACCAGAACTCCCCAAAACATTAAACACCTCTGAAATTGATATCTATACGTATTCTCAAGTTCCAGAGCGAAAAGAGAATATCTATATTGACACAGCATTTTTATCCTCTGAATCTATAGATTCCCGGGTGTTAACTGTTAAAATAAGCAATTCAGGAGAAAATTCCCAAAACACCCCAGTCTCGTTATTTACAAATGAAAAATTAATTGGGAAGACTAGTGTTTCACTAGAGCCTAATGAAATAAAGGAAGTCTCATTTCCCATTAATGATCTGGAAATAGAAAAAGGAAAAATTCAAATAGAAGATAATAGTTTACAATTCGATAATTCCCTTTATTTTTCCCTGAACCCCATTCCACCTAACAAGATCTATTCTATTGGTCTTGGCAATAGTGCATTTTTGGAAAGGATCTATACCACACCAGAATTTCAATTCAATAATTCAGCAGCAGCTGCTATAAATTTCAATTTGCTTAATGATGCAGATGTTATCATTTTAAATGAACTCCCCGAAATTTCTGATGTTTTATTTACAAACCTATCCAAACTAATTTCGAAAAACAGAATTTTTATCCTTATTCCTTCCGCAGAAATTTTAGGCCCAAATTTCATAGCGTTTTCTAAAAATTTAGGAATTACTGGTTTTGATAAAAAGCAGGATGAAGAAAAGTTTATTACCAATATCAAATTTCAACACCCCATTTTTAAGGATGTTTTTGATCAACAGGTTAAAAATTTCGAATACCCAAAAGTTCAGATGAACTATCATTTAAACGCACGAACTAATACTATATTAGACCTACAGGACAATCAGCCCTTCTTATTTCAGAAGGGAAATTCCTTTATATTTTCAGCGCCTTTAAATTTAAAAAACTCTAATTTCATCCAGTCACCACTAGTAGTTCCCACTTTTTATAAAATGGCATTTTCTAACATAAATACTCCTGCTTTATATTATTATTTAGGAGTAGAAAATAAGATCACACTACCTATCTCTACTAAAAAGGATGAAATTGTAAAACTGAACTCCGAAAAATTAAGTTTTATTCCGCTACAGAAAAATTTAGATGGAAAAATAGAGATCACCACAAACGAGCTCCCGGAGAATCCAGGGAATTTCATGGTAGAATTAGGAGATCTTGAAGAAATGGGGATAAGCTATAATGTGGATAGAGCAGAAAGTAAGATGCAATACACCGATCTTGATAACATAAAAACCATTAATAAGATCAATAATCTAGATGAATTCTTTCTTTCTGAAGGCTATGAAAATGAAAAGAATACTTTGTGGAAATGGTTTGTTACTTTTGCTCTGTTATTTTTAATCGTTGAAACACTACTCTTAAAATATTTTAAATGAAGCGACTTCTTAAAGCTGCCAAAATAATTGACCCTAAATCTAAATACCATAATAAAAAAGTAGATATTTTAATTGAAGGAGGAAAAATTCTAAAGATTGGAACTTCTTTAAAAGAAGAGAATGTTGAGGAAGTGATAGACCTTAAAAATCTTCATGTTTCAAGGGGGTGGTTTGATAGTAGCGTGAGTTTTGGGGAACCCGGATATGAAGAACGTGAAACTATTAAAAATGGATTAAAGGTAGCAGGACAAAGTGGATTCACTCAAATTGCATTAAATCCCGGAACAAATCCCGTATTAGATAATAACGGTTCCATAACTTCAGTAACTTCTAAAGCTGCAAATAATGCGGTTCAATTATTTACAATTGGAGCGCTAACCGTAAGATCTGAAGGGGTTGACCTTGCAGAATTATACGACATGCATCAGGCTGGGGCGATTGCTTTCGGAGATTATAAGAAAGCTATATCACATCCCAATCTTTTAAAACTTTCTTTGCTCTATGCTCAAAATTTTGATGGCTTGGTACAATCCTTTCCACAAGACGATCAAATCGCTGGCTACGGACTGGTTAATGAAAATATTAATAGCACCTCTCTAGGTTTAAATGGAATCCCTGCTTTAGCTGAAGAGCTTCAAATAATTAGAGATCTCTATATTTTAGAATATACCGGAGGAAAGTTACATATTCCAACCATTTCTACCGAAAAATCGGTGAAACTGATCAAAGATGCTAAGAAAAAAGGCTTGGATGTAAGCTGTAGTGTTGCTATTCATAATCTAATATTCACAGATGATGAGTTGGTAGAATTCGATACCAGATATAAGGTGTTGCCTCCATTGCGAACTAAGAAAGATCTTAAAGCTTTACAAAAGGGTGTTTTAGACGGAACCATAGATATGGTAACTTCAGACCACACTCCAATAGATATGGAACACAAAAAAGTGGAATTTGAGCACGCATTATTTGGAACTATAGGTTTGGAAACTGCTTTTGGAGCACTTTCTAAAACATTCACATTAGAAGAAACTATAGACCTCTTAACTAAAGGAAGAAACCGATTTAATATTCCGGAAGTGAAGATTGAAGAAGGAAGTATCGTGAATTTAAGTCTTTTTAATCCTGAAGGGGAAACCGCTTTTGCTAAAGAAAATATTATTTCAAATTCAAAAAACAGCTTGTTCCTAAACTATAAGCTCAAGGGCAGTGTTTATGGAATTATAAATGGGGAGCGATCAAGCCTTGTGGTTAAAGCTTAATTCCATAATTTTGTCATTCATCAATCACCTAAATTAAACACATCATGGACACTTCTATCGAAAAAGGAAAACCCGCAGCTATTGTAGCTTATCTAACTATAGTTGGAACCATTATAGCCTATTTTATGAACAACGAATTAAAGAATGGTTTTGCTAGTTTTCATATCAGGCAGGCATTGGGAACTCATATTACCTATTTCTTGTTAGGTGCATTTGTAAGCATTTTTGACAGTTGGATGGTAACCTATGCTTTTTGGATCTTTATAATTATTCTTTGGGGTTACGGTCTTATGACAGCAATTCAGGGAGAGAAAAAAGAAGCTCCATTACTAGGAAATCAATTTCAAAAATGGTTTAGTACCGTAAATTAAAGAATGACAACAATACCTCTATCCCTAACACACCTCATAAGACCATCATCTATAACCTCTGGTAAAGCACCAGTCCTAATAATGTTGCATGGTTATGGGAGTGATGAGAATGATCTATTTTCTTTTGCTAATGAATTACCAGAAGAATTATTGATAATTTCTGCAAGAGCACCTTATCAGCTTCAACCATATGGACATGCATGGTATGCAATAAATTTTGACTCGACACAGGGAAAATTTAGCGATGATGAACAAGCAAAAAAATCCCGAATTGCTATTTCTAATTTTATTGATGAAGTGATTGAAAACTATCCGGTGGATAAAGAGAATCTCACGCTATTAGGATTTAGTCAGGGAACAATATTGAGTTATGCGGTTGCGCTTAGTGAACCTTCTAAAGTGAAAAATGTGATCGCGCTAAGCGGTTATATCAATACTGAAATTATTACTCCTGGTTTTGAGAAAAATGACTTTTCAAATCTTTCCATTTACGCTTCCCACGGAAGTCAGGACCAGGTGATCCCGGTTTCTTGGGCTAGAAAAACACCCGATTTGCTTAAAGAATTAGGAATTGAGCATACTTATACTGAATTCCCTGTTGGACATGGAGTCCATCCTCAAAATTTTGCGGAATTTAAAAAGTGGCTAGTAGAACGTCTTTAACCTTGGGGATACAGAAACGATTTTTCTGTATTCAGGATCAAATTCTTATTTTCATCTAATTCATAGGAGATCAGGATCTCACCCCAATAAGTGCCATCGGTGAAATCTGCAATGATCCATTTATGGTTTAGGATCTTTACTTTATTAATACGCATAACTCCTTCCATTCCAGCAAAGGGAACCAGATCGTTATCCTCAGTTGCTCTATTTCTGCCTATTATCTCATCTTCAATAGCCAGAGCTAATTTTTTAGAATCGATATCTGAACGTTCAAAATAAGAAATGGCTTCTTCATTTTCAGCTAAAGAGAAATAATTCAAATTCAAGTTTTCACTTTCTAATTGCTCTTTCTCCTTCTCTAAATCGGCTACTAATTCTTGAAATTTTTCTATTTTTTCCTCTTTTGAATCAAGGATCTTTTTATCGTTCACATAAATGAAAATCGTGAACAAGAACATGAAAATTAATAAATAAGATATTATTTTACTTCGCATTAAATGGTGATTTTTAAATTATCGTAGGCCAAAAATACATTTTTTGGCAATGAAGCCTGGATCTCATCATGAAATCCTAATAAGTGGCTTATATGAGTTATATACGCTTGGTCTGGTTCAACTTCAGCAATAAAAGCTAAAGCATCTTCTAAATTGAAATGTGAATGGTGTGGTTCCTGCCTAAGCGCATTTATAACCAATACCTTAACTCCCTTCAATTTATCTGTTTCCTCAGGCTCAATAGTCTTAACATCGGTTAGGTAAGCAAAATCCTTTAATCTGAAACCAAATACCTGCAACCTGTTATGCATAGCATTAATAGGAATAATAGGTAGTTGTTTGAAAAGAAAGGGTTTATTTTCAATTTTGTTGATCTGAACACTGGGCGCCCCGGGATATTTATCGTCTTTATTCAAAATATACTCGAAACGTTTATGCAAGTTGTTAAGGACCCTAGGATGCGCAAAAACAGGGATATCTCCCTGTCTAAAGAAAAATGGACGGATATCATCCAAGCCGGCAGTATGGTCGTTATGCTCGTGTGTAAATAGGATTGCATCCAATCTATCTACATTATTAGTCAACATTTGTTCTCGAAAATCCGGTCCGCAGTCAATTAAGATATTAAACTCATCCCATTCAATAAGAACAGAAACCCTTAACCTCTTGTCCTTTTGATTATTACTTAAACAAACTGGATGATCACTACCAATTACTGGGATTCCCTGAGAAGTTCCGGTACCTAAAAATATTACTTGCAAGCTTTTTATTTTAAGACAAAAGTAAGTATAATTTTTTTTCTGCAGGCTTCTGTTTTTACTACCTTTGTTTACTGTAACACTTTTCTCAAAAAGATAAAACTATGCCCATTACCATTATGGGGGATCGCGAGTTTGAAAACGTTCCTTCTATTAAAAGTAAAGCTTTAAGAATAAATCTAAACGAAAACATTTACGGCACATTTGCCGAAATTGGAGCAGGACAAGAGACTGTTCGAAATTTCTTTCGAGCGGGTGGAGCTTCCGGTACTATTGCGAAGGCGATGAGTGCATATGACAAAGATTTTAGTGATGCTATTTACGGTGTAGAAGACGATAAAAGGTATGTTACTGAAGATAGGTTAAAGAAAATGCTTTCCTATGAGATCGACTTAATTGAAGATCGAATCTCCCGAGAGAAACATCCTAACAAGCTTTTTTTTAGTTATGCAAATACTGTTGCCACTATAGATTTCGCGAAGAAATATAAAGGCCATGGATGGGTAGGTATTCGATACCAAGTAGATCCAAATGAAGATTATAATGAGATAAGCTTACATATTCGTTTTCACGAAAATGATGCAAGACTTCAGCAAAACACATTAGGGATACTTGGTGTAAACCTTATTTACGGGGCTTATTACAAGTACGATAATCCTAAAAAATTACTGAGATATCTTTATGATCATATAGATAAAGATCAGGTAGAAATAGATACTATCAACTTTTCTGGACCAAGGTTTAGAAAAGTAGATAACAGGTTAATGAGTCTTCAACTGGTGAAAAACGGCATGACCGATGCGGTAATGTTTGCTCCAGATGGAAACAACATTCTTCCAGCCAGAATACTTTATAAAAAGAACATTCTCGCATTAAGAGGAAGTTTTAGGCCTGTAACCAATGTAAATATGGATATGTATAAAAGGTCTTTAGAACTTTTTATACAGGAAAATAAAGTAGAAGAAGAAAATACAGAAGTTATTTTTGAAATCACACTTTCCAACCTTCGTGCCGAGGGTGAGATAGATGAAAATGATTTCATGGATCGAGCCGAGTTACTTTGTTCTTTAGGGCAAACGGTAATGATCTCTAACTTCCAGGAATATTATAGAGTGGTTGAATATTTCTCCAGATATACCAAGGAACGAATGGGACTTGCAATGGGAGTGAACAACCTGATCGATATTTTTGATGAAAAATACTATCGTCACTTAAGTGGAGGAATTTTGGAAGCTTTTGGTAAACTATTCTTTAAAGACCTTAAAGTATACCTCTACCCTCTTAAAGATCCTGAAACTGGTGAAATTATTACCAGTGAGAATTTAAAAGTTCATCCACGTATGAAGGAGCTTTTTAAATTCTTTAAATACAATGGAAAAGTTGTAGATATTGATGGTTACAACCCCGGAATTCTAGATGTATTCTCTCGAGAGGTATTGCAGATGATTAATGAGGGAAAAACAGGTTGGGAAAAAATGCTACCGGAACGTACTACCTGTATGATAAAAGAGCAGAAACTTTTTGGATATAAAGAGCCTACACTTCAAAAGAAATCTTAGAGATTTATTATAAGTCACAAAAAAGCCGGATAAATTATTATCCGGCTTTTTTGATTAAATCAAATCGACTTGTCGTTAATCTATTCGGGTGATTTTAGCCCCAATAGCTCGAAGTCTTTCATCAATATTTTCGTAACCTCTGTCAATCTGTTCAATATTATGAATTGTAGATGTTCCATTTGCAGACATTGCAGCGATCAATAATGAAACTCCGGCTCTAATATCTGGAGAAGTCATTGTGGTAGCTCTTAAACTGGATTTAAAATCATGCCCAATTACGGTAGCCCTATGCGGATCGCAAAGGATGATTTTTGCTCCCATATCTATTAATTTATCCACAAAGAACAATCTGCTTTCAAACATCTTTTGATGGATAAGAACACTTCCTCTGGCTTGCGTTGCTACAACCAATAAAATACTTAGTAGATCTGGTGTAAAACCAGGCCAAGGAGCATCGCTAATATTCATTATAGAGCCATCAATAAAACTTTGGATCTCGTATCCATCTTTATGTGCAGGTACAAAAATATCGTCTCCTCTTTTCTCTATAGTTATTCCTAACTTTCCAAAAGTAGAAGGGATAAGACCTAGATTGTCCCAGCTTACATTTTTAATGGTGATCTCACTTTTAGTCATTGCTGCTAAACCGATCCATGATCCAATCTCGATCATATCTGGCAAGATGGTATGTTCACACCCGGTAAAACTCTCTACACCTTCTATCGTTAATAAATTGGAACCAACGCCTTCAATTTTAGCACCCATAGAATTCAGCATTTTACATAATTGCTGAAGATATGGTTCGCATGCGGCATTATAAATGGTGGTTTTTCCTTTTGCCCAAACCGCAGCCATAAGAATGTTAGCTGTTCCAGTTACTGAAGCTTCCTCCAACAACATATAATTTCCGGTTAATCCATCTGGGGCTTCAACACCATAAAATCGGTCCTCTTTATTATATCTGAATTTTGCTCCTAACTTTACAAAGCCTTCAAAATGGGTGTCAAGTCTTCTTCTTCCTATCTTATCTCCTCCTGGTCTAGGAATATATCCTTTTCCAAATCTCCCCAACAAAGGACCAACGATCATAATAGAACCTCGAAGACCACTACCTTCTTGCTTAAAAGCATCGCTTTCTAAATAATCAAGGTTTATAGCATCACTTTGGAAACTATAACTTCCTTTCCCAAGTTTTTCTACTTTAACGCCTAAATTTTCCAGCAGTTTAATGAGCTTATTAACATCAATTATATCTGGAATATTATTGATTATAATTTTTTCCGAAGACAATAAAACTGCACAAAGAATTTGAAGCGCTTCATTTTTAGCACCTTGAGGTTGTATGCTTCCACTTAAGGAATGCCCACCCTCAATTTGAAAAGTACCCATAAAGTTTTGATTTTTTAATAGCGTTTACGTCCGCGTGGGTTTCTATTACTAACAGGTTTTTTAGGCGTATTGCTAAATTTTTTGTTCCCTTTAAGCAAGCTTGCAGCCTCACTAAGATCTTCGTCGCTGTTTTTTAAATTGATCTTTCCATCACTTAGCTCCTTAAGATGATTATAAATAATATCGTCATCTACGGTCTCTCTATTCCAATTTAAATATGATTTTTTCATATGATTGGCAATAGTATAAACTAGAGCATCCTTAAGCTCACCATCTTCCCATTTTATAGCCTCATCTATCATTCTTTTGATATTATTACCATAAAAACGATATTTCGGGAAGTTCTGTGGATAATCCATAGGTTCCGGATGTTCCGCTAAAAGTTCTCTAGATGGTTTTGGAAAAGGAGAATCTGCATCCAATTTAAAATCGCTTATTATAAATAATTGATCCCATAATTTATGCTGAAAGTCTGGAACATCTCTTAAATGAGGGTTCATGTTTCCCATAACAGCAATAATAGATTTGGCTACTTTATTGCGTTCCTCTTCATCTTCAATGGCAACTGCATGTTCAACCATCTTCTGTAAATGCCGACCATATTCTGGAATGATCAACTTGCTCCTTTCGGAGTTATATTCTAATTCGTACGTCAAAATTGAAATTTATTGGTGATAACTAAATCGGTAGAAATTATACCGATTGCAAAATACTAAATATTATTTAACCGCCCTATGCTGTAAAACAATTAAATAGAATAAAGTGTATAGTTTTGTTTGTTAAAGAGAAATTACTCCTTCTATTTCCTTCCCTACCCTCTTATATTTTGCAATAACCGAATCGGGGTTTTTCATTCTAACATTAATGGAAACGCTGGTGTATTTCCCGTTTTTAGATTCTTTTGTATTTATAACAGCTCCCATATCATCAAAAATGGCATGAATTTGAACTATCTTGGTTTTACTGGTAAACACGATAAATTTATACAAATACACTGATGGCCAAGTTGTTGTTTCTTCTAATTGAAATTTCAACTTGTCATAAAATTCTTCAGGGTTCTTCTTTGACTCCATAATTTATATCATTCCTTCTTCTGCAAATATACGAGTAATGATTCATTTTTTTTATCGATTACAAATACCGAAATTTGTCAGGTGCAAAATAAAAAAATAATTATCACCGGTGGACCCGGTACAGGAAAATCTTCTATAATACATTATCTGGAATCTCAGGGGCATCACTGCCTGCATGAGGTCTCCAGACAAATAACTTTAGAAGCTCAACAACAAGGTATAGAACAACTGTTTTTGGAACAGCCGCTTTTATTCAGTGAGAAATTACTGGAGGCTAGAATAAACCAGCATAACCAGGCTATAGCTCTTTCAAAAGATCTTTTATTTTTGGACAGAGGGATCCCGGATGTTGTCGCCTATATGGATTATATGGGAACTCCATATCCTTCTAAATTCACAAATGCCTGCCAAAATCATGAATATGATGAGATCTTCTTATTACCGCCTTGGAAAGAGATCTATAAAAGCGATAATGAGCGTTATGAATCCTTTGAGCAAGCAATGCTTATCCATGAACATTTAAAAAATGCATATATTACTTATGGTTATGAACCTATAGAAGTTCCTACGGGACCTATTATTGATAGAAGTAGATTCATAATAAATTCTTTAGATGGATAATTTTGCAGCAAGCCAAAGACATATTAAATAAGTATTGGGGATATTCTTCTTTTAAATCTTTACAAGAGGAAATCATTATTGCTGCGGAAAAAAATCAGGATATCATCGCCCTTTTACCCACAGGAGGCGGGAAATCTCTATGTTACCAGATCCCTGCCTTACAAAAGGAAGGAATCTGTATTATTGTATCACCACTGGTGGCTTTAATTGAAGATCAGGTTACAGCACTTCAGGAAAAAGGTATTAAAGCAATTGCAATAACTGGAGGTGTTTCCTATTCAGAATTGGATACGCTGCTGGATAATTGCATTTATGGCAATTATAAATTCCTCTATCTATCTCCAGAGCGATTGCAGCAGGATTTGGTAAGGGAAAGAATTAAATTAATGCCTGTTAATTTAATTGCTATAGATGAGGCACATTGCATCTCCCAATGGGGTCACGATTTTAGACCCGCCTATTTAAATGTTGCATCCCTAAGGGATCTACATCCAGAGATCCAAATAATGGCTGTTACCGCTACCGCTACCAACAAAGTAGTAAAAGATATAGCAGAGCAATTAAAATTAAAAAGTCCTGTAATCTTCAAAAACTCTCTGGAGCGAAATAATATTCGCTTCAACATGATAACTGCAGAAGACAAAGAATATAGAATGCATCAATTATTACAGGATCGTAATGAAAGTGCTATTGTATATGTGAGAAGTAGGAATGCAACCCTAGAAATAAGCAGGTCCTTAATAAAAAATGGCTATTCGGCTTCTGCATTTCACGGAGGTTTATCGGCAAAAGAAAAGACCAAACAATTAAATTCCTGGCTTAAAGAGGAAACTAAGATCATGGTGGCAACCAATGCATTTGGAATGGGAATAGACAAACCAAATGTAAGACACGTTATTCATTTAAATTTACCTGAAAGTTTAGAGAGTTATTTTCAGGAAGCCGGTAGAGCCGGGAGAGACGGTAAATCTGCAGTGGCAACTATCTTAACTAATAAAAGTGATATCCCTGTTCTCAAAAACCAATTTATTAATTCGCTTCCAGACCTCCCTTATGCGATCTTAATTTATAAGAAGCTTTCCTCCTATTTTCAAGTAGCCTATGGAGAAGGATTAAACACGGTTCACGATTTTAATTTTGCAGATTTTTGTCATCAATATCAGCTTAATAATTCTAAAGCCTATAATACGCTACAATTACTGGATAGGATAAGTGTATTAAAATTATCTCAGCAATTTAAAAAAGCAACCAACCTTCAGTTTATAATCTCCAACAAGCAATTGTTTTATTATTTGGAAGAAAACCCCAAATACGACCCGGTTATAAAAGCTGTCTTAAGAACCTATGGTGGCATCTTTGATAATAAAGTTCAAATTAATTTAGTTTCCATTTGTAAAAAAGCAGGCACCATAGAAAAGGAAGCGCTTGCTATTTTAAGCACTTTGCAAAAAGATAAAATTGTAGAGTTTGAGCATCAACAGAATGATGCTTCTATTACTTTTCTGGTTCCAAGAGAAGATGAAAACAGTATTTATCCATTTTCAGACTATATAAAAGAACAATCTGTTAATAAGCTTAAAAAGATTGAGGCTCTGTTAGCATATGTAAATAATGACAAGAAATGTAGAAGTCAGCAATTGTTGAACTACTTTGGAGATAAAGAAGCCAAAAAATGCGGTATCTGCTCGGTATGTATGCCGAGGGACAAGTACCTTAAAAAGGAATTGATCAAAAATATTTATGATGATATAGTTTCAATATTGAAGCAAAACGAAGAGAATTCAAGAATTATCTGCTCCAAATTACCTTATCAAGAAAAGGCGATTTTGAAGGTGATAGACCTAATGCTGCAAAAGGAATTAATTTCCATTTCATCAACCAATACTTATAAATTAAAGAGTTAATGAGAGATCTAAGAATAGTTTTTATGGGGACACCGGAATTTGCCGTGACCACTCTAAAACATATAATTGAAGCTAACTATAATGTTGTTGGAGTAATAACCGCACCAGATAGACCTGCCGGGAGAGGTAGAAAATTACAACAGAGTGCCGTAAAAGAATTTGCTGTCTCAAAGAACCTACCCATACTACAACCCACCAATTTAAAATCTCCCGAATTCTTAAATGAGTTAGAAAGCTTAAAACCAAATCTACAAGTAGTAGTTGCATTTAGAATGCTTCCCAAAGTTGTCTGGCAATTACCAGAATATGGCACATTTAATCTTCATGCATCTTTATTACCACAATATAGAGGAGCAGCCCCTATTAATTGGGCTATCATAAATGGAGAAACTATTACTGGAGCTTCCACTTTCTTTATAGACGAAAAAATAGATACTGGCGCCATGATCCTACAGAAGGAAACTCCTATTGAGTCAAATGATAATGTAGGAAGTTTACATGACAGGTTAATGGTTCTTGGAGCAGAATTGGTTGTAGACACATTAGCACTTATAAAAGAAGACAAAGTTCAAACCACCATACAGGAAGAAAGCGAGACTTTAAAGGAAGCTCCAAAGCTTACTAAAGATAACACCAGAATCGATTGGTCGTTAAGCCTCAACCATATCTATAATTTTATTCGAGGATTAAATCCATATCCTGCAGCATGGACCATTATAAAAAATGGTGACATCGAAATTAAAGCAAAATTGTTTGATGTGGAGGTCTTACAGGAATCTCATAATACCGAAATAGGTGAAGTTATACAGGAGAATAATAAATTAAAAATTGCGGTACGAGATGGGTTCCTTTTAGTAAATGAAATACAGTTACCCGGAAAGCGAAAAATGAAAACAAAAGAACTTTTAAATGGGTATCAATTCGAAATTGACGCTAAAGTTCTGTGAAGCCTTATCCCCACTGAAATGATAGATTTTTGAAAATAATTAGTATATTTATTAACAATAAACTCAAGTTGTTAACAAAATCCCGCATTTCCCTTGATATTACTTGCGTGGCTGAGAAATCCGCATAAATTTGTAAAGCAAATTAACATAAACGTTTAACCAACAATTAATTTAAAATTGAAATTATGAACAAAACAGATTTAATCGATTCAATGGCTGAACATGCTGGAATTTCTAAAGCAGCAGCTAAAAAAGCATTAGAGTCATTTCTAGGAAATGTTGAAGGTTCTCTTAAAAAAGGAGACCGTGTTTCTTTAGTAGGATTTGGTTCTTGGTCAGTTTCTAAAAGAGCTGCTCGTGAAGGTAGAAACCCACAAACAGGAAATACTATTAAAATTGCTGCTAAAAATGTAGTGAAATTTAAAGCAGGTGCAGATTTACAAAAAGCTGTAAACTAATTGTAGTAGTTTTCTGTAATAAAAAATAAAACTCTCCTTCGGGAGGGTTTTTTTTTGAATTTAATTAAAAAATCATTTGAAATTGTTAAATTAATCTTTAGCTTTATTAAAAAGTAGGAAGTCATGATTGCCTTAAAACCATCTAAAGGTGTTTTATTAGTTGCTGAGCCAACTATTATTGGGGACACCTCTTTTAACCGTTCGGTGGTTTTGCTTGCAGAACACTCCGAATCTGGTTCTATTGGGTTTATTCTTAATAAAATTCTGGATTTCACCTTACAGGATCTTATTCCTGAACTCAAAAAAAGTTTTAAAATCTATAATGGAGGGCCTGTAGAGCAGGATAATCTTTATTTTATACATAAGATCCCGGATCTTATTCCAGACAGTATAGAGATCGCCAATGGTATTTACTGGGGCGGTAATTTTGAAGCGGTAAAAAAATTAATTCTAAGTGACCGGATCACTGAAAAAGAGATTCGTTTTTTTCTTGGCTATTCCGGCTGGGATGCAGAGCAACTTAATGAGGAATTAAATTCTAATTCATGGATAATCACAGCACATCAAGACGCTAAAGACATTATTGAAAGACCATACAGATCGTTCTGGAAGGATAAAATGATAGAACTTGGTGGTAATTATATGCTTTGGTCCAATGCGCCTGAAAATCCTAGCTACAATTAACCTAACCTCCCTTTTACATTTAATTTAGTCAGCAATTCTTTCGCTACTGTATTTCCAAACTCTTTTTTCCTGTATTTAGAAACAGGTTGAATTCCCACAATTACATTAGAAATAAACATTTCATCAGCTTTTTGTAATTCAAATGGAGAAATACTGGTTTCTTCAATTTCTAGATCTTTCATTGTTTTCACAATAGAAAGTATTTGTTTTCTTGAAATTCCATTTAGTGCACCATCTTTTAATGGAGGCGTTTTAATTTTATTACCACTTACCAAGAATACGTTTCCATTTAAAGCTTCTACAACATTCTTATTTTCATTGATCAATAAACAGTTATGGTAGTCATTTTCTTTGGCAAAAATACTTCCCAAGACGTTTACTGCTCTATTGTTGGATTTAATTGTAGAAAGAAGTCCACTGGTGATATAGTGATCTTTAAATAACTCCACTTCGTAATCTTCTGTATTTAACAAATAGAATGGGTCTGGAAGCTCTTCAGAAGTGATAATATAATCTATATCTAAGGTGTCCGGCTTATAATATCCACCCGCTTTCCTAAAAACTGTAAACCGTATTCTGGCAGGAGAATTAATTAATTGATTTTCCTTTAATAGATTTAAAATTTCCTCTTCAAGTAATTCTGGCGAAAAATTCCCCGGGATTTCCATTCGCATGATCCGCATAGAGGACATAAACCTAAAATAATGATCTTCCCAGAAGATGATCTTTCCATTTATAACTCTCAGTGTTTCAAAAACAGAATCACCATAGGCTAATCCTCTATTGAATACTGAAATAGTTGCATCCTTATCTTCTACTAAATTCCCGCTTATATTTATCATAAAAAAAACCCCGTAATTATTATAAAACGGGGCAAAGGTACTATTTATAATATAGAAATTAAGACGAACCTAAGATCTGTTTTAAGTCTGAAATCATATTATCCCAAAGCATCTTCCCTTCTTCTATCTCATCATCCTCAGCAAAATCTGTGATCATTATAGATACATCTTTAGTGATCTCATCCACTTGGATTCTAATTTCAAAAAAATAGGGGCTGTCTTCATCTTCTATCCATCTAAATTTTATGCGCTCACCATTTTTCTTACTTAGGAGCTTTGCTCTTTCTTCAGATTCATTCCAGATGAATGTAAAAAATTCTCCACGAGAATTCACATCGTCTGCATACCACTCGCTAAGACCAGAAGGTGTTGAAATATATTGATATAATAACGAAGGGGAAGCTTGTATTGGAAATTCCATTTCGTACTTAACTTTATCTTCCATGCTTTTTTTTATTAGATTTTGGGCAATATAAATATTAATTGCTAACCTTGAAAGAAAACAAATTAAAAATTTCGTAAAATAATACTTGTGCCAAAACAAATAGTTTTTATATTTGCAGCCGCAAACTTTTAGGTTGAAATGCCCATTATTATTAGTGATTCTTCTAATCTATTTGTTTGCAATTAAATATAAAATTTGGCGAGGTAGCTCAGTTGGTTAGAGCGCAGGATTCATAACCCTGAGGTCACGAGTTCAAATCTCGTTCTCGCTACAAAAACCGATCAGAAATCATATTCTGGTCGGTTTTTTTTATACCCTTATTTTTATTTCCTCTTTTTTTTAGTTATATCTTAATGCTAATTCCCTAAAAATTAAGGTTTTAATCAGTTTTTTATGCAGCATATTGTTATTCTTACCGGTGCCGGAATTAGTGCAGAAAGCGGTCTAAAAACCTTCCGTGAGTCAGATGGACTTTGGGAAGGGCATGATATCATGGAAGTTGCCTCTCCTCAAGGATGGAAGAGGAATATGGAAAAAGTATTGGATTTTATCGAGCAGTAGACATTTTATTCTAAATGTTTGGGGCTAACATTCTTGTTTTATTAACTAATACAATTATTAAAAGGGGGTTATGAAAAAACATCTCTAAGGATTTCTCTTTTTAAAATATATTTGAAGGCAATTCATACAATGAAATACGTCTAAAGTAGTTATCATCTATAATCAGGTCTATTTACTAATGAAAAACCTTTAAAATATAATACCTATGAAAAATTTTAAAATTTCACTAAATATACTAGTGTTATTACTGATACTGCAATCATGTTCTGATAATGAAAACACACCCGAAACAGATTTAAATGCAGTGGCTTTTACTGCAGACGTTCATGTAAGCACATCGACTTTACCCCAAAATATCCTTGACTATATCATGGATAACTATTCTGGCTTGACTATTATAGAAGCTGAAATAGAAGATAACCAAAATTTTGAAATCACCTTAAGCAATGAATCTGAACTCATTTTCGATTCACAGGGTAATTTTCTCGGAGAAGATACTGATGAGAATAATGATTTCGGAGATGTGGAAGTAGATATTTCAGAATTACCTCAGAATATAATAGACTTCGTTAATCAATATTATCCGGGAATAGACATTGAAGAAGCCGAATTAGAAAGCAATGGTAACTATGAAATAGAACTGGAAAACGACGTGGAACTTATTTTTGATACAAATGGAAACTTCTTAGGACAGGCCCAGGATGAAAATGACGACGAACAGGGAGATGATGATGAAGACATCGATCCGGCAAACTTACCTCAGGTAATATTAGATTATATAAGTGAAAATTATCCTGATAATACAATTATAGAAGCTGAAATTGAAGGAGATGGTTCTTTTGAGGTTACTCTTAATAATGGTGTGGAATTAGAATTTGACGCAGATGGCAACTTCCTAAACGCTGAGGATGGCAATGGAGAAGACCATGATAATTAGGGAGAAGGTGAAGACGAAAAGTTTTAAAAAAGTCTTAACCTGAAAATAAAAACTAAGAAGTCAAACATTCAAAGTATGCCGATTTGCTTCATTGAGGTTGGATGCTTTTTCTAAATCCCTCAATTCTTGAATAGTTAACTTATTACTTAGCTTCAAAAATATTGGGCACAACATTTTTGCTGTTCAAATGATATTAAGTTAAAGTGAAAATAATTTATACAACTAGCAATCAGTAGTCTAAATCTTTATTAATCTTACATTTTTATTTTTCATAACCCAGAGGTCCCGAGTTCAAATCTCGGTCTCGCTACAAAAACCGATCAGAAATCATATTCTGATCGGTTTTTTTATACCCTTGTTTTTCTTTCCTATTTTTTTAGTTATATCTTAATGCTTAATTCCCTGAGAATTCAGGTTTAAATCTGTTTTTAATGCAGCATATCGTTATTCTTACCGGTGCCGGAATTAGTGCGGAAAGCGGCCTAAAAACCTTCCGTGAGTCAGATGGGCTTTGGGAAGGGCATGATATCATGGAAGTTGCCTCTCCTCAAGGATGGAAGAGGAATATGGGAAAAGTATTAGATTTCTACAATCAGCGCAGAAGGCAATTATTGCAAGTATCTCCAAATGAAGCCCACAAAGCCTTGGTAAAACTCGAGGATAAATATAAAGTTAGTATTGTAACACAAAACATAGACGATCTCCATGAACGAGCTGGAAGCACCAGAGTGATTCATCTTCATGGCGAATTACTAAAAGTGAGGAGTACTTTTGATGAAGATTTGATACTAGACTGGAAAAATGATCTACAAATTGGAGATTTTTGTGAGCATAATCATCAACTTAGGCCACATATAGTTTGGTTTGGTGAGGCTGTACCTATGTTTCCAAAGGCAGTAGAGCTTGTTGAAAATGCAGATATATTAATTATTGTTGGCACCTCTATGCAAGTATATCCTGCTACCGCTCTTTTAGACTATCTGAATAACGAAACCCCCGTTTATTTTATAGATCCTAGACCCAATATTTCTTCAGCTAAAAATTTAACCATTATTGCTGAAAAAGCTACAAAAGGTGTTGTGCAACTAGTAGAATCGATTATTTCTTCCTAACCCCTATTTCACGAATTGGATCTGGTTAAATAACTTGATAATCCCAGGTTCAAAATCAAAATTAGTGGCCACCACTAATTTCTTCAGTTCATATTCCAGAAACCCCCTTTTAAAGCTTTAGAGCTACTTAGTTAAAATAGTTAGTTAAATATGACTTTAATCATATTTAACTTTAGCTACAATACTTTCATTTATAAAACTAAAAAGGGAGACTTATACCGGGTTTATTTAAACAATTTGTTTAAAGTTTTATAAACTAATAAACAGGTAAGACTATGATGAACAAAAAGATTTTTGAATTACAGGCAGATGTTTGTAAAGTCCTGTCCCATCCAATAAGAATGGAGATCATCCACTTACTTAGGGAAGAAGAATTATGTTTTTCGAGAATTTTGGAGATTACTGGCTGCCTAAAATCGAACCTTTCCCAACATATTAAAATAATGGTAGAAAAAGGGGTTTTAAAGGTTAGAAGAGATGGGCAATACCGGCATTATTCCCTTTTATCAAAAAAGGTTGCGCAAGCCTGCCAATTGATGCATGAAGTCTTATTTCAAAACATACAGAAACAACAGGAATTACTAAAAAACTCATAAAAATGAAAACAGTTTTAATATTAGGTGCAGGAATTGGAGGGGTAGAAATCGCCCGGGAACTCAGTATACATAGTGGTAATGAAGAGGATATTCTCTTAATGAAAATTATTGTCTTCGAAAAAGAGGGAAAGAGTGTTTTTTCTCCTTCTCTACCATGGTTAATGGTGGGTAAAAGAAAAACTGATCAAATTTATAAATCAACCGAAAAATTAGAGGCTTCCGGACTCGAGGTTGTAAAGGGTGAGATCGAGAAAGTAGATCCGGAAAATATTTCAATTACCGTTAAAGGTAAAGAATACAAAGGAGATTATATGGTGATTTCCCTGGGTGTGGAACAGAAAGTCAACTATAAACTTGATGAATATGGGTATAATTTTTTTCAGCTTAAGGGTGCAGAGCTATTTCATGAAGAGTTAGAGAAATTTACCGGAGGGAAAATTGCAGTTTTAATTTCCTCACTACCTTTCAAAAGCCCGGCTGCACCTTACGAAGCAGCTATGTTAATTGAAGATTATATCTCCCAAAAAGGCTTAAGCGATGAAACCGAAATTTCAATCTATACTCCGGAAAAAGGACCTATGGAGTTTGCAGGTGAGGATTCTTCAAATGAGTTAAAGTCTTTACTGGAGAAGAAGGGAATAAAATACTTTCCCGAACATCAAATCACTTCGGTTTCAAAAAATAACCTGGAGTTTGCCAATTCTGAAAATTACAGTTTTGATTTATTGACTTTTACACCTGAACACCTGAGTCCTGCTGTTATTAGAAAAAGTGTTTTGGCAGGAAAATCTGGTTGGATCAAGGTCAATGAATTAACCTTGGAAACAGAATATCCCAATGTATATGCGATAGGAGATATTGTAGATATAACTCTTGAATCTGGAATTCCATTACCCAAATTAGGGATTTTTGCACGTAGTCAGGCAAAAATTGTAGCTCATAATATAGCCAGGAAGATAAGTAATAAGGCAATAGATAAAACCTTTAAAGCCGAAGGCGAGTATTTTATAGAATCAGGAGAAGGGAAAGCAATACCTGCAAAAGGGAATTTTAATACCTCATCAAAATCAAAAGTAGATTTGAATATACCGGATCATTGGGGACATATATCAAAATGGTGGACTGAAAAATATTGGTTTTTCAAAAATTTCTAGTTATAAAACTTTAAATATTATAGTTCATAAACTTCGATTATTTATGACTATTTTTTTATTTGGACTGCTGCTTCAGGCCCAAGAAGTAAGAACTATAGCGAAAGAAGAAGTTATTTCCAGAGTAAAGGAAAATAACCGGAAACTTAAAATATCTGAACAGGAATTCTTTGAAGCCCGGGACGATTACCGGCAATATGCTCCCAAACTTCTACTATTATTATTCCCAATAATGCTATTGTAGGGCCCTAAAATCAGTATAAATATTGTTACAAAACAGCTAAGTATTGCTATTATTTTAGTTTCTATCTCCATTTAAATTCAACACAAAAATATCCAGCGAACAGGCTTTCTAAAAATGCTTAAAGCATTACCTTTGTCGCTTAATTTTAAAGCTGTTCAGAATGACACCCCTTAGTGCTATTTCACCCATAGATGGAAGATATCATCAGAAAACCAAAAAATTATCGGCATATTTTAGTGAGGAAGCCCTTATAAAATATCGGGTTAGAGTTGAAATTGAATACTTTATCTCCTTATGTGAATTACCTCTTCCTCAGTTGAAAGATGTAAATACTTCTGTTTTTCCGAAGTTGCGAGACATCTATAATAATTTCACATCTTTAGATGCTTCAGCTATAAAAGAAATTGAAAAGACAACTAATCATGATGTAAAGGCAGTCGAATACTTTTTAAAAGAAAAATTTGAAGAGCTTTCTTTAAGTCAGTTTAAAGAGTTTATTCATTTCGGACTTACCTCTCAAGACATAAACAATACTGCAGTTCCTTTAAGTTTAAAGGAAGCTATTTCTAACGAATACATTCCTGCGCTTACCGAAATAATTGAAAAATTAGAAAGTTTAAGTGTAGAATGGGCAGATATTCCTTTGTTAGCTAGAACCCATGGTCAACCCGCTTCCCCTACTCGCTTAGGGAAAGAAATGGAAGTTTTTACAACCAGGTTAAACGAACAACTTGGGCAGTTAAAAAAGATCCCAAACGCTGCAAAATTTGGTGGTGCTACAGGAAATTATAATGCCCATAAGGTAGCTTATGGAACAATAGATTGGAAAAAATTTGGATCTAGCTTTGTTCAGGATACTTTAGGCTTGCATCATTCTTTTCCAACTACTCAAATTGAGCATTACGACCATATGGCTGCATTGTTCGATGCTCTAAAGCGCATTAACACGATCCTTATAGATCTTGACCGTGATTTCTGGACCTATGTTTCTATGGATTACTTCAAACAAAGTATTAAAAAGGGTGAGGTTGGTTCCTCTGCTATGCCACATAAAGTAAATCCTATAGATTTTGAAAATAGCGAAGGAAATCTAGGAATAGCAAATGCTATTTTTGAGCATTTAGCAGCCAAGCTTCCATTGAGCAGATTGCAACGTGATCTAACAGATAGTACCGTATTAAGAAATATTGGCGTGCCAATTGGACATACTCTTATTGCAATTCAATCTACATTGAAAGGACTAAATAAACTTCTATTAAATGAAGATAAAATTAAATTAGATCTGGAAAATAACTGGGCAGTTGTTGCTGAAGCAATTCAGACTATTTTAAGAAGAGAAGCTTATCCTAACCCTTATGAAGCTCTTAAGGGATTAACCAGAACGAACAAAGCTATCACTAAACAAAGTATGGCAGATTTCATTGAGACTCTTGAGGTGTCTCAAGAGATCAAAAATGAATTAAAAGTTATTACTCCACAAAACTATACAGGTATTTAATCCCTCGTTGAGGGTTTAACTAGAGGTTTTTGATTATCATATATTTTGATTGTCCACAAAGTATTATAAACCCCTTAAGGACGTCATTCTGTCCCGACGCTTCGGGAGTTTCAGAAGCTCATAACACTATAAAATAAATTGAGACTCTGAAATAAATTCAGGGTGACGAGATAACTATTATGTCAAAAAAGCGGATATACATTCATATTTTTAAATAAAAAAAAAGCCCTTGATAAAGTATCAAGGGTTTTTTTTATTATTCGCTTTTCTAATTATAATAGATCTTTAGAAAACATTTTGGAAATTCCATTTAGACCTTCCATATCCACATCCCCTTTCTCAATAGATCGTACTAATTGCAATATGTCCGATGGATTCATCTTGTCTCCTAAAACCCGTGCGATACCTATACCTTTAGTAACATCTTCACCATAAACAATAATTTCATCTACGGCTTCTTCATTGCCTGTGAAATAAACCTCCATTTTGGAATTACTTCCTCCATATTTCATTAGTAACTGGTATTTTTCATCTTTTAAAATATTCGAAATAGCAGCTTTTTCTTTATCTATCTTGTCTTGATTTTCAGGCTTTTTAGATATTGCCAAAATATTGACCTTCTTAACCGTTTCCAGCGTCATTTTTTGATCATTGCTCAAGGATTCTGTATTTGCAAACAAGCTTGTAGGCACATCTATAGCAACAAACTCATTGTTACCTTGATTTTCCACATAATATTCTTGCAAACTTTGTTTACTATCACAAGACATCATAAGCATGATGAAACAGAATAAACTTATACTCTTTAAAATTCTCATGTTTTATATTTTAGATTTCTTGTTTGCTTTTTTTAACTCCTCAGCACCCGGAACTTTCAAGTCTGTTGCCAATTTAGAGAGCTGTGTAAGATCTATATCCCCGGTAATACTTAGGATCATAGAAATTGGCTTCCCATCTTTTTCGCCATCCATGAACATAAAAAGTTCACTTACAAAATCATCATTTCTACCGGCTTTAGAATAAAATTTAATATTCTTACCGTCTTCATTAACTCTCATTAACTGCTCTAAGGAACCTTTGCTTAAATAAGAAGCAACATCTGCCTGCATTTGAGAACGCACTCCAGGCTCTGAACTGGAAAACATTCTTATTTCCTTAAGGTTTTCTATTAATTTGATGTATTGCTGTGCTTCAGGATCTGTTGAACTTAAGTCTACTTTAGCCAATAACTTGAACATTTTACTGGTCATGATCATAGCATCTACTTCTTTCATGTTTTCATACTTCTCGAAGCTTTGAGAATATCCTATTAATGAAACTAAACTTAAGGCAATAACTAAAATTGATTTTTTCATGGTAATTGATTTTTATTATTCGTTAATAAATTTGTTTTTGGTTTTATTGAATTCATTTAAATATTCTAAGTCTTTCCGCCCGTCACTAAAAACTTCGGCTACCATCTTCAAGGTTTCTTTTGTTTTTAAATAGGCTTGTTCCGGATCTTCTATGGTTCCTAAATTTTGTTTTTTTAGTGATAGGTTTGAACTATCATTAAAGAAAAGGAAACTCATAATAATTAGGATACTTGCAGCAATTCCCGCAAATGCCCATTTTTTATTGGGTCTGGCACTTAACTGAACTTCTTTTGAATATCCAATCTTTTTGGATTCTGAAGAAAAACTGAATATTTGCTTATAAGCTTCAAATTCCTGGGGAACTTCGTGAGAATTAAAATACGCTTTTAACTCTCTTTCTTCTTGAACAGAGGTTTTCCCATTCTCATATTTATCCAATATTAAGCGCAAATCATTTAATTCCATAGTGATGCGTTTTAAGTAACTCTTCTTTTATTTTTTTTCTGGCTCTCGACAAAGTAACACGAATTGCAGGTTCTTTCATTTTTGTGATTTCAGCAATTTCGTTATAATCATACTCTTCAATATCTCTAAGCTGAAAGACTATCTTTTGTTGCTCGGGCAATGTTGCCACAATTCTCTCTATCTGTTGAATTTCATCATGCAACTCTGTTTGCCTATGAACCGACAATTCCTTATTGTCATAATTATTATGTGTTATTCTTAAATTATTATTCTTTTTCGCCTTTAACTGATCCAAACAGTAATTTTTAGTGATCGATATCATAAAAGCTTCTAAGTTGGCATAATCCTTGATTTTACTCTTTCGATTCCAGATCTTTAAAATCACTTCCTGAGTTGCATCTTCAGCTGCTTCCTTTGATATAAGCAAACGCAGTGCCAAACGGTACATTTTGTCTTGGACTGGATCTATTAAGCTTAAAAAGGTATGATGATTCATAAAGTTGCCTGGTTGGTTTATAAGCCTCTTATACTTAAGACGATTTATATCTAATTTTGTAACAACAATTTTGTATTTATTTCAAAATTGTATCTATTTTTAGAGTCTAAAATTAAAAACTTATTAAAACTGCTATGAAAATATTTAAAATAACACTACTTACCCTGCTATTTAGCGGTTTTTTTGTGTCCTGCTCCACTGATCAAGATGATGTAAAACCCCCAGCAGTATTACCTACAGCTGATTTAACAGTAGAAAATTTCGTTTACCGAGGAATGAATGAAATATACCTATATAAAGCAGATGTACCAGTCTTGGCAAATGATTATTTCGCTTCTCAAACTGAAAAAAATAATTTTTTAGATAATTATACAACTCCAGAAGATCTTTTTTATGATGGATTAACCGCTTCTCAAGATAGATTCAGTTTTATAGTAGACGATTATGTAGCGCTTGAAAACCTTTTTAGTGGGGTGAGTAAAACTACCGGTTTATCTTACGGTTTAGTGAGATATTGCTCTGGATGTAGTGAGATTTTTGCATATGTGCGATATATTCTTCCAAATACACCTGCAGAAGAAACAGGTTTAAAAAGAGGGGATATCATAAATAGAATAGATGATACTCAATTAACCGATGCTAATTATAGCGATTTATTAGGTGCTGATTCATTTACTGTTGGTTTAGCTACTTTAGAGGGAACTACAATTTCAAATCTAGACCAGACTTATGATCTTACACAAATTACCGACTACAATACAAACCCTGTTTTTATATCTAAAACATTGAATGTTGATGGACAGAAAGTGGGTTATTTAATGTATAATAGTTTTACTGCAGATTACGACCCTCAATTAAATGCTGCTTTTGGGCAATTTAAAGCAGATGGTGTTACAGATCTTATCTTAGACTTAAGATATAATGGTGGAGGTTCTGTGAGAACTGCTACAGATCTTGCATCAATGATCACCGGGCAATTTCCTGGGCAATTATTTATGAAAGAATTTTGGAATGCAGAATACCAAGCATATTTTGAGAGCGAAGCTCCGGACAGATTGTTGAATAACTTTAATACCACGCTAAAAAAAGGGGAAAGTATTAATAGCTTGAATTTAAGCAGAGTTTATGTTATCACAACAAGTAGATCTGCATCTGCAAGTGAATTGGTGATCAACGGGCTTATTCCTTATATAGATGTTGTACAAGTTGGTGAAACTACAACGGGTAAATTTCAAGCCTCTGTAACGCTTTATGATTCGCCTAATTTTGGAAGATCTAACGCAAACTCAAGTCATACTTATGCAATTCAACCTCTTGTCTTGAAATCAGTAAATTCTGCCGGAGTATCAGATTACATCAATGGTTTAGATCCGGATATAGCAATTGATGAGAACATTAGAGACCTTGGAGTTCTGGGAGAATTAAGTGACCCTCTTTTAAATGCAACTGTGAATACGATTTTAGGGAACAGAATCAGTATTAATAATGATTTTGAAAAATACAAATTTGTGGGAGAGAGCTCTATGAAAGACCTTAATTACCAAAGAATGTATATAGATAAAATACCTGCTTTGATTGAAAGGTAGTTACAGTAAGTTCATTTAATTTAATAAAAAAGGGTTTCGATAGTATCGAAACCCTTTTTTATTTCAGAATAATCTTTCTTAAAAATTTAACACTAAACCAAATCTAGCGTTTCTGCCACGGGTATTAAACCTATATATTTCTTCATAAGCTTGGTTGGTTAGATTACTAATACCCCCAAAGATCTTAATATTTTCATTTACTCTATGGCTTATATAAAAATCTAAAAGATTATAGCTTTTTAAAGTCACTTCTTTGCTTTCAAAGGTTTCACTATCAAAAAATGAATCTGTTCTATCATCATTAAATTGATAAGTCAGTGAAACAAAAGAATTTGTTGAAATATTATAATTAAGAGAGGCATTTAGCTTGTGCTTAGGAATCCTCAAAGCAAATCGTTCTTCAGCTTCAGTAAAAGTATAGTTGGTTTTAATATTTATCTTATTTGAAAATGTATAATCCAGCTCCAGCTCTACTCCACTTGCATTGAATTTTTCATCTATATTTCTAAATTCCGAAATAAAATTAACAGGATCTATGTTTACAAAATCTATATAATTGGTTGTTTCCCTATTAAAATACACTCCACTTATTCTTAATGATTTTGAGTTAAATTCCAGACCCGCTTCTAAAGTGCTGCTCTCTTCAGGCTTCAGTTCTGAATTACCGTAAGTACTATCATACAATTGATATAATGATGGAGTAATGTAAGCTGTACTAAACGAAGCCAGAGCTTTTAAATCCCCACTCTTCAACTTAAAATTATAGGAAGGATTCAAATTATAAACCCAATTAGTTCCATATTCACTATGGATATTTAGTCGAGCTCCGGTATTAAGATTAAACCCTTTTCCAGAAATATATACCATATTTATATATGGATCTATGATATCAAATTCTGCAACATCCTCACTAACGGTTTGTTCAAATTCGGTTTTACCAAAAGGGATACTATAACTATTAAAACTACTGAACACTCCATTTAAACCAATAATAGTATGAAATTTATTATTGAAAATGTATTTATTATGAGAGTCGAATGCATACACTTTGCTGTCATATTTACTGGGATAATCAGAAATAATCTCGCGTTTTAGCTCAGAATAGCTATCGCTAAATATGAAACTTCCGTTTTTATAAGTGGCAACCCAATGGCTTCCTGTTCTAAATTGCTCACTTAACAATTCATTATCTGCATCGGTATACATGAAGGCGTCATCAAAAGAGGAATTAATATCATCGTAATTTCCATAGAAATAAAACTTTAATTTATCACTTAGCTTATACCCTACTCGTGCATATACATTGTATTTCGAAAAAGGATTATCTTCCATCTGTTCATTCTCATTTTCAGACTTTATTGAAGACATATTTTCTGAATGCCTATTACTGAAATTCACTTGATAATCGAATCTCGAAAGTCTCCCGCTAAGCGCAACAGAGTTATCGAATTGAGCGATATTATAATTCTGATTATTTTGAGTTTGATTGGTTCCCAGCACAGACTGCAACTGTAGTCCTATCTTTTTGTCTTTTGGAACTTTCGTAGTGATATTTATAACCGCTGCGGCGGCACCAGATCCATAGAGCGAACTGGACGCTCCCTTTATGATCTCTATAGAAGCTACTTGATCTAAGGGCAATAATCGTAGATCAAAATCATTAGAAATAGAGGAAGGATCACTCAACTGGATCCCGTCAACCAAAATTACAACTTGCCTGTTTCGTCCTCCACGAATATAATAACCTAAATTAATACCATCGTTGCTATGAGCGCCGTTGATTTCGATTCCACTAACTCTATTAATAACTTCAGGAAGACTTTGTCCGCTGCTTCTTTCCAGCTCTTTGGCGGTAATTTTAGTGACCACTTTTCCGCTATTCTCTCGATTCAAATTAAACTTTGAATCGATCAAGATAACTTCTTCTAAAGTGTCTAAAGCTATTTCTTTTTGTTGTCCATAGAACAACCCGGTGCACAGCAAAGCACCACAAATCCATAAATTTTTGTGCATGATAAATAAATATTACCAGGAAAAAAGATGTAGTATCCTACACCAAACTCTTTACCCGAAAGTTTGACATTAGCGAATATTGGCAGGTCTCCTGGCTCGTGTCCTGTTATTTACCTTCCCATCTTTTAAAGACAGTGGTGTAAAGAAGTAATAATAACAAGCATCCCGATTAAAATCGGCACTAAACTTACAGTTGCGGGAACAGCTTTGGATTCATTAATTTCAATTACACTAATTGAAATGTAAATCACCAAATTCCCTTTTAATCAATGTGGTTTCTTTATAATTTAAGAAAGCATCAAACCAAAAAATTCACTGCAAAATTAAACATTTATCTATCTTCAGCTTTAAAAAATTTAAATAATATTACTTTTGAAGAATAAACAGGTATCTATTGGAAAGAGTGCTAATTCTTTTAATTATTGTAATGTTCTCGTCATGTAAAAATGAGGAGCGTCATTTGTCTACCTCAAATAACAAAGGGGATACACTGACTATAGAATACGCAAAAGGATTCTCCATTATTCAGTTTAAAGGATATAAAACACTTACAGTTAGTAATCCCTGGCCTAATTCAGATAAAAATTTTACCTATTTATTAGTTGAAAAAGGAACAGATATTCCAGAGAATATTGATTACGATTTAAAAGTAGAAATTCCTATTCAAAAGATTGTAGTAACCTCTACCACACATATTCCATCTCTGGAAATTTTAGATGAAAATGAGACTTTGGTTGGGTTTCCTGGATTAAACTATATTTCTTCTGAAAAGATCAGAACGCGAATTTCTAAGAATTCGGTAACCGAATTAGGTGAAAATGAAGCTATTAATACCGAAGTGCTGATTTCTCTACAACCAGATGCTGTTATAGGATTTGCTATTGATGGAAATAATAAAACATTTCAGACGATTCAAAAAAGTGGAATTCCTGTAATCTATAACGGGGATTGGACAGAGGAATCTCCTCTAGGCAAAGCAGAATGGATCAAATTCTTCGGAGCTCTTTACAATAAAGATCAACAGGCCGAAGCCTATTTTAATACTATAAAAAACTCCTATACTGAAGCAAAGGAATTAGCTAAAAATGCAACATCCAGCCCAAGTGTTTTAAGTGGATCCATGTATAAAGATCAATGGTATGTGCCTTATGGGAACTCATGGCAGGCACAATTTATAAAAGACGCGAATGCAACCTATATTTATGAAGACACAAATGGAAACGGAAGTATTGCGCTCTCTTTTGAAAGTGTACTTGATAAAAGTCACAACGCTGAATTTTGGGTAGCTCCGGGTCAATTTAAAACCTTTGAACAATTAGCAGAGACCTCTGCACATTATTCTCAGTTCAAAGCTGTTCAGGATAAAAAAGTGTTTACTTACAGCAATACTTTAGGTAGTTCTGGTGGAGTGATCTATTACGAACTAGCTCCTACCCGACCTGATCTTGTGTTAAAAGATCTTATTTCAATATTTCATCCGGAACTTTTACCTGAACATAAAACCACCTTTTTTAAACCTCTACAATAAATGCCTTATACCAAAAACTATTATGGTCTTTTAATAATTCTGGTTTTGGTCATGATCCTTATGGCGTTCCTAAATGTGAGTTTGGGTTCGGTGCACATTCCTTTAAAGGATATTTTGAGTATTTTAATTCAACAAGATGTTTCTGATTCAAGTTGGACCTACATTATACTAGAATACCGACTTCCGAAAGTATTTACGGCAATACTCACAGGCTCCGGACTGGCAGTTAGTGGTTTATTGATGCAAACGCTATTTAGAAACCCTCTTGCAGGCCCTTATGTTTTAGGTCTAAGTAGTGGTGCTAGTTTAGGCGTAGCAATTATGATTATGGGAGCAGGCCTAATTGGAGGAACCGCCGCAACATTCCTTATCTCTAAATGGAGTTTAGTGATCGCTTCCAGCATAGGCAGCTTAATGGTATTATTAGCCGTATTAATGGCTTCAGCCAAGTTAAGAGATACCATGGCAATTCTAATAATTGGGTTGATGTTTGCCAGTTTAACAGCAGCTGTAGTAAGTGTTCTAGCATATTTTAGTCCTGCAGCTCAACTACAGCAATATATCTTCTGGTCCTTTGGCAGTTTAGGAAATCTTTCCTGGCCGGAAGTAGGTATTCTAAGCACTTTCTGGTTTTTTGGAATATTACTTTCGATCTTTTGCATTAAAAATTTAAATACTTTATTACTGGGTGAAAGTTATGCGAGAAGTCTTGGGGTTAAAATAAGTACAAACAGATTATTAATAATTATTGCTACAAGCTTACTAGCCGGTAGTATTACGGCATTTGCCGGTCCCATAGCCTTTGTTGGCCTTGCAGTTCCTCATTTGATCAGGCAGGTAATTCCAACCAGCGATCATAAAATTTTATTACCCGCAGTTATCCTAGGTGGCTCTATACTTATGCTGGTATGTGATATCATTGCTCAAGTTCCGGGAAGTGAATACACACTCCCAATTAACGCTATAACTTCTATTATTGGAGCACCTGTTGTAATTTGGCTTTTAATTAGAAAACAAAAATTTATATTTTAATATCAAAAAAGTGAGCTCAAATAGCGTTTTAAAGACCAATAATTTAAGTGTTGGATATCGAACTAAATCGGAGGTAATTCGCATTGCAAAAAATATCGATCTTAATATTGCTGAAGGAGAGCTCGTTGGTCTAATTGGGGTGAATGGGGTTGGAAAGTCTACTTTATTGCGCAGTTTAAGTGGCGTACAGCCTGCTTTAGAAGGAGAAATACAAATCATGGAAAAGTCCCTAAAAGAGATTTCTCCTGAACTACTCGCTCAAACAATAAGTGTTGTTCTTACCGAACAACCTATTTCTAAAAACCTAAGTGTCTCTGAGCTCATCGCTCTGGGAAGACAACCTTACACCAATTGGATAGGAACCCTATCCAGAAATGATAAAGATAAAATTCAATCTGCTTTAGAGTTAGTAAACATCGAAAGCCTAAAGCATAAAAGGTGTTTTGAGTTAAGCGATGGTCAACTTCAAAAAGTGTTGATAGGAAGGGCATTGGCGCAGGATACGCCCTTAATTATTCTGGATGAACCAACTACTCATTTAGACATGTATCATCAAGCCTATGTACTTAAATTGCTAAAAAGGCTCACTACCGAAACCAATAAAAGCATCCTCTTTGCCACTCACGAAATAAATCTTGCCCTTCAACTTTGCGATAAGATGATAGTTATGGATAAGAAAAATGTCCACATAGGAACTCCTAATGAACTCATAGAACAGCAGGTTTTCTCAAATATTTTCCCATCAGATCTTATTTATTTTGATAAGGATTCCTTGTCCTTTAAAATAAAAACCTAAGTTGTATGATTTTTTTATTGAATCTCCGCAATTAGAAATAAAGTAAGATCAGGTCATGCTAAACTTGTTTCAGTATCTCATCCTAAAATTGAAAATCAACAGTTTAACTTGATAAGACCCTGAATACTCCCGATGTCTCGGGACAGGGTGACGCTAATTATGATACTTTGCGAACATTCAGTTTTTTTTAGATTTCATTTTAATTCTGTTGAAAAGAAATTCAATTAAGTATATTTGAAGAAAGGCAATTACCAAATGACCGATTCTTTATTTTATCCCCTCATAATTATTATATCCCTCATTGCAGGACTTATCATTGGTCACCTTCTTACTAAGTTTAAATTGAATTCCAAAGCAGTTATAAACGAAGAAAAAAATAATCAACTAAAACTTCATATAGAAGAACTTAAAAATAACTATATCAATAATTTAGAAAACTTAAAGTCTTCAAATATTGATGCTAAAGAGGAGCTTAACAGGCAGCTTTCTAAAATAGAATCGGAGCGAGAGTTCATTAGAAAGGAAAAGGATTTTTTAAGCACAGAACTTGCTACCAGGAATACTGAATTTGAAAATTTAGCACAGAAAAATTCAGAACAAAAGAAGGAAGTAGAACAATTACAAGAACGTTTCAGCAAAGAATTTGAAAATCTTGCCAATAAGATCTTCGATCAGAAATCAGAAAAATTCACCTTGCTTAACAAGGAGAACATTCAGAATATACTAGATCCTTTAGGCGAAAAAATTAAAAGCTTCGAACAAAAAGTAGAAAAGAATAACACCGATTTTATACAGAGACATGCCCAGTTAGGAGAGCAACTTCAACATCTAAATAAACAGAATCTAAAGATTAGTGAAGAAGCCATAAACCTCACCAAAGCCCTAAAAGGTGATAATAAAATGCAGGGAAATTGGGGTGAGATGGTGCTGGAAAGGGTATTGGAACGAAGCGGTCTTCAAAAAGGTAGTGAATACCTGGTTCAACAGAATTTTCAAAATTTAGATGGTAAAAGAATGATGCCCGATGTTATTATTCAATTACCTGGAAATAAAAAAATGATCGTAGACTCCAAGCTTTCCTTGACCGCCTATGAACGTTACATGAATGAGCCAATTGAGATGGAGAAAGACACTCATCTTAAAAATCACTTGATCTCTGTAAAAAGCCGTGTAGATGAGCTAGGCGCCAAGAATTACCATTTGATCTACGAGATGGAAAGTCCGGATTTTGTATTGCTCTTTATTCCAATTGAAGCTGCTTTTGCATTAGCTTCCAATATGTATCCTAATTTATACAACGATGCATTTGATAAAAATATAATAATTGTGACTCCCACTACTCTTTTAGCAGTCTTAAAAACTATAGACAGTATGTGGCAGAATGAGAAGCAAAAACAGAATGCTATAGATATTGCTAATCAAGCCGGAGCCTTGTACGATTCCTTTGCCAATCTTACAGAAGATCTTTTAAAAGTTGGCAAACAGATTGGAACCGTACAGAACACTTATGATTCTGCCATGAAAAAGTTAACAGGCAAAGGCAATCTGATCAAAAAAGTAGAAAACCTTAAAAAATTAGGTGCTAGAGCCAGTAAACAACTAGATCCCAAATTAGTTACTAAGGCAAATAATGAAGTTGATACTAATTCTTTAAATGAATAACTAAATGAAGGTCCTTTTCAAAATAATTCTTTTCTCTATTGCTTTAAACAGCAACCTATATGCGCAAACTTCTTACTATCCAACACTAGATACTTGGGAAGTAAAGAATCCAAAAGATCTCAAAATTGATGAAGCTAAGCTAGATGAAGCAGTAAATTTCGCTTTAGAAAATGAATATAGTGGATCACGAGATCTTAGAATTGCCATTTTAGAAGGTTTCAAAAAAGAACCTTTTCATGAAATTACCGGTCCAACTAAAAAACGTGGCGGTCCGGCTGGAGTAATTCTAAAAGACGGATATATAGTGGCACAATGGGGAGACCCGAAAAGGGTAGATATGACCTTTAGTGTAACTAAAAGTTTTCTTTCTACAACTGCACTACTTGCAAAGGATCAAGGCTTACTCTCTAATTTTAGCGATCCGGTTAAAGATTATATCTGGGATAAAACATTTGAAGGTAAACACAATTCAGAAATTACATGGGAACATCTACTTCAACAAAACTCCGATTGGAGCGGTGAGCTTTGGGGAGGATATGATTGGGCAGACAGACCACCTTCAGAAGGAAACATAGACGACTGGGAACATAGAAAATTAAATACTCCGGGAACTATTTTTGAATATAACGATGTGAGGGTGAATCTACTGGCCTATTCCTTATTACAGGTTTGGAGAAAACCTGTATCTCAAGTATTAAAAGAAAATATCATGGACCCAATTGGAGCATCTTCTACCTGGAGATGGTTTGGTCCAGATAGTGCCTGGGTTAATATAGATGGTCTCAAAATGCAATCTGTTACCGGAGGTGGGCATTCTGGAGGAGGAATGTTCATAAACACCTTGGATATGGCTCGTTTTGGCTTACTTTTCGAGAATGATGGAAAATGGAATGGAAATGAATTAATTTCAGAAGGATCTATCAAAAAAGCGATGCAATCATCTATTCCAAATCCTAATTATGGTTATATGTGGTGGCTAAACAATAATGGAGACAGACATTGGAAAGGACTTTCTGAAAACATTTTTTATGCTGCTGGTTTTGGCGGAAATTTTATTGTAATAGATCAGGAAAAGAATTTAGTTGTAGTTACCAGATGGCTGGAGCCATCTCAAATTGAAACATTTATGAACAAAGTATATAACGCACTTTAATATGAAGAAATTTTTATTTTTTTTCCTGGGAGCCCTTTTCCTGTTTTACATCTGTTATTTCGCCTTTGTGAGCTTAGTCCCATATAGTGAAGGAACAAGAGCAGGAGAGCTCATTAAATTTAGTCATAAAGGCGTGGTAGCTAAAACCTGGGAAGGTGAAATTAGTCAAGGCATCAGTGGTGCTCAGATCTTTCAATTCTCGGTATTAGATAAAAATGACGATGTTATTAAAGAACTTCAAAAGAATGAAGGGAATTATGTGAAGCTTAAGTATGTGGAGCGTTACACAACCTTTTTCTTTTGGGGAGACACTAATTATTTTATAATTGAAGTGGAAGAAGCACAATCTCCACATTTTAGAGATCGATAATGAAGAAACAATTCAAGAAAATAGCAGATTCACAGGTGGTATTGTCAGAGCTCATGCTTCCATCCCATTCTAATTTTAATGGAAAAATTCATGGGGGATATATTCTGTCCTTACTAGATCAAATAGCCTTTGCATGTGGCTCAAAGCATTCCCGGGTTTACTGTGTTACCGCAAGTGTAGATACAGTAGATTTCCTAAAACCAATAGAGATCGGGGAATTAGTAACATTAAAAGCCTCTGTGAATTATGTGGGCACTAGCTCCATGGTTATTGGGATTCGGGTAGAAGCAGAAAACATTCAAACAGGTAAGGTAAAGCATTGTAATTCTTCTTATTTCACAATGGTAGCAAAAGATAAAAATGGTAAATCGCTACCTGTTCCTGGTTTGATCTTAGAGAACGATCACGATGTTAGAAGATTTGTGAAAAGCATAAAACGAAACAAAATCAAAGCGAAACGTAAAACCGAATTTAATGAAACCGATTTTTCTACTAAAGAATATATTCATTTACTGGAAGACCACAACGTAAAAACAAGTTTCTAATTGAAGTTCAACGGTTTTATCCTCAGCTTAATTCTTGCCATATTATTGGCATACCTCTTCCCTACTGCATTGATCGGACTCCCAATCAATTTGATCACCGATGTTGGGATAGGTTTAATATTCTTTTTTTACGGATTAAAACTCGCCCCGGATGAATTAAAATTGGGGTTCCTGAATTTTAAATCCCATCTGCTTATTCAGGTCTCAACATTTTTACTTTTCCCGTTACTCACCTTTTTGTTTATCCCTTTTTTTGAAGGAGGAATAACTTCTGAGTTATGGCTCTCCATTTTCTTTTTAGGAGTTTTACCTTCCACGGTTTCCTCCTCGGTGGTAATGGTTGCAATTGCCAGAGGAAATCTTCCTACAGCTATTTTTAATGCCAGTATTTCCGGCTTGATAGGTATACTTCTCACACCTTTATGGATGAGTTTTTTTATGGAGAAATCCGGGGATTTTGAATTTCTGGGGATCATATACAAACTCTGCTTACAAATAGTTCTTCCTTTGATACTGGGACTGGTGCTTCAACAATATCTCGGTAAAATTGCCCGGAAACATAGTAAAATACTTGGCAATTTTGACAAGGCTGTTATTGTCTTAATAGTATACTCCAGTTTCAGTAATTCCTTTAATTCCGGATTGTTTGAAATAGTGAAGATCTATGATCTACTTAAGATCCTGGGAATAGTGATTCTCTTATTCTTTGGGATGTACGCCTTGATTGGCGGGCTTTGTAAATGGTTTGGATTTAATTTAAAAGATACTATTACCACGAAGTTTTGCGGAACCAAAAAATCCTTAGTACATGGCTCTGTAATGGTGAAGATCATCTTTGGAACCAGCGCAAGTGTCGGTATCTTTTTACTACCGATAATGCTCTATCATATTCTTCAACTTTTGGTAGTAACCATATTTGCTGAAAAATACCGAAAAAGAGAAGATGTAGTTTCAGAATAAAAACCTCTCCGATTGCCCGCTTTTGTGCCAGTTATTTCTTTTAACTGGCTACATTCCGGTTTTTCGTCATGCTGAACCTGCCCGACGAATTCATTCAGGAGGGCTTGTTTTAGGGTCTTCTACTGACTTGATGGGATGCCGAAACTAGTTCAGAATGACGATGCTAAAGTGCGATATATAAACATCTTAATATTACAAATAAATAGAAATTTCTGAAGCATTGATAGTGAACAACACCCAACCTATTAAGAGCAACAATCCACCTAATGGAGTAATGGGACCAAGAAATTTCCATTTATTATTATTGGCAGAACTTAGACATAGTCCATAAATACTGAAGGAAAAAAGTATAACCCCAATTATAAAACACCAAGCCATGATCTGTTGTGAGGTTTCAATAAAAGGAAATATCACGCCAGAAATAATTAAAATTAAGGCATGATACATTTGATACCTTACTCCGGTCTCAAAACTTTTCTGAAGCTCTTCAGAAAATCGTTTCTTTAGAGCGTGTGCCCCAAAGGCACCAAATAAGACTGCCAAGCCTCCGTAAACTCCTCCAAAAATCAATACTAATTCTTTCATACCCATTGCAATAAGTTGTAATTAAAAAAGGCTATCTCAGGGAAGAGATAGCCTTTTTTAAAATGAAATTTATTATTTACTCAAATACATCTTTCTTCTTGCATACAGATCGTAAAAGATATCATCTTTTAAACTATCTATAAAAAGAATACTTTCTCCTGTACTCTTCATCTCCGGACCAAGTTGTTTATTAACATTATGGAACTTATCAAAAGAAAATACCGGTTGCTTAATAGCATATCCATCTAACTTTGGGTTAAAATCAAAGTCTGTCACTTTCTTCTCGCCTAGCATCACCTTGGTTGCATAATTCACATAAGGTTCTCCATATGCCTTCGCTATAAAAGGAACGGTACGAGAAGCTCTCGGATTAGCTTCTATGATGTACACTACATCATCCTTGATAGCAAATTGGATATTGATCAATCCAACCGTATTTAAAGCCAATGCAATTTTATTAGTGTGATCCTTGATTTGTTGCATTACCAGATCTCCTAAGTTAAATGGAGGAAGTAGGGCGTTGGAATCTCCGGAGTGAACTCCACATGGCTCAATATGCTCCATGATCCCGATTATATATACATTCTCACCATCACATATAGCATCTGCTTCCGCTTCTATAGCACCATCTAAATAATGATCTAAAAGCAATTTATTGTTAGGGATCGTTCTAAGAAGAGATACAACATGCTCCTCTAATTCCTTTTTATTGATCACGATCTTCATTCCCTGTCCTCCTAAAACGTAAGAAGGTCTCACCAATATTGGGAAATCCAGTTCATCTGCAATAGCCAGGGCTTCATCTGCAGTTTCTGCAACCCCAAATTCAGGGAACGGGATATCATTATCTTGTAATAATTTTGAAAAACTACCTCTGTCTTCTGCAAGATCTAAGGATTGATAACTGGTACCAATTACCTTGATCCCGTATCTATCAAGTTTTTCAGCCAATTTAAGAGCTGTTTGCCCTCCTAATTGCACAATTACACCCTCAGGCTTTTCATGTCTTATAATATCGTAGATATGCTCCCAGAAGACCGGTTCAAAATACAACTTATCAGCTACATCAAAATCTGTAGATACTGTTTCCGGATTACAGTTTATCATGATAGTTTCATAACCACATTCAGATGCAGCTAAAACTCCGTGTACACAACTATAATCAAATTCTATCCCTTGTCCAATCCTGTTTGGCCCGGATCCTAGAACAACTACTTTCTTTTTATCGCTTACTTTACTCTCATTATCTACATATCTGGTTCCATCTGCCTTTTCAATTTCGGCTTCAAAAGTGGAGTAATAATAAGGAGTTTCAGCTTTAAATTCGGCTGCACAAGTATCTACCAATTTAAAGACCCTGTTTATATTAAGCTCTTCCCTTTTATTATAAACCTGACTTTCTAAACATTTCAACATATGCGCGATCTGTCTGTCGGCAAAGCCTTTTTGTTTAGCTTCCAATATTAGGTCTTTCGGCAAACTATCTATATTGTATTTAGAGATCTCCACATCCAAAGCATATAATTCCTCATATTGTTTAAGGAACCACATATCTATTTTAGTGATCTCATGAATCCTGCTTAAGGGTATTCCTATTTGGATAGCATCATAGATCACGAAAACACGATCCCAACTTGGATTGGTAAGTTTATCTATGATCTGTTCGTAATTAGTATAACCTTTACCATCTGCCCCTAGCCCATTTCTTTTGATCTCTAAAGATTGGGTGGCTTTATGTAAAGCTTCTTGAAAAGATCTTCCAATTCCCATTACTTCTCCTACAGATTTCATTTGAATACCCAAGGTACGGTCGCTTCCTTCAAATTTATCGAAATTCCAACGTGGTATTTTTACAATCACATAATCTAAAGTAGGTTCAAATAACGCAGAAGTAGATTTAGTGATCTGATTTTCTAACTCATCTAATGTAAATCCAATAGCTAATTTAGTAGCGATCTTCGCAATTGGATACCCAGTTGCTTTAGATGCTAATGCTGAAGATCTTGAAACTCTTGGGTTAATTTCAATTGCAATAATATCCTCATTTTCATCTGGGCTTACAGCAAATTGCACATTACAACCACCAGAAAAATCACCAATATTACGCATCATCTTAATGGCAAGATCTCTCATTTTCTGAAAAGTAACATCGCTTAACGTCATTGCCGGAGCTACCGTAATAGAGTCTCCAGTATGGATTCCCATAGGATCCATGTTTTCAATGGAGCAAATTATTACAACATTATCATTCTTATCTCTTAAAAGTTCTAATTCATATTCCTTCCAACCAACTAAGGCTTTATCTATTAAAACTTCATGAATTGGCGAAGCTTCAAGACCTCTTGTAAGCAATTCATCAAAATCTTCTGCCTTATGGACAAAGGATGCACCACTTCCTCCCAGAGTAAAAGAGGCACGTATTACTAAAGGAAAACCGAATTCCTGAGCAACTTCTTTTCCTTGTAAATAGGATGTTACCGTTTTAGCCGGAGCTACAGGAACATCAATTCTACCCATTAATTGCTTAAATTCCTCTCTATTCTCGGTAATATTAATAGCGTCTATATCTACCCCTATAAGTTTTACACCAAAATCCTTCCAAATTCCTTTTTCATCTGCTTCAATACAAAGATTCAAAGCGGTCTGTCCGCCCATAGTAGGAAGAACAGCATCTATATTTGGATGTTTTTTAAGGATCTCCAAAATAGATTTCGTGGTAAGAGGCAATAAATACACATGATCGGCCATTGTAGGGTCGGTCATAATAGTTGCAGGATTGGAATTGATAAGTACTGTTTCAATTCCCTCTTCACTAAGTGATTTAAGAGATTGGGCACCTGCATAATCAAATTCACAGGCTTGACCAATCACAATTGGTCCTGAACCGATTAATAAAACACATTTAAGCTGGCTGTTTTTAGGCATTTTAAAGAGGAATTTAATAGTTATATAATATAGGAAAGGCTTAGATATAAAAAAAGGCGTTACTTATAAAAGTAACACCTTATTATTTCAATACTAATTCTCACTAGTGTTTGTGTCTAGTTTCTGAAGATACCGATAATTTTTTTCTACCCTTTGCACGTCTTCTAGCTAACACCTTTCTTCCGTTCACACTCGCCATGCGCTCTCTGAATCCGTGTTTGTTCTTTCTTTTTCTCTTGGATGGTTGAAATGTTCTTTTCATTTTAATTATCTTTAATCTTCTGTGGAATACTTGGTTTAAATAGTTTAGACCTATCTCTAAAACTGCGGGCAAATATACAAAGACTTATATATCTTCCAAAAACAAATTTAAAATAATTTGTAATTGTTTTTATTAACTTTGCGCACTTAAAAAAAGTAGCTTTATGTTCAATAAAAATTTCAAATTAGTAATAGCCGGATTAATCATAATCTCCTCTGTGTGGCAATTCATAGAAGGTCACATCGGAAATGGCATTATGCTAATTCTTCTTTCTTCAATCTTCATATTCTTATATTTTAAAAATGAAATGATCCTTATGGCATTTTTAAGGCTAAGGAAACAAGATTTTCCGGGAGCAAAGAAATGGTTGGACAAGATAAAAGATCCTGAAACAGCACTTACACAGAAGCAACAAGGGTATTATTGGTATTTAAATGGATTGATGCTCTCTCAGACAAATATCACTAAGGCAGAAAAATATTTCAAAAAAGCCATTAAACTTGGTTTAGCTATGGATCAGGATCTTGCGATGGCAAAATTAAATCTTGCAGGAATTGCAATGACAAAACGCAGAAAAAGAGAAGCTCAAATGCTACTTACCGAAGCAAAAAAACTGGATAAACATGGAATGCTAAAAGAGCAAATGACCATGATGAAACAGCAAATGAAAAAAATATAAGCTTATAATTGTTAACAAGTCAGGGGACAACTTTTTAAACCTGCACTTTAACTAATTTAGAGGGGTTTGAACGATTAAGTTTCGCAGGCATTTACAACTAGCATATCTTTGATAGTGCAAGTTAAAATGCAGCAAATGGTTAAACTTTTACCCCTACTAAGTTTACTTTTATTCGCCTCCCCAATCTTAGCTCAACAGGAAGAAAATAATATTCTCTTTTCTGAAGCGCTTACTATACACCTTCCAAAATACAATTCTCAAGCAGAAAAAGCATATTACAGAAGAGACTATAAAGAAGCCAATAGGCTTTTTGATTCCTTAGTTGAATATGGTTTAAATGGAAGTTATATGAATAACTTTCAATTTAAGCAGCTTAACAGTAAAGAAATATCTTTATACGATTTCCAAAAACCAACCTACCTAATAACTTACGCCTCTTGGTGTGTTAGCTCAGAAGGTGAGGTTCCCGCAATAAATGAACTTGCCAATAAATACAAGGAGGAGATAGATTTTGTAATTCTTTTTTGGGATGATCAAAAAACCACTAATAAAATGGCCAAATCATATAACAAGAATATCACTGTGTTATATGTTAATGAATCAAACAACAATGACGCACATGTTGTAAGCCAATTAAAGCACTCTTTAGGGCTCCCTACTACCTTTTTATTAGATAAGGATAAAAAGATACTAGACATAAGAAGAGGTGTGTCACATTCCCTAAATAAGAGTTCTGAAGAATCTTTCGATCTAAATTACAATTCTATATACGATGGAATTGCTAATCACTTACTAGGAGACAAAAAATATAACTCAAATCAAGAAACTGTCGCAATAAATTAAGCACTGTTATTTGTAAACTAAAAAGGGTAGCTATATAAAACAGCTACCCTTTTTTATCTTTTAGAATAAATTATTTACTTATAACTCCCTTTTTCTGGGATTTCCAAAAAGTAAGTTTTACCCGATTTATTATTTAAAAAAGAATCTCTAAGCCAAGGATTATGGATTTTTAAGATCTTATAATTTAAATTCAAATCCTTCGAAAAAGCTGCGAAATCTGTTACTGCTGTATCTAATTTTAACTTGTAAGTAGGAATATCTTTGTACAACTGATCTTCCTTAAAATGAAAACCGTAGGTAGCAGGATTACTAATAATCTCTTTAAGAGCTAAAATTCTAAATACATATCTTCCAGTCTCTTCTCCTAATAGAAGATCATAATAATTAGACACGTCTTGTCTATCTAACTGCCTTTGCACTCCAGTATTTCCTGCATTATAAGCGGCAGCTGCCATTGTCCATGTTCCAAATTTCTCTTTAGCTTTTTTAAGGTATTCACAGGCCACTCTTGTTGACATTTCGATGTTATACCGTTCATCTACATTGTCATTAATTTCCAACTTATAATCCTTTCCAGTTCCTTCTAAAATTTGCCAGAAACCAACTGCATTTGCCGGGGAAACAGCATGTGTTAGTCCACTTTCAATTACTGCAAGGTATTTAAAATCATCTGGAACTCCATACTCCGCAAGGATTGGTTCTATAACCGGAAAATATTTATTTGCTCGCTTTATCAACAATAAGGCATTGGATTGCCAGTAGGTATTCACTAATAATTCCCTATCCATTCTCTCATAGATATCCGGATTCTCTATAGGCACAGACTCCCCTGCAAAATTCAGATTTTCGGGCATCGGTAGAGCTTTAATAGAATAGCTTTCCGAAACCGATTTCTTTTTAGGATCTATTTCAACTTCAGAGTCAGGTTTATCCTGAACCGCCTGGATGCTTATTGCACAAATGCCAATAAACCCAATACTCATTAATAATATCTTTAAAATTTTCATGTTATATATTTTAATTTTTATTCTGCCTTCTTACCTGAAAGGATTATTGATGGCAGATGTTTATTGAACCAACGAAATCTATTTATCACCATTATATGCGTTCCACCCTTTACTGTGATGCATCCCTGAATATATTTATACGGAAAAACAACATCTTGATCTCCATGTATGTGAACAATTCCCGGAATTGGCTCCTTACAATCCCAATTGATCATATTCTTTATAGCCCAATCTACATAGTTCACATCCCTTATAGTAAGATATTTTTTATAAAGTTTCGCTCTCTTCATTAAAAAATCACCAAAAGCAAATTTTTCAAATTGATCAATATGATTCAATAAACTCGTCGGAATAAATTTCACCAATCCTTTATTAGATGCATATCTCATCCTTCTTGGCAACTCTCTTCTGCACTTAACGCTAGAAATAATGATCAATCTCTTTAGAGTTAAGTATTTACTCATTTCCTGTACAACAATCCCTCCAAAAGACACTCCAATCAATGCAATGTTCTCATGTTCTATAAAAGAATTCATTCTAAGAGCATAATCTTTTAGAGATTCCTCGGGTTCGGGCAGCACCCATTCCAGCCAATGCACCTGAAATTGATCTTCAGGTAATTTTATATGTTCAAAGATCGATGGGTTAGCAGCCATCCCTGGCATGAAATACACATGGACAATTTCATTGTTAATCAGCATTTTAACAAGTATGTAACATTATTAAGGCAAGTAAAATCATAAATTTACTGTTCAAATTACTGCTATTTTTTTTGCTTTCACAAGTAAGATCAAGTTAAATAAAATGGACCAACTACATATTCCATCCTACTTCTATTACAAATCAAATTACACCAGATTTAAGAAAAATAATTCCTGTTATTTTAAAGAACCCATCTATTCCAATAAGCTGAATTTTGCTGAATTCCCTACTTGAAAAAATAAACATTTCTCCGAGTGCAAATCCCTTAAAATATCGCTTTAAAGAAATATGGAAAAGAACTCCGATAGCCTTAATAGTGATTTATTTCTCAAAAATTATAATTTAGAATTAATCAGAACTATAATTTATAACAACAACTTACTTAGCTAATAATCCTTAAAAATTTAGGGAATAAAATGCTAAAAACATAAAATAATTCGATTAAAATAAAATGAAATTCAAACAAGCATATAAAATACCTCATATTGAAGTATCTTTGAATTAAAATCTTACGATGATGATTGATGCAGAAATTAAGATTACAGACAACGAATTCTTAAGACAATTCGAATCTGTGATTAACGGAGAGTTAGTAATTGTAGAATACTCTCAACAAGAACGAAAAGTATTTCTAACTAAGCTTAAAATGCCAGATGTGCTAAAAGAAAATGGCATCTTAGAACCATTTCTTGAATCGCTACTAAGTTTTATACAAGAAGGAACTCACAAAGTTGTACCCACAAACCCTGAAATCGCTAAGCACATGCGAAAGTATAGAAGGAAATATAAAGACCTTCTACCGGTTGGAATGAATATTTAATTCGCGAATTCCGGTTCATTATAGGTAAACCGTACAATCCCATCCTCATCAATTTTATCTAATTTAATTTGATGAAGGGTATTAACTAACTCCGGATTCCACGGAGTTTTTACTTTTACGTAGTTTTCTGTAAATCCGTGAATGTAGCCCTCTTTATTCTCACCTTCAAATAAAACGGTGTGAGTCGTTTCCAACTGACTCTCGTAAAATGCTCTTCGCTTTTTAGCCGAAAGGCCCCTTAACATCTTACTTCTTTTCTTTCTAATATTTAACGGAACAACCTCTTCCATTTCTGCAGCTACTGTGTTTTCTCTTTCAGAATAAGCAAAAACATGGAGATAAGAAATATCTAATTCATTCAAAAAATTATAGGTTTCCAGAAAAAACTCATCTGTTTCCCCGGGAAATCCAACAATCACATCTACCCCAATACATGCATTTGGCATTGCTTTCTTGATCTGCCTAACTTTTTCTACGTATAATTCCCGCATATATCTGCGACGCATTGCCTTTAATATTTGGTTGCTTCCGCTCTGTAAAGGAATATGAAAATGAGGGACAAAACTATTGCTTTGAGCTACAAATTCTATAGTTTCATCTTGAAGCAAATTAGGTTCTATAGAAGATATTCTAAGCCTGTTTATCCCTTTAACTTCATCTAAAGCTTTAACAAGATCTAAAAAGGTATGTTCATGTTGTTTATCGCCAAACTCACCTTTTCCATAATCACCAATATTCACTCCCGTAAGCACAATTTCCTTAATACCTTTAGCTGCGATCTCTGAAGCATTCATCAAGACATTCTCCAGTTTATCACTTCGGGAAATTCCTCTAGCTAGGGGGATTGTGCAATAAGTACATTTATAATCGCAGCCATCCTGAACCTTTAAAAAAGCTCTGGTTCTATCTCCAAAAGAATAAGCACTTTCATAAAAATCGGCATCCTCGATCTCACAAGAATGAATTTCAGCAAATTCTTGTTTTGTTAGATCATTCAAATAGTCTGTGATTTTGAATTTTTCGGTAGCTCCAAGAACTAGATCTACTCCATTTACATCTGCTAATTCTTCCGGCTTTAACTGTGCATAACAACCAATGGCAATAATAAATGCATCTTCATTGGATTTCTGAGCTTGCTTAACGATTGTCTTAAACCGTTTATCTGCATTTTCAGTTACAGAACATGTATTGATCACATAGATATCTGCCTTTTCTGAAAACTCTACTTTTTGAAAACCTTCATTTTTAAATGAACGAGCAATAGTACTGGTTTCAGAAAAATTGAGCTTGCAACCCAAGGTGTAAAAAGCTACTTTTTGAAGATTAGCCATGGTTTAAATCTTTAATCCCTCACTGAGGGTCTATTACTACGAGACTTAACTCGATTTTAAAATTAATTAACAAACCCAAGGTCTTGTATTTATCTACCAAGAACTTAGTTTTTCCTCTAAAAATTTGGGTGGGCAAATATACCAACTAATTTTGGGTTACTAAAATGGATCAGGGATTGTGAATCAAGAACCTCGGGCCAAGTCTCGGGGGATAAAACCCTCAATGAGGGAATTAAAGCGAAATCTAATCCCGACGCCATTTTTTAGAATCTTCGAAAATGTGCTCCAAGATCTCCTTATCATCCTTAGTGAATTCTATTCCACGACGTTTCATTACAATCTCAGCCACTTCAAAAGCTTTTGAAGTTTTATAGGTGATCATTCCTGCACTTCCCCCCCAACTAAAACTTGGGATAAAATTCCTCGGGAATCCACTTCCAAAAATATTGGAACTCACCCCTATAACTGTCCCTGTATTGAACATAGTATTGATCCCGCACTTACTATGATCTCCCATCATAAGTCCGCAAAATTGTATACCTGTTCTAGCAAAACCTTCCGTTTCATAATCCCAAAGTCTTACTTCAGCATAATTATTCTTTAAGTTGGAATTATTAGTATCGGCACCAAGATTACACCATTCCCCTATAACTGAATTCCCTAAAAAACCATCATGACCTTTATTGGAAAAACCAAAGATCACTACATTATTAACCTCACCCCCAACTTTGGAATGCGGGCCAATGGTGGTAGGACCATAAACTTTAGCTCCTAATTTTAAGGTAGAATGCTCACAAAGCGCAAAAGGACCTCTCACTAAACTACCTTCCATCACTTCAGAATTCAATCCAATGTATATAGGGCCAGCAGAAGCATTCAAAGTTGCAAATTCAACCTTTGCTCCTTCTTCAATAAAAATATTCTCAGGCTTAATAACATTATTAGAAGTTGGGATAGGTTGCGACTCCTTATCCTGCGTAAGCAAATCGAAATCTGCTGCAATAGCTTCACCATTTTTAGAAAAAATATCCCAGGTATGGGCGATCTGGAATGGATCTCCTGCAAGTTCTAATTCAGTGAAGACTGAAAAATCCAATTCCTGATCTTCTAAAGCATAAAATGCTACTATATCTTCTTCAAAGAAAATCGCTTGATTTTCTTCTAGATTTTCTATTTGCATCAACAATTCAGGAGTTGGTAAAAAGGAGGCATTTATCATGATGTTCTGCTCCATTTCTACCATTGGCCATTTGTTTGTCAAATAATCTTCGGTAATAGTAGAAGTAGTACTACCCAACAATTCCTCCCATTTCTCCCTAATTGTAAGAATTCCTATTCTAATATCTGCAACCGGCCTAGTAAAAGTAAATGGTAAGAGCTGGTCTCTTGCAGAACCATCAAAAAGTATATAATTCATAGAATTAAGTTTATAATGTTAAAAATAATAATGAAAAAAGGCTGTTTAAAATTTAATCGAGATTGTTTGTTATCAAAATAACAGAAAAAAAGCTGTAAAACAAAAAAAGCCTTCATTTCTGAAGGCTTTAGAGTATCACTAATACAAGAATTACTTCTTGAATTTAGCGTATTTGTTCTTGAATTTATCAATTCTACCTGCTGTATCCAATAATTTAGATTTACCAGTGTAAAATGGGTGTGAAGTTCTTGAGATCTCCAATTTAATTAATGGATACTCAGTTCCTTCAACTTCAATAGTTTCTTTAGTGTTCGCGGTAGATTTAGTAAGAAAGACTTCTTCGTTAGACATGTCTTTAAATGCTACTAATCTATAATTTTCCGGATGGATTCCCTGCTTCATCTATTTATTCTTTAAAATGGTGTTCGTTTTTCGAGTGGCAAATTTAATCATTTTTAATAAATATCAAACTAAATCCACGTTATTTTTTCAATGATATCAACAAAACATTAAATATTTTATGTTTGTAACGAATTGCTATATTTGTTAACTAACCACAAAACTAACCTTTCAATCTTAATTTTATGGAAAATCAACAAGTTACTGCTAAAAAATTCGTGCTTAATTACGGGCTGTTACTAGGAATTGTATCAGTTGTTTTTGGAGTAATAATGTACGTTACCAATGAACATCTAGATCCGGGTATTATATACACCATTATTGGGTTCATAATTTTAATTACCATTATAACATTAGCAATTAAAGCTTTTAAAACAGAAAACGGTGGCTTTTTAAGTCTGGGAGAAGCTTTAAAAGTTGGAATTGGAGCAGCAGTTATTGGAGGTATTATCGCAGCAGTGTGGTCTTTCGTTCTAATGAATTATATTGAGCCGGATTACATGAACCAATTGATGGAGGTTCAAAGAGAAAAAATGATAGAGATGCAACCAGATATGACAGAATCTCAATTAGATACTTCTGCAGAGATGGCTTCTAAATTTAATTCTCCTATAATGGTGATGGCTTTTTCATTAATTGGAAACTTATTTTTCGGATTAATTATATCTTTGATCGTTGGACTAATCATGAAAAATAAAAATCCTATGGAAGGATAGTCTAAATAAAATTGAATGCAACTATCTATAGTTATTCCTCTATTAAATGAGGAAGAATCTTTAACAGAATTATATAATTGGATTGTGTCTGTGATGCAATCCAATTCCTATTCTTATGAAATAATTTTTATAGATGACGGGAGTACCGATGGGTCCTGGAAAACTATATCTAATTTATCTGCTCAGGATCCCCATGTTAAAGGAATTAAATTCAACCGGAATTACGGAAAATCTCAAGCTTTACATGCAGGGTTTCTGGAAGCTCAGGGTGAGGTAATAATTACCATGGATGCCGATCTTCAGGATAATCCTGAAGAAATTCCGGAACTTTATGATCTTATTCAAAAAGAGCAATACGACCTTGTCTCTGGCTGGAAAAAGAAACGCTATGATTCTGTTCTCAGTAAAAACCTTCCTTCTAAATTATTCAATGCGGCTGCAAGGCAAACTTCTGGAGTAAAATTACACGACTTTAATTGCGGTCTTAAAGCCTATAGAAAAGAGGTTGTAAAGAATATAGATGTCTATGGAGAAATGCATAGATACATTCCCGTGCTGGCTAAAAATGCAGGTTTTAGCAATATTACCGAAAAGGAGGTGAAACACCAGGCCAGAAAATACGGAAAAACAAAATTTGGAATGGAGCGATTTATATATGGCTTCTTAGATCTTATAAGTATTTGGTTCTTATCCAAGTTTGGAAAAAGACCTATGCATCTTTTTGGAGCGCTTGGAGTGCTTATGTTCTTTTTCGGGTTTTCGGCAGCTGCCTGGATAGGGGTTTCTAAACTTTATAAGTTGTACCACCATTTACCTAATATATTGGTAACACAAAACCCTTGGTTTTACATCTCTCTCATTTTAATGGTCATAGGAACTCAGTTTTTCCTTGCCGGATTTTTAGGAGAACTTGTTTTAAGAAGTAGACGCGATACCGAGAGATACTTAATAAGTAAAACTACCGGAAACCAATAAGCTCTTCACGCATTAATCCTTATTTTTGTTTAAAATTTTGATCTCATGACTCAAACTAAAACCGATATACTCTCTAAAGCAAAACTTTGGCTAACTGATACTTTTGATGAAGAAACACAAGCTCAGGTAACTAATCTTATAGACAATGACCCTAAGGAACTGGAAGAAAGCTTTTATAAAAACGTGGCTTTTGGAACTGGAGGAATGCGTGGAGTTATGGGTGCGGGTCCAAACAGGATCAATAAATATACCTTGGGGAAAAATACACAAGGACTTTCCAACTATCTAAAAAAGGAGTTTAAAGGAGAAGAGATTAGAGCTGTAATTGCATATGACTGTAGAAATAACAGTAAAGAATTTGCTCAAATAGTAGCAAATATTTTCTCTGCTAATGGAATTAAAGTTTTCTTGTTTTCTGAACTTAGACCAACTCCAGAATTATCATTTGCTGTTAAATATTTAAATTGTCACTGCGGAATTGTACTAACCGCAAGTCATAATCCACCAGAATATAATGGTTACAAAGTATATTGGCAAGATGGAGGTCAATTGGTGCCACCACAAGACAGCGAGATCATTGGTGAAATTGAATCATTAGAATATTCTCAAATTCAATTTGAAGCCAAATCTGAACTTATAGAAGTTATAGACAAAGAAGTAGATGAGGCTTTTCAAGCTGCTTCAGTAAAAAATGGAAGTTTTGGAACTTCTTCTTCAGCAAAAGAAAATTTAAAGATAGTTTTCACCTCTTTACATGGAGCTTCCTGTACTGCAACTCCTCAGGTTTTACAGAAGGCAGGCTATGAGAATGTTTATTTAGTTAAAGAACAGGCAGCACCGGACCCTAATTTTCCTACAGTTAAATCTCCGAATCCAGAAGAACCTGAAGCCTTAAAAATGGCTTTAGAACTAGCAGAAAAGGAAAATGCAGATATTGTTATTGGAACAGATCCTGATGGTGATAGATTGGGAATAGCTGTAAGAGGTCTAAACAATGAATTATTGTTGCTTAATGGAAATCAAACAATGGTGGTTATGACCTGGTTCTTATTAGAGCAAAGGAAAAAGAAGGGAAACTTAAACAAGGATTCTTTTGTAGCCTCTACAATTGTTTCCACTCCTATGTTAAAAAATATCACAGAAAGTTATGCTGCCCAATATCATGAGGTTTTAACAGGATTTAAGTGGATAGCTAAAGCTATTCATGAACATCCTGAATTAGATTTTGTTGGAGGTGGCGAGGAAAGCTTCGGTTTCATGGTTGGAGAATTTGTTAGAGATAAAGATGCAACAACTGCTACCCTACTCGCTTGTGAAATTGCCGCACAAATGAAAGAAAACGGAAGTTCATTTTACAAACAGCTTATAGAATTATACATTGAATATGGATTTTATAAGGAAGAATTGATCTCTCTTGTAAAAACTGGTATCGAAGGAGAACATCAAATTAAACAAATGATGGTGGATCTTAGAGAGAATCCTTTAAAGGAGATCAATGGTGAAAAAATTGTTTTAATTGAAGATTATCAGGCTTCAGTTTCTAAAAACATACAGGATCATTCTGAAACCTTTATAGATCTTCCAAAATCGAATGTATTAATTTATTATACAGAAGAGGGTTCTAAAATTGCTGCACGACCAAGTGGAACAGAACCTAAAATAAAATTTTACATCAGTGTGAACGAAGAATTAAAATCTTCCTCAGATTTTGATAAAGTAAATAAATTATTACTACAAAAAATTGCAGGAATTAGAGCAGATCTTCAGGTAGGATCATAAACCTCAAGGCAAGCCCACAAGGTGTTAAATTGAAAATTACTTTTAAAAATTCGAGGCAGAGTCTCGGGGAATTAAACCCTCAATGAGGGATTAAAATAAACGAATGACCTATTTCAGAAAAATCCTTGAGTATGCGAAGCCATATAAGCAGTTCGCAATCCTTAATATTGTTTGTAATATTTTTTATGCGCTATTTAGTACACTATCTTTTATTGCCCTTATCCCGGTTATCAATATCTTATTCGATAAAAGCAAGCGAATTGCGATAAAACCAGATTACGAAGGTTTAGCAAGTGCCAAAGATTTTGTGGTAGATTACTTCAACTATCAGGTGACCCAAAAAGTGATAGAAGATGAAGTTTCTGCACTAATATTTATTTGCGGGATCGTGGTACTTTTATTTTTTCTGAAGAATTTATTTGGATATCTGGCAGCATTTTTCATCACCTTCCTAAGAAATGGAGTATTACGGGATGTTAGAAATGCATTATATAATAAGATCCTTCACTTACCGATCTCTTATTTTTCTGAAAAGAAAAAAGGAGATACTATTTCAAGAATAACTGCTGATGTAAATGAGGTTCAAACTTCATTTCTTTCAATCTTAGAGCTCATTGTTAGAGAACCACTTACAATAATATTCACCATTATTGCAATGTTGATGCTAAGTGCAAAACTCACCATTTTCGTATTCATTTTTCTGCCGGTTTCAGGATTTATTATCTCCTTAATTGGTAAAACACTGAAAAAGAAATCTCAAAAAGCACAGGAAGAAAATGGGCATTTCTTATCTATAGTAGAAGAAACGCTTTCCAGCCTTAAGATCGTGAAAGGCTTTAATGCAGAAAATAAGTTTCAGAATAGATTTGAAGAATCGACAAATAGACTTAATACAATTTTAAATAGCTTGGTAAACAGGCAAAACTTAGCCTCACCAACCAGTGAATTTCTAGGGATATTCGTTATTGTAATAATCCTTTGGTATGGAGGAAATATGGTTTTAATAGAGGGAACCTTAGATGCGGCCTCTTTTATCGCTTTTCTAGGATTAGCATACAATATCTTAACTCCTGCTAAGCAAATTTCGAAAGCCACTTACTCGGTTAAAAAAGGTAATGCTGCTGCTGAAAGGATTATAGATGTTTTAGAAACGCCATCGACCATTGTAGATTCTAAGAATGCAGTTATTGCAACAGATTTTAAATCTAGTGTTCAAATTGAAAATATAGATTTTAAATACGAAGATGATCTTGTCTTGAAGAATTTCAGTTTAAATGTTCCAAAAGGAGGTACTGTAGCCCTAGTTGGACAGTCTGGTAGCGGGAAATCTACAATCGCGAATCTAGTGACACGTTTTTATGATGTTAACTCCGGAAGCATAAAAGTGGATGGTATAGATATCCGTGAGATCACAAAAAGATCCTTACGAGATCTAATGGGGTTAGTAACTCAAGACTCCATTTTATTCAATGATTCTATAAGGGATAATATAGCTTTAGGGAAAACCAATGCTACAGAAGAAGAGATCATTGAAGCTTTAAAGATCGCGAATGCATGGGAATTCGTGAAAGAATTACCAAAAGTGTTGGATACTAACATTGGAGACAGCGGTAATAAATTAAGTGGTGGCCAGAAACAACGTCTTTCTATAGCTCGTGCCGTCCTTAAAAATCCTCCAATTATGATCTTAGATGAGGCAACATCAGCTTTAGACACCGAGAGTGAAAAACTGGTTCAGAAAGCTTTAGAAAATATGATGAAGAATAGGACTTCGATTGTAATTGCACATAGATTGTCCACAATTCAAAATGCCGATCTTATTGTAGTAATGCAAAAAGGGGAAATCGTAGAACAAGGGAAACATAGCGAGCTGCTATTGAAAAATGGTACTTATAAAAAATTGGTGGAAATGCAATCGTTTGATTAGCAATCTCTTATCTGAGATTTATGCATAAAAAAAAATGGATGAAGTAGGTTCATCCATTTTTAAAACTATTTTCATCTTGGGGAAAATGAAAAAGTAGGTTTTTAAACCAATTTTAATCTTTGGGGCAAAAAAAGATCAAATAATATTAACACTTCAAAGATAGGAGAATATTTGTGTTGAGCAAACAAAAAGTGTCTTTAATCTAAAAATAGTGTGTTTTATCGTGTTTTTTAACATTAGTTCCTACAAAATTCCTACAAATGCATGAGCTTGAATGTTTTTAAATTGATATTTATAATGAAATAAATCCTAAATCTGCTGTATACTTGAAACTAGAGGAAACCATATTAATAAAAAGACTCCAAGACCCTAAGACTTTAAAAGAGGCATTTGGGGAAATGGTTCCTTTATATAAAGAACGCCTCTATTGGCATATCAGGAATCTTGTTAAGGACCATGAGGATACCGATGATGTCCTTCAGAACACCTTCATTAAAATTTTTAAAAATGTGCATAGTTTTAATGGAGACAGTCTTTTATACTCATGGATGTACAGAATAGCTACCAATGAAGCCCTCACCTTTCTCAATACGAAAGGAAAACACCTTCAATTAAATTCAGAAGAACTTCAGGATCATTTAATAGACAACTTAGAAAGTGATGTTTATTTTGAAGGAGATGAAATTCAGCTTAAGCTTCAAAAAGCGATTGCAAGTCTCCCGCAAAAACAACAACAGGTATTTAACATGAAATATTTTCAGGAATTAAAATACAGGGAGATCTCCAATATTCTGGGAACCAGCGAGGGGGCACTTAAGGCATCCTACCACATAGCTGTAAAAAAGATTAAACAATATTTAAATTCATATTAAACCTTATTAGCTATATAGAGTCTAACTAACAGATGAAAAAGAACTTAAATACGAATAAAAATAAATCAGGTTTCAAGATCCCCGATAATTATATGCAGGATTTTGAGACTAATTTATTCGACAGGGTGCAACTAGATCTAGCTGTTAACAAAGAGAATCCGGCTGGGTATATGGTTCCAGATACCTATTTCGCCAATTTTGATGAAAGGATCTTAGCTAAGATTAATATCGAAAAGCAAATAACTAAAGTAATACCACTATTCTCCAGTAAGAGATTCTATTACGCTGCAGGGGTTGCTGCTGTTTTTATAGCCATAATAAGCACTGTACTATTTAAATCTCCTACAACAAGCTCTTTAAATAATTTAGAATATGCAGCATTGGAGGATTATTTGAATGACGAAGAACTAGATCTAAATTATAATGAAATATCCAATCTTTTATATGAAGATGGCGTAATAATTGAAAGTTTGAATGCATCTACCTTTAGTGATGAAGATATTTTAGACTATCTGAGTGAAAATGTAGAAGATTCTGGATTAATTATAGAATAAAAAATGAAGAAAATAACACTAGTGTTTATCATGTTTATTTCACTCTTTGGCGCTCAAGCTCAGGACGAGAAAGACAGAGAACAACATCGAGAGCGTATAAAGGCAATGAAGATTGCATATATAACTCAGGAAATGAAAATGGATCCGGAATTAGCTCAAAATTTCTGGCCCATTTACAATAAATATGAATGCCAGAAGATGGATCTGCATCGGAGAGAACATGAAGAACTTAAAGATTTAGAAACCTTATCTGAGCAAGAAGCAGAGAAAATGCTGATTGAATATCAAGAAATTGAGAAGGAAGAGTACCAAATTAAAAAAGCCCTCTTTTCAGACCTTAAGAAAATAATCTCTGCTAAAAAAATTATTCAACTCCACAAGCTTGAATCAGATTTCAACAAAAAACTCTTAAGAGAATACAGGGAACGCAAAGAATCAGAGAGAAAGAAAAATTAGAACTTTTTATAGTTGATTTTGGTTGGTTAGTTAAGGATATTCCGGATCTCGCGATCCGGATCATCTTTTTATAGTCTAACCTATTTTTTGAATTTCAACTTTGCAATTCTATTCTTCCCTGCAGCATATGCAACAGAATCGTTTAAAAATCGAATCGTAAAAAACCCTTCTTTAGATAGATTTTTCCATTTATTTCCCCCGTTCTTAGAATAAGAAATTCCGGTAAAACCTACTGCTACAAGCTCCTCACCACTTTTTCCTGGCACATAACGCACACTGCTTTTATAGCCTGGCTCCTCACCTACTGCAACTAATTGCCAAGTCTTTCCGCCGTCCTTTGTAACCGCTTTATTGGATTGATTATCTTCTGGTTTTGTGTAATCCCCACCAATAATAAAACCGATATTCTCATCATAAAAATCTAAACTATATCCTCCGGTGGTTGCAAATCCTTGAATAATTGGAGTTTCAAAAACCTTCCAGGTTTCACCTTTATCTGGGGAGAAAAATATTCTCGACTTAAGCCCTCCGGAAAGAATCCAGGTTTTATCTCCTTGAATTGCAATATTAGAATTACTTGCTGCAAATGCCGCTTCACCTTCTGCCGAAGCAGGTAAATTATCACAGGATATTTTATTCCATGTTTCCCCACCATCTCTGGTTAATATAATAGAAAGACAATTTTCTGTAGGGTCTCCCATGGCGATCCCTTCAGAATCATCCCAAAAGGCCATAGAATCATAAAAAACTTTTTCATTTTCCTCCTTATAAACCAATTCCATGCTTCCGGAATCTCCTGTTTTATATAATAAAGCAGGATTTCCAACACTTAACATAAAGAAATCTGACTTTGTACTTGCTACTGCTCTAAATTCCGGAGTGATCGTATCGTATTTTTGAACGTTCGTTTTCCATACCTCCTTTACAGGATCATACATTCCGTATTTGCCATTATTTGTGGCAAATGCCAGATTAGGCCCCATTAGCTCAAGGGCTCGTACACTTATTGAATCTTCCAGAATGGTTTCAATTTCTACACTGGAAAAATAAGTAGGCTCCGTTTTCTTTTCTTTAGAGTTGCATGCAACGATAAAAAGAAGGCAAAGGCAGTAAAATAATTTCATGAATAAGAATTTGAATCAAATATAAAATAATCGCCATCAAAATTGAGTACCTTTGCCACCTTAAAATTAAACTATGCGTTTACACCGAAATTTAGTCTTTGCAACGATCGATGCACTATCTGATATCTTTAATGAAGGAAATTATGCCGCTAAGGTTATTGAGAAAACACTAAAACGCGATAAGCGTTGGGGTTCACGCGACAGAAGTTTTATTGCAGAAACTGTTTACGAAATTGTACGTTGGAAACGTTTATATACTGAAATTGCTGAAGTAAAAGCTCCTTATTCCAGAGAGAATCTATTTAGGGTTTTTGCAGTTTGGGCTACTTTACGTGGAGTTACTTTACCAGATTGGAAACAAATTGAACCAACACCAAGCAGAAAGATCAAAGGAAAATTTGATGAACTTTCCAGAATTAGAAAGTATAGAGAATCTGTTCCAGATTGGATGGATGAATTGGGTGTGAAAGAATTAGGTGAAAAGGTATGGGAAAAAGAAATTCACGCTTTAAATGAGCAAGCTCCTGTAGTTCTTAGAGTAAATACTTTAACTACAACTCGGGATAACTTGAGAAGTATATTAAATGATGAAGGTGTTAAAACAGAACCTGTTAAAGGATATCCTAATGCTTTACAACTCGATGAAAGATCTAATGTCTTTATAACCCAAGCCTTTAAAAAGGGGTTTTTCGAAGTTCAGGATGCTAATTCTCAATTAGTAGCTGAATTCTTAGATGTAAAACCGGGAATGAGAGTTGTAGATACCTGTGCAGGTGCAGGTGGTAAAACCTTGCATATTGCTGCCTTAATGGAAAATAAAGGTCAGATAATAGCTACCGATATTTACGAGAATAAATTAAAAGAACTAAAAAGAAGAGCAAAAAGAGCACATGCTCACAACATAGACCCTAGAGCAATAGAATCTACAAAGGTTATCAAAAAGCTTTACGGAACCGCAGACCGCGTTCTTATTGACGCTCCTTGTAGCGGTTTGGGAGTTTTAAGCAGAAACCCAGATGCCAAATGGAAACTTCAACCTGAATTTATTGATGAAATCAAGAAAACTCAGGCGGAGATCCTAGACACCTATTCAAGGATTGTGAAGCCTGGCGGAAAAATGGTATATGCAACTTGCTCTATTTTACCTTCAGAAAATCAGGAACAAGTAGAAAAGTTTCTTGCAAGTGAAAATGGTAAAAATTTCAAATTAGTGAAAGACAAAAAATTATTATCCTCTGAATCTGGATATGACGGGTTTTATATGGCACTTTTAGAGAATACTTCAAAGTAAAACTCTATCATCTAATTTTACTTTTTGTTTATCATACATTCTAGGCTATTTCTTAATAAACTAAAAGGAATAGCCTAAAATGGAGATATCCCTGATCGAACTTGGCTTATTCTAATTGCTATATTCAGCTTAAATCTATTTCCAATAATTTTAAATATTCCACTTGATTTAAGTCTAAAAAAGTTATTTTTGTATTAACTCAACAACACATAAAATAACTTAGAATGATCCTATTCTTCGGAACACAAACCTCAAAGGTTTATGCCGTGCAAACGCACTCTTCCCTTACTGCTCAAAACATATCAAAATTAGACTGGCTTTTTGGCGACGCCCAACTACTAAACAAATCTGCACTGGCAGATTTTTTTGTTGGCCCACGTGCCGCAATGGTTTCTCCTTGGAGTACCAATGCCGTAGAGATCACCCAAACCATGGGCATCCCTGGAATTACACGAATTGAAGAGTTCTTAATAGTAGACTCTCATTTTCATGATTTCGACCCTATGATCTCTCAAAAATTTGAAAGTTTAGATCAGGAGATATTTACTGTAAATACCGAACCAAAACCGGTTCTGGAAATCGAGAACATTAATGCATTTAATAAGCAGGAAGGTTTATCGTTAAATGATGAAGAGGTAAATTATTTAAAGGATCTCTCTAAGAAATTGGAAAGACCTTTAACCGATTCTGAAGTATTCGGTTTCTCTCAAGTAAATTCAGAGCATTGCAGACACAAGATCTTCAATGGAAGCTTTGTGATAGATGGCAAAGAAAAACCATCCTCGCTTTTCAAATTGATAAGAAAGACTTCGGAAGTTAATCCCAATGATATTGTTTCCGCATATAAAGATAACGTAGCCTTTGTTAAAGGACCAAGAATAGAGCAATTTGCTCCTAAATCTGCAGATAAACCAGATTTTTATAAAACTTCAGATTTCGATTCTGTTATATCCATAAAAGCTGAAACCCATAATTTCCCAACAACCGTAGAGCCTTTTAATGGAGCTGCAACAGGAAGTGGTGGAGAAATAAGAGATAGATTGGCCGGTGGTAAAGGATCACTTCCTTTGGCCGGAACAGCAGTTTATATGACCTCTTATTCCAGATTAGATGAAAGTAAGGAATGGGAAAATGGAACCAAGGAGCGCAAATGGCTTTACCAAACGCCAATGGATATTCTTATAAAAGCTTCTAATGGAGCTTCTGACTTTGGTAATAAATTTGGTCAGCCCTTAATCACAGGTTCTGTTCTAACCTTTGAACATGCCGAGGAAAACAGATTTTTAGGTTATGATAAAGTGATCATGCTAGCCGGAGGAATTGGATATGGCAAAGCAGATCAGGCTATAAAAGATGTTCCTAAAAAAGGGGACAAAATAGTAGTTCTTGGTGGTGATAATTACCGAATTGGAATGGGTGGTGCAGCTGTATCTTCAGCAGATACCGGAGAATTTAGCAGTGGTATTGAATTGAATGCAGTACAACGTGCCAATCCGGAAATGCAAAAACGAACAGCCAATGCTATTAGAGGAATGATAGAAAGTGAAACCAATCCTATTGTATCTATTCATGATCATGGTGCTGGTGGACACTTGAATTGCTTGAGCGAGCTGGTGGAAGAAACTGGTGGAAATATAGATCTTGATAAATTACCGGTTGGAGACCCTACTCTTTCTGCAAAAGAAATTATTGGGAATGAGTCTCAGGAACGTATGGGCTTAATTATTCCTGAAAAAGATATGGGTATCCTTAAACGGATTTCCGATAGGGAAAGAGCTCCAATGTATGATGTAGGTGAGGTTACAGGAGATCATACTTTTGTTTTTAAAAGCAAGAGCACTGGTGAAAAACCGATGGATCTTAAATTGGAAGATATGTTTGGAAGCTCTCCAAAAACTATCATGACCGATAAAACTGTGCTTAGAAATTATAAGGAACTAAATTATTCTCAAGATAAAATATACAATTATTTAGAGCAGGTGCTTCAGTTAGAAGCGGTGGCTTGTAAAGATTGGTTAACAAATAAAGTAGATAGATGTGTTACCGGTAGAGTTGCAAAACAGCAAACTGCAGGAGCATTGCAATTACCACTTAATAACTGTGGGGTAATGGCACTAGATTATAATGGAAAAGAAGGAGTTGCGACCTCTCTTGGGCACTCCCCTATTTCGGCTTTGATAGATCCTGTGGCAGGTTCCAGAAATTCTATTGCAGAATCTTTAACAAATCTTATTTGGGCGCCTCTAGAACAAGGTTTAAAATCTGTTTCCTTATCTGCAAACTGGATGTGGCCTTGTAATAATGAAGGTGAAGATGCGAGATTGTATGAAGCTGTTCAAGGAGTATCAGATTTTGCTATAGAATTAGGTATCAACGTGCCAACCGGTAAGGATTCCTTATCTATGAAACAAAAATATAATGAGGATGGTAGTGAGGTGATCTCTCCGGGAACCGTTATAATTTCTGCCGCTGGACATTGTAAGGATATCACTAAAGTTGTAGAACCGGTATTACAGCCAGAAGGCGCAATTTACTACATCAATATCTCGCAAGATTCCTTCAAGTTAGGTGGAAGTTCTTTTGCTCAGACTCAAAATAAAATAGGTACAGAAGCTCCAACTATTTTAAATTCGGAAAACTTCGTTACCACTTTTAATACGCTTCAAAATTTAATTTCTGAAGATAAAATTATCGCAGGGCATGATGTTGCTTCAGGTGGTCTAATAACCACTTTATTAGAAATGTGTTTTTCTGAAGTTAACAGAAGTGCAAAATTGGATCTTTCATCTCTAAATGAAAAAGATTCAGTAAAACTTCTTTTTAATGAGAACTGCGGAATTGTTTTTCAGGCAAAAGATGCTTCAGTAGAAGCTATTTTAAATGATAATAATATTGAATTCCATAAGATTGGAATTCCAACTGAAGGGGATATCCTTTCAATTATTAATGGAACAGATTCTTTTGACTTTGATATTCCTACATATAGAGATGTTTGGTATAACACCTCATTTATGCTAGACAAGAAGCAAAGTGGGACAGATCATGCTACACGACGTTTCAATAACTATAAGAATCAACCTTTAGAATTTAAGTTCCCAGAGAATTTTACAGGGAAACTTCCATTGATTCCTGAAGGAAAACCAAGAATAAAAGCAGCGATCCTTCGTGAAAAAGGTTCTAACAGTGAACGAGAAATGGCTCGCGCCATGTATCTTGCTGGTTTCGATGTAAAAGATGTACACATGACCGATCTTATTTCGGGTCGTGAGAATTTGGAAGAAATTCAATTTATTGCCGCAGTTGGAGGCTTCTCAAATTCAGATGTATTAGGAAGTGCAAAAGGTTGGGCCGGAGCATTCTTATATAATGAAAAAGCAAAATTAGCATTAGATAATTTCTTTAAAAGAGAAGACACATTATCCCTAGGGGCATGTAATGGTTGCCAATTATTCATAGAATTAGGACTTATAAATCCTGATCATGACCAGAAACCAAAGTTGCTTCATAACAGATCTCATAAATTCGAATGTAATTTCACTTCAATAGAAATTCAAGAGAATAATTCTGTAATGCTTTCTAGTCTGGTTGGAAGTAAATTAGGGATTTGGGTTGCCCACGCAGAAGGGAAATTCAGTTTCCCATACGAAGAGAGTAAATACAGCATCGTTGGGAAATATGGATATGAGGAATATCCTGCAAACCCTAATGGTTCTCATTTCAATACAGCTATGTTAACCGATACAACGGGAAGACATTTAGTAATGATGCCGCATTTAGAAAGATCTACTTTTTCCTGGAATTGGGCCTATTACCCAAAAGACAGAAAAGATGAGGTAACTCCTTGGCTAGAAGGATTTGTGAATGCTCGTAAGTGGTTAGAGCAGAAATAGAAATTATACTAATTATCAATATTTAAGAAGGGATCGTAAAAACTCCCTTCTTTTTTTGTGGTATTCATTTGAAATAGCACACAATTTTGCTATTTTGCAAGGAATATCTTAACCAATAATATGACCGAAATTAAACGCCTATTTGATTTTCCATACTTTCAACTTGAAAATCACCCCCTTGAGAAAGCCTTAGTTACCAAATATAATGGCAAATGGGAATCTCTAAGTACCCAACAGTATATAAATAAAGCGAATGCAGTAAGTAGAGGTTTATTACGTTTAGGCGTAAAACCAAACGATAAAATAGCACTTATTTCATCTAGTAATAGAACAGAGTGGAATGTTATGGATATTGGGATCCTACAATTGGGAGCTCAAAACGTGCCTATTTATCCAACAATTTCTCAGGAGGATTACGAGTATGTACTAAACCATAGTGGAGCAACCTATTGTTTTGTTTCAGATAAAGAAGTGCTAGATAAGGTGAATGCCATAAAGCATAATACCCAACTAAAAGAAGTCTATAGTTTCGATGAAATAGACGGTTGCAAAAACTGGACAGAAATTGTAGAGCAGGGTAAAGATGATAGAAATCAAGATCAAGTAGAAGCTCTTAAAGATGCTGTTTCAGAAGAAGACCTTGCAACCTTAATTTACACTTCGGGTACTACCGGTAGACCAAAAGGAGTAATGCTTTCTCATAAAAACATAGTAAGTGATGTTTTAAATAGTGCAAAAAGAGTTCCGTTTGAAACTGGGACATATATAGCCTTAAGTTTTTTACCCGTCTGCCATATTTTTGAGAGAATGGTCTCCTATTTATATCAATATTATAGTGTTTCTGTTTATTTTGCTGAATCTATAGAAAAGATAAGTGACAATTTAAAAGAAGTAAAACCTCATGTAATTACTGCTGTACCAAGATTACTTGAGAAAGTGTATGATAAAATTATTGCAAAAGGATCTGCTTTAGGCGGGATCAAACAAAAATTATTTTATTGGGCAGTAGAATTAGGTTTACAATATGAACCTTATGGTGCTAATGGCTGGTGGTATGAAGCTAGATTAAGTATTGCACGTAAAATCATATTTTCTAAATGGAAAGAAGGACTTGGTGGAAACATCGAGCTAATTGTTTCTGGAAGCGCAGCATTACAACCTAGGTTAGCTAGAGTTTTTGCAGCAGCAGAGATCCCGGTAATGGAAGGTTATGGATTAACGGAAACATCTCCCGTAATTGCAGTAAATGATGAACGCAATGGCGGATTCAAAATTGGCACAGTAGGCAGAGTGATAGATAATGTAGAAGTATTGATTGCTGAAGATGGAGAAATCCTAACAAAAGGCCCAAATTTAATGATAGGCTATTTTAAGGATAAAGAAAAAACGGATGAAGCTATAAATTCAGATGGATGGTTCCATACAGGAGATATAGGTGAAATTGATGCTGAGGGCTTCTTAAAGATCACCGATAGAAAGAAAGAGATGTTCAAGACCTCTGGAGGTAAATATATAGCACCCCAAATAATAGAGAATACAATGAAACAATCTCGTTTTATTGAACAGATCATGGTTATTGGCGAGGGAGAAAAAATGCCAGCTGCATTAATTCAGCCAAACTTCGAATTTTTAGAGGATTGGGCAACGCGTAAAAATCTGGATATCGGAAAGACCAATGAAGAAATAATTCAAAACCCAGAAGTTATAAAACGAATTCAGGAAGAAGTGGATTTTTATAACGAAAAATTCGGGAGTTGGGAAAAGATCAAGAAGTTCGAACTTACTCCAGAAGTATGGGGCATAGAAAATGATCAGCTTACCCCTACCATGAAATTAAAAAGAAGAAATATTAAGGAAAGGTATATAGTTCTATATAATTCGATCTACGAAAGATAGAATTAGCAACCATATCATTAAGTTATTGTTAAACTCTCCTCTTTTGGAGAGTTTTTTTATGCATATAAAGTAAATTTAGGTAGTTCCTTAGATAATTTAAATATTTCATCGATTTATTATGCGCGCATAATAAATTTTCTTAACTTTGGGTTTATTCTAAAAAAATATGAAGGAGAAAACTATAGATTATGTATTACGTGCAACCTGGATGGCTGTCTCAAAAATGTATAATGAGGAGGCTGGAAAAGCCGGAAGCACCATGGCGACAGGTTTTGCTCTCTTAAGTATCGATCCCGAAAAAGGAACCCCTTCTACCTCTCTCGGCCCAAAAATGGGAATGGAAGCCACTAGCTTATCACGTATTTTAAAATCGATGGAAGAAAAGGGATTAATAATTCGCAAAAAGAATCCATTAGATGGAAGAAGCGTTTTATTGCACCTTACAGATTTTGGCAAAGAAATGCGGGAATATTCCAAAGGAGTAGTATTAAAATTCGATGATGCCGTAAAGGAAAATATTAGTGAAGATGATCTTAAAACCTTTATAAGAGTTGCTAATTCAATAACAGATCTAATTTCCCACAAGAAAATCTATAATCAGGAAATAAATTTAAAATAAATATATCATAAGAAAAAGCTTCAGGGATTTCCTGAATATTTTCTATTTAAAAATTACATATGAAAAGAAGAATTAATAAGGTTGCAATTGTAGGTTCCGGAATTATGGGAAGCGGAATTGCATGTCATTTTGCAAATATTGGCGTAGAAGTATTGCTATTAGACATAGTTCCTCGTGAACTTACAGATAAAGAAAAAAGTAAAGGATTAACTTTAGAGGATAAAGCAGTTAGAAACAGGCTGGTGGACGATTCGTTACAGACCGCCTTAAAATCTAAGCCATCTCCTATTTATAGTCAATCCTTCGCAAGTAGAATTCATACCGGGAATCTAGAGGACGATATTGCAAAAGTTTCAGAGGCAGATTGGATCATAGAAGTTGTTGTAGAAAGACTAGACATTAAAAAGAAGGTTTTTGAACAATTAGACAATCACCGTAAAAAAGGAGCTCTAATCTCTTCTAATACCTCAGGTATTCCAATAAAATTAATGAGCGAAGGACGAAGTGAAGATTTCCAGAAGCATTTCTGTGGAACACACTTCTTTAACCCTGCTCGTTATTTAAGATTATTCGAGATCATTCCTGGACCGGGAACTTCAAATGAAGTGCTTGATTTCATGAATGAATACGGAGAGAAATTCTTAGGGAAGAAATCGGTTGTAGCAAAAGACACTCCAGCCTTTATAGGAAACCGAGTTGGTATCTTCAGCATTATGAGTCTCTTTCATATGGTAGATGAACTAGGAATGACCATTGAAGAAGTAGACAAACTTACAGGACCTATAATAGGTAGACCAAAATCTGCAACTTTTAGAACGGTAGATGTTGTTGGTCTTGATACTTTAGTTCATGTTGCAAATGGATTACACGAAGGTGTTCCTAATGATGAGAAACACGATCTTTTTGCCTTGCCTAACTTCATCGATTCTATGATGGAGAAAAAATGGTTGGGGAGTAAAAGCGGTCAAGGTTTTTACAAGAAGATCAAAAAGGAAGATGGCTCAAGTGAAATTCAATCCTTAGATCTTAAATCACTTGAATATAGATCTGCTAAAAAAGCAAGTTTTGCAAGCTTAGAACTTACTAAATCTATAGACAATGTAGAAGACAGATTTAAAGTATTGGTTAAGGGAAAAGACAAAGCCGGAGAATTTTACCGCAAAAATCTTTCTGCTCTCTTTGCGTATGTTTCCAATAGAATTCCTGAGATCACAGATGAACTTTATAAAGTAGATGATGCCATGAAAGCTGGTTTTGGCTGGCAACATGGTCCTTTCCAAATTTGGGATGCTGTAGGGGTAGAAAAAGGAATCGAGATGATGAAGGCAGAAGGTGAAGAACCAGCTGCATGGGTAAAAGAGATGTTGGAATCTGGTAGTAAGAGTTTCTATAATGTAAAAGAAGGAAACACTTATTATTATGATATCCCGAAGAAAGAACAGGTAAAAGTACCTGGACAGGATGCTTTTATTATTCTAGATAATATTAGAGAATCTAAAGAAGTATTTAAAAATAGCGGAGTTGTAGTTGAAGATCTTGGTGACGGAATCTTGAATGTAGAATTTAGAAGTAAAATGAATTCTATTAGTGGTGACGTTCTGGATGGCTTGAATAAAGCATTGGATATTGCTGAAAAAGATTACCAAGGATTAGTAGTTTCTAACAATGGAGCCAATTTCTCTGTTGGAGCAAACATCGGAATGATCTTTATGATGGCTGTAGAGCAGGAATATGAGGAGCTTAACATGGCTGTTAAATATTTCCAGGATACTATGATGAGAATGCGCTATTCCGGGATTCCAACCGTTGCTGCTCCTCATGCAATGACGCTAGGTGGTGGATGTGAACTTTCACTTCACGCAGATAAAGTAGTTGCAGCAGCAGAAACCTATATGGGTCTAGTAGAATTTGGAGTCGGTGTTATTCCAGGTGGTGGTGGTTCTAAGGAGATGACCTTAAGAGCTGCTGACACTTACCATAAGGATGATGTTGAATTGAACAGATTGAGAGAGAATTTCTTGACCATTGCAATGGCTAAGGTTTCAACCTCCGCATATGAAGCTTTCGATACTAACATCCTGCAGAAGGATAAAGATATAGTGGTTGTAAATCCAGACAGACAATTGGCAATTGCAAAACAACAAGCATTGTTAATGGCTCAAAATGGATATACCCAACCAATTCAAAGAACAGATATCAAGGTACTAGGGAAACAAGCTCTTGGTACTTTCTATGTAGGAACAGACCAAATGTATGCTGGTAAGTATATAAGTGAGCATGATAAGAAGATCGCTAATAAATTAGCCTATGTAATGGCTGGTGGAGATCTTTCTAGTGCTAATTATGTAAGTGAGCAATATTTATTAGATCTGGAACGTGAAGCATTCCTTTCTCTTACTGGAGAACGCAAAACTTTAGAGCGTTTAGAACACATGATCAAAAAAGGTAAGCCACTTAGAAATTAATATTCTGGCGTAGAAAGCAATTTTAAGAAGCTTACAAACTCTTTAATTTAAAAAGACAAAAAATGAAAACAGCATATATAGTAAAAGCATACAGAACAGCAGTAGGAAAAGCACCTCGTGGAGTATTCAGATTCAAAAGACCTGATGAATTAGCTGCGGAAACCATCCAGTATATGATGGAGAAACTTCCAACTTTTGATAAGGAAAGGATAGACGATGTTATTGTTGGAAATGCAATGCCGGAAGCAGAACAAGGTTTAAACGTTGGTAGATTGATCTCTTTAATGGGATTAGAGACTGTAAAGGTTCCGGGAGTTACAGTGAATAGATACTGTGCTTCTGGATTAGAAACTATAGCAATGGCATCTGCAAAGATCCAGGCCGGAATGGCAGATTGTATTATTGCAGGTGGTGCAGAAAGCATGAGTTATATCCCAATGGGTGGATATAAGCCAGTTCCAGATTATAAGCTTGCGGCACAAGGCCATGAAGATTATTACTGGGGAATGGGATTAACTGCGGAAGCTGTAGCTAATAAATATAAAGTAAGTAGAGAAGATCAGGATGAGTTTGCATTTAACTCTCATCAAAAATCTTTGAAAGCTCTAAAGGAAGATAGATTTCAGGATCAAATAGTTCCAATTAAAATAGATGAAACTTATGTAGATGGAAATGGGAAAAAACAAACCAGATCTTATACAGTAAATAAGGATGAAGGTCCTAGAGAAGGTACGTCTAAAGAAGCTCTTGCCAAATTAAGACCTGTATTTGCTGAGGGTGGAAGTGTAACAGCCGGAAATTCTTCACAGATGAGTGATGGTGCAGCATTTGCATTGATCATGAGTGAAGAAATGGTTAAGGAATTCAATCTGGAACCTATCGCGAGATTAGTAAGTTATACAGCCGTTGGGATTGAGCCAAAATATATGGGGGCTGCTCCTATAACTGCTATTCCAAAAGCATTAAAACAAGCTGGACTTCAGCAAAAGGATCTTGAACTAATAGAGCTTAATGAAGCTTTTGCTTCTCAATCTTTAGCAGTAGTAAGAACCTTAGGTTTAGACCCGGACAGAGTAAATGTAAATGGTGGAGCAATTTCTATGGGACATCCACTAGGTTGTACCGGTGCAAAACTATCTGTTCAATTATTCGATGAGATGCGAAAACGTGATCTTAAGAATAAATATGGAATGGTAACTATGTGTGTGGGAACAGGACAAGGAGCTGCCGGTGTTTATGAATTTTTATCTTAAAACTAAGTCAATTAAAAAATAATATACCTATCAGAAATTAAAGGTCTGATATCAAAATTTTAATATTCAATCAAATGAGCACAGAGACAACAAATAAGGAATTACTGCGTGGAGGTCAGTTCTTGGTAAAGGAAACATTAAGTGAAGATGTTTTTACACCGGAAGACTTTACCGAGGAGCAGAAAATGATGAAAGATTCGGTTCAAGAATTTGTAAATCGTGAGATCTGGCCGAAAAAGGAAGAATTCGAGAAAAAGAATTATGCGCTTACAGAAGAGATCATGAGCAAAGCCGGGCAATTAGGTTTTCTTGGGGTTTCGGTGCCAGAAGAATATGATGGCCTGGGAATGGGCTTTGTATCTACTATGTTGGTGTGCGATTATATTAGTGGAGCTACTGGTTCTATTGCGACTGCCTTTGGTGCCCATACAGGAATTGGAACAATGCCAATTACTTTATATGGTACAGAAGAGCAAAAGAAAAAATACGTGCCAAAATTGGCTACAGGAGAATGGTTTGGAGCTTATTGCTTAACAGAACCTGGAGCAGGAAGTGATGCTAACTCTGGTAAAACTAAAGCAGTGCTTTCTGAAGATGGAAAAAGCTACAGCATTAGCGGACAAAAAATGTGGATCTCTAATGCGGGATTTGCAAAGGTATTTATAGTATTCGCAAGAATCGAAGATGATAAAAATATTACAGGTTTTATTGTAGAAAATGATGCTGCTAATGGAATCACTTTTGGGGAAGAAGAAAAGAAATTAGGGATACACTCCTCTTCTACTCGTCAGGTTTTCTTTAGTGAAACTAAAGTGCCGGTAGAGAATATGCTTGCAGGACGTGGTGATGGTTTTAAAATTGCCATGAATGCATTGAATATTGGACGTATTAAATTGGCTGCTGCATGTTTGGATGCTCAGAGAAGAGTAACAGACCAGGCTGTTAAATATGCCAATGAAAGAATTCAATTTGACACTCCTATTGCACAATTTGGTGCAATAAAATATAAACTGGCAGAGATGGCTACTTCAGCATACGCCGGAGAATCTGCTTCTTACAGAGCGGCAAAAGATATCGAAGATAGAATTGCTAAAAGATTGGAAGATGGGAATACTCATGCAGAAGCTGAATTGAAAGGTGTAGAAGAATATGCGATTGAATGTTCTATTTTAAAAGTGGCTTGTTCAGAAGATGTTCAGAATTGTAGTGACGAAGGAATCCAAGTATTTGGAGGAATGGGGTTCTCTGCAGATACACCAATGGAATCTGCCTGGCGTGATGCTCGTATTTCAAGAATCTACGAAGGAACAAATGAGATAAATAGAATGCTTGCGGTTGGAATGCTTGTTAAGAAAGCTATGAAAGGTCATGTAGATCTTTTAGGACCTGCAACTAAAGTAGGAGAAGAACTTACCGGAATTCCATCTTTTGATAAACCGGACTTTTCAGTTCTATTTGCTGAAGAAAAAGATCTTTTAAAAAGATTGAAAAAAGTATTCTTAATGGTTGCTGGTAGTGCCATTCAGAAATTCGGACCAAAACTGGAAGAACATCAACAGTTGCTTTTGGCTTCAGCAGATATTTTAATTGAAATCTACATGGCAGAATCTGCGATTTTAAGAACAGAGAAGAATGTAAATAGATATGGTGAAGACAAGCAAAAAGAACAAATTGCAATGTCTCAATTATATTTATACCATGCGGTAGATATAATTACTCAGAAAGCCAAAGAAGGAATTGTATCCTTTGCTGAAGGTGATGAACAACGAATGATGTTAATGGGATTAAAGCGTTTTACTAAATACGATAATCAACCTAATGTTGTTGAATTAAGAAACACCATCGCGGAGAAACTGACTAAAGAAAACACCTATTGTTATTAATTATATAAAATATTGAATTTTGTAAAAACCATCCTTTTCAGGATGGTTTTTTTATTTAAAAGAGTTTATTATAATAATATAATTATCAATGTTTTAGCTTAAAATCAATATAATAAGGAAAACTTCAATTAAAAAATTCCGAAAAAGCTAACATCTTATTTATAAATCTATATATTGTGCTTTTATAATAACCCTTAAATCTTATTAAATGAGAAAATTAATTATGGGAATGGCTGCATTAGCCCTTCTATTCACTTCCTGTGAAAAAGACCAACCAGAAAATGCAAATGAACTTGCTCAACAACAAGTTGACATGAGCGATTTCTATTTACACACCGATTTTAATGATGAAGCTGGAAAAGCCCCCGAAGGTGGAAAATCTTGTTATACCATGAAAAATCTTAATCGCTTGTTAAAAGAAGATGACAAGCTTTACAAGAAAATGTATGATATCGAGAAAAACTCCAGATCTATTCTCGCAAAACAAGCCAATGCCAATAAAGGGAAACCTGGCGGTGGCGGTGGTGGAACTACTCCTCCTCCAGCAGATGAATTGGGAACTATTAGCATTCCAGTTTGGGTGACTGTAGTTTACAGCAATTCTCAAGAAAATATTTCTGCAGCTCAGGTTCAATCTCAAATCGACGTTATGAACGCAGATTTTAGAGCCCAAAATTCTGATGCTTCTAATACTCCTTCTGAATTTGCAGATTTAGTAGCAGATTCTGAAGTTCAATTTACACTTGCAGGTGTACGTCGTTACAGCACCACTACTACCCAGTGGGGAACAAACGATGCTGTAAAAGAACAATATCCTCCTGTAACTCCAGATACTCATCTTAATATCTGGGTTTGTAATATAGGTGGTGGTATCTTAGGATATGCACAATTTCCTGGAGGACCAGCTGCAACAGATGGTGTTGTTGTAGGATCAAATTATTTTGGTGATACAGGATATGTATCTGCTCCATATGATAAGGGTAGAACTGTAACTCACGAAGTTGGTCACTACTTAAATTTACGCCACATTTGGGGTGATGGACAGTGTAAACAAGACGATTTTGTTAATGATACTCCAGAGTCTAATGGACCAAATTACGGATGTCCTTCTTATCCTACAGAAAACTGTCGTTCTACAGATATGACTATGAACTATATGGATTATACATATGATACTTGTATGTATATGTTTTCTGAAGGTCAAAAATCTCGTTTAAGAACTGTTTTTGCTAGTGGTGGACCAAGAGCTGCAATGGCTCCTTAATTCTCACTTTATACTATTTAAAAGCCACCCAATTGGGTGGCTTTTTTATTTCTAAAATTACTCTATTTAGTTTTTTGACCATGCAGCCCAATTACTGCAATGACCGGCCTCATCACTTTGATTTATTTCTGTTTGAACACCAGAGTAAGCTGCATTCATTACCGCTCTAGGAGCAAAATGTAATTTCCCATTAGAATTATTCCTAAAAGCTTTACCAAAATGAGCTTGACTTAATCCGTGCCCAGTTTCGTGTAATGCAACAGTTTCTACATCAAAAGTTTTACCATCGTTCCACTCAAATTCATCATTATAATATATTTCTCGAAATGCAATATCAAGTTTACCATTATTATCTAGATCTATAAAATTGCCTTCTTCATCTGTAAACAAAATACTAATTGTCACTCCTAGGATAAAATCTGAACCATCTTCTACTAAATAATCAAAAAAATCACCTGAGACCCAACCAGCATGAACCACATCTGCGAAATAATCGAAACTTCCGCCAAAATCAAATCCTGTATCATCTGAAATTATTTTCGCTACAAATCCTGCCGAAGCTTCTTCATTAAATGGAATTTCAAAAATACCAAGATTAGAACAGGTTATATTATCCCATGTATTCATTGCTCTATCAATGGCAGTATTAGAAAGGGAAACATCTAAGTTACTTGATGCTCTTTGATTATCCACGTAGTAGGATATATCATTTGTCCCATCTAATGCTAAACCCGGAACAAAATCCTCTATTAATTGTTTATTACCCCTATTATTAAAATATACAGTATTACCGATTTTCCCATTTTCTCCAGTTGTAATATACTCGGCAGAATAAATAGCAACCAATAGATTCTCCGGTATATTTTTCCTGGATTTAATTATGGCATTAGAAACATTCAGCTTGTGTACACTACTACCCAAATTCAAAAATTTCGCATCCATGGAGACTCCTTCAACGTTCTCCAATCCATTAATAATTTCAGCATCGTTACTACAGGAAAATATTCCCATTGCAATAGCCATAGACAAAATGTAATTTAATTTTTTCATTGTTAAATAATTTAAATGAATAAAAAAACAAAAGGGTATGGAGGGAGATTTTAGAGTAGAATAAAAAATAAAATTAATTGAATATTAAAATTTAAATTCTTAACAATCAATTAAATAAAGCGAAATATAAACATTATTTAGAATATAAATTTCAATTTTAAAAAATAATATCTAAGGTTTTTTCAAATAAAATAGTTTGTATCGATGGTAAGAATCAATACTTATGAAACCCTTAGTAATTTTGCTGAAATATTACATAAAACTTAACTATCTATAATAATCTGTCCCATGCTAAAGTTTTGGGCTGCTTCAATTAAAGCAAGATGAGAATATGCTTGCGGAAAATTTCCTAATAATCGCTTCGTCTTAAAATCGATATCCTCGCTAAACAATCCCAAATGATTACTATAAGATAAGAGTTGATCGAATAATTTTTTAGATTTTTCCTTTTCCCCAATTTTATACAAGCTGTTAATAAACCAAAAGGTACAAATGGTAAACGAGGAAGTAGGCTCGCCAAAATCATCCTTATTCTTATAACGGTACATTAAACCATCACGGGAAAGTTCCTTTTCGGTAGCTTTTACGGTACTAATATATCTAGGGTCCTTGGAGTCTATAAAACCATAATTTTCCATTAATAGTGTTGAAGCATCAAGATCTTTAGACCCATAGGATTGGGTATATGCCTGCACTTCTTCATTCCACCCGTTCTTATATATGTCATCATATATTTCGGCTCTTAAAGAAACCCACTTGGTATCATTGATCCCTTTTCTAAGGATCTTCCCTATTTTGATGGCTCGGTCTATAGCGACCCAACATAACAATTTAGAGAATACAAAATGCCTGTCTTCTGTACGTAGCTCCCAAATTCCTTTATCAGGTTCTTGCCAATGTCTTTCTACAATTTTTACAATCCCTCTTGTTACTGTCCATAATTCTTCATTGTTCTCCAAATTAGATTCAAACTGAACAAATTGCTGGTAGATCACTTCCATCAAAATTCCATAAATATCGTTCTGTTTCTGAGTATAGGCTGCATTTCCTGTACGCACAGGCTTCGAATCCTCATAGCCGTCTAAATGATCTAATATATGTTCGGTTAAATTCTTCTCTCCATTAATACCATACATAATTTGGATCTTTTCATCCTTATGTGGTATCAAATTAAGAATGAATTGGAGAAAATCTTTAGCCGATTTGGCATGCCCTAATCCTGCCATTACTTTAATTACCATAGAGGCATCTCTAATCCAACAAAACCTATAATCCCAATTTCGTTCTTCTCCAATGGTTTCCGGGAGCGAAGTAGTAGCAGCTGCAAGTACAGCTCCCGACTTTTTATAGGTTAAAACTTTAAGCACTAAAGCACTTCTTAATATTTCTTCGTTATAGTATTTATATTTTGTGGTTTGCTCACTCCAATTCATCCAGTAAGTCTTGGTTCGTTGGAATTTAAGATAAATCCTATCGAGCGACTGGTCGACCAATTTTTCATGATACCCCATAAGGAAATAAGCATTTCCTGTTAATTCAATATCCTTATGCTCAAAAATAGCATCTAGATCTATACTTGAGTACAGAAAAAGAGATTCGAATTTACCTTCGGTTGTATAACTCTTTATATAGTGATCTTTGAGTTCGTTATAGGTTTTCTCTCTTGCGAAATCCAATCGAGGATTGTATAATACTTTGAAAGTTGGCTTCCCGTTTAAAAGTCTTAGAAACCGAATAACATCCGGAGCTGAGTAAAAGGTTCCATCGTCACGCTGATAACGCGGCATAAAATCAATAAGTTGAAAAGCGTCGGTACCATTGTCAAATACCGTACTTAATATATTGGTTCCCCAAAGATATTCCTGAGTTATTTTATAATCTTCGGAAACTTCTAATTCAAAACTCCCGCCTTTTTTTTTATCTAATAATTTTGCAAATACTGCAGCAGAGTCAAAATTTGGTAAACAGCACCATTCCAAGGAACCTGTTTTTGAAACCAGTGCAGCACTCTTACAATTTCCAATAATCCCGTAATCTAAATTCTTCATGAAATCTTAAAATTCATTAAAAAGGAAGGTTAACACAATTCATTTTCGGAAATTTAAGGAAAATCAAATTTTTATTTCCTCATTTTGAAATAAATTATGAGTAAAACAATCATAATATCCAATAGATTACCGCTTCAAATTTCTATCAAAAACGGAAAATTAGATGTCACCCCTAGTGTGGGAGGTTTGGCTACGGGTTTAAAATCCTTTCACAGAGATGGAGATAGTATATGGATTGGATGGAGTGGATTAACTAAAGAAGAGCTTCCTGATAACTTAATAAATGAAGTTTCTCAAAAAGCAAAAGATCAGGCATGTATTGCATTAAGTTTTACAGAAAAAGAAATAGAAGGCTTTTATTACGGATTTAGCAATAGAAGTATTTGGCCTCTCTTTCATTATTTTATGGAATTTACAGAATGGGAATCCTGGCATTGGGAAACCTATAAAAATGTAAATCAAAAATACGCTGATACCATTCTGAAACATTATAATGAAGGTGATAAAATCTGGATACACGACTACCAACTTCTTTTAGTGCCAAATATGGTAAGGGAACAATCTCCTAATGCTACCATCGGTTTCTTTAATCATATTCCTTTTCCTTCCTATGAAGTTTTTAGAACTATGCCATGGAGAGAAGAGGTTCTTAATGGATTACTTGGAGCAGATCTTATTGGATTCCATACCTACGACTATGAAAGGCATTTTTTAAGCTCGGTAAGTCGTATTCTCAGGCATCAGGTTAATTTTAATGAGGTGATCCTGCCGGAAAGAATGGTAAAAGTTGATTCTTTCCCTATGGGGATAGATTATAACAAGTTTGAGCAGGCTGCACTGAATCATTTTGATAATACTTTGGAAAATCAATCAGATTTACAACGCAGGCTGGATCATCATAGAAAAGGGGCACCCGGAGCAAAATTAATCCTGAGTATAGATCGGTTGGATTACACAAAAGGGATTGCTCATAGAATTAGAGCTTTTGAATATTTCTTGGAAAAATATCCTAAGTATATAGAAAAAATACGCCTGGTCATGCTTGCAGTGCCATCTAGATCTGAAGTGCCACAATACCAATTATTGAAAAAGGAAATTGATGCATTAGTAGGAAGGATAAATGGAAAATTCGCAACGGTAAGTTGGACACCTATTTGGTATTTCTACAGATCCATGCCTTTTAACAACCTAATAGACCTTTATGCTTCATGCGATATAGCACTATTAACACCTATAAGGGACGGAATGAACCTTGTTGCAAAAGAATATATCGCAAGTAGAAAAGATCAAACAGGAGTGCTTATTTTAAGTGAAATGGCCGGCGCAGCTCAGGAAATGAACGAAGCTATTTTAATCAACCCTAATAATTTTGAACAGATCGCTGATGCTATAAATCAGGCCATTGAGATGCCTGAAGAAGAACAAATTAAAAGGAACAAAATCCTTCAGAAGCGATTGAAGCGTTATGATGTAGAGAAATGGGCTAACGACTTTATGAAGTCTTTGACTAAAACGCAGGAAACCAGGCAAAGCAATAAGGCAATCCAAATATCTAAAGACATTCAAGAAAATATATATTCAGATTTCAAAAAATCTAAAAATCGAGTATTATTTCTAGACTATGATGGTACACTCGTAGATTTTGTTGATAAACCGGAAGATGCAATACCCGATAAAGATCTTATCAAACTAATAAGTCAACTGGCAACTTTGGAAAATATTACTGTAGTCCTTATTAGTGGTAGGGATAAAGAAACTTTAGGCAACTGGTGGAAGGAAGTTGATGTGGAGCTAATCGCAGAGCATGGGGTATGGGCACTAAAATCCAATAAAGAATGGAGACTAAATGAAAATGTGAGAAACGACTGGATGGAATCTATACGTCCGGTTATAGAGGCTTTTGTAGATAGAACCCCGGGAAGTTTTATTGAAGAAAAGAATTATTCGTTAGCTTGGCACTACAGAAAGACAGATCCAGATCTTGGAGAAAAACGCGCTAATGAACTTTCCAATGTTTTAAAAGATTTAATTTCAAATCACGGATTGAGTGTTTTAGATGGGAATAAAGTTTTGGAAATAAAAAGTAGCGGAGTTAATAAAGGAAAGGCTGCAACAAAGTTGCTTTTAAGAAAAGAGAGTGATTTCATATTTGCTATCGGGGACGATTGGACAGATGAGTATTTATTCAAGGAATTGCCGGAATCTGCTGTTACTGTAAAAGTAGGTTTGAAGAATACCAGTGCGAATTACTATGTGAATAACACCAAAAAAGTAAGAGAGTTATTGCAAGGGTTTTTACAATTGTAAGAATTTTAATTAACTAATTATATTATCACTTTTCAATTGTTAAAATCATTAGCAATAATCCCCAAAATATTATATCAACCTTAACTAAACAAAATATTCTAAACTGCTAATTAGAAGTACTTTTACATTATCAATTAGTACAAAACCAATTATTAAAAAAATATAATTATGAAAGTAGGGAAGTTAATTACAGGATTAGTATCAGGAGCAGCAGTTGGAGCAGCTATAGGTTTATTGTTTGCACCTAAAAAAGGAGCAGATACTCGTAAAAAAATTACTGAAACTGGAGATAGCTATTTAAAAGATGCTAAAGGAAAATTTAATGTACTTTCAGACAGCCTAAACGAAAAAGTTGAAGCTATCAAAGAAAAATCTAAAGCTGCAACTAGTGATTCTAAAGTTGAAGAAAAATCTCACGATATGAAAGCTAGCTAATACCTAGTCTTTTATTATTATAAAAAAACCTCGGATTCTTTTCGAGGTTTTTTCTGTTTTAGAGATTCTTAAATAACTTCATAAAACTTTCTGAAAAACATTTCTTACTTTAGAAATCTCTAATAATAAAAAAAAATAATGAAATCTAATCTCTCCTCGTTAAGCATAATTATTTGTCTTTTTACATTTCTTCTCTTCAATAAAATAAATGCTCAAGATACTGATGCCAGAATCTATAAAATAATAGATTCTGTTTCTGCCGATAGAATTGAAACTGATATTCGAAAATTAGCCGGATTCGGAACTCGAAATACTTTTAGCGACACTGTTTCTAACACCCGAGGTATTGGAGCTGCAAGACGTTGGATCAAATCTGAATTTGATAATATCTCTGGAAATTGCAGTAACTGTCTAAATGTTTTTTATCAAAAAGATCTGGTTAGCCCTGCAGATGGGGATCGGGTACCAAAAGAAGCATGGGTAGTAAATGTTGTAGCCATCCAAAAAGGAACTAAATATCCAAATAGATATATCCTAATGAGTGGGGATATAGATTCTCGGGCAAGCGATGCCATGGATTTTGAAACTGATGCTCCGGGTGCAAATGACAATGCTAGTGGAATGGCAGGAACTATTGAAGCCGCCAGAGTTTTATCTAAATATAAATTTGAAAATAGCATTATTTATGTTGGGCTTTCCGGTGAAGAGCAAGGATTATTTGGAGGAAAAGGACTGGCACAATATGCAAAAAAGAACAACTGGGAAATCATTGGGATATTAAACAATGATATGATAGGTAATATTGAAGGAGTAGATGGGGTGATAGACAATAGAAGTTTCCGAATATTTTCTGAACCGGTGCCTCCTACCGAAACTGAAAAAGAACGAAATGCAAGAAGATATTATGGTGGTGAAGTTGATGGAATTTCCAGACAGCTTGCCAGATACATTCATGGTAGCGTTAAAACTTATATGCCGGAAATGAATCCTATGATGATTTACAGATTAGATAGATTTGGACGTGGCGGACACCATAGATCTTTTAATGATCTTGGTTATGCTGGAATCAGAATAATGGAAGCACATGAAAATTACAACAGACAGCATCAAAATATTAGAACCGAGAATGGAATTGAGTATGGCGATGTAGTTGAAGGTGTGAATTTTAATTATGCAGCAAAACTTACGGCTGTAAATGCTATTAACTTGGCTAGCTTGGCTTGGGCACCACCGGCTCCTAATAATGTGGCAATTGGAGGTATTGTAGAACCTTCAACTAAATTGCGATGGGAGAAAGTTAGTGGTGATGTAGCAGGATATAAGATCTATTGGAGAGACACCACCTCCCCTATCTGGCAACATTCAAGATTTGTAGGTGATGTTTCAGAATTTATGCTAGATGGAATTGTTATAGATAATTTTTTCTTCGGACTTGTATCCGTTGGCAAAAATGGACATGAAAGTTTAGTTTCTTTTCCTTCTGCAACCTTTAGATAATTCCAAATCAAGAACCTCGGGGCAAGCCCACGAGGTATGAATTGGAAAATACTTTTAAAAATTCGAGGTAAGCCTCGGGGAATTAAACCCTCAATGAGGGATTTAATATTGAATTCGGTTTAAAAATTCTATTTATGAAAAAACTATTACTCCTTTTTCTACTAGCCAGTCAGGTAATCGTAGCACAACAATCAGATAAGCTGGAATTACTGGATATTTTTAACTTAGAGTACATCTCAGATCCTCAAATATCCCCAGACGGAAAACAAGTTGTTTATGTTCGGAATTTTAAGGATGTTATGACCGATAAAAACTTATCCAATCTCTGGATAGTGAATTTTGATGGTACACAAAACAGACCTTTAACTACTGGAAACACTTCAGACAGCTATCCTCGCTGGTCACCGGATGGAAAAAAATTACTGTTCAAATCGAATATGGACGGGGAAATGCGTTTATATTTAATGTGGTTAGATTCCAAACAACCTCTAGTACTCTCCAATTCTAATGATTTACCAGGAGCCATTTCTTGGTCATCAGACAGCAAACATATTGCCTTTTCAAAATTTGTTAGTAAGGAGAATCCCTCTCCTATAAAAATGCCAAAGAAGCCTGAAGGTGCCAAATGGAACGATGCCCCTAAGTATATCACCGATATGAATTATCGTGCAGATGGTAAAGGTTATTTAAAAAGTGGAAACAATCAGTTGTTTATAGTTTCGATCGATGGGCATACACCAAAGCAACTTACTTTTAATGAGTTTGATCACGGAGCACCAATTTGGGGGAAAGATGGAAAAAACCTATATTTTTCGGCAAATCTTCATGAAGATCATGAGTTAGATCCTCTTAATTCAGAAATATATAAGCTAAATCTAGAGGACGGAAAAATTACAAGTTTAACAAATAGACAAGGTCCAGACAGCGACCCTGTAATCTCTGCAGATGGTAAAAAAATAGCTTATTTAGGCTTTGATGATAGGCTGCAAGGCTATCAGTTAAGCCAGTTATATACCATGAATACAGATGGTAGTGGCAGTAAGAACCTTTCAGAAGAATTCGATAGAGATATTAGTGATGTTTCTTGGGATAAAAATGGAGAAGGTCTTTATTTTCAATATAACGACAAAGGAAGCACGAAATTAGGTTACATTTCTACGAGTGGTAAAGTAAAAGAAATAACAAATAACATGGGAGGACTTTCATTAGGAAGACCTTATAATGCTGCATCTTATAGTATTGCAGAAAATGGTAATTATACTTTTACTTCCGGTAAAAACGCAATGTTATCTGATCTAGGCGTTGGAAATAAGGGAAATGACAGGGTTCTTACAGATGTAAATAGCGACCTGCTTTCTTTTAAGAAACTTGGAAAAGTAGAAGAGATCTGGTGGAAATCTTCTGTAGATCAAAGAGATATCCAGGGCTGGATCGTTACTCCTTCAGATTTTGATCCTAATAAAAAATATCCTTTGATCTTAGAGATCCATGGAGGTCCTTTTGCTAGTTATGGAAATGTTTTTTCAGCAGAAATACAACTTATGGCAGCTGCCGGATACGTTGTCCTTTATACCAATCCAAGAGGAAGTACCGGATATGGAGAAGAATTTGGGAATTTGATACATCATGATTATCCAAATAACGATTACCATGATTTGATGTCTGGAGTAGATGCTGTACTTGAAAAAGGATATGTAGACAAGGAAAATTTATTTGTTACCGGCGGAAGTGGTGGCGGTGTCCTTACGGCTTGGATCGTTGGAAAAACTGATAGGTTTAAAGCTGCTGTTGTTGCTAAACCAGTAATTAACTGGGCTAGTTTTGTATTATATTCAGACAACCCAGGGTTCTTTTCTAAATATTGGTTTGGTAAAAAACCTTGGGAAGACCCGGAAAGTTATTTCAAAAGATCCCCTTTAAATTATGTAGCGAATATAACTACTCCAACAATGTTGCTAACTGGAGAAGAAGATTACAGAACTCCTATCGCAGAATCTGAACAATTTTATAGTGCCTTAAAATTGGAAGGAGTAGAAACTGCAATGGTAAGAATTCCAGAGTCCGGGCATGGAATTGCCAATAGACCTAGTAACCTAATAGCGAAAGTGGCTGCGATCCTATCTTGGTTTGAAAAATATAAGGATAACTAACTTATTAATCCCTCGGGGGAATAAAAGTTTTTCTAATTTATACCTCGTAGGCAACTCTGGAGGTTTTTGATTACAATTAAACAAAACTGTGAATAGAGAATTAAATCTATTCGCAGTTTTGTATTTAATCTATTAGCGAAAGTTGAATTCGTTTTAGATCGAGATCAATCTCCAATACAGTTACCATTAAATGCTGTCCTAATTTCACAACAGAATTCACATCGCTTATATATTCATTTGCCAATTTAGAGATATGGATTAGTCCACTTTCTTTTACACCTATATCTACAAAGCATCCAAAATTGGTGATATTATTTACAATTCCCGGAAGCTTCATCCCCGTTTGGAGATCCTTAATGGTGTTTACATTCTCATCAAACTGAAAAATTTTGATCTTACTTCTGGGATCCAAACCGGGCTTTTCAAGTTCTTTAATTATATCATTTAGTGTGGGTAAGCCAAGATCATTTTGCACATAAGTCTCTAAGGCTATTTTCTGGAGTATCTCCTTGTTGCCAATGATCTTATTCAATTCTGTTCCAGTATCTATTGCTATTTTATTAACCAGATCATAACGCTCCGGGTGGACTGCAGAATCATCCAATGGATTTTTAGCGTTTTTAATTCTTAAAAATCCGGCTGATTGCTCGTAGGCCTTAGCACCTAATCTTGGAACCTTTAGGAGCTCTTTTCTACTTTGTATGGACCCTTTTTCTGATCTATAAGAAATAATGTTTTCGGCTAGTACCGGTCCTATTCCGGAAACATAGGAAAGCAATTCCTTACTGGCAGAATTCACGTTGATCCCAATTCGGTTCACACAATTCATTACCACCATATCCAGCTTATTCTTTAATTTTGTTTGATCTACATCATGTTGATACTGCCCTACTCCTATTGATTTTGGATCAATTTTCACCAGCTCTGCCAATGGATCTATTAATCGTCTTCCAATAGATACCGCACCTCTTACTGTAATATCATAATCAGGAAATTCTTCTCTGGCAATTTTAGATGCAGAATAGATAGATGCACCAGCCTCATTCACCACATATACGGCGATCTCTTTACTAAATGGAACTTTCTTAATGAACTGTTCTGTTTCTCGGGAAGCTGTACCATTTCCAATGGAGATCGCTTCAATATTATAAGCATTTACAAGTGAGCTAATTTTTTTAATGGCAAGCGTCATTCCTTTCTGGGGTGGATGTGGATAAATGGTTTCGTTGTGAAGAAGCATTCCATTTTCATCTAAACACACCAACTTACAGCCGGATTTAAACCCCGGGTCTAATGCTAAGATCCTTTTATTTCCCAAAGGTGGAGCTAATAAAAGTTGCTCCAAATTTTCAGCAAATACCTGAATAGCATCTTCATCTGCCTTATTTTTAGCATCCGCTAGCACTTCATTTGTAAAGGATGGTTTTAAGAGTCGTTTATAAGAATCCTCAACCGCCTCTTTTATATATTTTGAAGCTGAAGAATTTTTAGCGAGGATTACATCTTCTATTAACCGATAGGCTTGCGGCTTATCTACGCCTATTTTGATCTTGACAAAACCTTCATTCTCTGCTCGAAGAATAGCTAATAATCTATGAGAGGGAATTCTTTTTAGAGGTTCGTTCCAGTCAAAATATTGCTTATATTTTAATGCAGAAGAATTGTCTTTTTCAGATTTAACTAATTTTGAAGTGATATCTGCACTGTTTACAAACAATCTCCTTAATTTCTGGCGTACATATGGATTCTCGCTAATCCATTCGGCAATTATATGTTTCGCTCCTTCCAATGCATCAAGAACAGACTTTATTTCTTTCGAAAGGAAGCGTTTGGCAACTTGTTCTAAATTATCTCCATTTTGAGACATTATAATTTTAGCTAAAGGCTCCAGACCTGCTTCCCTGGCAGATTCCGCTTTAGTTCTACGTTTCTTTTTAAAAGGAAGATATAGATCTTCTAATTCCACCATCGAATCTGAATTCTTAATCTTGGACAACAAGGAATCTGTCATTGAATCCTGATCTTCAATAGCTTTAATGATAGATTTTTTACGGCGTTCCAATTCGTCGTAAGATTTCAATAGATCTGAAATTTTTTCGATCTCCACTTCATCCAAATTTTCGGTTAACTCCTTTCTATATCTAGCAATAAACGGAATTGTAGCGTCGTCTTTTAATAAGGATACTGTATTGAGAATTGATCTTTCTGGGACAGCTATTTTAGCTTTTATATATGGTATTAACTCCAAGTCTTATGTTTTTAAGTAGTGAAAACAAAGATACCGGGATTCTAATTTATCTGTATAAATACCCTGAGATATTTTCTGAAAAATCAATAATTTCGGGGTAAGCCTCTCCGAACGGAATGGGCGGGCCCATGAGGTATGTCCCGATGGCTCGGGAGGAAAATACTTTTAAAAATTCGAGGCATCCCGATAGCTGTTGGGACGGGGATTTAAACCCTCATTGAGGGTTTAAATGATCTTTATCTTTTTAGAATGTTCAATAGCTTTCTCGCTATGACTAAAGTAACAGGTACTTACACCCATATCATTCAAATTAGCCAGAAGCTTAGAAACTGCTTCCTTTTCACCATTATTGGTCTTTCGTATATAGACCGCTTTCACATTTAAAGGAAATATTTTACAGATACGCTCATAGATATATGGATCTTTTTGAGAATCATCTCCAATAAGTACATATTTCAGCTTAGGATAAAATGAGATGATATCCTTGATCTTTTCGAATTTATGATCGTGCCCTCCTCTTCCAGTAAACAAGAAATCTGATATTCCGGTTTTGATCTTTTTTAATTTTATTACCGCTTTTGGCAATTCATGCTTTTTTGCAAATTCATTTATAAAATCATATAAATTCCATTCGCTACTGGATACATAAAAAAAGGAGTTAGAAGCATGTTCGTTTTCCTGGCCATATGCACTAAGAGCTTTGTAATGTGAAACTACATCTTTAAAGATCTTTCGTTTGTCAATGTTTTTAAGCAACATGATATATAGTTTCTTAAAAAAGCTGTCGCTGTAAGAAATTAGAAAAGTATCATCTATATCAGATATAATTGCAAATTTACTTTCAAACGGCTTCAATATTTCACCCGTTTCCACAACCCCAAAATCATTGAATTGACAAGTAACCCTATATTTGTGCCACCCGCTTTCCAGTTCCTGATTAAAAGGGATATTGAATCTAAAATAGCCATCTTTCAGGGTTTTTGTTTCAACTTTCACTCCTTGAAATTCCAAGATTACTCGAATGTTGGAAATCGGTGTAATATTGAACATATTAAAGATCGAAACCGCATGTTTAAACCCGTGCCTATCTATCCTGTATTTATCTGGTGCCCATGATTTAAAGACATGACCAAAAACAACCAATTCCTGATCATTTAAATATCCTCGATATAATTTTAAGTCGAATTTTGTCAATTGAGATTTTATTAACGATAGAATACTTCCAAAATAGTTAATTTTAGCAGCAATTTACAATTTATGAAAGTAGAAAATCAAATTTTACTAGTAGTTAATCCAATCTCTGGGAGATATGACAAATCACAACTTATACAAAATGTAAGAGATTTTCTTTTGGAGAAAGAACTAGAACTGAAAATATATAAAACTACTGGTGAAAATGATGAAGTTGAAATCGCACAACTAATTGATGAAATTAGGCCGGAGCGAGTGCTTGTGGCTGGTGGAGATGGCACAATTCAACTGGTAGCTACTGTACTTAAAAATTATGATCTTATCTTAGGAATAATACCTGCTGGATCTGCTAATGGTTTTGCTTTAAATCTTGACTTGCCTAAAACCTTAGCTGCTCAATTAGAGATCGCTTTGGGAGAAAACACCTTTGTGATAGATACTTTAGAACTCAATGGTATAGCATGCTTACACATAGCAGATATGGGAGTGAATGCCGAGCTCATTCGAAATTATAAAAAGTCTAATATTAAAGGAAAATGGGGTTACTTTTTACAGTCTTTTCCCACACTATTTAAATCTAATTATCCCTATAAATTTATTATTGAGGCTAAGGACCATATATATGTAAAAAAAGGGATTTTATTAGCCATCGCTAATGCAAACAAATTTGGAACTGGTGCAAATATAAATCCTAGCGGAAAACTGAATGACGGGAAATTCGAAGTGCTTATCTTTAAAAGGATGAGTTTAATTCAAATTATTAAGACCTTATTTAAGAACACCAAATTGGATTCTGATTTTGCGGAAGTCATTTCTACTGAAAAGGCAGTGATCACTTGCAATAAACCGATCGCATTTCAAATTGATGGTGAATTTATAGGCAAAAGAAAAAAAATAGTTGCTAAAATAGCCGATCTGAAATTGAAAATTGCAGTTCCAAAAGCTTTTGCATCTGTTCAATAAATTGAAATAGTAAACAAAAAAATCAATTATGAGTACCTTAAAAATCACTTTTAAGAATAAAGATGGCTTAGATCTAAAAGGTAGTATTGAATTACCTGAAAACAGGACACCTCATAATTTTGTGCTATTTGCACATTGCTTTACTTGCAATAAGAACTTCTTAGCTGTAAAAAACATTAGTGATGCTTTAACAAACAAAGGTTTCGGAGTGTTAAGATTTGATTTTACCGGATTAGGAGAAAGTGAAGGTGACTTTGAGGATTCCAACTTTTCAGGAAATGTAGAAGATCTGATTTCCGCAGCATCTTATCTGGAGGAAAACTATAAAGCTCCCTCCCTGTTAATTGGACATTCACTTGGTGGTGCAGCAGTTTTATTCGCGGCAAAATTACTGTCGTCTGTTACTGCAATTGCTACTATTGGAGCCCCATCTCATATAGGTCACATAAAACACTTACTTAAAGATGACCTTAATAAAATTAAAGAAAAAGGAGTGTCTGCTGTGAATATTGGAGGGAGAAATTTCAACATAAAAAAGCAATTTTTAGACGACTTAGAAAATAATGATCTAAAGGAACTAATACCACACTTAAATAAATCTTTATTAATACTTCATTCTCCTCAGGATACTATTGTAGGAATTAATAATGCAGAGGAAATTTACGTTGCTGCAAAGCATCCTAAAAGTTTCATTTCTTTAGACGGAGCAGATCATTTATTATCCAATAAAATAGATTCCAGTTATGCGGGTAATATCATTGGAAGTTGGGCTTACAGATATCTGGACATTCCCGAACAAGTAGAATTAAAAGCAGATTTGGATGTAGTTGCGCATTTAGGTCCAGAAGGTTTTACCACTCAAATAAAAGCAGGAAAGCATAACTTAATTGCTGATGAGCCCGAACAATTTGGAGGTAATGATTTTGGTCCTAATCCCTATGAATATGTTTCTGCCGGATTAGCAGCATGTACTTCTATGACTTTACAGATGTATGCTAAAAGAAAAGGTTGGATTCTAGACTTTGTAGAAACTCAAGTTAATTACGGGAAAGAGCACGCTCCAGATTGTGAAAAATGTGAGACAGATGGAGCTAAAATAGACACCTTTAAACGGGAACTCACTATTAAGGGAGATTTAGATGACAAACAACGAAAGCGATTATTAGAGATCGCTAATAAATGTCCTGTGCATAAAACATTACATTCAGAAACCCAAATAATTACAAGTCTGGTAGATCCAAATTAATTATTTAAGCTCACACTTTTTTAAAATTTAAGGTGTGTTAAGCAATCCTTAATTCTTTGGAGATTCCTTATTATACAAGTACTTTAGATCTTTACAATGTAAAACCAATCAATATAAATTATGAAAAGAATTAGTATAACACTTTTATTTTGTGCATCTCTTTTAATTATTGGATGTAAAAATGACAAAAAAGAAACAGACGAGACAAAAACTTCGGATACTGAAGTGACCAAGGAAAAAGAAGTTGAAGTCAAAAAAGTAAAAATCACTATGGAACCTAAAAGTGATAGTAAACTTTCAGGGAATATTGTTTTTACAGAGGAAAATGGAGAAGTAACTATGACTGCGCTTATAGATGGTTTAGCTGAAGGTATGCATGCAATACATATTCATGAAAGTGCAGATTGTTCTGCAAAAGATGGATCTTCTGCAGGAGGACATTGGAACCCAACTTTCGAGCAACATGGAAAATGGGGTGATGCCTCTGGATATCATGTAGGAGATATTGGGAATTTTAAAGTAGATGCTAATGGGAATGGTACTATTACAATGACTACAGATAAATGGTGTATTGGTTGTGATGATGATACTAAAAACATTATTGGAAAATCTGTAATTGTTCATGATGGAGTAGACGATTTTACCTCTCAACCTTCTGGAGCAGCCGGAACAAGAGTTGGATGTGGTACCATTAAGATGTAGTACTTTTTTGAAGATATTATAATAAAAGCAACCTTCGGGTTGCTTTTTCTATTTTTAAGCATAATTTCAAGCCTATGCAACAAGACCAATGCGTTTTTAGAACTACCAATAACAAACAGTTTATCCCAACCATTCTTTGAAAATCTTTACACGTTCCCTAGTCACAATTAGCTGATGTTTATCAAAATATTCCAACTTAACTTCTAAACGCAGATTAGAATAACTTATAATATCTTTTATAGCATTTAGATTCACAATGAATTTTCTGCTAATCTTAAAGAATTTCTCTGGGTCTAAATCCTGTTCCAATTTTTCTAAACTCACATCTAATAAATAGCTTCTATCACTATTTGTGTGTAAGTAAATCCCTTTATTTTCTGAATAAAAACAGCAAACATCATTTATTTCAAAAATTTTTAAATGCTGCCCTACCTGTATTGTAAATCGCTTTTTATATTCTTTCTGATAAGATTGCTGAAACATTTTCTGAATATCTTCTGCATTTATAAAACCGAAATTTTTCTTAAGCCTGTTCGACTTATATTTTTGAATTGCTTCCTTTAACTCTTCATCATCTATAGGTTTCAATAGATAATCTACACTATTCAATTTAAAAGCCTTTAGTGCATATTCATCATATGCTGTAGTAAATATAATTGCACTTTTAATTTCAACGTTTTCGAAAATCTCAAAAGACAAGCCATCGCTGAGTTGAATATCCAAGAAAATAAGATCGGGATGTGTGTTATTTTTAAACCAAGATATAGCCTCTGTTACGCTGTGTAACATAGTTATCACATCCAGATCTAATTCTTTCAACATTCTACCCAACCTTCGGGCAGCCGGTTTTTCGTCTTCTATAATTACTGTTTGCATTCAAAATTATTAAGTTCTATTCCCATTTTTGTTTTTCCTCTTCTTTCATAAAATCTTTTATCTTTCGTTCTTCCCAGTCTTTATTGAACATCGGATTTATCTGATAAGCCTTTAATGCGGCAAAGACCAATCCAATTCCCCATCCAGCAGTCACCCATAAAAACCATGGATAGGCCCACTGATTTGAATAATAATTCACTGCTGCAAGAAAGATATTTAATACGATATAGCTAAGAAGATGGCTGTAGAATTTTTTTAATTCTTCTACCCGCTCTTTTGCTCTTTGATACTTTTTCTCTGAATTTTCCATCTTTATTATTGATTACGTTTCATATATTCTTTTATCTTTTTATCCTCCCAATTCTTACCAAGCAAAGGGTTATAGCCAAATACTTCCATAGCATGAAAAAGCAAGCCTATCCCCCAACCTATTGCCGGGAAGATCACCCAAGGAAAATCACTGCTTGAAAGTAAATTAAAGACTGCTAAAGCCGGAATTACTAAGCAATAGGAGGTTAAATTTCCGTAGAAACCTCTTAATTTTTTCACCTTATCTTTAGCTCTTAAATAGCTTTTATCGGTATCACTTTTCACTTCTCTTTTCATAAGCTCGATCTTTTTGGTTAATAATGGCAATCGTACTTCGAAATAACTTTCTGATTTATTTATTTGAACCTTTCTGTTAGTTAGTAGCCCATACCTTTGCTGAATATTGAACAATCCTACCTTACTACCTTTTCCTAATATTTCTTTCTTCTGAAGGTTATTTTTTACTACCAACTCATTCTTATCTTCAAATATCTGGATATTCAAAGGTTGTTGTGGAGAAACTCTATTATGTTTTACTGCATTTTCCAGTAACAATTGAAGCGATAAAGGAACCACTTTAGCTTCGGCTAAGTTCAACTCTAATGGAATCGTACAATTAATCCCATCTTCAAATCTCATTTTAAGTAGATTTAAATAAGTTTTCGCGAATTTTATTTCTTCAGATAATTCTACAAGATCCTTGTTTTTTTGTTCCAAAACATATCTATAAGTTTTAGATAAAGAGGTGGTAAATTTTTGAGCCGCAATTGGATTCTCTTCAATAAGTGAGGTTAAAACGTTTAAACTATTGAATAAAAAATGCGGGTCGAGCTGATTTTTTAAAGCATCAAATTTAGCTGATGCAGTCCCTGCAATTATTTTTTGTTCAGCTACTCTTCGTTCCTGTAATGCCTTATAAAAATAAAATAGGTGAAAACTAAGAGAAACTATTATAGTAAAAAGTAATGGGAACAGATAATTCCCTATGTTCTCATTAGCTAAAAATTCATCTAAACTATATCTACTTTCAAAATAAACTAAGTGGATTATTCTACAAATAAAAAAAGCCGCTAAAGTTAGCACTATACTCCCAACTACCCCAATTACACTCTTTGCACGCCCTTACCTTCCCAATTTATTCGGTTATTCATTATAAAAAAGAATAAAACATTTACGATAGATAACACAAAACTGTAGAAGAAATAAAGTCCCCAATTAGATACGCTCAACAGGTCATCTATAGTAGAAGACTGACTAAATATTACATCTAAGAAGACTATTACAAGAGTGATTATAACACTTATCTTGAATATTTTATAAACATATTTATACATCGCTTCGCTATTATTTTTCATCACAATTCAAATATCTTTAAAAGATTACTTATCCTAAAGATTTATCAACTGAGCTGTGATATTTTCAGGTTGAACTGTATAGAATTGCCTTAAGACCTTAATTAATTCAGGTTTTTTTTATGTTTTAAATAAACCTTAACACTATAATTAATACCTTCAGATTATAAAACAATCTAATCTAAATTATGAATATTTTTGAAGCCTTACGTCAGGAACATGAAATTCAGCGAGTTCTTGTAAAAAAACTTGTATCTACTCACGGAGATACCCAAGAAAGAAAAAAAATTTACGAACAATTAAAACACGAACTAAAGATACATGCAAATGCCGAAGAAAGACATTTTTATGTTCCATTAATACAAAAAGACCTTACTCAAGAAAAAGCAAGACATAGTGTAGCAGAACATCATGAAATAGATGAACTTATCGAGCAGTTGGAAGATACAGAAATGAGTGCTTCTAACTGGTTGAAAATTGCAAAAGACCTGGAACATAAGCTTACACATCACCTAGATGAAGAAGAGCATGTAGTTTTCCAGATGGCGGGCAAAGCCCTTAAAGAAAAAGAAAAAATAACTTTAGCCTCCGACTATAATAAAGAGATCACCAAGAATAGATAATTTCTATTTTTTGTTTAAGGATGGTATGTCAAGATTTCTGAGAAAAGTGAGTTTAACTTATTTGTACTTATTACAAATCTTTATCTGATTTGGATTGCTTCTGGTTTTCTTTAAATGGCCTAATAATAAGTCTAGCTGCTTTATCAAAATTCACATAATTATACACCCAATTAAAAAAGGTAACCAATCTATTTCTAAACCCAATTAAAAACCAAAGGTGTATAAACATCCAAACAACCCAAGCAAAGAAACCTCCAAAATTAAATTTCCATAAGTCGACCACTGCACGGTGTCTACCAACGGTAGCCATAGACCCTTTATCGAAGTACTTAAAGGGTTCTAATTCTTTATTATTTAAAATATTTCGGATATTCTTAGCTAAATGTTTTCCTTGCTGAATAGCGGGTTGAGCAACCATAGGATGTCCCTTAGGATATTTTTCACTTTCCATAACTGCAATATCTCCAATCGCAAAAATGTTCTCATAACCGTTTATTTGGTTAAATAAATTCACCTCATATCGATTAGCTTTCTCTATGAGTGCTGAAGCATTTAATCCTTTCACTGCTGCACCTGTTACTCCTGCACTCCATATAAACGTATAGGTATCAAATTTAATAGAAGTGTTTGTTAATACCTCTCTCCCATCATAAGACATTACTTGAGTGTTTAAATGAACTTGCACACCCAATTCGGTTAGGAATTGGGTAGCCTTTTTAGAGGATTTTTCACTCATGGGAGGCAATACCCTATCCCTTCCTTCTATCAAGTGAATTTCCATTTCTAAGGGATCCAAATCGGGATAATCTTTTGGAACAATGTGATTTCTTAATTCTGCGATCGCACCACTCAATTCTACTCCGGTTGGCCCTGCTCCTGCAAGAACAAAGTTAAGAAGCGCTTTACGTTCTTTTGGATCTTCAGTAATCACCGCTTGCTCCAAATTTTCTAAAATAAGACTTCGAATATTTAATGCATGCGGTACCGTTTTCATCCACATTCCATTTTTTTCGATACTATCGTTACCAAAAAAGTTAGTTTTAGAACCTGTTGCAATTATCAAATAATCGTAATAAAGCTCTCCAATATTGGACTGAATCAGTTTTTTTTCAGCATCTATACTAGACACTTCAGCCATTCTAAAATAAGCTCTACTTTTCGATCTTATAAGTTTCCTTAATGGATATGCGATGGAATCTGGCTCTAATCCAGAGGTAGAAACTTGATATAATAAAGGTTGAAAGGTGTGATAGTTATGTTTATCTATTAAAACTGTTTGAACCTTCTCCTTCAACATTTTTTTGACTAAGGAAATTCCTCCAAAGCCCCCTCCAATAATTACAATACGTGGCAGATCTGTTTTAGGTATGTTCATTTATCAATTAGATGATTTATTATTAATAGAGAATTAAAAAAATATGCACCCCGATTATACATGAATTTATATATCTTCGAAAATAAGAATAATTTGGCATTTAAATAAATTCAAACTAGCAGTATAGATTTTACCCTACTATATGTAACACTGTGTAACATTCAAAGACTAACAATCTGTAAATAGCATCTGTGGAGAAAGAATTAGAGCATCAATTTGTAAGCAATTTGGAGAGAGACCAGAACATTGTGCACAAAATCTGTAGAATTTACACTAACGACCAATCTTCTCATAATGATTTGTTTCAGGAGATAACCATTCAGCTCTGGAAAGCATATCCAAAATTTAGAGGAGAAGCAAAATTTAGTACTTGGATGTATCGGGTGGCCCTGAACACGGCTATAACCTTATATCGTAAGAAAAAACGTGGAATTCAGACGCAGGATTATGATTCTGTTCATTTCAGAATTAAGGTAGATGAATATGATGATGAGACCGAACAACACTTATCTCTCATGTACAATGCAGTAAAAGAACTTAATGATATAGACAAAGCCTTAGTCTTTCTATATCTGGAAAATAAAAATTATAAGGAAATATCTGAAACAATGGGTATTAGCGAAGTTAATGCACGTGTTAAAATGAATAGAATTAAAAAAAAGCTAAAGAAATTACTAAATCCGTAAGCCTATGGATGAATTAGATTTATTAAAGAAAGACTGGAACAGGCAGCAAGGGAATTACCCTAAGCTAACTTATGACCAAATCTATAAAATGATTTGGAAACGCTCTCAATCTATCGTGAAATGGATTTTTTATATAAGTGTAATAGAATTGTTATTTGCTACAATTATAAACATTGTTTTCTCTGGAGATAAATATTGGCAGGATATAGAAAAGAATGGTCTGTCACAAGTCATTACTATCCTGTATATAGTTAGTTATGCTATCACCTTTTATTTTATCTACAGATTTTACAAAAATTACAAAAAGATCTCTACCACAGATGATGCATCCACTTTAATGAGGAATATTTTAAAGACCAGAAAAACAGTAAAATATTATATAGCTTATGTTTTAATTTCTTCTGGGATTACAGTGGTTGGAATTTCAGGATATATGATTGTAAATCACTCTAATACTGATGTAAATAATATTTCTAAATACTCTTTTGAAACGATAGATTGGTTGAAGTTTATTGGAGTAAGTGTATTGGTTTTAACAATATTTCTTGGGCTAATATGGTTGTTCTACCGCTTACTATATGGAATATTGCTTAAAAGACTTAAGAAAAATTATGTAGAACTTAAGAAGTTAGAAATGTAATCCGGATTTTAGACATCAGATTTGAGATTCGGTTATTTTTGAATTGTTTCTGTTCCTGATCTTTGTTGCCCGTTTTTGATTTTATTTCTGATTCTTTTATTTTGGATCTTAAATCTAATTTCCTGTTCACCATAGACCGTTTTTTTAAACATCAATTCAAGATTGAAAATATTTTTATTACCCACTCCTGCTAGCTATAGGGACAGTAAATAAGCCTACAGATAATAATTATTTTTTTAACTTTCCCAGATTTTGGGCTTACTCCTTTTTAGTCATTGTACTATATTCGTCTTTTTATTTAAGGTTTTGAACCGGTAATTTTTTAAAAACCTTAATATTCTTTACTTTTGCAAAAAATTAGTTTTGTCCTCAAACATTAAAAACTCATAAAATGGAATTCACAAACCCCCTAGTTTATGGGGTGCCCGTTTTTTTAGGACTTATCCTATTAGAACTAACCTACAGTAAGACCCACGAGAATAAAGACCTGTATAAATGGAAAGATCTCATTTCAAGCCTTTCTATGGGTATTGGATCTGCGGTAATCGCGGCATTGGTGAAAACCGTTTCTATCATTCTTATATTTAATTTTGCTTACGAACTTTTTAACCCTGTTGTTGAAGGGGTTAGGACTAATATTATGGGGTGGGAATCCTTTGGATATGTCTGGTACATATGGATCATATGTATGTTTTTAGACGATTTCACCTACTATTGGTTCCACCGTGAAAATCATATGATTCGGTTTCTTTGGGCAGCTCATATAGTACATCATTCCTCTGATAATTTTAATCTTGGAACAGCGGTTCGTAATGGTTGGTTCACACTTGTCTACAAGCCTTTTTTTTACATGTGGATAGTCATAATAGGTTTTCCACCAGAAATGCTGATAGTATGCCTAGGAATTGAATCCTTATGGCAATTCCAGTTGCACACTAAATATGTTCCTAAAATGGGAATTATAGAGAAATTCTTTAATACCCATACAATGCATCAGGTACATCATGCGAAGAACCTGGAATACATGGATAAAAACCATGGAGGTATTTTGAATGTTTTTGACAGAATTTTTGGTTCATGGAAAGAGATGGATACTTCAGTTGACATAGAATATGGGGTTTCTACACCACCTAATTCATATAATTTATGGGTGATCCTAACCCACGAATACAAAAACATTTGGGAGGATACTAAAAAATCCAAAAACTGGAAGCATAAATTCATGTATGTTTTTGGGGCTCCTGGCTGGAGCCACGATGGGAGTACCCAAACGGTCAAAGAAATGCAGCAGGAAGCATTAAAAATGGATAGTTAAATCTTTGAATCTCGTTTTCTTGAAGTTTGTACTTCTAACTTTTTAAGTCTTGAAACTTGTGTCTCGTGGCTTAAATCTAAATTCTGATTTAATACTCCCACTTTCGGGTTTTATTAAGTTCTTCCATCACTTCTAATTCTTCTTGTGGAATCACTTTTAGAAAGGAAGAATGTTGCTCTATGGCATATTCTAATTTCTCGACAATATCTTCTATAGAATCATTTTCATAATCGAATTCTAAAGCTGGCTTTATCTGAAAACTTTGGAGAATCCCTCTTTTTTTAAGTCGGATTCCTTTTTTATCGAACGATCTTCTAAATCCGTCTATAACAATAGGAATAACTATAGGCTTGTACTGTTTAATAATATGCGCAGTTCCTTTTCTTATTGGTTTAAAAGGTTTTGTTGTACCCTGCGGAAAAGTGATCACCCAACCATCTTTTAAAGCAATTCCAATATTATCGGTGTCTCCGGTTTTTACTTCTCGTTGTACATCCTCGCCTTTAGAGCGCCAGGTTCTCTCTACTGTTATAGCTCCTGCATATGCCATGATTCTTGTGAGTAAACCTGCGTTCATCGTTTCTTTGGCTGCTACATAATAAAGATTGAGTTTAGGTTGCCACAAGTAGCCAACGTTTTTTATAGAGTCTACCCTCCCGCTTAAACTTGCATTAAACACATGGTACATAGCCGTTACATCTGCGAAATAGGTCTGGTGGTTAGATACAAATAACACATTGGTACCTGAAAGATTTTTAATGATTTCAGAGCCTTCAATATTCAACTCATTAAAACCTCTATATCGTCTATGAGATAAAACACCAAAAACACGGATTAGCCACTTTTTAATGAATAGAAAATGTCCAAATGGATTTTTTGCAAACAACCCCATACCCAACTATTGATCTTTATTTGTTAATATTATCTTAAAGAAATCAAAGGTACTAATAAACTTTAAAGAGTAAGCTTCAATAAATCTTTTAATTCACTTAACATCATTGCGGTTGCACCCCATACAATATGGCCATTTAAAGAAAATGCAGGCACTTGTATATTTTTAGCATAGGAGGTACTCAGCTCTTGGGAAATTAAATTTTTTTCATCCAAAAAATCTTCCAAATCCACTTCTAAAATTTTTTCAACTTCAGATTCTTGTCTAATCAATTCTGGTGTCCTGTCTATAAGGCCAATATAAGGATGTACCCAAAAATTACTTGGAGGGATGTATAGTTTTGTTAATTTTTTGAGGACCCGAACTTCAGCTTGTGGTATCCCTACCTCTTCTTCGGTTTCCCGCAAAGCAGTTTGCATTAAATTCCTGTCATAATTTTCTACTCGCCCCCCGGGAAAACCCACTTGATTGGAGTGAACCCCTTTATAGGTCTTTCTTAAAATTAGCACTAAATGGGTTATGCCTTTATTATTTGGATAAAATACCGCCATTACTCCAGCCTTATTAGGCTTTTTTGTATTTATATCTATAGCATCCAATTCATTAATTCTTAGAACAGGAGCCAATTTATGCTGAGACTCCACACCTGGAAGTTCTAAATTCTTTAAATTTGAGATTTTATATGTAAACTCAGTAAAATTCATGATACGTCAAATTTCTTTCCTTCTCACTTTCATTTTCCTTCTTTTCGGAAGTTGTGAAGATACGCAAAAATCAAAGATCAATAACAAAAAGCAACCCCCAACAACTACTAGTATAAAGGTAAAGGACACTTCAGAAAACAAAAATAATACTTCCCAGAAAAAGGAAGAAAAATTGTTTTTGCATGATGAACCTCTTATTGTTCAGGAAAAATTAATCCCTTTCTTAACCGAATATGGAAATAAAAATCCCGAGAATAAATTCAGGATCTCTACCACTTTTGGAGATATCGATGTAATACTATACAACGACACCCCCTTGCACCGGGCCAATATGATATTTATGATCAAGGAAGCTTACTTCAATGGCACCTTTTTTTATAGGGTTGCAAATGGATTCGTAATTCAAGGAGGCAATTCAGATTATAAAGAAACCAGCATCAAAAGAAATAACATTGGCTCATTTTTAATTCCGAGTGAGTTTGAAGCTGGACATAAGCATGTTCGCGGAGCTTTTTCTGCAGCGAAATATGCTGAACAAAATGTGAGTAAGGCCTCTTCTCCATTCGAGTTCTTTATTGTGCAAAGCGAAAATGGAGCTCATCATTTAGATAATGATCATACCGTATATGGTAAAGTAATAAAGGGAATGGATGTAGTAGACGAAATTGCGAAACAGCCAGTTGGTGAAGGAGAATGGCCATTAATAAATATTCCAATTACAGTAAAGATCATAGATTGATTGGAATTGCTCTTATAAACTATTAAATTCATCTTTAAATCTATACAATTCAGTAATTTACATATTTGTTAATATAGTATGGGCATTACATTTGATACTATTACTTATTAAAAAAATAATTATGAGAACTATTTCATTATTAATAGCATTATTTTTAAGTCAGTTATTTCAGGCACAAACAGAAGAGAGCCCTGAAATAACTGTAAGTGTGGAGAATATTAAAGATGATAAAGGAACCGTCATTTTTGGAGTATATTCTGAAAAGACTTTCATGAAAGTTGCCCCAGAATTTCGAGCTCAGAGTGAAATTGTAGATGGCATAGCCAGTGTGACTTTTAAGGACCTTCCTCCAGGAACCTATGCGATATCTTGCTTCCATGATAAGAACAGCAATTCTCAAATGGATTTTGAGCCAACAGGGGCACCATTAGAACCTTATGGGGTCTCTAACAATAAGATCAATAATTATGGGTCTCTTATTTGGGAAGATTCAAAATTTGAGCTAAAAGAGGAATCTTTAAGCATGATTATAAATCTAATCAACTAACTATAGATAAATCAAGATGGATTTTAATATATAATAGAAAAAATCGATACCTTTGCTTTCGCATTAACTCTATTATATGACGATTACTCAGCTTCAATATGTTCTTGCCGTTGCAGAACATCAAAATTTCACAAAAGCAGCCTTAAAAGTATTTGTTACTCAACCTACTTTGAGTATGCAGATCCAAAAATTAGAAGATGAACTTGGCGTAAAGATCTTTGATCGTACTAAGAAGCCAATCCAATTAACCGATACAGGTAAAAAAATTGTAAATCAGGCACGGAATATTGTAAACGAAAGTGACCGTATCCAGGATATTGTAGATCAGGAAAAAGGCTTTATAGGTGGTACTTTCAGGTTGGGGATAATCCCAACAATTATGCCTACACTTCTACCCATGTTTCTAAATAATTTTATTAAGAAATACCCTAAGGTTAAGCTAAAGATCGAAGAGTTAAATACTGAAGCGATCATTGAAAGATTGAATGATGGACATTTAGATGCTGCAATTGCAGCTACTCCTTTAGAGTTGGAAGGCATCAAAGAACAGGTGTTATATTATGAACCATTCGTGGCTTATATCCCGAAAGGACATCGCCTTTCAACAGATAAAAAACTAAATGTGGAAGATCTGGACATAGACGACATGTTGCTTCTGGAGGATGGTCATTGTTTTAAAGATGGTATCATCAACTTATGTAAGGCATCCAGAAATTATGATGGAGACCATTTTCAGTTAGAAAGCGGGAGTTTTGAGACTCTCATTAAATTAGCTAATGAGGGCTTAGGAATGACCTTGCTACCTTATTTACACACTATGGATCTTGGCGAAAAAGAGCAGAGCAAATTAAAGATGTTCGAAGAACCAGTTCCTGCTAGGGAAGTAAGTTTAATTTACACTAAAAGTGAACTCAAAATGCAGATAATCGAAGCCTTACAAACTACAATTGCGGGGGTAATAAAAGGAGCTATTACCTTTCAGAATGTAAAAATTATATCTCCCTTAAATAACAGGAAAAATCTATCTAACTAAAAAAGATCGGCCAATTGACCAATCTTTTTTAGTTTAAATATATTAGGCATTGCTTTAATTCGGGATTCTGCCGGGTTAAAGAAACTATCCAAATTTTTAATTCCTCTATTTCGTGAGGTAAAAGCCTTTGTATTGCCTTTTTAACTTCTTTACAGAACAACACCGCGTCAAAACTTACTTTATAAAGAATTGTTTTGGTGTATTCAAACATCGCTCGCGCCATATTATGATACTTATTTAAGTTGTTGATTTGATTTAATTTAAGTAAAAGTAGAATTATACTATAGGCATGTAATTATTAAATCCTTTCCAATATAAGAAAAATTTAACGTTAATGGCTATTTCAATCCAAATTTAACAGACCTAAAAACGCCTATCTCCGCTTAAAATATCTCCTATCCCTCCTAGAACACTTCCTTCCCCTTTATCTTTACCTCCACTTTGAGGTGCTGCCTGAAGCACCCTATTGGCCAAGCGACTAAAAGGTAAGGACTGTATATATACCACACCGGGGCCAGTTAGGTTCGCGAAAAATAAACCTTCCCCGCCAAAAATGGTGTTTTTAATACCACCTATAAATTCGATATCATAGTTTACATCTTGAGTGAAGCCAATAATACATCCGGTATCTACACACAGTTTCTCGCCAATCTGTAACTCCTTTCTTGCCATGGTCCCTCCGGCATGTACAAAGGCCATTCCGTCGCCTTCCAATTTTTGCATAATAAAACCTTCACCACCAAAAATACCTCTACCTAATTTTCTGCTGAATTCAATTCCTATTGAAACTCCTTTTGCAGCACATAAAAAAGCATCTTTTTGACAGATGAACTTACCTCCATATTTACTGAGATCCAAAGGCAGGATTTTTCCAGGATAAGGCGATGCGAAACTCACCTTTTTCTTCCCTGAGATTTCATTGGAGAAAATAGTCATGAATAAGCTCTCTCCGGTAAGCAACCTCTTTCCAGCACCAAGAACTTTCCCAAGAAAGCCTTCATTTTGTTTGGAACCATCTCCAAAAATAGTGTTCATTTTAATTCCACTATCCATCATCATAAAGTTACCGGCTTCTGCAATAACTGCTTCATTAGGATCTAACTCCAGTTCTACATATTGCATTTCCTCTCCAAATATCTGATAATCTATAGTGTGTGCATTCATAATAACTTGTTTATAGAAATAGGTAAGTATAACTTCAAAAATGTTACAATCGTATAATGGAAATCCCTAATTTTTACTCTTTAACCTTACTGTCCATTGAAATTCGAAGGTAGACACTTCCATTCCCTCTTCATTTATACCTACAGATTTCATCCAGAATGTTTGCCCTTCTCCTGTTTTAATAGTTTCCTGAATTGCCTCCTGAATTAAATGTCCATCGCTACAGGTGAATTCTAATTTTCCAGTAGCTTTTTTAGTGAAATGTGCCTTATTTTGAGCCACTAGCATTGAAATTTTTTGTCCACTTTCTTTTATTTGATCTATCACCATTGCACCTGTACTTAACTCGGCAGCCATTGCTTGAACAGCAAAATACATAGAGTTAAACGGATTCTGATTGATCCATTTGTGCTTTACTTTAACTGTACAGTGTTCTTTGCTAATTTCCTTTACTCTCACCCCACACAACCATGCGCTTGGTAATTTAAAAATTAAGAATTTATTTAGTTTTCCGGGAGTTATTGTCATTGTTTTTATTGAATTTTTCATAAAAGTATTTAAAATAAATTGAACGACGAAATGTTAAATCTTTCTTAAAATTTAAAACATACAGTACTTTGTTTTGCATAATACCATCTTAAAGACATATATTTGTATAAGAAAATCAATCAATTATGGAAACTACATCATCACATCCGGATAAAACAATAGCTACTTTTATCCACCTGTCCATCTTCAGCAAGTATTTTATACCTTTTGGAAATTTTATATTTCCACTAATTTTTTGGACAGCTAAACAAAAAGATCCCTTTGTGGATCATCATGGAAAACAAGCTCTGAATTTTCAAATAAGCATGTTCCTATATTTTATCTTATTGGTATCTATAGGAGTAGCAGGAGTGATATTTTGGGGAGTTCATTTCAATTTAAATGATCCTTTCATTATTTCTGATGACTTTATAAGTACAGGTCATCCACAAAATTTATTATCGTTGTTTGTATTTGCAGCAATTCTAGGACTCCTTTTAATAGGTCTATTCGTTTTAGATATTGTAGCAGTAATTCTTGCTACCATCAAAGCAAGTGAAGGGCAATTATATAAATATCCTTTTACCATCAATTTCATCAAGCCAACTCAGGTTGGTGACAATCAATCAAAAAATGAACAGTTTAACAACATTCAAAACCAAACGCTATGAAGATTGAAAACACCAAAGCACAAATGCGTAAAGGAGTGCTGGAGTATTGCATTCTATCGGTGTTGCGAGATAACGATGCCTATGTGGCAGAGATCTTAGACACCCTTAAAGACGCTAAATTATTAGTGGTGGAGGGAACAATTTATCCTTTGCTTACCAGACTTAAAAATGCTGGTTTATTAAGCTATCGCTGGGAAGAATCTACCGGTGGCCCACCAAGAAAATATTATGGCTTAACAGATACTGGCCAATTATTTTTAACAGAACTCACCCATACATGGGATGAACTACAAACCGCTGTAAAAGTTGTAACCACTCAAAAAAATAAAAATCATGAATAAGACAGTAAATATAAACCTTGCCGGCATTTTCTTTCATATTGATGAAGATGCATACGCTAAACTTCAACATTATCTAGAGGCAATAAAAACTTCGCTTACCAACACACAAGGCAAGGAAGAGATAATTGCTGATATAGAAGCTCGTATTGCGGAACTTTTTAATGAAAAGATACAAGATAAAAAGCAAGTAATAGGAAATTCCGAAGTGGAAGCAGTAATCGCTACAATGGGACAACCCGAAGATTATATGTTAGACGACGAGATCTTTGAAGATGAACCATCTTATGCTAAATCTTCTACTACTGGAAAACAACTTTTTAGAGATACCGAAAACTCATATGTAGGAGGAGTATCTTCAGGATTAGGTCACTATCTGGGAATACAGGCTATTTGGGTACGTTTATTATGGTTTATTTTAACCATCGCATCCAGTGGAGCATTTATACTTATTTATATAGCCTTATGGATATTTGTTCCTGAAGCTAAAACCACTGCAGATAAACTTTCTATGCGTGGAGAAGAGGTTAATATCTCCAATATAGAGCGCAAGATCAAAGAAGGTTTTGATGATGTTGCAGGAAAAGTTCGAAATGCCAATTATGATAAATATGGACGACAAGTGAAATCTGGTGCCAGTTCTGCTGCTACAGGTATTAGCTCTGTTATTCTGGCAATACTTAACATCTTCGTGAAATTTATAGGTTTATTTATCCTATTAATTGCAGGATCTACTCTTATAGCTTTATTTATAGGTCTTTTCACTGTAGGAACCTTTGGTATTGTTGAAGCTCCATGGACAGATTATATTGAAATGGCTGCTATAGGAGCACCTATTTGGGTGATCTCTCTACTTACATTTTTCGCCGTGGGAATTCCATTTTTCTTCCTTTTTATCTTAGGATTAAAAATAATGGTAAGAAAATTAAAATCTATTGGCACACTAGCTAAAATGGTTTTATTGGGACTGTGGTTATTGTCTGTAATTGGTTTAGCATTCTTAGGAGTTAAGCAAGCTACCATAAGAGCTTTTGATGGAGAAGTGGTTATTACCGAAAAATTACCAAGCATTTCTCAAGACACCTTATATCTAGCTATGAGATCTAATCCGGAATATTCTTCTAACACATGGAGAAAAGATGTAGAGATCAAGTATGACGAAAATGATAATAAGGTGATGTATATAACCGATGTAGATGTTGTGGTAAAATCTACCAAAGATTCTATAGGAAAGATCGAGATCATTAAATCTGCAGATGGAAGTGATTATAAGGATGCACGAAACAGAGCCAAAAACATACGTTATAACACCAGTTTTAATAAGAACAAGCTTTTTCTGGATTCCTATCTTATTTCTAACATCAATGAATATTACAGAAATCAGGAAGTGAAAGTAGTGGTTTACGTACCCGAAGGAACTGTATTATATGTAGACGATAATGTAAGTAGTTTTTACAAATATTCTGATTATGCCGGTGGCATATTAAAATACGGTCAAGAAGAAAACTTTGTAAAAGTAATAGAGAATGGTACTACCTGCGAAACCTGTCCTGTAGAAAGTATAGATCCCGATGATAACTCATGGGATAATGATGACAACTGGGATGATTCAGACAGTTTTGATGATGACAATGAAATTAATGTTCGCATAAATTCTGATGGTGTACAGATCCAAAACAAGAACGAAGATAACTGGGAAGCATCAAATAGTTTTAATGACGATGATAACATCAAGGTTCGTATAAACTCTAATGGTGTACAAATAAATAAGAATAATGATAAGAAAATTAAGATTGATGAAAACGGAATAGAAATTAAAAAGAACTAATCATGATGACATTAATTAAAATTATAATCGTATTAGTGATGTCCTTCTTCTCTATGGATAAAGCAGAAGAAGAAATTACAGAAACCACAAAGCATCAGCAACAATTCCAGCATCAAAAAGCAGATATGTTAACCCGATGCGAAAAGACATGCATACCAAGTTAAAAAAAAGCCCCAATTAAATTGGGGCTTTTTTCTTAATAAGAATTAATAGTGGTTTAAAAACTACATATTAGCTTCCACATTCTTTTCTTTTAATTCTTCAACAGAACTTAAGTAACGCTCGGCATCTAATGCAGCCATACAGCCTGTTCCTGCAGCGGTAATAGCTTGTCTATATTCTTTATCCTGTACATCTCCAGAGGCAAAAACTCCTGGCATATTGGTCTTAGTACTTTTTCCATTAGTGATAAGGTAACCCATATTATCCATATCCAACTGATCTTTAAAAATATCAGTATTTGGCTTATGTCCAATAGCTATAAATAATCCGGTAATAGCGATCTCTTCTTTTTTCCCGGTTTCATTATTAAGCATTCTTAGTCCTTCCACAACCTGCTCTCCTAGAACCTCATCTATAACCGTATTGTATTTTACTTCAATATTTTTAGTATTGGTAACACGATGTTGCATAGCCTTAGAAGCACGCATTTCATCTTTTCTTACCAACATGGTGACCTTATTACAGATATTAGCTAGATAAGTAGCTTCTTCGGCAGCGGTATCTCCCCCACCTACAATTGCTACATCTTGTTTTTTATAGAAAAAACCATCGCAAACAGCACAGGCAGATACTCCACCTCCGCGTAATCGTTGTTCACTTGGCAATCCTAAATATTTTGCAGTAGCTCCTGTAGAAATAATCACAGTCTCTGCCTCTACCCAAGTAGAGTTATCTATACAGGCTTTATGAATTCCTCCTGGCTTTTCATTGAATTGAACTTCGGTAACCATTCCAATTCTTACTTGCGTTCCAAAGCGCTCAGCTTGTTTTTGAAGATCTACCATCAAAGTAGGACCATCTATTCCATCAGGATAACCCGGAAAATTATCTACTTCTGTAGTGGTAGTTAATTGACCTCCAGGTTCCATCCCTGTGTACATAATTGGTTGCATATCTGCTCGGGCTGCATAAATGGCAGCGGTATAACCAGCAGGTCCAGAACCTATAATTAGACATTTTATTCTTTCAATAGTATCAGACATTTCAAAATTTATTTAGTCCTGTAAAAGTAGGGAGTTTAGTCAAAAACTTACAGGAATTGTTATTAAGATTTACTATTTGTTTATAATTCAATTGAATTGCTTATTCTTAAAGGCTCAATTTTAATACCTCGTATCAGAAATTAAATAAATTAGATTTAACTTTGCCAACAATGATAGATATTTCACTCTTTAGCGCTTTCGATCTTTTAGGTACCGTGGCTTTTGCCATTTCTGGTGCATTAGCAGCCATGACCAGAAAGCTCGATCTATTTGGGATCTTTATAGTCGCTTTTGTTACTGCCACCGGCGGTGGAACAGTTAGAGATATTCTAATTGGTAATAATCCCGTAATGTGGATGGAAAATACATTTTACATCTACCTAATTAGTATTATAACCTTTTTGGCGATCATATTTAGACGTAAGATCATTCATTTAAAAAGATCTCTTTTCCTGTTTGATACTATTGGATTAGGTGTTTTCACCATTACAGGAGTAGAAGCAGGAATAGAAAACGGACTAAGCCCCATAATTTCTATTGCGCTTGGCGCCATAACAGGAACTTTTGGTGGGGTGATTCGGGATATTCTTTGTAATGAGATCCCGGTGATCTTTAGAAAAGAGATCTACGCAACAGCCTGTATAATTGGCGGATTAGGCTATGTGATCTTATATGATTTAGGTGTAAATAATGATATAATCTATGTAGTAACTTCCCTGATTGTTATTAGCATCAGATTAGTTGTAGTGAAATTTAAAATAGCACTTCCTTATTTCTCATTAGAACCTGAAGACACATAACCCACTCGTCTCTAATGAGGTAGTTTATTCCGAAGCAGACCGTAAAGAAAGGTTCCTAAAGTTGCACCTATCAGGACAACAATTATGGAAACATATCCAGCACCTATTAAAGTGTAGATTGGTCCAGGACAAGATCCAGCCAAAGCCCAACCCAATCCGAAGATAATTCCACCTACGAAATATCTGGTGAATCCTTTTTCTTTCGGAACAAATTTAATAGGTTCTCCATAGAACGATTTTATATTATTCCTTTTGATCAATTGTATTCCAATTACACCTATCACCAATGCAGAACCAATAATTCCGTACATATGAAAAGCTTGAAACTGGAACATTTCATAGATCCTAAACCATGATGCAGCTTCAGATTTGTACATTACAATTCCGAAGAGTATTCCTATAAATAAATAACTGAGTAATCTTTTCATTTCTAAAATATTAGGGGAAATAATACATGAACCATAAATAAACCTCCAATAAAGAAGCCTATTACGGCAATAAGGGATGGTAACTGTAAATTACTTAATCCTGAAATAGCATGACCAGAAGTACAACCTCCAGCATATCTAGCGCCAAATCCAATTAGAAGTCCACCAAGTAATAAAAGTCCTAAAGACTTCACACTTGTTAAGGCCTCTAAGCTAAAAAGCTCATCCGGCAAATAGGCAGATCCCGCACTATTAAATCCTAATTCTTTTAAGTTCGAAATAGTATCAGGGTTTATTGCAACTGCTATATCATTAGATAAATAATGTGCTCCTAAAAACCCACCAAGACCGGCACCCAGAACCACTGCCAAATTCCATCGTTGTGCTTTCCAATCGAAATTGAAAAAATCGGCAGCTTTGTCGGCTCCACACATCGTACAAAAAGTTCGAAGGTTAGAGGACATTCCAAATTGCTTCCCTATAAATATCAAGAGAAACATTATTAATGCTATAAGTGGTCCGGCCACATACCAAGGCCAGGGTTCAAAGATCCATTCCATATTTTATAATTTGATTAAGCTGCAAAGAACTCATTTTTTAGAATTGTTTACAGTAACAATTGTTACAGTCGGAAAAAATAGGGAAAACTTAAAAAAAATCCAAATCAAGGGTGTTAATCCGCTCTGTAGTTCAGTTTTTTATATTAAAGCGGAATATTCCCATGTTTACGATCTATTCTAAGAACGCTCTTATTCTCTAACATACTAAAAGCTTTAAGTAATTTCTTTCTAGTTTCTCTTGGCATGATCACCTCATCAATAAAACCACGTTTAGCAGCTTCAAAAGGATTCGCGAATTTCTCCGCATACTCTGCTTCTTTTTCAGAAAGTTTCAATTCCGGATCCTCGGATTCTTGGATCTCTTTTCTAAAAATGATCTCACTAGCCCCTTTTGCTCCCATAACAGCAATTTCTGCAGTTGGCCAAGCAAAATTAAGATCGGCTCCAATATGCTTAGAATTCATCACATCATAAGCGCCACCATAGGCTTTTCTTGTAATCACGGTTACTCTTGGTACAGTTGCTTCACTTAATGCATATAAAAGCTTTGCACCATGCAAGATGATCCCGTTCCATTCCTGATCTGTACCAGGTAAGAATCCCGGAACATCTACCAATACCAAAAGTGGAATATTAAAGCAATCGCAAAATCTTGTAAATCTGGCTGCCTTTTTAGATGAATTCACATCCAGAACACCAGCTAAACTCATTGGTTGGTTGGCAACAATTCCAATGCTTCGTCCTCCCAATCGGGCAAAACCAACTATTATATTATCTGCGTAGTCCTTATGGATCTCGAAGAAAGAATCTTCATCTATAATTCCTTTTATCACCTCATGCATATCATAAGGTTTATTTGCGCTTTCTGGAATAAGATCGTCTAAAACCTCTCTAATCTCATCTGTTAATTGGTATGGCAACTTATAAGTGGTCTCCTTATTATTCTGAGGCAAATAACTCAATAGATGCTTGATGTCTTCCAAGCAAGCGATATCGTTATTAGAAGTTAAATGTGTTACTCCAGACTTTGTAGAGTGCGTACTTGCCCCCCCCAATTCTTCTGAAGTCACTTCTTCATTAGTCACGGTTTTCACAACATTGGGTCCAGTTACAAACATATAACTACTTCCTTCCACCATTACCGTGAAATCTGTCATAGCTGGAGAATATACAGCACCACCGGCACAAGGTCCCATGATGGCCGATATCTGAGGAATAACGCCCGAAGCTTGTACATTTCGGTAGAAAATATCTGCATATCCACCTAATGAACGTACCCCCTCTTGAATTCTAGCTCCACCAGAATCATTCAATCCAATAATAGGCGCTCCCACTTTCATGGCATGATCCATTACCTTACATATCTTTTCTGCATGAGTTTCAGAAAGGGCTCCTCCAAAAACGGTGAAATCCTGAGCAAACACATATACCAATCTTCCATTTACAGTACCATAACCGGTTACAACTCCATCTCCATAGTATTGCTGCTTCTCCATTCCAAAATCTGTGGTACGGTGGGTTACCAAGATCCCAATCTCTTCAAATGAACCTTCATCGAGAAAATAATTGACACGTTCTCGAGCAGTCAATTTCTTTTTTTCGTGTTGCTTGGCAATGCGTTTCTCGCCTCCACCCAAATGAGCTTCAGCAATCTTATTATTTAAAATCTCTATATTCTTGCTCATAATTCTATTATGATTTTGATTTTTTTCTACTAGTTATATTCAAGTTTTTCGTCATGCTGAACTTGTTTCAGCATCCCAGCAAGTGCTGAGGAGACCCTGAAATAAATTCAGGGTGACGAGATGATTAGCTCACAGCTGGGGGAAAGCAGATATACATTCTAATTAACTGAAATTAGTTATGAGGTAATCTTGTTAATTGATGATCTTTTAAATACTGCTTGATTGCAATAATCCCCGCTAGTTCTGCCTCCTCTTCAATTTTAGAAGCCAGCTTTTCTGCCGAGTAATAATTCTTCACAAAATGAGTGTTGAAATCTCCACTTCGGAAAGCTTCATGTTCAAACACGAATTTCCCGAAAGGAAGAGTGGTCTTAACACCTGCAACCTCATAAGAATCTATAGCCGCGATCATCAACTGGATTGCTTCTTCTCTGGTCTTTCCATAAGTGACCAATTTTGACAACATCGGGTCGTAATAAATAGGAACTTCCATTCCCTCTTCAAAACCATCATCTATTCTAATTCCTTCGCCACTTGGAGTTCTATAGCGCTCTAATGTTCCTACACTCGGCATAAAATCTTCCATAGGATCTTCTGCATACACGCGTAGTTCCAAAGCATGTCCATTTATCTTAAGGTCTTCCTGACCAAAAGCTAATTCTTCACCTCTAGCAACTTTAATTTGTTGCTCAACCAGATCTATTCCTGTTATAAATTCTGTTACGGGATGCTCCACTTGTAAGCGGGTATTCATTTCAAGAAAATAGAATTTTTTCTGTTCGTCCATCAAAAATTCTACAGTCCCAACCCCTACATAATCACAAGCTTTGGCCACTTTAATTGCGGCTTCACCCATTTCTTTCCTTAATTTTTCATCTAAAACCACAGAAGGAGCTTCTTCTACAACTTTCTGATGGCGTCTCTGAATACTACATTCACGCTCAAAAAGATGAACAAAATTACCATGCGTATCTGCTAATACCTGAATTTCTACATGTCTTGGAGACCCCACATATTTTTCGATGAATACTGAACCATCACCAAAAGCTGATTCTGCTTCACTGATCGCCCGTTTCATTTGATCTCCTAATTCCGATTCTTTTTCTACCACTCGCATTCCTTTACCTCCACCTCCGGCAGAAGCTTTTATAAGGATTGGAAAACCTATTTCTTTAGCAATTACCTTTGCTTTCTCTACGTCTGTGATCGCTTCATCTATTCCGGGAACCATTGGTATGTCATAAGCTTTAACTGCATCCTTAGCTGCAAGCTTACTTCCCATTACTCGAATGGCTTTAGAACCGGGCCCAATAAAGGTGATCCCATTCTTTTCTGCTTCCTCGGCAAAATCGGCATTTTCACTTAGAAATCCGTATCCGGGATGAATAGCATCAACATTATGTTCCTTTGCTACTTGAATAATCTTACTCCCTAACAAATAGGATTGATTGGATGGTGCTTCACCAATACAAACCGCTTCATCTGCAAACTTAACATGTGGTGCATTCCTATCTGCTGTAGAGAAAACAGCAACAGTTTTAATGCCCATTTTTTTTGCGGTCTTCATTACTCGTAATGCGATCTCCCCACGATTGGCAACTAATATCTTTTTCATTTAAATCTAGAATTGTGATCTATTATATCTTGATATCTTCGGAAGAATATCCGAAGGGACTTTTTCTATTCCATCTCGATAAGAAGCTCATTCTTATCTACAGTCTGACCTTTTTTAACCGATATAGCCTTTACCACTCCATCTCTAGGTGCAGTAAGCGTGTTTTCCATTTTCATGGCTTCTAATACAACTAAATAATCGCCTTCTTTCACGCTTGCTCCTTGCTCCACCAAAACATCCAGGATCAACCCCGGCATTGGTGCCTTTATATCGTTCACTACTTTAGAGGAAACTATAGACAGACCCATCTCTTCTATTAAAAGATCCAACTCATTAGATATCTGCACCTCATAGATGTTAGCATTAATCTTAATAGAGTAGGTCTTATTAAGAAAATCTGAATTTATGATCTCTGCTTTAAAAGAAGTACTGTCCTTTAGGACATGAATTTTAGAAGGTGAAACTTCCTGGGTATCAAGAGAATTAATATCCTTTTCGGTAAATTGATGCTCATAGGAGTCATTCACCTTTACTTTATATTTTTTATCCATTATTCATAGTTTGAATGCCAATTAGCATTGAAAGGTGTAAATATAGAGAAATGCGAAGTGAATATTTAATTATTTATAAATGAAGTTAGTAGGTATAAAAAGCAAAAAACCTTTAAAGTAATTAAACTTTAAAGGTTTTTCAACTTTCTATTAGGATAGAAAACGATTAGAAAAGATCACTCTCTTCTATTTATATTATTCAATAAAATCTTTTATTTCATCACTTAGATCGTAAACCTTAGTGTCCTTGAACACGCTCTCAAGAATACTGCTTCCAGCCGAAGAACGATATCCTCCTGCACAGTGAACCATAATTGGCTTATCTGCTGGAATTGAGTCTAATTTTTGTCTTAACTCATTTAATGGGAAAGCAAGCGCCTTTTCGAAAATCTTACCTTCAGCAATTTCTCCTTCATTCCTGATATCTATAATTGTATACTTCTCTGGATTGCTTTTAAAATCTTTTATATCCAATACCTCAGAAGATCTTGAAACCTCAGAAGATAAAGTTACAAAAGCCATTAATTGCTTTTCGTACCCGATCTTAATTACTCTGCTTAAAATCTCATCTATGTCATCAACACTGTCAACTACTAAATAGAACGCTTCATTAGGCTCTATAATAGCTCCTAACCAGGTCTCAAATTTTTGAGTTGGCGTGCTGGCCATAATATTGATGCTATTTAAAAGATGTCCCTTTTTGTATTTTTCATGATCTCTAACATCTACTTTAACGATCTTGGAATCTAATTCTTTAACATTCAATTTTAGATCGATTCCTTTTGCCTTGTTAAGGCTATCGGCTCCTTTCTTATTGATGTCTACATTGAAACCGAAATAAGCTGGAATAAATGGCTGACCTTTTATTATTTCAGTTACAAATTCTTCTTCCGTTTGCTCTTGAAAAGCCCAATTTCCTCTGCGTTCATTTCCTAAAGTACTGGAAGGATCACTACTCATATTCTTTCCGCATAAAGATCCTGCACCATGAGCCGGATATACAATAGCTTCATCTGGAAGTCCGTTGAATTTTTCCTTAAGAGTATGATACATATCCTTGGCAAGTTCTACTCTTTTAGCTGTCATATTTCCAACAGCTTCGCGTAGATCTGGTCTACCTACATCTCCAATAAACAAAGTGTCACCGGTAAACAAAATGGTTTCTTTTCCTTCCTCAGCAACTATAGTAATACTATCTGGAGAATGTCCAGGTGTATTTAAGGCTTTAAAGATAACTTCACCCATCTTTAAAGAATCTCCTTCATCAAAAGTCTTGTGCTTATAATCTGCACCCAATAATTTACTCACATAAATATCGGCTCCAGTTTCTTCACTGATCTGTAAATGACTACTTACAAAATCTGCATGAGGATGCGTTTCGAATACCGCTACGATCTCTGCATTTTGTTGTTCAGCATATTTATAATAAGGCATAGGATCTCTACTTGGATCCACCAAAGCCATTTTACCGTTACTTACAATTGCGTAGGAATAATGTGCCAATGGGACATCGTTAAATTGTTTTACTTTCATCTTCTACGTTATTTGTTAATTAATTTTTTAAATTGATTAATTCTTATTTATAAATGGGAAAAACACTAAGCTCCCAAAATATTCCGGAAAAATTTTCATTTTCCTTGAAATCCTAATTCTATATTTTTATCCTTCTTCTAAATATATGCCATTCCAAACAAATAATCCAATACTTAGGGATAAACCTATATTCATTCCAAAGGGATGTGCTCCTTGTAACTCTTTGGAATGATGTCAAATGTCCATTTTTGAGTTGTTAAGAATGTATCCTGAGAACGATTCTTTTATAGTATTTAAATACTAGCCCAATTTATTTCAAGTTAACTGCGCAAAAATAAACATTTGAATGTGTTAAAGCAGTAACATATGTTACACATCTTATGCTCGATTTTAGATCTGGATTCATAATTATATCTGCTTTTTTTACAAGCTTATTCGTAAAACTTGGATATCTCATCAAGATCTTTTCTCTGAATATTGGGAACATATGCAGGATCTTTTGCATAGCCTACCGGTAATAATAAATAGGCACGTTCGTTCGATGGACGCTCCAAAACTTTGGTAAGGAAATTCATAGGACTTGGAGTATGTGTTAGTGTTACCAAGCCTGCATTATGAATTGCGGTTATCAGCATTCCACATGCAATTCCAACAGATTCATTTACATAATAATTATTATGCTTGGCACCAAGCTCATCCAGTTCATATACCCTTTTAAACACCACAATTAACCAAGGAGCTTCTTCTAAAAACGGCTTTTCCATGGTGGTACCCAATGGAGCCAGATCTCTAAGCCAGCTTTCACTCATCCTCCCTGAATAGTTCTCCTGCTCCTCTACTTCAGCAGCCTCTCTTATCTTGGATTTTAACACTGAATTTGAAATAGCACAAAAGGTCCATGGCTGTTTATGTGCCCCGGAAGGAGCCGTTGAGGCGGTTTTTATAATGTTTTCTATAACTTCTCTTGGAACTTCTTTTTCTGAAAAATCCCTTACAGAACGCCTTTTATCTAAGTGTTTGAAAAATTGAGCAGAAGTATTTAAAAGTTCCTCTTCAGATAATGCCCCAGATTCATATAAAGTGTGCTCATACCCATTGATCAATTTACTTTTTTCTGAACTCATATTTTCTGAACCTATCAATTAAACGCCACACAAATATCTGTTTGTAGCAGATGCAATTTAAATAAAATATATATTTATTTCAATCTACCTGTAGATGTCTGTGAGATTATTAAAATAGGGAGAAAGTTTATAAAATAATTTCAAAAAAAATATGGAAATAAAAAAACCCCTATAGGATTGAGGTTATAGATACTTCCTTTCCAAGTAATTACAAAATTAGATACACCTGTTTATATTTTCTGAAATTTACAAAAAGTAAAATTCTGTAAACTTCCAGAAGGTGTTGGGTGATCTATATTTTTACCTTCAATAAATTTGAAAGCATCAGGAATTGCAGCTTTAAGTTCTTCTATAGAGTATTGCTTGATCTCGATACCACTGCATTTTGTGGGGCCTTTATCAGAAAAAGTTCCCAGGATCAAAAATCCATTTGGCTTGATCGCAGTTTGCATTGTAACCAAATATTTCTGAATATCCTCTGGTGAAGTTAAAAAATGAAAAGCAGCACGATCATGCCACACATCATAAGAAATACTAGGTTTAAAGGTGGTAATATCGGACACTATCCAGGTAACTTCATCAGCTTTTTCACCCAATCTCTCTTTCGCTCTCTTTATAGCATTTTCAGAAATATCCAATACACTTATATTGGTATATCCCTGAGAAAGTAAATTATCGGCTAAAAAGCTATCTCCTCCTCCAATATCAATAATATTAGAATCTTTAGCTAAGTGTGTAGCCTTAATGAAATTTAAAGAAGTTTCAGGAACCGGCTGATACCAGGCTACTTCCTGTAACTTTTTGGTATTATAAATAGTTTCCCAGTGCTTCTTTTTAGACTCAAGGCGATCCATCTTTAAAATTTATAACGAAAATAATTTACTTAAAAATACTTGTAAAAAACTGATAATCAATTAATATTAAGCAAAATATTTTAAAAATTTTATGTTGTTGAAACCACTTGTTTCGAGTCGCTTGGCATCCTTAATTTTATAACCAATGAAGAGATAATGGTTATTATTCCAATTAATAAAACCGCATATTTAATACCGAAAACATCTGCGGTGATACCCGAAATAATGGCTCCAATGGCATATCCCAAATCCCTCCACAACCTAAAAACACCTATGCTCTCTGCCCTTTGCCCCGGACTGGTTGCGCCTGCTATTGCAGACAAAAAAGTTGGATAAACCAATGCGGTACCTAAGCCTAAAAGTGCAGATATTACAATTAAGGCAATAAAATCACTAGTAAACGGAATAAACAAAATGGTTATCCCTTGTAGTAGCATCCCCCAAAAAAGCATCTTTTTTTTAGAATAAATATCAGACATTTTACCGGTAATTAATTGACCAAAACCCCATACCGTTGGGTAGATTGCTGCAATAATCCCGATATTCTCTGAATTGTAATTTAAAGCCAACAACACCATTGGTAACAATCCCCAGATCATTCCATCATTCAAATTATTTACCAATCCGGCTTGAGTAACCGCACTTAAAGTTTTGTTCTTAAAAGTTGTAGAAAGAAAGATGTTTTCATGTTCATAGGAGTTATCACTAATTGTCTCCTTTTTTACAAATGCCATGGTATCTCTAACAAACAGAATACTTAGAACTAAACCTATAATTGATATTCCTATTCCCAGATAAAATGGATATGGCGTTACACCAAAACGTTCGGCTATATAGCCTGTTAAAAAAGCAACCACACCAATCGCAAAGTAACCAGCAAATTCATTGAATCCCATGGCAAAACCGCGGTTTTTTTCTCCAACCAGGTCTATTTTCATTACCACTGTACTACTCCAAGTCAAGCCTTGATTTATTCCTAATAATATATTTGCAAAGATCACCCAGTTCCAACTGGTAGCGTTTATTAAAATAAATGGAATCGGTAATGCAATAAGCCAACCTAAAATTAGTAAGTTTTTTCTACCAAATCTGTTTGCTAATTTTCCTGTGAAATAATTAGTTATTGCCTTAGAAATACCAAATGCTACAATAAAAGATAATATGGCAGTTTTTAGTTCTATCCCAAATTCCAATTCGGCAAATTTTGGGATAATAGTTCGTTCTAGACCAACCATCCCACCTACAAAAGCATTTACTATTACTAAGATGGTAAACTGTTTCCAGTTTTCTTTTAAACCTAATGTTACAGTCTTATTTAAGTTATTCATTGATATATATAAGGGTTTTATTCAATCTATTAATATGACAGATTCAATATTAAATATTTGGAAAAAATCTGCCTGTTCTATTCTTGTATGAAAGATATTCCGGAAATCGCTCCAGCAACAATTTTTCCTCATGAATAGATTTCAAATATAATACCCCAAAAATAAAAAAGGAGATCAAGATTTTATAAACAGAACCATAATAAACTCCAATTGAAAGAAAAAGCAAAACGATCCCGCAATAAATTGGGTGTCGAATGTACTTAAATATTCCCGATGTAATTAGAGATGCATTTTTAGATGGTGTAGGAAATGGAAAAATACTTTTACGTAACTGAAAAAGTGCACTGATAATTAGGAGTATGCCTATGAATACGAAAATAAAACAAATGAGCTCAATTACCCTAGCTATCTCAAATCTTCCTAAATTAACATTCAGGGCAAAAACAAAAAATAGGATAATTTGTAGACTCACAAATACCCTATCTTTCGTTGAATTAGACATGCAATTTTAGTTGCTACTAGACCATCCCGAATATCCACCCTTTAAATCGTAGATCTCAGTAAATCCTAATTTAGCTAACTTTTTTGCAGCTTTTCCGCTTCTATTTCCACTTTTGCAATACAAATAAATTGGTTCCTCTTTATTATACTTAGAAAAGCAAGTGATGAATTGAGGATTGAAAAAATCGATATTTACCGAATTCTTGATCTTTCCAGCATTAAATTCATTTGCTGTTCTAACATCGATTAAAGCAACTTTCCTTTTAGAAATTCCTTCCTTGAATTCTGTCGCATCCAAAACCGTGATCTCTTCTATAGTTTGAGCATTTAAACCTAATAATGAAGCAAAGAATCCCATAATAACAACTAATTTTAATTTTGACATATACTTAAATTTCAGCGCTTATTTCTTTATATATAATATAGATCCCCATTAATAATACGAACCATCCAAAAGCTTTCTTAAGCTTCTTACCGTCTATAAATTTATTTAAATACATTCCAATAAATATCCCTACAATAGAAAGACCTGTAAATACAAGTAAGAAAACCCAGTCTATATTCATATTCTGTATATCTCCAATAAAGCCTATCAAGGATTTTATAGCTATGATCAAGAGGGATGTTGCCACCGCCCTTTTCATAGGTAGTTTAGCCAACAACACCAATGCGGGAATAATTAAAAATCCTCCTCCGGCACCTACTATTCCGGTAAGCAATCCAACACCTATACCTTCTACTATTATTAATGGATAGTTGTACACTGCTTTTTCTTCAACCTCAGTTTCAATCTTATTATTCAAGATCATAGAAATAGAAGACACCACCATTATAATGGCAAAAAAGAGCATAATACCAATGTTCTTAGTTACTTCAAATCCTGCAAGAGTGAATAAGGTATCTGGAATTGCAGGTACTACAAACATCCTAGTTGCATACACTGCAATAAAGGCAGGAACTGCAAATACGAAAGCAGTTCTTAGATCTACCCGTTTTTTCTTTATATTATTAACTGCCCCAACTAAGGAAGTGGCACCAACAACAAATAACGAATAAGCTGTTGCCGTGATAGGATTTACTGCTAATAAATAAACTAAAATTGGAACTGTGAGAATAGAGCCACCGCCACCAATTAAACCTAATACAAGTCCTATTACTAAAGCACCTATGTAACCAAAAATTTCTATAATACCCATTATTATTTTTTAGATTCGGCAAATGTATTGCGCCTGCTTTCCTTATACAGTAACATTAGTTACAAACATAGTTCATTTTAAAGGTCTATTACCCGAATACTGTTTCTGTTAAGTGAAATAGTGCCTTTTAATTCCAGTTTTTTCAGTAATCTTGAGATCACCACCCTAGAAGTATGCAGATCGTATGCTATTTGTTGATGCGTTATTTGGACCAACTCATTCTGATTGATCTTCGCTTTATCTCTAAGATATTTCAATAAACGCTCATCCATGTTCAAAAACGCAATGGTATCTATAGTATCCAGCATTTCTGAAAGTCTGGAGTGATAACTTTCAAATACAAAATTCCTCCAACTTTTATATTTGGAAGTCCATTCTTCCATTTTTTCAATGGGAATCATGATCACCTTAGTTGGCATTTCCGCAACGGCGCGTATCTCACTTCTGGTATGTCCTAAGCAACATGAAAGTGTCATGGCACAAGTATCTCCACGTTCCAGAAAGTAAAGCAGTAATTCGTCTCCATCCTGATCTTCACGCAAGATCTTAATAGCTCCACTTAATAATAAGGGCATGGAAGAAACGTGATCCCCTATTTCTATTATCCTTTCATTCTCTTTAAATTCTTTAAGAACCCCCTCGTCTGAAATTTCTTTCAAAAGTTCTTCTTCAAAAACAAACGAATATGCATCAAATACTTCTTGTACCATGTAATCTATTTCTAAAGTTTAAAAATAATATTAATTAATTGATATTTCCGGCATAATACAAAGTGAGTACTTTTATCATGCTATTTAAGTAAGCGTTTTCAAACAAAAATAAAAAAGAGCAATGTTTTCACACCACTCTTAACTTTGTCGGGATGACAGGATTTGAACCTGCGACCACACGGCCCCCAGCCGTGCATGCTACCGGACTGCACCACATCCCGATGTTAATCATTTCTAAAGTAATTTAAAATCATCAAAAATAGCCGCGAGACTAACTAAAACATTCAAACTTATAACAATTCATTATAATCTATCAATTTTTTTATGTCTAAAAACATTGTTATTCATAGAAAATACAGTCAGATTAAATTATTTCGCAAACTAATTTTTGAGAGCTTATTATTTATATATCTTTATTTTTTTTCCCTAACCCCCATTTTGTGATAAAACCCCTACCCAACATAGCTACTGTAAATTATAACTATTATCTGCTTTTCAGTTTTTTACTACTCTTCATATCATTCTCAACTTCGGTAAAAGCCCAAGAAAAACTGTCTTCAGATGAACTTTTTCAAAACGCAAGAACTGCAGCATTCGATGAAGATGATTATCCTAAAGCAATAAGAATTACCAAACAAGCATTGGAAATTAGCCCAGACTACGCTGATATTAGAATTTTCCTTGGAAGATTATATACCTGGACAGACGAAGTGGAATTGGCAAGAAAAGAATTCAACAGAGTGATGGAGAAAGATTCTGGATATGAAGACGCTCATCTAGCCTATGGATATTTAGAATATTGGAATGACAATCCTGAAAAAGCATTGATCGTTATTGAGCCCGGGATTGATAAAAACCCTGATTCTGAAGGTTTATTAATGTTGAAAGCTAAGATCTTAAACAATCTTGGAAAATTCACAGAAGCCAACCAAACCCTCGAAACCTTATTAACCTACGATCCTAATTTATCTGAAGCCAGATCCTTTAGACAGAAGATCAAAGACCTTTCCTCTGAGAATCAGATTGGCGTTAGCTACGATTTTGTTTATTTCGACGAACGTTTTAGTGATCCCTGGCACTTAGCGAGTGTAAGCTATGGGAGAGGAACGCCCATTGGTTCTGTAACTGGAAGATTAAATTATGCAAACCGGTTCACTACCAATGGAGTTCAATTTGAAGTTGATGCTTACCCTAGAATTTCAGATACATTTTATGCATATGTGAGTGGAGGGATTTCAGAAAACGGAGGGATTTTTCCAAGATATCGCGCAGGTTTCTCTTTATATGCAAACCTCCCAAAATCTTTCGAAGCCGATGTTGGATTTAGATTTTTGCGTTTCAGTAAGTCTACTTGGATCTATACCGCTTCTATTGGGAAATATTACAGCAATTACTGGTTCAACCTAAGAACTTACTTAACACCATCTAATAATTCACTTTCCAAATCTATTTCCTTTAAAGTGCGCTATTATTTAGCCGGAGCAGACGATTATTTGAGTTTTGGAATTGGAAGCGGACTTTCTCCAGATAATCCCGAAAATTATTATTTATATAATGAAGATGATACCATTATAGGCTCTACAAACCCTCAGGATCTTGAATCCAGTAACATTTCCTTAGGCTATAGAAAATCTATAAAACATTCTAATATCTTTTCTTTAAAGATCGGAGTGGAAAATCAGGAATATAAATTAGGCTCTAAAGGATATCAGTTCTCTGTGGGAGCAGGCTTCACCAAACGTTTTTAAGCATGAAGAAAAATATATTTCTCACCATACTATTATTCCTGCTTTTTTTGCCATTATTTATGTGGCTGGCTTGGATTTTTACTCCTAACACCAAGTTTGTTGCAGCTATAATAGATAAAACTGTTCTAACTAAACAAGGTCAGGAACACATTTCTTTCAACTGGATCCTTAATAATAACAAATATACTAAAACCTCTAAAGATCCCTATGAAACAGATCATGACTATTTCGGGTTTTTTCCCTTAGAAAATGAAGAATTTAAGCTGAAGGGATTAGAGCGTTTTTCTTCTAAACAACTTAATAAGCTAAGTGAAGATGCGAACATGGCATATGTTACAGACACCTATGGTATCTATAACAATGAATGGTACCAACATACCAATGGAAATGAACGCTCCGGAATGTTATATGGTGGACTAAGTGATAAAGACCTGGAGTTTCTGGGACTTATGAAGGAAAATAAAAAATTGATCATTACAGAATTCAATACCATTGGCTCTCCAACACAATCAAAAAACAGAGTGCTATTCGAAGAAATGTTCTCACTAAAATGGACTGGCTGGACCGCCCGATATTTCGCTAATTTAGATTTGGATATCAACAAGGAATTACCAAAATGGCTCATCAATAATTATAAGAAATCTCATAACGATACTTGGCCATTTAAAAAGTCTGGAATTGCCTTTGTGAATGATCAGGGTCAAGTAGTGATATTGGGAGAAGACCGCCATCTAACAGACCCTATGCCCCATATAGAGAGCAATGAATTTGCTCAGGAACATTATGGTCTTCCAAGTTCCATCAAATATTCGTTTTGGTTCGATGTTATGAAGCCAGATACCAAGGTGAATCAAGTGATCTCAACTTTTAAAATAAGTGCCAATCAAGATGGGATAAAAGAATTGGAGAAAAACGGAATTCCAGTATCGTTCCCGGCAATCACCATGCACAATGAAGCTGATTATAGTTTCTTCTATTTTTCCGGAGATTTCAGCGATAATCCTATTGGCATTAACTCTTCCTACTTTAAGGGAATTGGCTATTTTAAAAGCATGTTTTATAATGAAGATGACGAAACTGAGCGGATTAGCTTTTTCTGGAAATATTACAAACCCTTAATCAATACCATCCTTGAAGATTATATAGAAAAATAATTATTTATTGTTTCGGAGAGTATTTAGAGTAAATAGAGTCCGGGATCATCTTTTTACCCAGAACTATTTCTGAATTCTTCTTTTTAAATTGTTCAAAAGCTCCTATTAATTGATTTTTCCGGTCTTCATCATCGCTTAATTCTTCCCCAAGATCTGAATTGAGTTTATAAAGATCGGTTCCATTTAAATGATATTCTCCCATTACAAAATCCTTTAGATCGGTCTTGGTTTGCATAAGCGGTAAATTATGGATGTTCTGAAAGCTTCTAGTGGTATCTAAGCCCTGCCCTACCCAACTGGTATACTTTGGTGTTCTAATATTATGATTCGTCTTTAAATATGCCAGAATACTGGGTGTAATATTATAATGTGTCGAGATTGATGAAATTTCAGCCGTTCTTTTTAATAAGGGTGAAAAAACGATCAATGGCACATGATATCTATCAATTTTTGTACTCATTGGAATTTCAGGAATTCGGTGATCTCCTGTGATCAGAAAAATGGTGTTTTCGTAATCTGCTCTCTTTTTATATTCAGCAAAGAAATTCTTCAAAGCATCATCGGCATATAAAATGGTCTGATATTGATTTTTATAATTTCTATGATCTTCTTTCTCTTCCTCATTGAATCTTAAAACATCCATTCGCTCCTCAAAAATGGCATTGTATTTTTCGACATCATCTATTAAGAAGGGACTGTGAGTGGTTGCAGTTAGCAGCACACTTAATTGTGGTTGCGCTGCCTTCTCATCTTTAGAATTCAAAAAATATCTATACAGCTCTTTATCATTATACCCCCAGGAAAAGCCATTATTCTCAGGTAATTTCTTGTAGCCCTTTGGAAAAGTCTCTTCATCCCTTAATTCATCAACTTTGTTAGCTTTTAGATACATTTCCATATTATCGAACTCGGCATCGCCTGCATAATAGAAGGATGTTCTATAGCCATTAGATTTTAAAATATTTAGAAGCGATAAGTGTTCCGGCATCTTCTCTTCCATTCCAGAAAAACCATTTTCAGCAAATGGAAGCGATCCTAATAAAGAGGGCAACACCGCGAAGGTTCTTCCTCCCTGACTCAAAAAATTCTTCCAATACATACTATCTTCAGCCAGATCTGTTAGAAAAGAAGTGAAATTCCCAAGATAGGCTCCATCATTTGTAAAGGCTCTTCCAAGACCTTCTACTAAAATAATAACCACATTTGGTGGAGTTTCCTGAGGATTAAAAAAAGGAGTTAGTACATCCTTGGTCACC
>Ga0307488_10000022_pt1 | contig 118728 bp, 147 predicted proteins | sample SB02metaG_FD_202248 | JGI IMG/M metagenome (GOLD analysis project Ga0307488, IMG submission 202248) | Sea-ice brine microbial communities from Beaufort Sea near Barrow, Alaska, United States - SB 0.2 | ecosystem: Environmental > Aquatic > Marine > Coastal | place: USA: Alaska | collected...
CTAATGGACCCCTAATGGACCCCACTTTAAAGCATCAAAAAAGCCGTTTTGTGCGTAGACAATCTTCTAATGGACCCCTTTTACACCCCGCCCATATTTCCTGAAACCGATAAAATACCTGCCTTTGCTGGCTATCGCCTACTCCTGCATACTGTTGCACACTGTTGCATACTATTGCATACAGGACAGTTTCGGACCGGAGACCATAGATTAGACCGAAAAGTGTCCTACATTTGGATTGGGTCTTGAAGTCAAAGTTGAAAACCGAAACCCATACATAGTTATTGTGGGTCTTGAAGACAAAGTTAAAGGACCTGCGGAAAAGGCAACTTTTTCGTATTCCTGCTGAAACAACGGCTACCCAGTTTGTTGTGATGGGAAGATTCTAATCTAAAAGTTTTCCTAAACGGTGCACTGCGAGCCTATTCATCAATGTATTTGTGATAAAATCTACTTCCTTTTTTGGATACGGAGTCAAAACTTTATATCACTGGTAAGACCATAGAGAATTATGGAATGCGTTTTGTGTGATTCAAACATCAAGGGTGGCTCAAGTATTGTAGTATTTACTGATTCTTTTTACAACGATGCTGGACGATTTATTGAACATTTGAATACAGACAATTTGTGTTCAGTCAAATGTTTGAAGGAAAACTTAGGTCTGGAGCCTAATGAAGAAAGTTGTCAAAGCAGCAGTGGGCAAACTTGTAGTCAATGTAAATCTAAGTTTGAGATGGGTCATAGTATAACTTTAGGTTGGGCTAAACCAAAGAGTCAAAAGAAAGGTTGGCATAAAGTTATTACAACTCGATATTTCTGTGGACATGGGTGTCTGGAAAAAGATTTATCGGAGGAAACATCTCCTCTTAATATGTCTGTGCCGAAGAAGTCACCTAAGAAAAAGAAGAGTCCTAAGAAGAAGTGATTTAATCCATAAGAAGTTTAATATACTTTGATGAACCTATTCTGGTTATGGAGAATATCAAGTATTATGTTTTGAATGACAACCACATTGAATACCTTGGTGTTGATGTTGGATTAGATGTATTGCAGACTGCCGTAGGTGGATACATTGAAAGTATTCGGCCTATTGGAAAATACAAAGTTGTATATTGTAATGAAGAAGGAAGGATTCTTGGACTGGAGACAAATGTTTTGGCATCTGGCTTGTTGAAACAAGTTTTGGTAGGTCCAGTGGTTGTAGGAATCGAGGAAAGTTCATGACCGCACTCGCATTACTATTACTCTTTATTATATTCGGATTGGCTATCGGTGATAGCGACTATGAATTGGAATAGGATGGAGCCTCCGAATCACTCTGGACAAATACAAATCAGCCGAAACCTATTGTATTCAGCCTCATGATTCTTCTTTCACTTCTTTTACCTTTCTTCAAACTCTAACAAACGAAACAATCAACGACACACTGGACGAAAAAATCAAAACACAAAAAATACGAAATCAGTCAGATTACTAAAAGTGGCTCCAATGATACCTTGGAACTACGACTACTTAAAGATTCGTAACTATTAAGTATCAAGAAGTAGCACTAAATAGTATGTGGAACAAACCATACCATGCCGAATCTGGTCTTAGTGGCAGCAGTCATGGTCGTGTGGGAACAGGTCAAGCAGTTCCTGATACTAAAACTTTGAAAGTGGAGCAACAAGCAGATACTATACTGGATAGAATTAAGAAACCATTTATGCCTACCACTTGGAAATGGTTTAGAACATCAGGTGAGGCTAAAACTTATACTTATCAACCACGAGTGAGTGAAACTACTAAATTATCTTTGGATGTGCCACGACAGTTCTGGCCATATATCGTGGACAGTTCTGGAAAAAGTTATCAAAGTTCTGGGTCGAAACTAAACATTCCTATGTCGAGTGATGACTCTCTGGAAATGGGTGCAAGGAAAAAAGTTATCATGCAAGATTCAGAAACGAAAAGTTCTGTGTCTACAACATTCCCAGTGCTGAAGTTCACTGTGGAGGGGAAGCCTTACGAATTAGATTGGGAAAAGTTTGCACGAGAACGCAAAATAGCCGAAGGTGCTTGGGATGAAGATTGGGGATATTCAAATAAGGGAAAACCAACTTTGGGTGCTGCATCTATGTATGATAAAACTTTGAATCTTAACTGGGATAATCAACTACCGTGGTGGTGGATTATTTTAGCAGGCATTGGTTTGTTAGCCATACTAAAGTTTGTGAGGAGATAATTATGCCCCTGAGTTTTAGAGACAAACAGATTCTTCTGTATGAGGGCGGCTACATAGATTCGGATTTCGTAGATACGGCCAACCCCATGCGTTTCAACAACTTAATAGAAGATTTTTTAGAAGCAGCAAAGGCTATGGATAAAGAAATAGAGGCTGGCAACTTTATTACCGTAGATAAGCAATTTGTGATGAATAATGTAGGAATGTTTCGTGGAATCCACGAAGCAGACCACGCTAAGTCTGAAAGAAGGGTGAATTATGTTTTTAACTTTGAGTTTCATGATTCCCAATCATTTGATGAAACTAATGATGTAAGTTTAATCTTTGACCCAGCCAATTCAGACGCAGCACACATCATAAATGATATTGGAGCAGGGCTGGAACCTCTAAAAGTTTTTGAACAGCAATTTTCAGATGACTGGCAATTTGTCCCATCTTTAGAACAGTGGGGTGAAAATGTTTTGAACTGGAATGGAAGGCATCTTAAAGAACTTTTGGGGATTTCTGAATGACCGCTTCTATTTCAACTGATGTGAATGATTGGATTAGTGGAACGGCTATATCTGGAACATGGACTGAACTACATAAACTATTAAGTGAACCTGAAGGATTCTATAAAACTTTCGCATACACTTTCGCATCAGTTGTTGATAAAAAGTTCCTCGACCGCAGGAAGAAACTTGAACTTTGGCCTACTGAACCAATAAATAGGATTGGAGTCGGGATAAACTCTGGCTTATGGATTAGAAGAAGTCTCCCAGATAAAATTAGAGAGGCTGTTGGTGATGATGATGCGGATTTCATCTATGTGCAAAATTATGGATTTGATGAGAGGTTGGTATTAACTTATGGACGGAGTATGGCGAAAGGTGTCTGGGATAAGCAAATAAATTGGAGCCTTGAAATGCCATTAGATGCTCGTTTTTTCACTGACTGGTTTCTAAATGAACACCTTCAAGAAGATATTGGGGATGGTGAGATTAAATGGGTAGCGCAGACCGAATCATTCATGATAATGGGAATAAATAACAGCAGTTATGTTTTGAACTGGCCATTACACGACCAAATGAACATACTTTTAGAGGGGCGGTAATAATGGTAAGTTTTGACGCTGCTACTATGTTTGGAACAAAGTTTGAGGACATGGGAACTTGGGAACCTGTTTTTCACGAAGAGTTTGCAGAACTTAAGGATACTGCACCAGAAGTTTGGTTATTTGAGGTTGATGAGAATCATTTTATTGAAGCAGATGAAAGAAGATTTGATGCAAAATGGACTCCAAGAAGTGAAAGTTTTTGGGAACGACAGAGAACTCTTTCACTACCTCGTTTATCAGATAAAAGAAGGCAAGTTACTACTAATTATCCACGAATAAATGTGAGACCTACTAAGTTTGTAGCCTTGACCCAACCCAACTCTCGTGAAGTTTTGTTACTCGTGCCTACCAAGTTTTATTGGGATGCTCACTTTCACGAAAGCGACACTGTAAGTGAAAAAGCCAAACCGCCGTTTTATTTACAAATTATCGTAGATGAAATGGTATTGAAAAGTTTCTTGGATATTAGGTCCTGTGAAATTAGTGTGCTCACCGAAATTAGAGATTTTGATTATCGACTACCTGACATAAAACTTTTGAACTGGATGGATAGTTCTTCTCTACTGGATTATGTTGATGTGGCTCCGAATCCGTTGCGACCCTTTTTGTGGTATTTGGAACTTCAACCATTCAAGAGTCCAGATAATAGAAAACTTAATGTTGGAAGAATTGATTACGATAGGCCAAAACTTCCGAGACTGGTTTATAGACCGTATGGATTTTACAATCCTTATGCAAACAATAGTTCTTATGGTTTGTTACCTGCAACCGATGGTTCAAAAGTTCCTTCTAAAGCATGGGAATTGAAAGGTTCCAGAAAGACTATAAATCAGTGGGTAGGAGATTCACCAGAATATCAGGCGGAAAGTTTTAATACCATGAACGGTTACGATATAATGATGGCACACAATTATACCACACTTCCGAAAAGAGGTCTATGTCCTATTTGTAACGGGGCAATACCAACCAACGAAAATCCGGGTGCTTATCCCGGAGCCACATCTCGATTTGATAATGATACAGAAGTTTGTTCTGCTTGTGGAAGTGCTGAAGCCTTGACTCCAATGTTTAGTGAAGAAGGTAAAGATTTAATGATTGTGGCTATGCAAGATGACGATTGGGATTTGTGGAAGGCTGGAGTTTTGTTGGGTCGTGAACCTGTGGATGAGATGCTGGACATGAGCAAACGGGCTACCGAGATTATGAAAGAAAAACTTGCACTGGGAAAGTGATATTATGAATAAGAAGACCTCTGGAGATAAACTTTTTGAAGTGTTGGCTCTGGTGTTATTCGTGAATCTTTTCTTTATCGAGATGGCGGTGATATAATGACTAAGGTTTGGTATTGGAGAGAACCAATCACGGCTGAGGCACTGGTTGAACACATTGATATGTTGCCGACATTAACTCCATCAGAATTAAAGGATGAATTGAAACAGCGAGGCGAACCTGTGAGTGGAACAAAGTTGAACTTGCAGACAAGGTTATTGGTTTCTGATATTCGTGATATGAAGTATCATGAAATAATGCCTCAAAAGTTTCGACAAATGTTCGTTAATGAGTCTGCAGACTTTGGGGAGGATTATGCAGCAGATGTTCTTATTCCACAATTGCGACAATTGTTAGTCACCCTTTCGAACTCAATGTTGGTTTTGAATTGGACAACTTTCCCAGAGGTGTTGTTAGATGAGTGAACTAAAGTTTAGAATTGAAACCGACGAATGGATTTATTGGGAATATGTGGAGGCTTAATTATGGACTGGACACCAGACAAGTATTTCATTATGAAAGATTGGGGAATCAACCCTTATGACCCGACAGATACTTTTGATGGTCTGCGTAAGTTACCACACAAAGAACTTAAACGACTCTCAAAAGCATTACAAGAGATAGGGCTGAATTGTCCACTTGCAGATAGAGTCGGTCACGAATTAAATAAAGAGAGCATAATATCCAACATTATGGGTGTAATCTACTTTAATAATGTCTACCATTTTGTTGTCCATAATATAACTGTGTTAGATTGGGTAAATAAATACCTTCGAACTGCTAACTTATTGAATTGGTCTGGTGAAAACTTTGTAACCATGATGAGAAAAGAAGGATTGTTTATGGCACGCATGATTTACGAGGAGGATATTTTGTCATGAGTTATCAAATAATCGGAGGACCCTGTATCAGACAGTGCCAAGTGGACAGAAAAACTTTAGTCTGCATCTCGTGTGGAATGTCTTTTATCGAAGGAGTTGAGAGTAAATGAATGTGTGGCAGTATCTCCTAAACCAGAAAGGTGTCTCAATTGAAGAACTCAAAGTGGAATTAAAGAAGCGTGATGGTCCAGTAAGTGGAACTTATGAAGATTTAATGCACCGTATAATTTTTTATGAGATATGTAATGATACCAATAACTTGTGGAATACTGAAGGAATGATGTGGGGCAATAGGAGAATGTTTCCAGAGTTAAGTGCTATTGCAGACGCTAATGGAAGCCGATGGTTAAAACCTGAATACTACACCGAGTTTATGACATTCATCAAGAATAATCGTTACACACACAAGTTGGCTTTGAATTGGAATCAGTTTCCAACGGTGCTAATCCCTTAACTTAATAAGGGTGATTTGCCCTAAGTAGATTATGGACAACAAGATTTGGGTTTATACAACAAAACAAGAGGCTTTGGATGGTGCAACATCATGGCTACAAGCAAACGACATTGATGATGTGGTGTCACCAAACAGATTAGTGCAAACTTTGATTCCTAATACGATTCACGAAGAAGACCTCGGCCAGAAGTGCTATATGGTAATTACTTTAGGAGAGGCTTCCGTGTTTAGTCTATTAGGATTACAAAAAGTTAAGCGAGAACTCATACAACAACAAATGGATATTTTAGATGCTAAAAAGACTAAGTTAATTGGTGACAATGCTTGGCTTAATGGTGGTGTGTGATATGGAAAAACATACAGTTGTTCGTATGAAGTTATCACCAGATGGTTCACGAAAGATTTTGAGTAAAACCATTAAAGAAGTTGAGGTGAAGAAAGATGAGTCGTGATATGACAAAAGAATTAGAAGGCTGGCTTGATGAATGGTCTGCTAAATTAGATTCAGTCGAAGAGGGATTAGAAAAGGAAGTATTTCAATTAGATTTATTTGAAAAGTTTGCTTCGTTTGTAATGAAGATTAGTAGTTTCCCTATGAAGCATTTTATTGTTGGTGAAGAAGAGGAATAAGTGGGTGTTCTAATGAAAATTAAGAACGCATTAGGATTATTTGATGGAATGTCTTGCGGGCAAATCGCCCTTGAGCGAGCAGGTATTGAATACGAAAATTACTACGCTTCGGAAATTGATAAGTGGGCTATTGAGATTACTCAAAAGAATTACCCAGACACAATTCAAGTAGGAGATATTACTAAACTGACAAGTAAGGACTTACCTACAATAGAGTTATTGATGGGTGGTAGCCCATGTCAAGGATTCAGTCTGGCTGGAAAACAACTTAACTTTGATGACGAAAGAAGCAAACTTTTCTTTGAGTTCATACGACTTCGAGATGAGTTAAAACCAAAGTATTGGTTATTAGAAAATGTTAAAATGAAGAAAGAGATTCAAGATGAGATTTCAAAGTTAGTAGGTGTTGAACCTATTGAAATCAATTCTGCTTTGGTGTCTGGACAAAACCGACGCAGGTTGTATTGGACTAACATTCCAGATGTTAAACAACCCGACGACTTGAAGATTTCTGCACATTCATTATTAGAGGATAAAAGTTATCAAGTAGCAACTACTCGAAAAAGTAAAGACGGGAATCCTCGTCAAATAGTTAGAACAAAAAATGATAAGTTTGGTTGCATTACTGCCAGTTATGTTAGTGGACCTCTTGGAGATGGAAGACCAGCAAAAACAAAGTTTTTCGGAGATTATGCTCCGGGGCGAGTGCAGAAACTCAGCCCAATAGAAGCAGAACGATTACAAACTTTACCAGAGGATTATACCGCAGGTGTAAGTAACACGCAAAGGTATAAGATGATTGGAAATGGTTGGACCGTAGATGTTATCGCCCACATCTTTAGAAATATATAGAGTGATGGACATGGGGCTTATACAAAGATTCAAAAATTGGCGGAATAGAGATTCTATAAGAATCGCTGGAACGGGTGGGATGACTCTAAAAGAACTAAAACTTCATCGAAAGAAAAGTCTGGCAACTATTTGTCAGAACTGTCGGAATCCTCATTCTTTGCGGATGACTTCAGGTGAAACTTTAACTTGTGTAGAGTGTGGACATAAACAATCAAGTTGGAATGGTGAGAACTAATGGGAAGAAAATGTAGTAAATGTGATATAGAAGGGCATACTGCGAGGAACTGTCCTTCAACAGAAGAAGAAAGATTGGCTGCGAAACTACCAGTCCCAACTAAGATTCATATTACGATGGAGGCAAAACTTTGTGGAGCAGGTGCTGAAGACTGGCCACCGAAATGGTTGGAAGATGAGTTAGCACAAACTTTGCCTGTATGCGAGGAGTGTTCGGTTATATATCAAGAATTAACGGGAAGACCTATTGATTGGCCAAGAGTTCAATTGGAAAATAATTCCAATTCAGAGGCTTAAACTTTGGGTCGTGAACCAAGCAGTAAGCATGGTGAGCATTACCTGTTTCTGGAGGTGTAACAACTCGTTCTAACATCCAAGATTCCACAGCAGAAAGGTTAGCATATTCTGTCCAGATTTGAAACTCTTCATGTTCTACGGGTTTTAATTTATTCTCAAAATAAACTTGGTATCCTTTATTAGATTTGGTGCGAACTATTTCAGAAATCACAACTTGTTGAGTATCAACTGGTTGAATCAAATAAGATTTAGATGTGGAAGCATCGTAAAAAACATAGACCTTTAGCGGGCTAAAACTTTCTTGAATGTCGGTGATAATACCACCGGGGTAAATAGGATAGGCATCGACGCTATAATCAGGATTGAAGGAATTGAAAAAACTTTGATTATACCATGGCAAACCAGTGTGCATACCTTGATTATCTTTTTGAAGAGGAAACCACATTAGTTAATCACCTCTTTGGGAAATCGACTCCAGTTGAGAGTCTGGGTAAATTGGTGCTTACATAGCAAACAGTATTCTAAGATGTTTGGGATTTCAGGTTCATTGTCAAAACCTTGAAGTGTTTCTAACTCAACCGTAGTTAAAATATCGCCATTCATAAGTTTCGTCATTAAATCTTGAACCTCTTCACTGTTATCAAATCTTTCAAGTTTGGATTGCCTCGGCCATTTGACACCACAACGAGCACATAAATCTTTAACGCCCTCAGTCATACTTAATGATAAGGTAATCGTCTACTTAAAGTTTATGTAGGTGCTACAACCTATAAAGTATATGAGATGGTTAGACGACCCAGCCGTGCAAGGTGCTATTTCAGTTTTCGCAAAGAATCGAGAAGTGAAACTTACGGTTCATAGGTCCAAGGACAAATCCGAGGATTTTGGTTTCCGTCAGCAAAGGTTTCGGAAGTCATCTTCAGTCGGCGAAGTTCTCAAAACTTTAGGCTGGCCTGCACGAGAAATAAGTCTCTTCGTTGGAACTAACAATTTGAATTGGAATCTAATGAGATTGCCACCGCCATTAAGAAGTCGTGGAGTAACTGGTTTCAACAAAGATGCTATCGTGGAATATAGAAACTTTTGGAAGGATACACTAACTCGTGAAAAGTGTAAAGCGTTACAAGTAGATTTTGAAACTATTTGGAATGGGAAAGATATGGTCTGGGATATAGATTTGCCCCAACACCCCGGAGCAGCATTTGGAGTTACTAATGAAATAGCAAAGTTTTTAGAATCTACTCATGGACTACATCCGCAAATTGTATTCTCAGGGTCCAAGGGTTTTCACTTGTGGTTGCACGCTGATGAAGCAAAAGTTTTAGCCACGAAAGTAAGTCCTTACTTCTCGCCGACCTATGATAAAGAAGACGATGCCTTACGATACCAAAGTAAGATTTATCGAACAGTGGTTGAGGCTATGTTTGATGAAGCCACCACAGGAACTAAAATTAACTATTTAGATTTAGCACCAGTGCAAAGACAAGGAGTAATTCGTTGTCCATATAGTATTCATCCTAAAACTGGACAGGTTGTCTGGCCTCTGGATGCAGAAGAAAGATTGGCTTTAGAACAACTGGTATCCAAAAACTTTGAAGTTACTTTGTGGGACATTGTGACTACGATACATCCATGGACAAAAACTAATGAAATCGACCGGGAAGATTTTCCAGAAATGGGTATTCATCCATTTCGTGAGGTTTGGCAACGAGGTTTCCCAATGTGGCAAACTTTAAGTATCAGTAAAGAGTAATAATTAGTATGAGTGTGCCTGCAGTGAGTCAAGACGAGATTATGAAAGCATTGATGCGAGAGAAAGCATTACTTAAGTCATCTACTATTTCACCACCAGACCCGATTACTGCCGAAGACATTGTGGCCGATATGCAAGCAAGAGCAAATCCGGGTCAAGGTGGCCAGAGTATCGCTGCAAATCGAAACATGGGAAAACCGACAGCCAAGGGAACTGGTATAGAACATATTGACCTTGAAAACTTTTTCAATGTGCCCGGTCTTCAAAAAATGCTGAAGAACGATAAGAGATGATATAATGCAATTTAATGACCTAATGGCATTTGTTAATAATTACGAAGCAGGTGAGAAGCCAGATGTGGCGGATTTGAACCTCTTTTTCAAAAAATGTATATCAGCAGTCCCGTCAAACGGATATGTCCTTGATAAACATATGAAGAATGATTGGATAAAGTCTGGTGATGCTGCAATAGCATCAGATATAGCAGAAAAACTTATTTCAAAAAAAGGTTATGCAATTTTCTTCTACGATGAGTCCAACGATGCTAACTTGTTGTTCTTTGATGGTATTTCGTTTGTTAAAATTGGTAATCTCCTGCGTTTTGGACAATTAGTCTCTGGCGATGTTGATTGGACTGGTCCATTAGGAGTAATAAAAGGTATTGCTCAGGTCTCACAGATAGTTTTAAATAAAGAGGACACAGCAGAAATGCTTCGTGAAGATTTATTTGATTATGATGAGGATTCAACATGGTTTGATGATGATGATGAGTGGGGTTTTCAGGCATGGTCGCAGTTGTTTGGTGCGGAGGACACCCCCGGATGGGGCTATTTCGAGCCGGGATGGATGGCTTGGTTGATTCAGATAGAAGATTTTGAGTTTGCCATTATGAATTGGACTAAAACGGCAATCAATGATTTACTGGCTTACATCAATACTAAAGTTTAAGTAAGTGGCACACCATAGCAAACCTATGGGTGTTAAAGAATATACCGACCGATTGGCTATCTGTAAGGCTTGTCCAAAAATGGCTAAGAAACTAACTGGTAGTTATTGTCAGTTGTGTGGTTGCATTATAAAACTTAAGGCTCGTAAGGAAAACGAAAAGTGTCCTTTGGGTAAGTGGTAAGATGTGGCAAGTAGAAGTTGGTGAAGCCATTACGGGTTCAGAGTTTTATGTAGCCAAGGTTGAAAAATCTGGCTATTCTCATAGTTGGGGTCGTGGTGGTAAAAGTTATGTGCCATCTGCTGTGTATTGTCCCCAGTGTAGTAAAATAAGAGAGCACAATCATAAGTCTGGCAAAGTAGAACTTAAACGAAATCCAACGGAAGATGATTTTTGTTGGAATATCATTTATGACGAAACTTTATCATTTGGTATTTGTGGTTGTTGTGGATGGGAACTACGAAATAAGACTCCAGAAGATGACGCTGAAACTTTACGAGGAGTTGGTGAAGACCACGCAGTCGAGCAAGAATGGATTGGAGAAGCAACTTATGAATCAGGATACTTTTGGTTAAGTTATGCAGATTATCAATTACTGTTTCAAGTTGTAATAAGAGCGCATCGTGGCAAACTTAATTTGAGTCCTGCGGTGCTGGTGGCAGAATCAGGTTACCTGTTAAACAACAAAACTTTTCTTCAGGTTGCTAAAGATAAGCAATACAAAGAGGAAGAAGGAAGAATCGGGATACCTCGGCAGTGTTGGCAAAGTCTTTAAGTATCAAGATGACGCATAAGTTATTGGTGTCGTTGTGGTAAGCAAGGAAGAACAGGAACTTATTGAACTTAGAAAGGCTTGGGCAGATTTGCCACTCCTGAACTTTTGGCACGATACTAATGATGCTCCAGATTCTTTTTTTGATAAACTCTTGGCTTCGGCTCGTGGTGATGACGATGAAGAAGAAGAAGAAAAGTTATCAAGAACTACTACTCGTTCTAAGGGTTCAGTCACAAAGGCCAAATCCACATATGATGGATTCGCTGTAAAGTCTCCAACCGTATCGTATCCCATGACTCCCAAGAAATGGGGAAACTTTTGGGAAGTCTTGTCTGCTATGAAGAAAAATAATGGCACAGAAAACATTCCGACTAAAGCCCAACGAAAGGCTGGAGTTGATTGCTTAAACTTTACAGTTACTAAAGGTTTAGATATTCGTATGGGTAAAGGAAGAAAAGGAAGTTCTGCTTTTGAGAAAGGACCTTACAACACAGTAATAAGTTATGAAATGATAGACCGTCAATGTAACTCTTGTAAGAATAAGTGGACAGTAGATGTGAAATGGAAAGAAAGCAAGCCCGGTAAAACTTGTCCTGATTGTCGAAAGCAAAATGACTTCAAAGATATTAAGGGTCCTTATGTTAATTCAGTAAATACTATTCTATTCCCAGTAGGTTTAAGTTCCGACGGTCAGACTATTGCATTCATGATGTTACAAGGAAAAGAAGCCAAAAGTTTTGCATTCCTGAAACCGGGAGACCGCATTTGTGTAAAAGGATTCGTAAAAGGACAATGGTTTGATATTGGTGTGCCAAGCGGGGCGGGTTTAGATAGAATGCGTCCACGAAGTTGGGTTTTCAAGAAGGCTATGGCAGCAGGTGGATTTGGAGTTGTGCCTTTGATTACTTTAGGCGGAGAACGATACAAAGGTTATATTAAAACTCGGTAAGTGAAATTATGCGTATGAATAATTATCCGGACGGGACTCCTATTCCCGAAGCCCTACCTCAAGCCTACAAAGAAGGAAACTTAGCCCGCAATTGTGGTAACTGCTCCTTCGTCATGTTCTTAGACAATAACTACTATTGTGGTAAGTTTTCCGGTAATCCCGAAGTTCGTGCTAACTGGGTTTGTGCTGCTTGGAAATCTGCATAGATTTATATGGCTGAAAAGTCCTATAAGTATTATGGAAGAACTCTGGACCTCTGAAAACTTTGACAACTTACTTACCAGTAAGCCAGATGGAAGTTTAACTTTAGAAGAATCAGTTCGTCAGTTTGCTCGAACTATGTTGAGAGATTGGAAAACTTGTGATATGTATCCAATTGTTGGGTATCATGAAGACCATATGACTCAACCTGAAATCATCGGTGTTGCTGCTGTCGGCATTCCTCGTCGTGTCGGTATTTCCTCTGTGGCTTTGTATGCTATGGAAGACCATTTGCCAGATAAACTTATTGATTGGATAGATGAAGTTATGTGTGAAGCCGGCGACGGTTTAGATTGCGTATGTGAAATCATGTTGGCTTATCATCGTGCAGTCATACCGATTAAAGGTGAGACCCTCTGGGATTATGAAAACTTATTTAATGAAGTAGTCAAAGGCACTCGTAGCACCAATTATCTTAAACTAAAACAATGGAATAAAATACCATCGGTTCAATCAACAGGAAATCTTCTCCAAACCAGCACAGTTGTAACTTCCGAGTTTGAGTATTCGAAAAGTTTTAAGGAGGAATGGAGATGAGTTGGGAATTATACCAACCTACACCAGTCCAGCAGAAAGAAAATAGGAGGCGCACATTAGTTATCTTATGTTTTGCCGTGCTGGTAGTAGTGGCGGTATTTGGATTGATGGCGTAACCTTATAGGAGTGGTATGACATATACTACTTGGAAGTGAGGCCAATGAACGAAAAAGAAATGAAAGCATGGACTGTAATAATGAACAATAGTGTTCATCGTTCAGGAAGCGATTTTTGGAAAGTAAAAAGTAGTGGTGGAGATAAAGTATATTCAGTAATTAGGTGGAGTAGCAACGACTTGCGTTGTGATTGCCCCGGATTCCGTCACTATGTAAAATGCAAGCACACGGATGCTGTAAGAAAAATGCTGGATATAGCAAAAAATAATGGGTGAACAATATGGGTGAAAAGAAATGGATGCAAGCAGCAATAGGATTATTAGAACAACGAGCACTACGAAGTGTAGATATTGAGCGTGACTTGTGTATGCGTTTCCGCCATTCCCCCACGGCACGAAGTATTACTGCGGCATTAAACGGCGACAGAAGATTTCTAAAATTAGGAGAAGCACATAACTCTTCACTATACAAAAGAAAAAGCCACAAAGTTGCCGTCTGGGGACTTCGTGGTGCAACATATTCAGAGGTGAGTCCATATGAGCGAATCTGAAACTTTTGTAATTCTTATTGAGTTCGATGATGGTCGTCGAGACATTAGTGAAGTTATCTTTCGTAATCGAAAAGATGCCGATAGCCATGCTAAAGATTTAGAATTAGCAGATGAAGTTTGTTACACAAGTATTCGTAGGGCGAGTTTAGTATGAAGCCAAAAGATAAGGGTGTTTGCGGCAACAAAGAATGTGACCGCCCTATTGATAGAACTTTTCAAAGATTGAATCAAACCCAGACTAATTATTGTAGTATCTATTGTAATCGTTATGTCAAAGAAGGTTTAAAACCAATCAAGAGTAGTGATTCTAAATATCATAAGAATCTATATAAGTTTCCTATAATAGAATCGCACTGTGAAAATTGTGGAGGGCTTGTGGAACTCAAGTGGCAATTCAATAAATCCAATAAACATTTTTGCACTAACGAGTGCCGTAATGGTGGTAGAAAAAAACTACCTAAACGAAGAGGTGGACTACTTATGGCCATCTTAAAACTTATTCGAGATAATGGTCGAGAATGGTGGACAGCAAATGATATTGCTAAAGTTATCAATGATAAACAAAACCTCTATACAACTAATGGTAAGGCAATAGGTAATCACATGAAGTATTTAGCAGCAAAAGATTTAGTAGTATCTCAACAAGAGGCTGGATTTCACAGTAAGACTTATCAGTTTAATAATATGTATCGTGAAATGCCATTAGTGCCGTTATTGACCCAAACGCTTAAATAGGAGACTCCCGTATTCAAGGTTGTGAAAACTACGGGGAATAAGAAGTGGTGGGACTTTTGGAGACACTACAAACGCAAGAGTGGGGCTGTTACCTACGCCAAGAAACATAGTGGCCTATGGGTCATTATCAAATGCAACCCAGAGATATTGACGAAAGGGGAACTTGAGGACTTGGGTGTCTGGATTGTCGGTAGAGCCGATGAATACTTATTCTTTCAATCCAAACATGGGAAAGATTTCGAAACATTCTACCCTGCTGTGGAATACTGGATGGACGGCGAACTATTACACACCGTCTAAGAGGTATATAACACGAAGCCTTAACTTAATAAGAGTCATGAGACATATTTAAATTATGAAAGAAGTAATACTTGTAGTAATGTGTATGCTGTTGGCTGGTTGCATGAGTCCAACGGAAACAAAGATTGAAACAATTGATGAAGAAGTTATGGTCGATGAACAATGGAATAATGAATCAGTGCAATACTGGAATGTTAATCCGATGAGCCGGGGAAATAACACTATTATAATGTTTAATGAAACTGGAGATGTTAATATGACTCTTAATCTAAGTGCTTTCTTTCATGAACCTTTATTGTGGGAACAAGGTTTTGTGAACTACTCTATAATTTACAACAATGAAACTGTTTGGGCTGTCGAGGAAAACGAAGGATTAAACGATTATAGTTTCAATATGTCTAATGTGAGTGGTAACTTGACTATTCGGATTCAAAGCAGTGGGTCCGATAGTCAGACAGATAATAAACCGGGTGATTTCTTCATAGCCCGAACCCATATAGAGATGTGGAATGAAGAGTAAAGTTAATAAAGGATGAACCGTATAATGGAAAGTGAGAACTATGAGTGAGGAAGATATAAAACCAGAAGATGAGCCATGTGCCGAATGCGGCGCAAAAGATGATTGGACCCAAGATGACAAGAGAGGTGAAGAGTGGTGTAATGCTTGCGGATTCATTCGTGAGGCATACCAAATTGACTACGGCAAGGATTGGAGAGTATTCTCTGACGGCGAAGGTTCAGACCAAGAGCGAACTGGAATGCCTTCAACAAATCTTTTACACGATAAAGGTTTGACTACTGATATGGGATGGCAAAACAAAGATTACGCTGGTGGTGCAATTACTGGAGATTCTGCCAAGCGAATGAATCGTTTGCGCCGACAACACGCTCGAACTCGTGTTCGCAACAGCACTGAACGAAACTTAGTGTTGGCTCTGGGAGAACTTGACCGATTAGCAGGTCGTATGGGATTGCCCCATTCGGTTCGTGAAGAAGCGGCTTACATCTATCGTAAAGCCGTAGAAGCAAAACTTGTCCGAGGTCGTAGTATTGAAGGCATGGTTGCCGCTTGTATCTTTACGGCTTGCCGCCGTAGCGGAAACGCACGAACTCTTGATGAAGTCGGGGCATACAGCAAAACCGGGCGTAAAGAAATAGGTCGCACATATCGTGCTTTGTGTAAAGCCTTGAAGATTCATGTTCCTCCGACACTACCGACAGAATATGTTCCAAGATTCTGCACCGACCTACATTTGCCAGTTGCAGTTCAAAGTCGTGCTATGAAGTTGTTAGAAGGCACACAAAGTCATGAGGCTATGGCTGGTCGTGGACCAACCGGAATTGCTGCAGCCAGTATTTACTTGGCAGGCATTTTGGAAAACAACCGAAGAACTCAACGAGAAGTAGCCGATGTAGCAGGTGTTACTGAAGTTACTATTCGTAATAGATTCAAAGAGATGTGTCGTGTATTGGGTTTGAACCCAGACAGCCCTTGTGACCCAATCGTCGAATAGAGGGTTAAACAATGTTGTTAAACTGGTGCGGTGGCTTTGGAAAGCAAGAACTAATCTATGCTACATTACTAACAACGGGACAATCTATGGTGGTTAGCCGAGAGGCTCTCCACAAATGGATAGAAATCAGTGTTGCCGAGAATATGAAAGACCATTGGAATGCGGTTATAGCGGTAATTACTGGTGAATTGTTACACGAAGAAAAACTAAGACTTGAATCAGATGATGAAATGGCAAATGAGTTAGGAGAGACCTTACTAAAACTAAGACACGCCACTAATCTTGCAGATTTAGCAGTGTTCAAAGTTGATGTTTCGGAGTTGTGGCCGTTAGTTTTCTTAGGTAAGCCGTGGTATTCGTTGTGCAGTAGCGGTATATATGAACTACCAGTTGAGATTGACAGTCAAACTTTTTTAGATTTGGCTGTAACGCATATCGAACCTACGATGATAAGCCATCAAATCATGTTGGGACCTCAAATTGATGAGAACCTTTAAGTGATTCAACAGTATAGTAAATACATGACTTGGCTATTATGGATTCTTAGTTTAGGGTGGGTGGCAACCTTAATTGGAATGTGGAAATGTTTTGAACGCATTCATAATTTACAAATGAATCTTAAGGACCAAGAGATGGAAAAGGCTGTCGCTCAGGAAACTGCAAAACTTTTGAACGAAGGTCAAAGTAGATTCGATACAGAGAAAATCCAGTTAGCAGAAATGATTCAAAACAAAATGGAAGAAATCAAAACTTTACAGACTGAAGTTCGTCATCAGAAAGGTCGGGCGCAATCTGCACATACGAGTAAAGGTCAAATCTTAGAAAAGTGGACACCATTTTTGACGCATGAACAAATTGAACCACAATGGAAACCAGAAGATTGGAGTTTCATGGGCAATCCATTGGATTATGTAGTCTGGGAATGGTATAAAGATAAAGAACAGAACCTGAAGGATGGTAAAATTGTGTTGCTGGATGTTAAGGCAGCCAAAAGTCAATTGACAACAAAACAACGCCGCATTAGAGATTTGATTAAGGCTGGAAAGGTTGAGTGGCGAGAAATTAGGTTGGAGTGATTTAGATTAGATGGAAGAAAATAAAAGCAGCATGGAAAACATTTCCTTTGGACTTGAAAGTAATTCCTTTTATTCATTTGAAATTAAGAGGTAAAAAGAAAGAGTATGCTCAACGGCATTTGACGGATGTGTGCGCTCACTGTCCACAGTCTCGAAAATTAACCAGAGATGCAAACGGTGATGGCACTTGTTGGTGGTTTGAAAATTGGAATGATGAGAATTATGACATTCCCGCCGACTTCGGAGTGGTTAATTTGCTTCGCTTTTATTCTGGTTCAGATACTAAGTTAGATGGTTATGCCGATGAAGAAGAATAAACTATAAATAGTAGAAACCTGCTATAATTGTTATGGAAGATGGATACGCTGGATGTGCTGTTGGCATTTATACTGCTGCTAAACCAAAAGAAGTTGTGTTTTGTAATTTAAGTATAACCGAAACTGCTGCCAAAACTTTATCCAATATGGCTTCACAACAATTCGATGATGACTGGTATCTTTATATTTCGGTTGTGGGTGGTGGATGTTCTGGATATTTGTATGATGTGCAGATATTAGATAAAACTCCTCCAGACAATACACAAGTTATTGTTTCCGAAGATGTTGAGATAGTTATCAATGTTGCTGATTCAACACTATTGAATGAAATAGAAATTGATTGGGATGAAAGTTTAATGGGAGGCGGCCTTAAGTTCCGTAATCCTAATGCTACCAAAACTTGTTCTTGCGGAATATCATTTAAGTGAGTGATAGTATGTGGGAAGTTATGTTAATTTTAACTGGCTTGGTCTTCTTATGTTTAATTCTTTTTGAATTACTACATCGCTACATAATATATGTGATAGCAGATTATAACAATTATATTTGGTCTACTGTTTATTGGGCTAATGATAAAAGTTCTGGAAGTCCAAAGAAATGGGATGGTCGAAACTTATGGTGGACCCTGCTGAAGAATAAAGTTTCAAAGCCCAAGATTAAGTAGTCGTTTGTAAATTATTGACTTATGCTCTCATTAGTTTTCGTAGTTTTAGTAGGTTTGTTGGGTGTCGGTGGCTATGTCGGTGAACTCGTTACTGAGTGGTTCTTTAATCGTGATGTTTAATAGGGTGATACGCCTTACTAAGATTAACGACCACCGATAAACGGTATGGAGATGATGATATGGTAAATATAGAAATTAAATGTGAAGACGGATATGCAGCAAAAAGATTTGAACGAGGAGAAACCCTAAGATATTACATGAAGGGTCCAGATTCTGTGGCAAATAGCAAAGGTGAAATCGGTATGTTTGACCTTAAAGGAAACTATGCGGGCAAGTTTAAGAGTGCTGAAGGTGCAAGAGTTCAATTTAATTTGGTGAGCAAAGCGGAACACGCTAAGATTACCTTGATTTCTCCAACAGGCGAAAAGATTTACATTGGTGATACCCATGCTGGTGTTATGTCTACGCAACAACGAATTACTCTGGGTATGTGTTTGAACAACGCTACCGAACTTATTGCAGCAGAAATTGATGGAGAAAGCAAACCACAAAACATGGTTAAACAAATCTTTGATTTGACTGACGAACTTTACGCTGAATACAACCAGCGATACAACTGAAGTGATTCACGATGCTGGCGTATCGCCAACCCGATGAACCTAAGTGTCCATTGTGTCGAGCCGACATGGTATCTATTAGATATAAAATGGATTGGTATTGCCCTAAGTGCGGCTTTCTCGGTAGCGATGGCGAACCAAAAAGGTTATAAAGGAATAACCACTGGTAGTTAATGAGGCGAAGAAGGATGAAGACAGACGAAGACATTACTGATGAACAGTTGCTAAAGATTGCTCGATGGGATATTGATAATCAGCGAGATAATGGCACGATGAGAAGTTGTGGAGAAGAAGTCACAGAGGATTGCGAAAACTTCTATACCATTATTAGTTATTTGACTCCCCAGCATAAAGACGAGCAAATGGCAGAAGTGTTGCTCTGGAAAATGTTTAGAGAAGAATACCCTCAATACTTAGGAGATGAACGATAATGAGTAAAGTTATAAATGCTGTTTTGTGTGGAGGTCGTCACCCAGTCGTCTGGGATGATAAAGAAGTTACAGGTTCAGTATGGAAAGAATCCTTGGAGTCAAAACATTTGCACAATCACGAGTGGTTAGAGCGAGTCGCTATGGGATGGTTAAACACAATTCCTAAACAGAAAGTTGAGATTCAATTATTTGTGACTGGATTATCTCAAGCCTTAGTAGCATTTTTGAAAATGTATGATTTGGTCTATATGCACCGACCCAACCCTCCAAGTTTGAATCTGATGTTTTATGACTTTGATAGTGATTCTTACTCCAAATCCGTTTGGAGTGATTAACCTTAAGTAGTCGTTAGTTTTAAGTAGGTTTGAAGACCTATGCCTACTATGTTACAATCGTGGTGTCAAGTCAATAACTTGATTCTAAGGGGTGGTCTTATTCAAAATAAGGACCCAATGACATTACTGAAGGCTCGTGAAGCGGTTGGTTATGCTCTAAGGTGGCGACATCGACTCTGTAAAACTTGTGATACTGAGTTTGATATTAGCCATACTGGTTATTTGTATTCTTGTGGCAAATGTAGCCCAGAGATGTAGTGCAGTTTTAAGTAGGTCATTCGTTATATGAATACTATGAAGCAATTAGCATGGGCAAATTGTCCTATGAAAGTTACTCCAATTAGTGCAAGGATAAGTCTTAGAGAATTAGGCTTTTGTCAAGGCTGCCATACTCTCAAACCAGTTATGAATAAAAAATATACTTTGTGTTCATCTTGTCGTGGCAAATATGTTTATTATGGTGAAAAATGTGATGTTCCTGCTTGCGAGAAAGTTTCCGACGGAACTATTACATTCCAATCTAAAAACAATAAACTTTTGTGTAATCCTTGTTATATCTCTTGGCGAGCGTATAATCCTAATGCGTATTGGGAAGATTTTGTAGAACTCAGAACTGCATGGAAAGCCAGACCACAAACTTTTAAAAACTTACCATTTCACATAAAAATAATAGACAAACGAAAGAAATATAAATCTATGGCCGAATGCCAAAACTGCAAGGACCATAAACCAGTAGAAAATTGTGAATATCAGTTATGTCAAGGCTGTGTCAAGAAACTTCAATACTATGGTGAAAGTTGTTGGTGTTGTGCCAGAACGACGGAATACGACAGTGCAGAAGACATTTACTGGGATACTAAAGAAGGAGTCTATGCGTGCAAGAGATGTTTGCACAAGACGAACCGATACAACACAACTTATTCAGTCCTCAAATACCATATTAGAACTATTACTAATTGTCAAGTATGCCAAGTAGAGTTATTGCATGACAAAGAAAGTGCAAGTATGGAGGGTGTGGCTTGTATAGACCACGACCATGACACAGGAAAGATTCGAGGCGTGCTTTGCCATCGTTGTAATAAATTAGAAGGGCTAATTGCTAACTATGATTGCCCAGAAGAATGGTTACAAAACTTATTGAATTATTTAGTTAATCCACCATTGACAAAAGCAGGAATCCAGTGATAGTATGATATTTAGAGTTTTAAGTTTGTTTGATGGTATTTCTTGTGGCCAAGTTGCTTTAGAAAAACTGGGTATAACTTACGAGTATTATGCAAGTGAAATTGATGAGAAATCAATATCAATTACTCAAAAGAGATTTCCAAACACAATTCAGATAGGAGACATCACAAAACTTACAGATAAGTTTTTGTTATCACTGGGTCCCTTTGATTTGATTATGGGTGGTAGCCCATGTCAAGGTTTCAGCCCAGCAGGATTGAAGAAAGGTTTTGCAGACCCTCGGTCTCAATTATTTTATGCCTTTGACCGTATCCTAAAACTTCTCAAACCAAAGTATTTCTTACTTGAAAATGCTAATATGAATGCAGCATACAAAGATACTATAACTAAAGCGATGAACTGTGAGCCATATAAGATAAATGCGGCAAAAGTTTCAGCGCAGAATCGAGTGCGAAACTACTGGACAAATATCCCAATTGACTTTCCCCTTGAAGACCAAAAGATAACTTTAGATAGTATCATCGGACCGTATGCTGGTATCTGGGTTTATCCACGAGGTTTCAATAAAGGAGGAATCCAAGGTTACAAACAGAAGTGTCCTTGTATTACTACCAGTTCATGGGAACATAACTTTAAGATTGCTGGTGCAGATAAAACTTTACGGAAGTTCACTCCAGAAGAATGTGAACAAGTTCAAGGACTACCACGAGATTATACGAAGGAACTTTCAAACAGTCAGAGATTTAAGAAGATTGGCAACGGATGGTCTGTGCCAGTGATTGATTATATCTTTTCGTTTATGATAGTCTAAACTCAACCACTTGCTACCAATTCAAATGCAGCAGGGTCACTATAAATTGGATACGACTCTGCCCAACGAACACTCAAGTCTCCATATTCATTAACCCAAGTGCTTACAATGATTTTAGAGCCATATCTTGCACCATATGGGTAATATAATTTTCCATCTTTACGGTTCAACCTGCGTGCAATAGAGTGAGTATTATCAATTTCACCGGTAGTTGCACCATCATCAGCATCACACCACATCTTTGCTCCAGCATAAGTAGCAAAGTTTATGAGTCTGGATTCTGTGCGTGCAAACTTAGACACACTAATGTAATCCTTTTTAATTTGGGTTTCATCTTTTTTATCAATTCCATCGTCTGGCTCAAAATAAATCGACCACGAACCCACACCACCAAGCATTTTAGCCAAGAGCGTAGTAAAACCAAATGTCTCATAATGATACAGTTTGAAAGGATTTATATCCAACACGCTACCGTATTGCCCTGACCTTGCTATAATAAGTGGTTTCCAGCCGGTGTTGTTTGGGCCGGGAAGGGCAACCGAGGCAGGCAAGCCTCCTGTTTGAATGTCTATGATTCGCTGCAACGCAGTGACCTTATCTGCAATCTGAGGTTGAAACCTTTTTTGTGTATAGTTTGCTGGAAATGACTTTGGTTTAGGAATCGTGAACTCATAACAAGCCCACATACTTTGTGTAGTATAACAAAGAGCATCTGGGTCTCTGGTTCTTACGCTGGCCATGAATGGGAGTGTAGTCATATATTATTGTGTTTCATACTACTACTTAAAGATGTCTATGACCTCGCAGGCTACGCAACACTCGCTCAAGTCGTCGCCCTTGCGACATGGAACAACCTTTTCCCGTCGCCAGCGACTTCCCTTATCCGGCGAGAGGAGAATCCTCATCGAGTATCGTCCATGCTAAAGTTTATATCACAAAAGAATGTAGTTATTATTATGGGACAAGATATTGATGCGGTTATGGATGCTGCGGCAAAAGTTATTGCAGCATGGGATGGAAAGAAGTATTTGAAAGAACCAGTTGAAGAGTTGCGCCGAGCAATTAAACTAACTCATCTGGAAAGTCTGTCCAATTCATAACTTTTCGGAAATGAATGTAGTCCACAATGGTATAGTTCCTTTTACTAACTGCGGCACGATATGGATTCCTAAGTTCTCTCAAGCCATCATTAGTATCCATCATAGCAGAACCAAACTCTAAATCAGTATTAGTTTCTTGAAGTAAGGTATATTTCATATCATCCTCATGACCCCACTCTTTATCCCACTCAATCTTTCCAATCTTTCCTGATTCATCAATATGATAATTCGCCACTCCTCCTGTGAATGGCGGCCAGATTCTACCTTTGCCCTCTGTTGGATATGGGGATAACCAAGTAATATAATAATCTATGGTGTTAAAATCGAATGCGTATAAATACCATCCACTCAATGGTTTTTCATCAACTGGCCAATTCATATCTAAGGACCCTTTCAAGTCCTTGTGTTGTTTCTTTATAGTCTCCCAGTCTGGAAATAATGCAGTTCCCCACGCCATACCAGTAGGTTTTTCTACAAGTTCTCCTTTGTATAGATATGGAATATAGTTATGCCTCATGATAATCAATTACCGTTACGACTACTTATATGTAAGTATAAATAGGTGAAACCATTATAATATAATTATGTTGAAAGGTTTATTGGAAGAGCATAAGTCATTAGGAATCAAAATTAAAGGAATGGCTGACAGAAATACACCAGAAAATAAGAAATTGATGTATAAAGAGTGTGACCGAATCGGGTCTGCGATTGTGACGGCTGTATTAGAGCGCAATTATCCTTGTAACTGTGAGCCAATACCTTATAATCTTTTCAAAGGAGACTTAAAATTATCTCCTAATCCATTTACTGAACCAGATGAAATATGTATCGAGGTAAAGACTGAAACTTTTATGAGTGATAACTTATTTATGGAGACCTCTTCGAACGAGGAAACTTCTGCATGGATAAGAACTGCAACTAAGCAACCTATGATTTTAATCCACTCTTATCCTGACAAGAGAAACAAACTTATTCTTTTTGATACAGAGAAACTATTGCCAGCACTTGTATCAGGAAAGTTTGGTCGTTCAATAGAAACAAGATATAATACAACTGGAGTCTTGTTCAGCATAGATAGTATCGAAGAAGTCCCGGGCTATATTGAAACTATAAGTATAAATAAGTGAATACACTATACTATAACTATGGTTCACCCATTGTATAATACCTTTGCCGAAGAGAATAAACATTGTTTAGTTTGTCACCACGAAGATGCCGTGGCTGTATATCATGCAGCAGATGATTTAGAAGACGGACCCTTTGGTGCAGTAGAAGTAACTTGCCAAAATAAAGATTGTCTGGCTGTGTTGTATATACCTCGTTTAGAATCGCCGATTAAGAGAACTTCATAAGGCTCGTTTGGCATATAATAAACTATGAAACCTAAATGTGACTCTTGTGGCTCAACAGATGTTAATGCCGATGCCAGTTTTGGTTACGATTTTAAGTCTTGTGCGTCTTGTGGTTATACCATTGAATCAACTGTCATTGTAGAAAAGATTCCAAAACATTTGTGGGGAGTCCATAGTGAAGAAGCGTATGCAGCCTACGAGGACCTCGCTAATCGAGAAACAAAGATTTGGGTAGTGAAAGTTTGACGAAGAATTGGAACGATTTTCCACATTTGCTGGCCGACCTTGATAGGTCTAAAAATAAGAATCATACTTACAAGGGCAAACCTTGTTCTGTGTTAGAGTTATCAGCCGGGACTGCTACTAAAATTGATTGGAAATGTAGCACTTGTGAACATGAATGGCAAGCATCTGGAGATAGCAGAGTTGGGTTGCCCCGTGGTTGCCCCGCTTGTGCAGGTCAAAGACTTCATAGTGATGGAAGAAATAGCATGGCTATGACACGCCCAGATTTGGCAGCAGAGTATCAAGGTGATGCAACAAAAGTATTAGCAGGAACTCATCTAAAACTTGATTGGAAATGTAGCACTTGTGAACATGAATGGCAAGTGCCGGGAAATAATAGAAGAACTACGGGATGTCCTGCTTGCTATGGTTCATTACATAGTGATGGCCGAAACTCTATGGCTATGACTCACCCAGAACTTGTGGCTGAATATCAAGGTGATGCTACAAAAGTTGTGGCAGGAACTCATCTAAAACTTGATTGGAAATGTAGCACTTGTGAACATGAATGGCAAGCAGTTGGAAAAAGTAGGACAATTAACAAAAATGGATGCCCGTCTTGTTTTGGTTATTTGCATTCAGATGGCCGAAATAGCATGGCTATGACACACCCAGACCTTGCGACTGAATATCAAGGAGATGGTAATTTAATTATTGCCAGAACTGTTAAAAAACTTTTGTGGAACTGTAGCATCTGCAAACATGAGTGGATAGCGACGGGAGATAAGAGAGTCCGACGGGGTGATGGATGCACTGCTTGTTCAGGTCGAGCCGTAAATAATCATGATGGCCGAAACTCTATGGCTATAACTCACCCAGAACTTGTGGCTGAATATCAAGGTGATGCTACAAAAGTTGTGGCAGGAACACACAAAAAACTTGATTGGAAATGCGGCACTTGTGAACATGAATGGCAAGCAGTTGGAAAAAGTAGAACCAGACCTGAACAGGCATATGGATGTCCTGCTTGTGCTGGATTTTTGCATTCGGATGGAAGAAATAGCATGGCTATGACTCATCCAGATTTAGCAAAGGAATACCAAGGGGATGCTACAAAACTTATTGCAGGAACTACTAATAAACTACTGTGGAAATGCTTAGTTCGAGATAACCCTTGTGGGAGAAAATGGATAACACGGGGAAATGCAAGGGCAAGGGGTAGTGGATGCCCTGCTTGTGCCGAAAGTGGTTTCAAAGTTGAGGAACCTGCTTATTGTTATTTGTTAAAGTATCAATTTAGTGATGGAACTATTAGGTATAAACAAGGAATTACTAATGATGTGAAACGCCGAGTTTCGCAACTTAGTTGTGAGGTCAATAAAGTTTTCCCAGAGACTAAAGTTACACTCATCGGCCAAAAGTATTTTGAAGTCGGGCAAGATGCCAAAAACTTAGAAACTTATTTCTTAAGTTTAACTGATATTCGATGGACTCCTGATAAAAAGTTTGATGGAAGCACTGAAATGTATGCCGAAGGGATTCTTGAGGCGTGGGCGGAAAGGTTATAAGGCAAAGCCACCTACAACAAAGTGAGGAAGACCTATGAACATGGATGAATTAACTGATATGATAGCCCAGATGGGAATTGAGATGGAGAAACGCCGAGAGGAAATCTAAGAGGCTACCGATATTGCTTTGGCACTTCGTAGCGACTTTGACGAATTGATTTCGATGGTGTTACGACGGGAACAATGGGCTAAGATACACGACTATGTAGAGTTATTGAAGCAAAAATGGGGTTGAAGCAAATGAAATGTATAAGACCTATGGTTCACAATCCTCAGTTTGAAGGAAAGAACAGTTGCAGTCATTGTATTCGTGAGAGTATAAGAAGTGTTAAATACAACGAACCCATACAAGAAGATGAAGACAATGGTTAAAATCAATTTATTTCCAGATGAGTTAAAGTGGTGTCAAAGCCATGCAGAAGCAATTGTGGCGCACTATGGCGGCAATAATACGGTTGGTTCGGGAATGTATAATCATAATCGAATAGATAGTAATTTAGTAGGAGTCAAGTCTGAAAAGGCTTCGGAAGTCTGGTTGAAAAGATTTATTCCATTAGGAGATATGGAACTGCACTATCAAAAATATGAAACGGTATATGGTGTCGGCGATATTAACATCTACGGACAAAGTTTAGAAATCAAAGGACTACGACCTCACCAGTGGAATAAGTTTAAGCGAATGATTCCTCCGAAGCAACTTCAACATTATGTCAAAGACAAGGCCATTGTTATTTGGACCACAGCCACAGGCGATAGCAAAAAGCGTGAGGTTCATCTCAAAGGATGGAACTATGCGAGTGAAGTTCAGGACAAAGGTGTGCCAATCAAAACTATTTGCGACAACATCTGGTTAAAAGAAGATACAGAAATGAAAAGTATGGAATCTTTAATACCACTTTTACGAAGTCTTAAGTAGGTGCTAATGCCTATTGGTATTATGGAGAAGATTGCCAAAGTCCAACTTGGGCTAAATAAAGAGATGGAAGTTATGGTGACTTCCGAGATTGCCATGGCTACTGCTGCTGACCGTGATGATGTTTATTTCGTTATGTTCAATGTTTTAGATAAGCCTTTGAGGTTCGTAGTCTCGACCGCAGGAAACTTTACCGAGTTCTTAGTTGCCAGAGGAATTAAGAAAGCACAAATAGATACTTGGTTAAGTGAAGACCCAGACCAATTCCTCAATAACATAGTGCAATACCAACAAGATTTGATTAGCCACAGTGTAGAAAAAGTTAAGGTTGTTCTGGATTCACAAAAGAATGCAGATATGGCTCGTGCAGTGGTTTCATCTATGATTGAAAAAGGATACTTTGTAAATGTTAGTAATTATGCAGTCCCGGGAACTGAAGAAACACTTCAAAAGATTCAAAAAGTTCCGACTGCACAACTCATCGAAGATTTCAAAACTATGTTAGAAGTTATCAAACAATGGGAAGGTTTTGATTTTGAAACTTTCTTGAGAGCCAAAGGAGTTCCAGAAGAAAATATAGCAACCATGTTGGAGGGAACACAATGAGTATTAGTAAAGATAATGAACAAGAACAAGAAGTAATAACACTGGACTTAAAAGACATCATGGCTGAAATTGAAGCAAATGGTGAATTGCCAGATGGTTTTGTAATGGTCTATATGTTAGCAGACCCTTCAGAAGCAGAAAATGATAGTCAAACCGATTTCTTTTTCCGTGCATTTGGTGAAAGTCGCAACATGATTCACAAGAAAACTGTTTTAATGTATCAAGAGTTGCCGATTACTCGGCACGAGTTGGCATGGTTTGGAGATTGGAACGGGATGCAAGAAATAATTGAGTCTACTGAAGCAGAAGTTAAGAATAATTTAATGAGGTTCATGAAAGATGAAACTTTAATGGTTATGCCGAGAATGGATTTTATGTTTGTTAATCAACCGCTTGTGGTTGAAGAAGATGACGGTGATTTCTGATGCAAGTAAGATTGGAACTTGGCGAAGGAAAATGGCTCAACTTTGAAGACTACGGCGAAAAGAGAAAACATTTGAAAGTTACTATCGAAGATGCGGCTGCGGTCAAAGTAGTTCTGGGCATTTGTTTGAAAGACGAGTTCAAACGAGCCGGGCGTAGTTCATGATTACCTTTATATGGGTAATATGCCATATGCTAATTAAGAGGTAGGCACACCAGCCTATTGATTGAAACGGTGAATATAATGGAAAATATAATTAAGCCTGTCTTTGACAGTATGCGAAAAGGAAATATGAGAGTGAGTGCGGGTGGATTGAATCCAACTGGTGCTTCTTGTATTATTACAGATGAATTAGGAAATGACAAATTGATTGGCAAATGCCATCGTCAAGTTTGGTATAGTAAAACCGGCGTTCCACGAAGCAACTTTCCCGATGACAAAACATTTATTAAGTTTGCAGTAGGTCATGCTATGGAAGATAACTTCCAGACACATTGGAATCGTTCAGGATTGCTAATTGACGGCAATATCAAAATCAAAGAAGATATTTCAAATGGCGACCCTCGTGGTGAAATGTTTATATCTGGTGAAGCAGACGGTATCATTCGTGATTTCGAAACAGACGAAGAAGGAAACATTACTCAGATTTCATCTACTCATGCTATCGGTATGGAAATGAAGACCAATCGTGGTTATTTTGCTCGTAAAGAAGTTTATGGTGTTGGAAACAAAAGGTATCCTAATGGACATCCAAAGATGGACCATGTAATGCAGACGGCTATGTATCTTATGATGCGTTGGAAGATGGAAGAATACTACGGTGTTCTGATTGATTCATTCCGTATTGTCTATTGTCAAGTGGACGATGGACTCACTACTTTCTTTGACATTAGCCTAAGCGATGGTTACGAAGGAAATGTTATTATCAAAGACCGATATGGTGAACTTGTCAAACCCGATGTCTTGGCTTCTTTGGAGGCTGGTGTAAATCTTGACCCGATTAGTGGATTAACTACTGATAGTATCAAAGACCGATTTTACGAATGCGCTGAAAAGTTACTGGATACTGAAAACCCACCAGAGCGAGATTATCAACTACGATTTGATGAGAAAACTTTTGAAAAGAAGTTAGCCTCTGGTGATATTAGTAAAACGGGAGCCTCAACTTGGGAAAAGAAACCTTTGGCTCCAATCGGAGATTGGCAGTGCCGATTTTGTGATTGGGGAGAAGTTTGTATGCCCTTTGGTGTGCTAACTAAGGCTGTTGAAGAAGGATTACTGACTCCAGAAGCGGCTATGGGTCAATTAGGAATCACTGGTTTCGGAAAGTGAGGTGTTGGAATGTATTGGTTGTTCGCACTATCGGTCTTTATCACTTTGGGTCTGATTTTCATGCTTTATCGACACTTTAATGTTTTGTTTGAATCACAATATGAATTGACCGCACAAGTTTTAGCAACTTTCGCAGCACTGACTAAAAATAGTGAAGAGGAATAGATACGGATTATGATACTACGGCCACCACGACAGTAATGTCGTCTTGTTTGCCACCCTTCCAATTATCTGTATTCTGAACCTTGTGGTCCTCGTAAGCATCTTGGGCGAAAGGACTCCACATATTTGTATCGTGACTTAGTTCATAGGCAACCGAGGCTATAATGCGAGATAGTTGTTTAGCACTTCGAAGACCGGACCCTCTAATAAGTTCTATAATTTGTGTTGGGAACATATTGTCCCAGAGGCCATCTGAACCAGCCACGATAATATCACCCTCTTGTAATTCAAAGGCATAACCTCGTGAATGATATTCTACTGTGTCGTTGGACCCAGCACCGATTTGATATGGAGTGTTGTGAGACCTAACTTGCGACTCGGTTTGATTGGCTACATAATTATCTCGAATAACTATCAAATTACTATCTCCGACTTGCACGACATCTAAAACTTTTAATCCCATGTCATAATATGCAACCAAAGCCGTGGTGCTCCCAGCCATATTAGAAAGTTCTTCGGCATTTTCTAAAGCAGTAATCGGAACAGTTCCACCATCTACAAAATAATCTTTACAAAACTTCATGATTTGTCTGGAACATTCTCCAGCATTGATACCTTTGGCTCTCCACGAACCCACACCATCTGCAACAGCGAATGCAGAAGTAACTGAATTAGTAATGAACCAAGCATCATCGCCACCATCTGCGACTTTATCATCACGAGGTATATTTGCGAAACCCATACTTATCATGATGGCTCCTCCAGTAAAGGTTTTAGGTTGTGGGACTGCCAATTCAAAACTTTGTTAAACGACCATGGCACTAACTGGGAGTAAATGTATCTGGATTCATGCGCCCAATTTTCATATTTACAGCCATAAGGTAGTTTCAAAATGACTTCAGAACCACCGTTTTTTTCCACTGTGGCTATAACTGCTTTTACCGAGCCAATTTTGGTATCATTGTTCCAGTCCAGATATGGTGCCCATATTAAATAGTCATGAATCTCCGACCCACCGGGAACACCATTGTTATGTGGGTCCCAAAACAGTAAAGTTTTTTCATCTGTCATCAAATGATTGACTAATGGGTCCAATGAGACTTTGGGAAAATGATAAAAGAGGTAACCCTTACCCGGTTTAGTAGTTGTGATTTGTTCAACCATACCAGATACCATCTCCAATGCAGACCAATCATTAACCACAAGTTCCAGATTCCTTGTTGATTCTGGGTCTTTGCGTTCCTTCTCAAAACAGTTTTGAAACCATGACACAATCTCTCCCACAGTGCCTGCCATAGTTATAAATTACTTGCTTTGATACTTAAAGAGTGTCATGTTTATGAAGGTGCTTCGGCATAGTAAGAACATGGTAAGAATAGAAGTTAGAGGTTCTACTCGAAGATTCCGTGATGTCTTGCGTAATAGTTATGACTTGCGTTGGGATAAGTTATCTATGTGCTATGCGGGAGATATGAAACTTAGCGAGCGTAGGATTCGCAACTTGGTTAGATTCTGCGAAAAGTTTAACCTACCAGTCTCCGTCGATGGCGTGCAATTCAAAAGTTCAGAAGAAGAAACGGAAGATGAAGATTCATTTACAATAGAACCAGTTAAAACTTCTCGTATTTCTGCATTGGGCAAAGTTGGGACTGAAACTTTGATGCCTACTAAGGAAGGTGTTAATGCTCCGGGGTATAAAGAGATTCTTTTAACTCAAGATTCGGAAATAGATTTTGATAACTATCAACGATGGGTAGATGAAACTTTGTTTGAAGATGCCCGACCAGAACAACAACAAGTGATTCCTGCTGTGGCAAAAGTTCTTCGCCAAGGCTACAAGAATATAATTATTGAAAGTCCTACGGGAAGCGGAAAGTCTGCATTTAGTATGGTGCTGCCTAAAATGTTTGGAAGCGATAAGAAAAGTTCCTATGTTCTAACGCACTTGAAAGGATTGCAGGCTCAATACTTAGCAGAAATGCCATTCATGGAAAGTATCATGGGTCGAGGTAATTATTCATGCAAACTTGATGTCGAAGCAGGATGCCGAGACATAGATGTAGCAGAATCAGCAGTTCAGCGTGCCAGAGCAGGTATCGCACCCGCTAAATCTTGCACAGCAGATACAGCACCTTGCGTCACGATAAAAGATTTTCAATGTCCATATAAGAATCCAAAAGAAGGTGATAAGATGCGTTGGGATGTAGACCCAACAGATTTGTGTGATTACTACGGCTCTTTGACTAAAGCGCAGAACTCAGATTATTTCGTAGCAAATATGGCATACGCCGCAGCAATTGGTATGACTCCTATGTTGCCACAAAGAGAGTTCTTGATTGTGGATGAAGCCCATAATTTGCCAGATGTCATGGTGGGTGCATTTACTTTAGACCTTAGTGAGCGACTGTTGGAAAGATTGTTAGGTGTCAAAAGTTTAACTGAGATTTTAGAACTTAGTGGTAGCGACCAAGTTAATGCCCACGAAGAGCGAAAAGTTATCATGGGTCCGTGGAGACCAAGAACAGCCAGCAAAGGATTCCCTCGGATTCCGAGCGTAACTATGGATATGAAAGAAACTATTATTCATAAAGCGGCAGCCGTTTGGGTCGCATATCTTAACGACCTTGACAAAGAAATACAAACTAACCTAAAGAATAACTTTTACCAAGATACAAAAGATTTGAAGTTGGCTATGCGAACTACGAAAAGATTAGAAACTATTGTGGCAGGATTAACTCACGATACTATGAACTGGATTTGGCAAGTCAGTGATGAACGAACCTTTGTCAATTTCAAGTGTATTGAAATCAAAGAGTTTGCTGAAAGTTTATTGCTACACGCTGGCCGCAGACGAATCTTCATGAGTGCGACTATTGGAAACCCTAAAATGTTTTGTGAAGAACTTGGACTTGACTTGGCTGAAACAGCATTCATTAAAGTTGGGTATAGTAGTTTCCCTGTTGAAAATCGACCGGTTTATACCCGTGAAACGGGTGGGTTGCTAACACGACAAGGACAAACCGATACTGATTGGCGCAATACTGCCAAGACCATTATTGAAATTATGGAACAGCACCCGAATCAACAAGGTATTATTTTACCATATACAGATAGAATAGATAAACAATTGACAGAACTTATTGCTGAGATTAACCCTGCACAGGCTCGTCGGCTAATCAGTCACGATAAAACGGCACACGGTCGAGATGCGGCTATTCAAGAATGGAAAAGTTCTCAAGGAGGTGCTATTATGTCTACTTATTTGAATCAAGGATTTGATGGTAAGGAAGCAGCATATTGTATTGTAGTAAAACTTCCATATTTGAGTCTGGGTGATGTTAGAACTGCTAAGAAAATGAAGGCTACGCCAGCGTGGTATAGTCAGCAAACAGGAATAAGTCTGGCTCAGATGTGTGGTCGTGCTGTTCGTAGCAGAACTGATAAGGCTAATACTTATATTATTGACCCAAGTTTCTGGTTTCAATATAGCAAAGGTGTTGCAGGTAGACCATTGAAAGATTTCTTACCGGCTCATTTGTGTGAGAGCATAGAAAAATACGAAGGCTTGACTGCTAACGGAATACAACAAAAGTTGTGATATTATGAAAATAGCGATAGCAGGACAAATGGCAAGTGGTAAAACAACGCTGGCCAACAACCTTCAACAAGAATTAGAAGATTTAGATTATCGGGTAGCACGACATAGTTTAGGATTCAAAGTTAAACAAATTGGGACTGATTTATTTGGTATGACTGATAAAGACAGACCATTACTACAAAAGATTGGAATGAAGATGCGAGAAATCCGAGAAGAAGTTTGGATTGAATATGTTAATCGTAGTATCGAAGAAGACCTTGCGGCAGACAAATATGATGTGGCAATAGTTGATGATGTGCGGTTTGTTAATGAAGCAAAGTTTTTCCACAACCAAGATTGGTTCACTATTCGTTTGAATATCGGAGAAGAGTTACAACAGGAAAGATTACAGAAAACTTATGATAATTGGGAAGTTCATTGGGACAACCGAAAAGACCCAAGTGAAACGGAAGTAGCCCAGATTCCAAGTGAAAGTTTGTCTATGGATATGATAGCAGACGACTCGGATAATACTTTAACTCAAGTGCTCAGTTATTTAGAAACTTTCGGATGTTTCCAAGGGTGAAAAAACCCCGCAATAATTAAAAATCCAATTGGGAAATTAGATAATTTGTAGTAGACATTACAACGAGGTTCTTAAGCCTAATGAAACTGGTTTTAGTGGAGTTCCACTCTTCGCAAGTCGTTCATATTTGACCTTTAATGGTTTGCCTATCCAATCAGCACGGTCTATCCATTTTTGTTCTTTTTCTGGAATAGTTCCTGCGGCAGTTACTTTGAAAGTTCCACCAACACCATTATCACAAATCCAAATTGGAACTCCAGCAAACTTACCAATACCTTCCAGAACATCAACGATTATGAACTCTGAATCTTCAAAACTTTTTAACTTATAGAGATTGTTTCCAGCACGGTCACAATTATACGGTAGATTCCACTTACGAATAATAAGCCCTTCTGCATCTATACCAATTGCATAGTCAAGTAATGTTTCTAATTTCCAAGTGATGGGACTAAATGGGCTGGAGGTGCGGTGGTAAGAAAGTTTTGCTTCAGGAAGCCAGCCCAATACCTCCGTGGTTGCTGATACTGTTGTTGGAGCCATCACGAACTTGATGCGAGGAACATTACTACCTATTAGGTCAAATAACTTCTGCATACGGTCTGGGTAATTCAGGTGTGGTGCATCAACCCAATAGCAATCAAAACATACAAAGTTTAGTAGTTCTGCATCTGCCTTAAGTGTTTCGGAAGCCCAAAGACCCGTAATTTCAGGCAGTCTTATATCTTCACTCCATACTTCTCCATCTAATACTAAATTATTGGAAAGAATCTGGTCTTTCAAAGGGCTGTATGCCATAATATCTTCAGTAATATACTGCATATTAACACGATTTCGAGTCTTATCTTCACGACTGACATATTTCAAAGGACTACTACTACTAACTGAAGAGGTTACTCGTTTTGCTCTGGGTTTAGCAGCCGGAAAACTTTTCATTTGTTCTTGTATAAATAATTCATTGAAAAATCCTTGCATCCTAAGTTGATTCTCCAAGGTTTTACTTGCAGAACCGCTTTCTCTCATATCGCCTGCAGCCCACCAATTCAAGGGCCAGTCCTGACCTTTGACAGTTTCACCTTCGGCAGACATAACTACGCTTGCAGGGGTATTAGGAGCAATTAGGCATCTAACACCATCGTATTTGTATTGAACCACATAGTCTTCAGGATTATTCCAAATATCTGCGGGCTTCTCAACTATTTTTCTCTCTTCAGTCAGCACAATGGCTTTTGCTAAGTCTGGTTTTATGCACGGAAAATGCGGTATTTCTCTCATATTATTTCCTCTCCTTTCTTCTTTTTGTTATCCAATCATTCCAAGAAGACTCTGATTCATGCTTACCAGACCCACCACAGTCGTTACAATAGTATTCGTTGCCTCGGTCATCCGAATTAGTTCCACTACCCATGCAGTTCTGACACATTGTCGAAAAACTTATGGATTTCATGAGTCGGATGAAGTTATCGTCCCGGGCTTCACAAAAAACTGCATATGATGGATAAAGAATTGAGGCTGGTGGGGTATTATTAGTAGTATCTATAAGAAGTAATTCATCAACTTCATCGTCATATGGTTCGTATTCTATTTCTTGGAGAGTGTCATAGGTGCACCATACCATATTTGTGGGTGTTAATGCGCCATACCAGTCGTAAATGGCATCTTCATCATCTTCTTCAAGTTCTATAAGCAGACCCTCCATAATAGATTCAAACTTCTCAAAATATAATTTCCAAAACTCATCTGCATTACGAACTGCGATAGCCTCGTAGTCTTGATTAAACCAATTAACAGTTTGAAATACTGCTGGATTTATAGTAAGGTCCCAATCTACACCCTTGAGCCAGTTCTTGTATAACTTCTTAGTATCTAAGTAATCAATATCATTTATGATTATGTTTGGCCTACTGCCAGCACTTGCGGCAGAAAACTTTACATCTTCGGCCTCCATGACACCTCCTCCATGATACCATGTAAAATAATCTCCGTTTCTGATACTACGAGCCACAGTTTCCAATTGGTCTTTACCAAAGGAGGCTACAAAAGAATCATAACGAACTGGTTGTAAAAACTTATCTGCTTCGTAAGTTGGCCAATCAGCAACGATGGGGTCAAAGAAAACTTGTGTGCCGCCTTCTCGATAACCAAAGTTTTCAGGATTCGCAATATCTCGGACTACAAAACCAAGGTTCAGTAACTCACCCAATAAGTTTTGGTAACTTTCGTTTTGACTGGGCGGTAATTGTTGATACTGATTACAATACTCATTTTCGTTCAAACAGGGAATCTTTTCCATCTCCCATACGGCTATCTTTTGACCCACTGGTAATGCTGATAACAATTTGGAAAGATTAGGATTGTCTACTTCGTTATTTCTCAAAAAGTTTTGTCTGAGTTTAGGAACAACAGTCCCAGTATAAAATGAATAAATCTCAGGAAGTTCTGGTATATCTAAATCTTTTTTGGAAAGTTGATAAAAGAGCCGTGCTTGATTACGATTAACAGCATATATTTTTGCCTTAGTAGAGTTTAACCCATATTCTGCTAATGGTTGGTCGCCTAATGCCACAACTTTGTAATAATGGTCTGGGTTAGAGGCTTTTTCAAAGACAAATCCTGCTTGCCCTGCTCCAACTAATTTTCCAAACATATATACCACTTAGTTTTCGTGCCAATCGCCTACGCCATCAATGACTTCGACTTCTGCCCCAAAACTTTCAGTGTTGTAATAAAGTAGAGCCAAGAGTCCTACTGACACTAATCCTACGAATCCAAGATTTGAAACCCACATACGCTCGCTACGGAATTGTTTCGCACCTGCGGCTGGACCCTCAAGGTCCATAACGCCCATGTATCCCATTTCACCTAATGCTTCTTGGAAAGCAAACCAATCCACACCAGCACTATTTTTCAAACTTCCATCTGAAGCATTTGAGTTTTGACCTGTTTCGGGAGTGATTGTCATAATATCTACTCCAGAGTTGCTGCGAGTCATGGCTTGCTGCAAGACATCACGATTAGGGAATACTAAAGTTCTAACTCGGTTGTGAATAACTTTCTTACCAGTAGTAGTATCTAATTGTTGATGTGGAAATACTACATATTGAACTGTCATTTCATTAGAATCACGAGTCTTCATAAACTCATTTAGAATATCTGTTGAAGAGAAGTATTGACGACCAGTGTAAATCTTTCCATCTTTAAGTGGGTGGCCATGTATAGTCCAAAGGCGATTTGTTAAACCTTTAGTAGAATCTTGTGCTGCCTTCGCAATAGGATTAACCTCAATTCGAGATTCACTACCATATGAGGGTGCTCCCAAATGATATTCTCCGTTCTTTTCATAAACATAGCACATCCACTCTCGCTCTTCGTGCGTGTTGTCAGAATAAGTTTTCATATCCTCAATAGATTGCTCCGAGAACATAGTGAAATGTTTTTTCCATGGTTGCATATAATTATGTCATCCTCACGACTACTTAAAGATTAGCAACGCAAACCTTAAATAGATGAAACACATACTACTAAGTGATGGCAGAAGTAGAATGGGTGCAACGCTCCACGGGGTTAATCAAAAAGGGAGATGAAGACCTTCACAAATCAGGCGATGGATGGATGCCTGTGGCATGGTTAGAATACCGTGGTAATATATATCGCAGCACACTATCAGACATGGCTCAGGCTTTGGCACTCCACACTACTATTACTATTAAAGAAGTCTTTGGTAACGGGACTGTAAATCTACGAAGTTTAACACTAATACATAAAAACGATGCCGATAATCTCAATGTAATTTCTGAAGTTCTTAATGAATGGTGGAATATAGGTATCAAAGGCGAATATGCAGATATTGTGGAAGTAAGTTATCAAGACATGGCTGTATGGCCTCCTAAAGAATACTGGGTTGGTATTGGTGGTTTTGATGATGATGAGTTTGTAATGCCAGATGTAACTCCGGGTGGTTGGAATCCGGGTGGCAAACCTGTGCCGGGGAAACCGGGTCCACCGGGTCCTCTTGGTCCTCCAATGCCCGGTCCACCGGGACCTCCGGGTCCGGGTCCTAATGGTCCACCTCCACCTCCATTCCCGGGTCCAGAAGTATTTATCAATTCAGAAGAAGACGGCGAAGGTGGTGAACCATCAAGTGGTGGAGACGGAACTCCGGCTCAACAAAAAGGCCGAGAAGATGCTGCTAAACAATCTGCTCAACAAGAACAAGCCCGACAACAAGGTTTAGAACAAGGTTCACAAAGAGCCGAACAAGGAAAACAAGACGCTCAAGATGCCGCAGGTCAAAAACCGGGCGAAGGTTCCGAAGGAAGCGGTGAGGGTTCAGGCGAAGGCGGTGAACCATCAAGTGGCGAAAGCGGAGGAGAACCCTCTGGAAGCGGCGGCGAAGGCGGCGAACCATCAAGTGGTGGAGAAGGCGGTGAAAGCGGCGAAGGCTCTGGAGAAGGTGAAGGAGAAGGTTCTGGCTCAGGCGAAGGCGAAGGCGGTGAATCTGGTTCAGGTGAAGGCGAAGGCGACGGAGACGGAGATGGTGAAGGCGATGGAGAAGGCGAAACACCCTCGGACGATGGAACACCAAGCCAAGATGCAGGAGATGATTTCGAAGATGCTGCAAAAGCGGCTGCTGAAGCCGTTGATGGTGCTCGCCAATGCTGTGCGTGTGCAGACCCAGAAAGCGAAGAGGAATGTCAAACCGCAGAACAATCAAAAGAAGATGCTAAGGATGCCTTAGATGCGGCTAAAGAGGCTGCTGACAAGGCTGCAGAAGCCGGAGATATGTCTCAGGAACAAGCAGAAGCACAGAAAACTAAAGCAGATGCTCTCAAAGATGCCGTAGATGATATGAAGCCGGGTCAAGATACCAGCCCAACAGGTATGGCGGCACAAGAAGCCGAAGCACACAAAGAGGCTGCTGAAGAGGCTGCTGAAAGTTATGACGGTGCTGGCGATGAAGAAGAAGTGGAGTTGGCAGTAGAAGAAGCCATGGAATCCAAAGCGGCTGCAGATAAATGCAACGATAAAGCCGATATGAGAAACTCACAAGACCAAGAGAATGTCAAAAAGGCAGACGAGGCGGCTATGGATGCAATCCGGGCTGCCGAAGATGCGGTAGATGCTGTGGCATTAGACGAAGGAATGGATAAAGATGCGGCAGATGCTCTCCGAGAAATGCTCAACGAGGCATTTGAAGAAGTTGAAGCAAGACAACAAGAACGAGATAAGTCTCAAAAACTTTCAGAGCAAGCCCAACGCAAGGCAGAACGAAGTCAAGAACTCACTAATGATGATGAAAATGAACTGGCTAAGGAACAAGCCTTAGATGCTACGGAAAAATGTAAAGATGCTGCGGAGGCTATGAATCCATATAGTGATGAAGACCGTGGAGCATTAGAAGATGCCATAACGGAAACAAAGAATGCTTTGAATGAAGTGCCACCAGATGAAGAAGTCGAGAATGCTATGGATGAATTAAAGGCTCTTGAGGATAAAATGAGTAAATCTCAAACAATGTCGGAAACTGAATGGGGCATTTGGGGCTATGGAGAAGGATGGCTGCAAGCACCAAATGGTGGACCAAAGATATTCCCAACTGAACTTGAAGCCACAGATGCTCTAAGGGCAAGCGGAGGTCGAATATAATGACTACTTACACAGTAAAACCATATAAAGAAGGAAAAGATGAAGCATTTGGCGAATCTGGACTTCCTGTTGCCGATAAAGAACAATATGAAGAAGGTTGGGAGGAACAAATGGCTAAAGAAGAACAACTTAAGGCTATGGCGAATCGAGACTATGATGCTTTGTTAGGTGAAGCCACAGAAATCATTAACTTTAATGGCATGATGACTATGATGAGTAATCCAGCACACAATGGAAAGATGACGGAGTTCATACTCGGTCAAATTATGTATGGATATGCACCAATGTCATTAGGAATTGGTTACGAAGTTAATATAATTGACTATATTTATAATCCAGACCCAGAAAACTTTGTAGTTGTTTCATCAAAAGAAACAGTTCCGATGAATATGGCTAATGCGACACTTAAAGCATCAGGAGGACATTGGGCTTTATATCTCCGAAAAGAAAATCTTAAAATGTTTTTACCACCAGAGATGATAGAGATGCAAGAATCTGCTATCGTAGATTCAGAATTAACTGGAAAAGTTTCAGAAGTTGTTTATGATGGCTATGTAGAACTGGATAGTAAGGTTAGCGTTGGAGGAAGACAAGGAAATATCCAAGGAAGAGGTAGACTATGTGTAAATCCTCGCACTGGTGAACTTCGCAAGATGGAAACTCGTGAAAAGGGTTGGATGTTCGTTGAAAATGTTTTGTTAGAAGGGTCCAGAATCGAAACCCACATATATTCATTGAGTGATTGGGCAAAAAGTAATGGAATAACTATCGTGGACGAAGGTGATATATTTATTACCCTTGAAACTCCGAAAGCCAAAACTTTAGCCAAGCAAATTGACCGTTGGGATTTCTTTGATGTAAAAACTACTGGAAATATGCTGACGGTGAATTACTGATGCGGCCACTACTAAATCCGAATGGCTCCAAGGCATGGCAAGAGAGTGATGGTTATATCCATGATTGTGCAAACTGTGGAAGAAAGGATGTTGATGCCTTACTATGGGATGAGGATTCCTCATGTGGATATTGCGGAGATTATTTCTGTGGAATTGATGAAGGAGATGGCATTTGTGGCCAAGCAGTTTTTGGTGGAGAATGGCCAGAGGGTAGTCCACTGCATGGTAAGAATGTTTGCGACAAATGCCTTTACGAAGCAATAGATATAGGCTTCACCCCCCATTGTGGATTGGATAATATCCCGCCGTATGTCCCCCGTGTATCAAGACTACTCAATTGGAATAGGAATCAAGTGAAATACTTATTAGGACGGTGAGTTACTGATGTCAGAACTCGAAGAAGCAATTGAGATTCTAAACTGGACTCAAAGTAAAATAATCAAAGACCTTTGGATGATTAAGGTATCTTATGTCACGAGAGCAGGTAGTGAGCAATACGCCAAACCGATTAGTAAAACTGTTTTTATGAATCCCAAAACCGACAAAGAAACCCTTGTGGTTAAATTATCTTCAATGATGGATGCTACCTTGAATAAAGGTTTTGATAATCCTACCGAGGATGGGCAAAGACTCTACGATGCACAAATTAGCCTTGACAATAAAACTATCATTGAAAAAGAAGATAATAATCCAGAAAAGTGGTATGACTTTTTGGACTCCCAATTTGATGAATCAGGTGATTTGCTACTATTCGTATGCCGAGAAGGGTGGGCCGAGACGGGTTGGAACCGTGTATTATTCTATACTAACTGGAAACTTATGGTAGACAGTAATAGTAATCCAAAAAGCATGATTATTAAAATTAAAAAGGTCGATGTTAATTAACTTTATATCAGTGATACGGTATAGTAAGGTTATGTCCAGTAAGAAGGCGAGCAAGGAGACTGATGCGACTTTTTGAGAGCAATCTCAAATGAATGCTTATGTTTATATGGGTGATTCCACCTATGTAGAATTGCCCAGCCAACTAATGGGGCCACAAAAAAAACTGAAAACAAATGGAGATGAAAAATATGAGCAAAAATGTAGAAAATGATGTAGATGCGTTCCTTTCGGAACTTGAAACGATTGACAGCACCCGCCGTGATGAGCGTGCCACAGCCCGTGGTCCTCGCACAGTATATGAGGTAATCAAGCCAGAAATGGGTAAAGTGTATTCTGGATACACCTTGGTTTCTTACAACGACACAACAAGCCCTCTGGGTTCAGAATCAATGGTTCTTCGTTGTGTAGCACCGGGTAACGAAGGCGAGTCAGATGCTGGCCGCCGTGTTAAGTTTTATCTGAACGGATACGAAAAGCAAGACTTTGAACGATTTATCAATCAAAACAACCTTGTTGAATCTGATGATGAAGGTAAGAAAACCTACCACCTCCCAGTTCAACTTGACTTCCTTCGAAAGATGAATGATTCTCAGAAGAACGCAGGTCGCACTTTCAAGAGTTTCCACGGTATCATTCGTGATGCTGATGCAACAACTCTTCGTGAGGCTCTTCCTGAAGTTCCTGAAGACCAACAAACTATGGAAGCATATGTCGCTCCAGTTCACGCTGAAGTTGCAGAAGCAGCCGAGTGAGTGTAAAACTCCCCGTTGTAATGACGGATTGCGCTACGGTTCGATGTTAGGTGCGTAAGCATTAGGATTCCTAAACCATCCTCTGGGTGATTTGTGGGCTTGATGCTTGCGCTCTGACACCACCTTTCCACTACTTACATGAACACAAGGTATCCTCTTTTTTCGAGGGTCACTGGCTTGATTGTAAAGGTTAAAACGCTTTGCCTTCGGGCTTAGTGATAATGAATTAGGTCTTCACCTGCTTAGTTCGGCGGAATGCGTATTCTTTATTATGGTGCTATCTCATAGATAGAATGGAGAGGATTGTCATGGTGCGAGAAGAAATTAAGATTCCAAAGTCTATTTCGGATTTCGTAGCAGAAGCAACTCTTGACTATGAAGACTTAGGTGCAAACATTGAACAACTTTACGCTGCTAAAATCTCCCAGAATCAACTTGAGTATGGGTCAGGCATTTGTCTGAAGATGGAAGAAGTGCCGTTGAACGGTAAATCACCTAACCCAGACCAATCTGCTATACGCTTCATGTTATCCGATGGTAATTTTGCTGTCGAATGTATGGCGCATAATGGTAGTATTGATGCCAGACCCGGTGGGATGGAGTCAGACCGCTTGCGGCGAACAATGATGATGCTAACTGAAAGTATTAGTGATGGTTCGCAACTGTGTGTTTCTGGAGCCTACCAAATGATGGGTAAGGAAAAAGTCTTTGTAGTCTCTGATGTGCAACGCTATGAATCTCTGAAGTCAAGTCAGATGACGGCTGAACAATTTAATACATTTATTGAACTGTGTGAGTCAGAATCAACGGATATGTTCAAGCGCAATATGCGCCCATTAGAACTGATGTTGCGTGATGACACTATCTGGACTAAACTTTATGCTGATGACCCGATTAAAACGGCAGTCATGTTGTATTGCTTGAGTCCACAAAGGAAAACTGATATGCTACATATTGGTATTGTTAGTAGTATGGGCGAAGGTAAAGACCATCTTATTGAACAAGTTATTGAACCTTTAGTGCCTTGTGGTATGGCTTCAAGTGGAAAACTTTGCACAATCGCCGGGTTATTCGGAGCCATGAGTGGCGACGACCTTAACTCAATAGAGTTAGGGTTGATACCAAAGATGAATAATGAACGCATAGCCGTTTCGGAGTTTCAAACATGGAGTCAAGAAGTATTCGGTGAACTAATGAATGTTATGGCTAACGGTAAGTTTTCGATGCAGAAAGGTCAAGTAGACACGACTCGTGAAGGTAAAGTTAATTTCATGTTCTTAGGTAATCCACCCAGAGAGTGGAAATCTACGGAGTCTAAACTCGGTATGCTGGGTGCTTTTGGAGAATATACTTATCAGATTCTTAGCCGACTGACACTAATTTTTGCTCGTATGACTTTGACCGATGGTGACAACGATTATCAAATAGAAGAAAAGATTATGGATTCTATGAATGGTAAGTATCAAAAGTCCGAGTTCAATGATAATTTGAATATGTGGAGAAGTTTCTTCCGAGAGTATTTGCGATATGTCAGTGAGATGGACCCCGATATTACACCAGTTCGTATTGAGATTCGTGAGGCTATGGATAGGATTAAAGCAGACCCAGCATTCAGTAAAGTATTCTTAGAAGATAGCCAAGGTAATGCGAGAACCACTCGTGACTTTAGAAAGTTTCAAGAGTTTGTGAACCTTGCCAAAGGTTTCGCTCGACTTAATGGTGAACGAGAAGTCAGCAAAGACAGCATTAAACAAGCCGAGAACATTTTTCTGGAATCAATAGAAACTTTGGTGAATGACAACGGATGGAAACTTCACAATATCGGCGCAGATGCACGATTAGTTAGTCTTCACGACCAATTGGAAGATTACAGCAACGAAGGTATTTATACCAGCGTTAATGAGATGAGAGATAAAATTAAGTTCTCCAATGCTGAATGGGATAAACTTTTGAACCTTAATTGGATTCAAAGTGATGATAAAGAACCACAAAAAGCAAGGTATATTGAAATTATACCTCGTGATTTTTTTGAGGATACAGACTAAGTGTTAAGTAGTTGAAAGGAGTAGATGATAATATGAATGAGAGAGTGACACAAAGGGCGTTGTTGGCTCTGGATTTATTGCTTACTCGCAACCTTACGATGACAAAGGCTACCAAACTTGCATTGACAACTCCTAAAACATTCAAAAAGTATTTGAAGTCCAAAGGTATAAAATGGGTAGTTAATAAAAATAGATTCAGCATTATTCGAACACCAGAGCAAAAGATTTATGATTTCGTTGATATGATGAATGAAGGAAAGTCTGCTACTGCGGCTGCAAAGGAATTAGAAACAACAGTTAAAACCATGAGCAAACAAGTTTTGCCTGATACTCCCGGCTCTTCAACAGAAAGTTTTATTATTTCCAGAACAGGTGGTAAATGGTCTGCCTCTTTCATAAAGACCGAAGATTATTCGTTGGTTTATTATGGTGGCATAAATGGACTGGCAGGAACTGTAATTGGTCGTGGCGAACAAGCAGGACCGACAGCCAATACTGATGATGCTGATGCAGATTATATGGATATTTGGTGGCAGGTTGATTTTGAGAATTGGGAAAGTTCTTTGCCTCCGAACCAAGTTGCAGAGTTTTGGAAGCCACTAATTATGACGGCTCTACGAAAACAATTTGAATCTTTGGGTATTTCAGACATCGACTTGGCAACAAAGTTTTTAGGAAATGCAAAAGTTTCAACTCATGCCGCAGGAACTGGTAGGATTAGTGCGACTGGAGATTTAGATTTAACGAGATTAGAACAAATACTTGAAAGATATGAAGCCAAGATGATGAGTGAGGTCAAGTCTGGCGTAGATGATAACTTAATGTTTAGACAACCTGCATATATTCTAAAGTCGGGATTGGGTCCAGTGACTGCAAAAGGATTCTTCCAAGTTATGTTCTTAAACAAAGATACTGCTGTAACTTATCCAGTCATACCAGAATCAGTTGAAATCGAATATGACTTACAAGATGAACAAGTTTAGAGTAAAGTTATTGGCGATACTGAAGTCCAATTAAGAATCACATTAGTAAATGTAGCAAAGGCTACTTTATCTGATTTCATTAACAAGTCCATGTGTTCAAGCATTTGGTTCAAAGTTAAAACAAATACCTCGTTAGAACGAATCACAAGAAACACCTCGCCATCCGACAGAATGTAAATCGGTGAACGAGCGTTAGCACCAGCCGTAACTGAAATAGTTTCTCGACCTCTAATAGAGGATAACCAATCTTTTTTGGAAACGACTTCTTCATCTTTAATACGAGACATTTTGTTTTGGAAATAATCGTTTAATACTCCTACCGTCCAACCCAAATCAGCCACAGTCCAGTAATCAGGAGTAAATAACTCTCGCAATTCTTTTTCTCTTTGGCGCAAAGTTTTCCAACCTAATTCTTCAGCCCACTCATAGTAAGTTTTACCACCGTCTAACCAAAAATCGTAACCATGAGTATTTTCCCAATCCCAAGAACGACCACCTAAATTAACAGCACCCGGGAACTCATCCGAAAGTTGTTGCCACATCGCAGCATCTGCAAAACCATATTGAGCCGACAAAGCAGGTGCTGAACGCTTAGTAACTGTCAGAAAAAAACGGTTGATGGCCTCATAATCATCATCGTCCATAACTATTATGAGCCATACTGATACTTAAAGAATGAGTAAGTTTAATAGGGTGTTACAACATAGTTAGGTTATGGAAACTACAACCCTGATTTTGGCTGGCCTTGGAATTGCTGCAACAGCAGCGACTGGCTGGTGGATGAAAAACCGAAGCACGACTGTTCTGCAAATTGCAGATACACTGGAAGATAAAATTGAAGACCTTACTGGAATTGACATTGAACTTGATGGTGTCGTAGAAGATGTTGTTGAAGCCGCAGAAGATGTTGTGGAAGATATTCACGATACAGCGAAAGATTCTCTGGAATCTGGTGACTCTTTAGAAGATGTTGCAGATTTGACTGTTGCAGTTTTGAAAGAACGACTCACTGAATTAGGATTATCTGTCAAAGGTAAGAAAGCAGACCTTGTTAAGCGTCTTAAGGCAGAGTGAAGTCTGTGATAACTGATGTCTGCTATTGTGGATTTCGCATAGCAACAGGGCATGGCAATCGACTTAATACTAATTATTGTAGTGTATATTGTATTGAATTAGAGTTAGCCTATGGCGACAAGGCTCATAGTATGAAACGAGAAAAACCACCCTTGACTCTCTATTGCGAACTATGTGAAGGTCCTATGGAAATTAGATATGCGACTGGCAATAAATCAGTAGTTAATAGAACTTTTTGCGGGCATGAGTGCCAGCGTGAGGGTTATAAATTGTGCAAACGAAATGACTTGAATCGTATGCGGATTCTAAGGATTCTTAAATATAATGATGGCATAAGTTCACAAGATATTTCTCGCATTCTGGGTGATACTGGTGTGGGATGGTATGGCACAGATAAGGTGGCACAACTAATGCGAACTATGAAAAAATGGGTCACGCAAGATGAGAACAAAAAGTTCCGTCTTAACTATGATATGTGGACAAAAGGATTACTAAAAACAGTGGTTAATCGCCATGTCAAGCCTAAGCCTTTGGACGATACTCGATGAGGATTCTCCTCTCGCCGGATGGGGTGAATGGGCAAAGCCCAGAGGGATAGGCTGCTCCCTGTTTCCATAGGAAACTATTGCGAAGCAAAGGGTTGAGTGTAGCGGAGCCTGCGAAGACCTTGACACAGCCTTTAAGTAGTTGAAGCACTCAAGAATAAATATGGCATCCTTTGAAAAGATTTCATCTGAACAGATGGATAACTTTATGGAGGTTCTCGGATTTAAAGAATTGTCAATTAAAGAGCGCACTGGAAACCTTCGAAGAACCGTTAAAGAAAAGGTTTATGAAAAGGATTTTGGCGCAGGAAAGATTCGTATTTACAGTAGTGTTGCTGGTGTAGAAAGTCGTGATGTTGGCAAAGATGCTATACGAGTTCAATACTGGGTAGATGGTGTAAAAGTTTATGGTGCTACCAGAGTTCATCGAGTCAAAAATTGGAGAAATAATGTTCTAAATCGTATTTATAGTTTAGAGGATATGGTAAGCAAAGGTAGTTTGCGTAAAGTTCCTAAAGATAGTTCTGGAAGCCCGATGGTCGTGCGTAAAGCACGCCGAGGTGGAAAGAAGTTCTGGGGCAGTTCTGATTATCCCCGAAACAATGAAACTCGTAGATTTGATGCGGCTGTGGTAATGACGGGAAAACCAGTTACTGCGGTTGAAAAAGCCATGGCATGGAATCGTCTAATAAAACAAGCAGACCTTCACCAAATGTTGGTGGAATTAGAACATAATGTTCGTATTGGATTGATTAGTGAAGATGAAATCATGAGTAGCCTAAAGGAAAAGTTTGGTGCTGAGGATGAATCTATGTGGTGTGCTTGCGGTTGTGATGGAAAGATTGCAGACCACGATGACCGAGGATACGGATGCTGGCCTTGTATAGAGTGTGGTGATGACAGCGATACTGATATTAACGAAATGTGTAGTGATTGTGAGTTAGACATCCATGAAGCAGAATATAATACTGTAGCAAATAGCCCATTAGGTGAAATCGTTACTGACGATAATGGCCGTCGATTTGTATTAGTAGATGAAGAGTTTGCTCAAATCATCTTTGAACAGTCGCCTGTTTTTCGTGCTCCAAGTAGTCCTGTTGTTTTAGATAGCGTAGAAGAAATGTTGAAAACAACTCGAAAACGATTGAACGCTGAAGATAGATGGCTTGAATGCAGATGGTGTGGTGAGAAAAACAACGAATTATGCGATTGCATATCATGCCTCGGTTGCTATGAAATAGCACTTGATGAAACCACCACCTGCCCTATGGATGATGACATCTGCTCTGGGTGCTGCACAGAACCGTGCTGCTACCACAGTGAAGAAGCCTATATTGATTTGAATGCTGAAGATTATGGCGTAGGTGCTTTGTGGATGGCGGAATATGAACAATCAATTGATATTTCTATGGATTGTCCGAAGTGTAATGAAACAATGGAAATCATTGGAGAGGGTGGAAGTAGGTCAAGCGAAAACTTGATGAACTTTGAGTATTATTGCGATTGTGACGAAAAACCTAAACCTAAACCTAATTTTAACACCAATCCTTGTTCTAAATGTGGTATGGAATACGATAAAAGGAAAGATTACCCGCAAATGAACGACCTTACTAAAAAAAATGCTACGCAGTATTGGCAAATGTGCGAAATCTGCCATAAAGGTTTTTGTGGTGATTGGGTTTTAAATAGTATGTCCTCCATTGACTGTCAATTACAAAATGGAGTCTGTAATGACTGTGAACCCTTTGACACATATGGAAAATATCGTGCAGAAGATGAAGAAGAAATTGATGACGACGAGTATTGGGAACCTTATTTGGAAGCCCTTGAAGCATATTGGTATGCGTGTGTCAGATATGTAGACAAGGCTGGAGAGTCTTATAGTGGCATAGTAGATTGGATTAGTTTGTGGCAAGAGGTTTCTGAACAATCCTCACATACTTTGTCGTATGTAGTTGGAAAACTGTGGAAGTTTAAATATGATGCTTACAGAATGGTTTGGAATCAGGAAGCCGAGAGTGTTATGGATTTTGTTATGGGTGATTTGACTGAAGAATCTCAAAATCTTTTAGAGGACTTCAATCCTGAAAATCGTGATTATAATGGTGAAACAGTTTATACATCAGTTTGGGGCGGTTATCGGCACGGACCTCCTGAATTAAAAATAGTAAAAGAGGTTTTTAAACCTCACTGGCTTGATAAAGAAGAAGGTGAACCTTATTCTTTTGATTTGTATAGGTGATTGAAAATGATGTTAAATCCTGTGATAAATTGGTTTGGAAGTAATAAGGATGCGGCTTTGTTTCGAAGATTCTTAATCCAAACTTTAGGCTATGATATGAAGGCGACTGGGGATGTATTGAGAATAATGACTGTGATTGCAGGTATTGATGCTACTGGTGAAGAAAAAGACGAGATGGTTGCTCGAATTGTTGGATACCCAGACGATTTAGATTGGAGAGATTATAAATGAAGTATATTATAGAAGTTAGAGATACATTTGGAAGAGTAAGTTTGGAAACACAAGTTTCTGGGTATGATTCGTTAGTAAAGCGTCTTAAATCTATTATGATGACCTATAATTATGCTATTGATGTATTTAGTATGGAACCATTTGCACGCATGGGAGGTAGTAATTATAAAGGTTGGACTACTGAAGACCGTAAAGTTCACAGTGCTACAATTAAATATGGAAGGGCTGAGTCTGGTCCTTTGGCAAGAAATCTAAACGATAGTTTAGGGCTAATTGAATATAGTGCTGAAAGTAGTCATACTGATGCAGAAATGTTTGGTTCTTGGTTAATAGATAATGAGTTAATTTTTAATGAATTAACAAGTCGTCAATGGGAAGGTCCAAACTTTGGAACTTTTAGAGAAATCGTTGCAGGAAAGCCCACTCGTAAAATAATGTATTTAGAAAACTTTCATATGTTCAATGACATGAATGCTGAGTTATTTGCTGAAGATACACCATATCCGTTTGAAGTTTTGGCGGAAGAAGGTTTAGAAGCCATGGCTCTGGATATTAGTCGATTTTTATTAGATTTAGTCTATGATGCAGCAACCGAATTAGATTACGATGAATGGTTAGGAGACGAAATGGTATGTGGTATTGATTTATCAGACCGAGTTTTAGAAGATGAAATAACTTTAATCTTCCCAGATAGTTCCGAAGTTGATTTAGTATTACACGGACCCGTAGAGGAGCGAAAAGTTTTACTTTTGGATAAAGAACAACTTACTGCAGAATTAGTCTGGAAGGCTGGATTAAAAATTGTAGATGTTGCTGGCATGAGTGTTGGTAATCTATGAGTGATAAAACAGACTTTGAGTGGGTTAAGAAAAAGTTTGAAGATTTAGTTGTTCCATCTTTGATGAAAGTTAGTAATCTTAATAAAAAGACAGTTCTTTCTGAACTTTGGGATGAACTCTTTACACCCAGACCCTCAATAACTCGCCGTCTACTAATTACAGACGAAAAGTTTGATGATAATGGAGATTTTAACTCCCTTGGGTCGGAAACAAAATTAACTTCAGTTATAAAACCTTATTTCGAAACATCTGATAGAAACATTACCGCAAACACGATTAACAAAATTATGACTGGTGTGATGTCTGAAATGCAAGAAAATAAACCAGCAATAAGTTTTGAGGACTGGCCATCATCGGGACCAAGTGGAAGTTACCCACCTGAACTTAGAAATGGATTTATAGCCATATTTAGGATTCCAGACCAAGGATATAATTTAGGATGGATTATTTATCGTGGTGCATGGATTCTTGGAAATGTTGAACATATTGAAACATATGAAGCCAGCAAAGGCACAAGTTTCAATTTACAAGGTGGCGATTTAGCCGACATGGTGTTATTAAGTTATGAAGAGGAGCCATGGAATGATGGAATGCTGGAGGCTATTTTCGACCAATCTCTTTTGGTATATGGCTGGATACCTGTGCCATCTTTTTTTCAAACTCTAAATTGGCATAAGTTTCCAAGCGTTGTCTTATAACTTTAAGTGAGTGATAACCCTTATGATATACTAAGGAGGCTTGCCTATGGATTATAACGCATATATTGAAAGATTAGAAAAAGAATGCGATGTCGTATATCAATTAGCCGAGAAAGCACGAAGTCGTGGACTTGACCCCAGAATGACTGTGGAGATTCCAAGAGCCAGTGACCTTGCAGACCGAACTCAAAAACTATTAGATTTCTTGCACCCAAGACAAACCGCCGCACAGATTCGTGAGATGACTGCCAAGCATGATGGAAATCGAGAATTGGTAGCCATTGATATTGCCCGAATCGTAACTGCTGAAAGTTTATTGTATGGTGTCAAAGAAAAGTGTAAGCCTTGTGATGGCTCAGGAGAAATTGATAAAACTCCGACATGGAAAGTTCCTTGTGACGATTGTGGAGCAATAGGAACTGTGATGGGATTTGAAGAAGCAATTGGCAAAGCCGATTGGAATGAAACTTTGAAAACTTATGAGTCCGAAGCAAAAAAAGCAAAAGGCGAACATATTCGTGTTGCCCAATGTTTGTATCATGGCATTTGTGCTGGTCTGGCAGTTTTGACCGAAGGGATTCTGGTAGCACCACTTGAAGGTGTTGTATCTTGTCGTATTTTAAGTAATGATGACTCTACTGAATGTTTGGCTGTCAATTTTGCAGGTCCAATTAGAAGTGCAGGTGGAACAGGTCAAGCATTATCAGTTCTTATTGCTGATATTTTACGGCGTGACTTTGGATTCACTACTCCTAAAGTAACTTTCGCAGAAATCGAAAGATACAAAGAAGAAGTTTCTAAGTATAGTCGTGGGTTGCAGTATCGCCCAAGTAATCCTCAATTAGAAGTTATTGCTAAGAATTGTCCAGTATATGTTGATGGAGAAGGTGTCGGTGATGAAGTTACAGGTCAGCGTGACCTTCCAAGAGTGCCTACTAACAAAATCCGAGAAGGAATGCTATTAGTTATGTGCGAAGGATTGATTCAAAAAGCACCTAAGATTCTAAAATATGTAGAAGAGTTACAACTGGACGGCTGGGATTGGTTGAAAAGTTTTGTGCAGACTAAAGAAGGGTCCACAGATATTAAACCCAGTGATAAATATATGAGTGATGTTTTGGCAGGACGACCTATTTTTGGATTACCTATGGAAGTAGGAGGACTTCGTTTAAGATATGGGCGAAGCAGATTAGCAGGATTAGCAACTACGGCTATGCACCCAGTAACTATGATGGCTATGGGTGGATTCGTGATTTGTGGAACACAGATGAAATATGAACGACCGGGAAAAGCAACGGTATCTACACCTTGCGATACGATTGACGGACCTTATCTTCAATTACACGACGGCTCTGCCAAAAGATTTGGCGACGGAAGGGAACTAAAAGTTTTAGCAGGTCTCGACCCAGAAGAAGATTGGTCGGTGTTACCTACACAACCCGAATGGCCTATTAAGAAAATATGGGATTTAGGAGAATTACTTGTGCCAGTTGGCGAGTTCTTAGAAAATAACCATCCTCTTTGTCCAAGTCCATATGTTCAAGAATGGCACGATGGAGTTTTATACGACAAAGGAATAGAGATTCCTAAAACTTTTACGGATGCCGTAGAACAATCTAAGATTTATGATATTCCGTTAGACCCAAAATATGTGGCAGTAGGCTGGCAAGATTTGACAGCCTCCGAAGGTTATGATTTTATGAATAGCATTATTTTGAGTATTGATGGCAAAAAAGTTTTAGTTCCAGAAACTCACAAAGAGTTGGCCTATCGAATAAACTTAGACATTGATAATTTGGGAGCACTACAAGGAAATGAAAGTTTGTTAGTTCTTAATCTTCTGCCGAAACTTAAGGCATCTATAAAAATTAACTTAGAAGTTTATGATAATGCTTTAGAATGGCTAAATACTTTGGCCGAGTATAAAATACGACCCAGAACTACAATTCGCATAGGTGCTCGCATGGGAAAACCAGAAGGTTCTAAACATCGTGAAATGAACCCACCTATTCATGGTCTATGGCCGGTCGGATTTAATATCGGTCCACAACGCCGTATTCGTGATGCTGCTCGCAAAGGAGAATCCGTAGCAGTTGGTATTCGTGTCTGTCCATTTTGTAATACACAAACTTGGCGGGGTGTTTGTTTGGGAGGTGAAGGCGAAGCCAAACCGCACAAGGCGATGGAAACTAACTTTGTAGGAGTCATTAAACAAGATTTGAAGACAAATGACTTATGGAAAGAAAGTTTAGAAATTACTCATCAAGCGACTGAACCAGAAGTTAAAGGAAGCAAAGGATTGCGTAGTGCAGAAAAGATGCCCGAAGATATGCTAAAATCGGTGTTAAGACATAGGAATCAAACAAGTGCATTTCGTGATGGCACAATTCGTTTTGACATGGTAGATATTACCATGACTCATTTTAGACCAGATGAAATCGGGATTACGGCGAGTCAAGCCGTAGAATTAGGTTATGATGTAGATTGTCGAGGACAACCTGTTGTGGCTGACGACCAAGTTATTGAATTGATGCCTCAAGATGTAGTAGTTGCAGAAAATTGTATCAAAGGTTTGCTACAAGCCATGAGATTCACCGATGATATGTTGAAAACTATGTATGACTTACCTGCTTTTTATGATATAGCCGATGACGCTGGTGCAGAAGTTTTAGTAGGACAGTTAATTATGGGATTGGCTCCGCATACAAGTGGAGCAGTTCTGGCAAGAATTATTGGTGTGGCTGGTATCAAAGGCCATTACGGACATCCGTTTTATCACGCTGCCAAGCGAAGAAACTGCGATGGAGACATAGACTGCATATTACTGCTCACAGAGGGCTTGATTAACTTTAGCCGTATGTTCTTACCTAAGAGTCGTGGAGGTCGTATGGATGCCCCTTTAACGCTAACAACTCGCATATTAGCGACTGAAATAGACAAAGAAGCATTAAATGTTGATGTTTTGTGGAAATATCCGACCAGTTTTTATGAACTCACGCAAAGTGAAGTGCCTCCGACTCCGAAAACTGCTTTGAAACATGGTATTCGAATTGTGGAAAGTTTTATTGATGAGGGTGAAATGGCCGTAGGTCAAATAGGTTATACTCATGAAACTTCTGATTGTGCTGGAGGACCCCGTAATAATCCCTATAATACTTTAGAAGGTATGCGTCGTAAGACCATGGAACAATTTTCATTAGGAGAAATCTTACATAGTATGAATAATAAAGAACAAGCCAGTAAATTGATAGACCGACATCTTATTAGAGATATGAGAGGAAACTTAAGGGCTTATGGGCAACAAAAAGTTCGGTGTCCTAAATGTAGTGCCAGTTATCGTCGTGTGCCTGTTAGTGGAAAATGTAGAACTATTATGGATAAAAAGACTGACCCATTTACTGGGAATGAAATTGAAACTTTATGCCCCGGCCGACTTATTTTAACAGTAACTGAAGGAGGAGTCAGTAAATACGACGGACTCATGCAAACTTTAATTGAAAAATATGGCTGTAATGAATATATTGCTGGACTTTATAGTCAAGTGAGTAAATGGGTCGCCGAAACTTTTGAAAGCAAGGAACTTGGTAAGCAGCAAACCCTTTGGGATTAACCATACATCCTGCTGACCCATGCTTCATCGACTGCTATTTCGGGAGTTTTGACTATTTGAAGTTCAATTAAAGTTTTTAGAAGTTCTTTTAATTCGCCTACATCATTGTGAATAATGTCCATGACCTCGGAAAGTTCTTCAACACGCTTTCCTAATTTAGTAACAGTCATGCGGCCGGTTGTAACTACATCTGACATAAAATATAGTTCATAAAACGACTATTTAAGTTTATGGATTAGTTGTCTGCAGAAGAAATACTTAATCCTCTCATGTCGTCCAGAACGGCTTCATCTGGAGTTTGGTCTAAATAGTCTACTTCTGATTTTTTACCAGAAAGTATATCATAAGTAGGGTCTGTTGCTAAAGCAAATAAACTTGTCATCATAGCCAAGGTAGCAAAACCTAAAGATAACCAAGTCCACAATCGCTCTTGACCCATAAATATACTTCAGTGTCACTGATACTTAAACTTATTCATCCTTATCTGCGAGGGCGGATTCTAAAGCATGATAGATTCTAAGATATTGAACTGCGCCTTCTTTGCCTTGAAAACTTGTGGCTTCCAAAAGATTCAGTAAAGTTTGATAATCTTGTATTGGTAATTCAATGGCTATTTTGTCCATGATTTATTATCTGGTTCTATCTATTTAATAGTTCTCCTCAGTTCTGGAAAAGTCCAATAGCGATTAAAGCCGCATTGACCGAATTAGCCCATTGGAAAAGTCCATCAACGGTTGCTACTTGTCCTCCATCGGGAGGGTTCACAGGTGCAATTCCGGCGGCATCATCAATGGTTTGTCTTGTTTGCCCTGCTGTTCCGTAAAAACCAATTTCATCGGTGTTGGCATCTCCTAAGTCCACATTACCTGTGGCAATAAGATTTCCAGTAACAGTTAAGAGTGTCCCATTAAAAGTTAGGTTTGCTTCACCGTTCAAAGTTGTAGCAGCACTGTATGTAGTAATTCGATTATTTGAACCGTTGGCTGTGCCAGTAATGACTCCACCACCGCCTGCTCCATTGGCAGCAGCCGTAATCCTTCCTTGTGCATCAACAGTAATGGAAGTATTCGTGTAAGCACCTGCGACAACGGCGGTATCGGCTAAAGCCGGAGCACCGTCACTACGCATAAATGTAGTAGCAGTTCCATTGACGGCAGTTCCGCTTATGGTGGCGGTAGGGTTTGCACCTGCTGGATTAGCAGGCCCACTTAAAGCCGCAGTAAGTCTACCTTGTGCATCAACAGTAAGGGAAGTATTCGTGTAAGCACCTGCGGCAACAGCAGTATCGGCCAAAGCAGGGGCAGCGTCGCTACGCATGAAAGTCGTGGCTGTGCCATTAACGGCAGCAGGGCCAACTGATGCTGTTGGATTAGCACCGGCGGGATTCGCCGCACCACTTGAAGCCGCAGTAAGTCTACCTTGTGCATCAACAGTAAGGGAAGTATTCGTGTAAGCACCTGCGGCAACGGCTGTATTTGCTAACGCAGGGGAGGCATCACTACGCATGAAAGTAGCGGCAACACCATTGACGACGGCAGGGCCGACAGTAGCCGTTGGATTAGCACCTGTTATACTTGCGGCGGCTTCAAGATTGATACCACCTGCGGTATTGGTAATTGTAACTGTTGCACCTGCTGATGCAAGCGTGGCTAATACGGGGTCTGCACCTGTTGAACCAATAACTAATTGTCCGTTTGTAGGTTGTGCCGTAGCGGTAATTGCACCTGTTCCTGAACCAAGAAGTATTCCTCCATCGGCTAATGTAATTGCACCTGTTCCACCATTTGCTACAACCAAAGTTCCGGCCAAACTAACGGCTCCTGCTGTGGCTGCTGCTGGGGTTAAACCAGTAGTGCCACCTGCAAAGGTGGTTACTCCGCCACCGCCTCCACCACCAGTGGTGATAGAAACTACACCGCCTCCATCATCAGTCAAGGTCGTATTAGAAACTTTAATTTCATTGACATTAGATACAAAAGGAGTGCCATCCTGCTCAGTAACTTTAAGCAAACCGCTTCCATTATCTGTTCCTGTATATATTTGTGCCACTTTGCATCACCATCACGACTGAAGTTGAGTATATCCTACATCATTGTATCCATAGCGTTGTTCTACCCAGCCGTTGAAACACGCTTCGGCAAAATTAGTATTTATTGGGTTGCCAGTTCGGTTAATTACTCGATAAACTATTTGGCGTTCTACAACAATTGGGTTTTCAAAATCCCATTGAAATGCTTTAGGTGTAATTGCAGACCATTGGAAGTCTGCCCACTGCATGAATAATCTTCCGTCTACCCATATTTCATAAGTTACTCCTGCTGCTGCACCTATGGTTTCAGTATGGCCGAAACTTGCTACACGATAAATCTCAGCGTTTGAACCGGGTGTAATAGTAGCAACATTGGGAATGAAAGTTGTTCCGCCTGATGCTTGAGGAGAGGTAGTATTAGTATTAACATTTACAACCTTGGCTTGTGTAGGGCTATTTGGAGCACCTTGCGTAGCAGTTTGAACACCAGTGACACTCGGAAGTGTTGGAACGGGTGGAGTTCCGCCGGGAGCAAAGGCAACAGCAGTAGGAATACCAGCAACCCATGAACCAGCACCAGAGGCGTTGGCTACATTGATTACGACAGCATCCATAAAAGTATCATCAGCCATAGGTGTTGTAACTAAACTTACACGCTGGCGTTGAATCAAGTTCGCCGATTCCGGCTTAGGGACAGTATGCCAAGGGTAGAAAGCGAAAGCAATAGGAGTCCCACCATCAATGGATTCGACGGTTGGACGGACTGGGCGACGAAAGGTGTGTGCATCAACTCCGGGGCGAATTGCTTCTGTTTGTTGCACCGAGGTAGTAGAATAAGTATGAGGTGGTAGTGGATTACTCTGGACAGCATCTCCTTTTTGAGAATAACCCGTCTGGAATGCTTGCTTGCGGTAAGGTCTCTTGATATTACGGATATTTTCTCCGTAAGAACCAGAATCAGTATCTGCCATGGTGATACTTACTATGCACGACTACTTAAAGTTTAGCCCTTACGGGTCCTACCATACAACTTATCGTTCTTTAATTCACGCTCACGATAAGCCAAAGAAACTTGTAAATAATGTTCCCATGTATCTGTGTCAAGGCCACGCTCTTTAAGAAGCATCTTTTTATACCATTCTACATTCTCAACAGTGATAACGATACCCAATTCTAAAAGTTGTTGGCAAATTAGGCTATCTGCTCCATCAAAAAGATAGTATTGAACATAACATTGGGCTAAAGTGGTTGTGATGGGAATTGTTGTTGATAAACTTGGTGTAAATGCTGTTCGAGCAGCCACATATCCAGATAAATCATTCATCATTGTGTATCTAAAATCCCAAGTTTGCTCTGGAAGGATATAAATTGAAGGTTTCAGTGCATACGCACCGGGAACATCATTAAGACTGGCTGGATACGGTGCTGCGTCGCCACTAATACCATTTTGCCAAGTGTTTTGTGGGTCTTGATAGTATCCAGTAGTATTGACAACTATTTGCACGAATCCATTAGGAATCCATGATGTCAAATCTATTTCAGTTACTGTATAATTTATTGTTCCAAATGATGGTATTACAATTGCCCCAAATACTGCTACTGCGATAGTTAAAGTCGTAGGAGTTGGTATAGCCGTAATTGCCCCAACAATTCCGTTTATAGTAATAGTGCCACCTATCATGTCATTTGTAAATGCGGCTCCTGCACCACCAGTAACAGTAGTTCCAGCCGTAGTAAATGCTGCATTCTGGAAGACTCTGGCTTTTGTAGTTGTTCTACCTACACCAAAACTTATACTAAATGCTGCTGCTACGCCTATGTCTGGAGCAAAGGCTACATCAATAGTAATGCTGGTGGCATTGGTAAATCCTACGATGTTTCTGGTTTGGCCACCCGAAGTTATTGTGCCTCCCAACATATCTACTGTAAATGCTGTGCCAATTCCTGTGACGGCTGTGCCAACAGAAGTTATTGTTCCTGTGGTATCAGTTAAGTTATTAGTTAAATTAGTCTGACACAAAACACCGGGAGTGCTACCAAACTTATCAATGACTACAAATTGAGTTTCCGTAACAAATGGTGGGATTTCAATGTTATTACCAAAACCACCTATAAAAATGCTGGTATCATTCCCAGCAGCAGGATAACTGTTAGCATTAAATGGAATAAAGTCACCAGCACCAGTTAAACTCCACTCATAGTTTTGAATTGTAATCGACATCAAATAAACCTCCTGTCTTTAGAGCCAAAAGTTTCTTCTAAAGTTTTCTCCATGCCGAGGTCTGCACGCAATCGGTTACGAATCAATTGTTGCTTATACCATTGAATGTTTTCAGGATTGACGGGTATCTCTTGAGACAAAAGCCTCATAGCGATTAACTGGTCTGGTCCATCAACTAAAAGATATGCAACAAAGGCTCTGGCAATAGAATTATCCGTAAGTGGTATAGTTCCACCAGCATTCAGAACTGCCGTCGTTGTATATTCAATTCCCCATGTTTGACCGGGCAAAATATAAACAGTAGGCATAAGTTTAGGATAAAAAGGTATAATTTCTTGGTTTCCAGTAATAGTTGATGGTTGAAAAGGCATAGCAAGTGCGGGCATCCCTTCACTTGGGACACCATCTGGACTTTGAAAATAACGAGTTGTTTCAATTCTAATGTTCAAGGCAGCAGTATTAGGAAAACTCCCTATGCTATCAATGACAACAAATTGATGTGCTCGGTTAGAAGCAGGCATTTCTAAGTTATTACCAACCCCGCCAATCATAATATCTGTGGGGGTATTCGCAAGGACTTGTCTTGCTGTTGCTTGAACTACACCTAAAGCATCATAAGTTAAAATCGGATGTCCTATATTTGAAACAATAGATGTTCCTGTGGTGATGTTTCGCCACTCATAGGCTTGACGGCGCAAACTCATAGTAATACTATAAGTGGTCTGCTACTTAAAGCATTCTATCTACTTAGCGTTGTCGGCCTTGTGGACCCATGCTGTTCATCTGGTGTTCCCAGTTTCCAGCGTGAACTGCAATCTTTTGGATAGCGAGTTCTCCAATGAGTGTAACCTTGATGTTAGAACCATTAGCACCAACGGCTTGGTTAGTTGTAACTGTGATTTGAAGTGGTTGTTGGAAAAGACAAAGAATTGGTGTGCTCAAAGCAAGAGTTCTGTCGTTCTTACTAAAGATGAATCCAGCAGAGAAAGCATTGGATGGAACATTGTTTGGTCCAACCTGAATGGAAACTGAATAATCGAGTGCTGCGGCGAGTGCAGCACCAGTAGTAGCGTCCAGCATTTCAACTCCAACAGCGTAGAGTCTAACTTCTTCGTTGTTGGCTTGGTTCGTAAAGATGGAAATTACATTGGAAGTTCCTGTTGCAGCAGCACCAGCAAAGGCGTGCGTAGTAGTATAAACTTCAGGTTGTGGGTCTTGATTAGCCATGTCTTAGATAAGATGCTTCTGATACTTAAAGGTTCTTATCTTGGAGTATGCCCATTAACTCTAAATCTTGTGGAGATGGAGGTGGTGGTAGATATTGGGGTTCTGAGTCCAACATCAAGCCTTTTAGTGGTGCGTATTCATCCTTTATATCCCAAATATCATCAAATGATTTGTCTGGAGTCTTTTTTTTTTAAGTTTCTTTCGGACGATGCTACCCAAAAACAGAATAAATATAAAGTCTAAGGCAAAAGCCCAAATCCCAAAACTTCCGAGATTGTCAGTCATTTCTGCTTGAATTGCATAGGGATTCATCGAACCCACTTGAACTACTAAATAAGTATAATATACACAAGAAGAGAACAGCAATAACAAAGATGCGGCCCAAATCTGAGGAAGTCTACTCATAGTTAAAAATATGGTTTTCTGCTACTTAAGGGTTCTCTTGGGGTGCGTCAAAGAGTTCTTCATCATTGTTATAAGAAACCGGCGGTGATACACCCAAAGCGTCAAGCGAGGGTGGCTCTTCTGAAGGAAGGGCGTGGGTGCGTAAGTATTGAAGTCCCAACAGATAAAACTGCGGGGCGAACTCATCTATTTGATTGTCTAATGATTCTCCCTCTTTTTGCGCCGTATTGTTAAATACTGTTAAGATTTTAGTTAAAGTATCAATACCTTGCATAAACTCTGCTGTAAAAGCCTGCGATTGTTTCTCTCCGATTTTGGTAGCCGAATCTTGAGCAATTATGGCTAATACCACAGCACCCAGATTAGTAGCCATAACGAAACCAAAGAATTGTAACATCCACCACATAAAAGTAAAAGTTTCTAAGTCCCAAGTGTGTGCCATATACACAAAAGGTATCTGGATTAGCAGTGTCATCGTGACTAAAATCTTAACCATAATACCTGCAGTAATAAAATCCTGCTGTGATACTTCATCCCACTTATTCGTTTTTGAATCTAAGATATGAAACACCCCCTTCCCAAAATACATCTACTCTTTTATAGCCATGATTCCTACAAAGTTCTTCGACTTTAGGTTGCCATCGGCGTTCTCGGTCTAAAATAAAATCCGTTTCTCGAAAGATTCCTTGGTTGCTTAGTAAAACAAAATCTTCGTAAAGATACAAAGGAAGTTCTTCACCAGACGGTAATGTAAATTGCGCTACTTCTGTTTGACGGATTTCATCAAGATTTGGTTGGAAAAAATCAAGGCCAAGTTCTGCTTTGATTATCGGAGAAATGTCAAATCCAGTTTGTAATCTTGATTTCATAATGTTCCACTCTTGTAAAATTATATCATCCCAATAAGTAGGATTAGAATTATATTCAGGTCCAATAAGTATCTTTTTCTCGTTACTGAATCGTTCATAACGGGCTGCTAAATAACCTTGCCAATAACTATCCGCATCCATCAAAGATAATATACTGATGCACCTACTTAAGCGTTCTGTTCAGTGTCTAATAATTCTGGGTCTTCACGATAACGGTCAATGACGAACTCAGATAATAAGTTTCCAAAAATTGTGGCTACTATACCACTGGCTAATCCAATAGCGAAAACTTTTGATTCTTTGGTAAATAATGGAGTGTTTGATTCTGCTTCAAAATCTTTTAATGAGGTCTGGTCTCGATGAGGAAGTTTTGTTATTTTCAAAGGACGGCGAGGCTCTTGTGACTTGGCACGAGCACGGGCTAAGGCTTGAGCCAATTGTCCATCAGAGTTTTCTGCACCTAATTTATATTTTTTATGGAAAGTGCAGATAATACAAATACGGGTTTCACCCGTAGGGTCTAATTGATGTGGACCTGCTTCGGCCAAACAACAATCCCGACAAATAGGGGGTAATGGGGCTTCAAAAGTTTCGGAATCGAAAACCTCATAGGCTTCTGGGTCAGCATCATACCAAGGAAGATAACGCCACATAGGACCTCCCCAATCACCATTATTATCAATAGTTCTTCGCCATTCACTCCAATTTTCTCGCACATCCTCGGCGGCTTCTTCTTCATCGTAGGCTTCCACAGGGCCAACAGTATAATGATGTAAAACAGGAACACTAACCATGTATTTATTTAATTCTTCTTCTTCTTCATCTTCGGCTCTCTTACGATGAGAAGGAAGATGAGCATTCATGTGCCCATTTAATCCACGGAAACTATCAAAAGTTTTACCACAGATTTTACAGGAAACTGGAGATTCAAAAGTTTCTGCACCCATTTTTTCAATAAGTTCGTATTTAATTTCTATTCGTTCAGTGTAGTCCTTCTTTGTCACCATTGTATTAGCATTGAAGACTGATTCTTTACTCTTTTGGCACGATATTCTGATACCTGAAGAATCCCCTGATGCTGGAAAAATGAAAAAACCATCTCCTTGCCAAACCCTTGCTTCCATATTAGCATCCTCCTTTGCCGCATTCAAACTCGTGAAATATCCATCAGTTACTTGGTTTTCTCTTCGGTAGTCATCCCATCCTTCAACCCAACTGGTAATAAAGTCTATGGTTTTGACATACAATTGTTCTGCCGATGATTTGGTCGGGAAAGAATCAAAAGGTTCAAATTGGGAAGAATAATACCTTTCAGGGTCTTCTTCATAGTATTTTTCTGCATATTTGACTACACCAGCACTTGGGACTTTGTATTTGTGGGCATCCAAATAACCTCCACACCTATCACATTCTACGGCAGTTAAATCCCGGTCAAAACGATACCGATAAGAATTAGAACAATCGCAAGCATGAGCCTCAAAAGTTTCTGCATTCATTGAAGGGTCTGGAACACAATTACTGAGCCAAAATCCACCAGTATCCACAGTTTCACCATACAAGCAACTTTCATAATTGCCAATTTTACATTGGCGACACATCGTTTCAAAATCTTCAGCATTCATAGCAGCAGACTTTTTCTTAGCCCAATTTACTCCAGAAGTTCCGCCCCAAAGATTCCAAGCAATAGTTCCGGCTGTGGGTCCACCATCTGGCATCTTTTTACTGGGATTATTGTTTTGACGGTGACGATTAAAAGCAGACATCCGACGGACATCATGGCGTGAAACTTTTCCAGAACTTATCTTTCGAGCACGAGTAACTCCAGAATCAATACCTTGAGATTTGGCATCGGCTGGCGACAGTCCTCCACGACCCCATTTCTTTCGTTGTGATAATCCTTTTTTAGCAGCCGAAACTGCTGAAGCCGGAGGAGTAAAACTTTCGGCATCATAATCACGCATCCAGCGTTCATAGATTTCAGGTTCGTTGATTCTTAGATACTCTTTTTGAGCACGAGATTTGAACGGCATAATTAGACCTCCGCCTCTCCGTTAGCGATTGCCTCTTCTTCGGCTTGATACAAAAACGCCATACCAATAATCACAAAGGGAATACTCATTAAACCATAGTCAAAAGGTTTGAAAGCATCTTTAGGAAAACCATATTTTTTATAAGTTTTAATAAAACCAACTACGGCTGATGCAAAAAACGCTGCAGAACCGACGGCAGGAACTAACAATCTGCGCCATGCCTGACGAGCCGCTAAAGTTTGCTCTTCTTGCTTATCTGCAAAACCTTGAGCAATCTTATCCTTTTCTGCCTGAGCCAAGTTACTCACGACCCAAGGAGATTGTGCCACCATGACATAATTTTATTATCGGCGGTTTTCTTTTCATAATCTTGTTCTGCATTCCAAAATCCGAAGTAATCTTTGAGCCAACCCACAGTTCCTGCGTTTGGTTGTCCCGTTGGACCAGTTGTGACACCAGTAGGGTTAGTTTCTCCAGTTTTGCATCCAAAAGTAGGCCACAAAGGATTACAAATACGATTTTCATAAGCAATTCTGGCTTGAGCACCCGGAGCATTTTCAGTAATATACTTCCAATCTTGTGGGTCAGCACCACCAGATGGCATAACTTTTCCGATTCCAGTCATTCCGCCACCCAATGTCCAAGGAATACCACCAGAGCCATATGGTTGATAAGGATTTCCGTCTTGGTCGAGAACAGTTAAGGCAGGTTGCCACGCTGTTCCAGCAGCCGTAGTTGCTTGTTTTGAAATAGGATTGCCAGCATTGTCGTAACCAATTATTTCTTGTCTTACGCCACCAGCACCAACTGTATAGCATTTACGACTATACAAAGAACCCGGGTCACATTGAATGTTATATCCAGCCATGACTAATCATTAGTCATTCTGATACTTAAAGATTACTAATTGCGGGAACTGCGATACCAGACTAATCCAAGGACTAATGCTGCGGCAGCCGTAGCCATAATTGCTTTACGACTACCAGTAGACTCTGATTCAGAATCATAATTATCCATAAAGTCGTCACCTGCTACAATGACACCACCATCGGAGGCAGTATCGTAAAAGATTAGAACATGGGGTCCGTCTTCATTAACATGGTTTTCCCATTCCTTGAATGCTTTTTCGGATTCAGACTCATCGTAATCTCCGACAATATCGCCAACTGTGCCGTTGGAAATAATACACAACTCAAAGTATGGTTCAAAATCATCTTCAGCGTGCATAGGTGTAGTATTATAAGAATCAGTTTCTTGTCCGATAACATGGCCATTACCATTTGGTTGGAAACTATCTGCTGGAACAAGAGAAGGTTCATCACCATTTTCTAATCCACCTTGAAGTGGTTCAAGGGCAGCATTGATTCCTGCACCCGGACTCATAGTTCCAACAACTTGTGTTGCTTCAAAACTTTCGCCTTCATCAACTGGTTCGCTGGAAGGTCCTTCAGGAATAACTTCTGCTCCAGTAAAAGTTTCACTTTCAAAATCCGAAGGAACTCCAGAATCTGTTCTTTCAAGAGGTGTGGCAGAAGGGCCGGCGGGTGTAATATCGGCTGGTCCTCCAGCCGGGGATGGTCCAGAAGTTAGTGGAGACTCGGCTGATTTGGAAGAACTATATTTATCGTAATCGTCTTTATTACAGATTTTAGTAGTTTTATGACCTTTAGGACAAGATGAAACAACCGAATGACGGAATGAATCTCCTTTGGAGGGCTTCTTTACTGCTTCTGTAACGGGGAGTTGGTAATGCTCTTTGCATCCTACACAATAAAACTTCTCTGTCATGTTTTTTCATACTCCTTACGACTACTTAATACTTACCATCCAAAGGTTCTTTGTTCATAAGTTTGGGCTGGTCCAATAGTTGGCATAGTCTGTCCAATCAAGGGTCCTCCGAAAACTCCAGTTTCTGCTCCTAATCCGAGATTGAAAACTGGTTCAGCCTCGTAATAATTGCCTTCGTTGGTATTATCTTGTTGGGCTTGCTCTTCACCCTCTTCGGTTAGACGAGTAACTTCTTCTTCTGCGGCTTCAACTAATTTTTCATATCGAGAAAATTGAGTTTGGGCTGTTAATCCACGAACTAATTCACCCAGTCCAAAACCAAGAGGTAAAAACCCAAAGATGGATAAAACTAAAGGTCGGTAATTGTATTCACCTTCTTTAGATAACATTTCAAGTTTCATTTTGTCTGCAATAACTAATGCGACAGACAATCCACCAAATAAAATCGGGAAACCCGTAGCAGGGCGGAGAAACTCTTTAGTAATTGGGGATTCTTGAACTTCCTCTGGAACTTCTCCCTCTCCCATCAGAATACGGTTACGGAGTTCTGCAAAATCGAGCATATAGGCTAACCTCAATATAACTGGCGTTGGCCGACTACTTAAAGATTACTCTTCAAAAGGTCGGGCGTTGTGGATAGGTGTTGGCTTTTGCCCACTTCTTCCTTTGAGCACTCACATACTGGTTTAGTTTGGACTCATTCAGACTGTTGGCCGCTTGATATGCTGCCAAATCTGCGTCATACTTAGTTTGCTCGCCCACCATAGTAGTGTATTGAGCCTTAGTAATCCATGTAAATCCAGCAGGTGTGCCGAGTTGAGTTAGGATATTTATCCAATGATTGGCTCTTTTTTCTGATTCTTCAAAAGTGTGTTTGTATGCTGATACGCCTTGCAGCATCATGTTGCGATAACTCGTATTAGCCATTGAAATTAAGGAAGCCATAGGAACTTTGTAATCATACCCAGCAGCGTCATCAATCATTGAATCCCAAGCCTCCGTAGCCGCTTTAGGTCGTCCGTGATGCACACCGAAGTTTTCAAATCGCAAAAGTGCGGCCATAATTACTCCCGGTGTTGAAAATCCTCGTAGTGCAAAGAAGGATTGCTCAACAGTAGGAAGAGTCTTAACATAATCTTCCACCAATTCTGCATTAACAACATCTCGGAATCGAGGGTCGCAACCAGCATTAGCAATCAACCAACCGACTGCTGGTTGTGGTTTCATAGAGTTCATGGCTTCGTTAAGATGCTGACGACAATATCCATAGTCTTTCAATGGTTTTCGTCTACAATAGCCTCTTTGGGTCATTCCGGCGCAGTTTGTAATAGATGTCATATTTAATCACTCTCACTTTCTTGTAGTGGTTCATAGTTATTAAAGGTTTTGGTTACTCTTGTCCTATTGCACGGCCCGGATAGTTCTGACCCCAGATAGGGTCTGTGCTTCGCATAGTAGCAGCGTAGACACTTAAATCCATAACTTGGCCTATGCCATTAGTTGCACCCACAGTAGCAGGTGTAATACCCATGCCATTGTAGTTAATAGTCTGACCTACGGCTTGACCTGCCATAATGTTACGCTCAGTAGAAACTCTTTCAATAGTTCCCCAATTGCGTGCGACGAATTGGTCTTGACTTGGTGATACATGAGCATTAAAAGTTTCAGACATCCACATATCTTTATTTTTGTAGGCGAGGTATAATCCACCGATGACGGCTCCAATTGTAATAACTTGTTTCATATCCATATTACTCATCTCCAAATGCAAATGCTAACCCCGCAAGCAAGGCCAACGGAGCAACAACGAAACCGAGCGAAGCCATAAATGCAGTTCGGAAGGGTTTAGCGATTTCTAATTCTTTGTATTCGTATTCAGTTCTGTCCCAGTCTTCGTCTTCGGTATCGGCAGAGCCATACCATTGTGGAACTCCTTGTCCAGAACTTAAGGCTGAATTAGTGCCGTAGGAATCTGGAATAACTGGAAGTCCTGCTTGCACTTCTTCGGCAGAATTGATACCACTATATTTATGTGTCCATGATACAGATATAACTATATCATTCTCGGAAGCGTAATGAGCGAACTCACCCTCTCCTTGAGATTTACCAGAGTCCGTAATATAGCCTTCAACTGCTCTTTGTATGCTTTGGACATCATAAGAATCCAAAGGACCATCAGATGGGTCTTCATATTCATATTGATAACTAATTTCTCCAAAGGTCATCATATTTCCGGATTCTTCTGCATTCATGTCAAAATCTCGACTAACATTAGTGTAACCCTCACTTACTTTCTTATTGATTTTACTTTGCATGGCACGCATAGCCATTTCTTGAGCAGTTGGTCCAGTAATGCGGTGAATACGAGCAGAGTATCCAATACGACCATAACCGTTAAAAGCATACCAACCGCCAGATTTGTCTTGAGCCAACCAAAACATATGATACTTATTGCTTGAGCCAGATTGATAAATAAGATATTGAAGAGAAGAATTACTCATAGTAAATCCGGGATAAGTCATTTTAAACTGTGCTTCAGCATCATCTCGGTCATCCCCAGATGGGTCATGACTTGCCATAGCCTCAAAAGTTTCTCCTTCATAAGCAACTACAAAAGTATTCAAATCATCATCTTTATTACAAGTAGCCATAGTGCCATCCAAGAAAACGAAATCCATGGCTTCGGCATTGGGTTCGACAAAACTAATATATTCAGAGTATCTTGCCAGAGAATCAGCAATTTCAATGTGAAGTGAGCCACCGTTGCTTTCTGCGAAATCTACAAGGTCTGAAGCAGTTTTAATATCCTCAAAAGATTCTGCTGAACCATACCATTGTGGAACACCTTGCCCAGATTCTAATGCAGAATTAGTTCCGTAGGAATCTGGGACAACTGGAAGACCCGGATAATCCATAATATCTGGAGTCATTTCTGCATTCATTTTGGAACGAGAAGTTTTAGATTGACGAGCCTTACGACGAGCCATATCACTTTGTTTCTTATTTTTACTACGAATAAGTTTGTGTGCTGCGTCTGATTCAGTCCAACTCATAATAAGATATGGTTGCGTCTGATACTTAAAGATTACGCTTACTCAATAATTCCTGAGCCAAAATCTTCGTCATATTGAAAGAAATTATCGGCTCCATTATGAGGCAGTAACATTCCTGAAAAGTAGAGTCCTTCTTTGACTCGTTCTGAATCAAATGTTTCTATGGACCCATACTTCTTCAAAAGTTTGGACAATTCTCTAAAGAAATTATCAATGGTCGGACCCTCATCTTCTTCTGACATCAAAACGGCCTCTGGTGCTCTTTCAATTTCCCAATCCACTTCATTGATGCTTTCATCACCATTACAAATATCTTCCCAAAACTCCCGTAATAATGTGGCGGAAACCTTAATCATTTCTTCTTCTGCTGCATAAGCCTCCTGCGAGGTATCATAAAAATCAAGTAATGGCCGGCGACCCGGGAGTTCAAAGACATCGGGACCATTATCACCGATATGCAAGTTGGTTAGAAGCATCGTGGCATCACAAAGAGAACAGTAAGCCGTTATTTGATATTTCTCATCAAAGGTATCGACATGGAGTTCATCATCTTGCCAATCGTGATAGCACAAATAAAACTTTTCTTCCCACTTCTCAAAAGCAGGGGAGTTCCTATCTTCTTCTAAACCTTCAGCCGTCAAAATCATGTTGTTGCCAAAAGTTTGTTGTATATTGTAATCAGCAGGAACTTCTGGTTTGAGAATCTTTTTATCTTCAGCAGCATATTTGTCTTCAAATTGATAACGAGCCATAACTTTTTCTTCAAAGTTAGCAGGCGGTGCAATACCAGTATCTCTCATAATATCTACCATAACTTGAATATCACCCTCATATCCAGTTTCATTATAATTCTCCATAGTCATGATAGTGTCTTCGATAGTAAAATACAAGGAATCTCTTCGCTCCATTGAATCATTATCACCTAACATTTCAAGAACTGTGTTTCTTGACTCTGCGAATCCAAGCATTCCACCTGTCATCTTATTCATCATTGATGCAAGGTCTCTAATAGTAATATAGTCATTCGTTGTGTTCAATGAAGGCTCCTCTTTTTCCACAGGCAGAGGGAAGGTGCCAGACTGTCCGGGTTGGATGTCAATATAAGCATCTAAGTTTTCATCCGATATTTCGGGGCGATATTGCGCTCCTGCAATACCATCAGATATAGCAAAATATCCTTTCCGCAACTTCTGTGTTATCTTGCGCCGAGCGTAACTTACCAATGTAGACATTTGGGCAGTCATCGACAGATGCCCGAAAGAATCTGTTTTTCCAGTGGATTCATTATCTAAAAGGTTGTAAAGTTTTATACGGCTAAGGTTGGGTTTGGCTCCCGGTCGATTTGACATATTTCCATAAGCACCCACAGCATACATCTTATTATTGTTTTTGGTGATGCAGACGAAGTAAAACTTATTACCAGCATGAGGGTTCGCACCAGTGTATTCCATTTCAAGATGCGTGACTTGGTTTTCATAGATTTCTCCATAGCCAGCATTCTTCAATGCTATTTTTACTAACGAATCATACCCAGAAACTTGTGTATCTTTCATCCAACGGCCAGAACTATCACGGGATAAATCTGTCCAATCTGCCTCAAAAGTTTCAGCAGTGACTACTAACTTTTTCTCTTTGACACATTCGTCACAGGCTACATCATGTCCAACATGACCGGGTTTTTCGGGGTCTTCTGTTTCGGAACTACATTCGATGCAAACCGATACATCACAAACTTCGCAGTTACCTGCATCGTTGTAGTAATAAATTAACAAGTCATCACATATCTCACAATTTCCTTTTTCATTTCGACAGTCCTCACAGTAGTCTTTGTGGTTTATGTTGTTGCCTTCGACTTCATCTCTGGGGAATCTTTTTTCGCATTCGTCACAACGCCTGCTACAATCATCGCAAACATTACCACCGTCAGCAAGGTTATACATATAACTGCCTTTGACACCACACTCTACACATTTACACAGGCAATCGTCATCACAAGTTTCACAATCAGAGCAGAAACAGTTTTCGCAGAAATCGTCATAACAATCAGTGCAATTGCTAATTTCGTAGCCATCTTCTTCTTCTTCCTGACTACAATTTGAACAAAACTTTTTGTCTGCAGATTCAGCACGCTGTTTGTAAATCTTCTTAAAGTTTGCACCTTCTTTAGTAGTTGGATTTGGCTTATATGGTTCGTTTTTCCGAGAACCAGAATGGCCATCATTATAGGCATAAGCATAGGCTTCTTCTTCAGACATCATTTGGATATGGCGCATAAGAAGTTCTTGATTGGGACAATACTCTGGGTGATTTTCAAAAACATAGAAATCTGCTTCCTCTTTGTATTCTTCGTCAGACATTTCTTCTATGACATCACGAGGGTTTCTATCTGGAAACTCTTGTTTGGCTGCATAAATAATCATGTCATAGGGGTCAAACCCACAAGCAGGGCAAATTATAGCATCTTCCATAAACAATCTTGTGCGTCTTTGCTACTTAAAGGTGTGGTTAGTTATACAATTGCTCAATTGTCATTTCGTCGCCACTATAACTTAATCCTTTTTCACGACTTACCGTAGCACGCTGGGCTTCCATTTGAGTCAAAGCCCGTTCTAAATCCTTTTGAGTAATCACTGGTTCTTTACAATAACCACAGTCTTCGTGTGCTAACATAAATGCTGATTGAACTATTTCTTGAAGGTAGGCTCCTGAAAACTTATCAGTTCTCTTCATTAACGATTTAAGTTTAATGTTCTTAGTTTCAAATGGTGTCAAGTATTTTTCGAGGATTGCTAAACGACTGGCTTCATCTGGATAGTCAAACTTAAGTCTGACATCAAAACGGCCGGGTCGGTCTGTCAATGCCCAATCAAGTTTTTCAGGATGATTAGTAGTAGCCAAAGTAACTACTCCATTATTATCTTCAACACCTGCTAAACAATTAAGAAACTCCCCAAGTAATGGATGGTCTCCTTCGTCACGCCCAAGTCCACCAAGAGTATCAATATCTTCCAGAATAACTACTGAGGGTGATAGCCTACGAGCCATTTTGTAAAGTTCTGTAATTTGCCCTACATCGGTGATATTATCACGAGATACATAAAGAACGGTGGCATCTAAGTTATTCATGAGAACTTTACACGACAAAGTTTTACCAGTGCCGGGAGGTCCTGCCAATAATACTCCACGACTACCACGCAATCCTTTGCTTTGATATAACTCTACGGAATCAATAAACTTTACTAAGTTTCGTTCTAAGATTTGACGGTCTTCTGTTTTGATAACAATATCACTCCAATTAAGTTTAGGTGTATCTAACATCTTGAAATCGGCGGTAAAGTGTGCTCCTTTGAGCAAGCCATGATTATAAAAATAATCTTCTACTACTTCCCAGAACTCGGTATAATTAAAACAACTGCTGCGGAATTGAAAGACCATATCTACTTCGTATTCATCAAAAGGAGTGAACATAATAACAAATCTTTCTTCTGGGTTTTTATTAGACTGAACATACATAACAAGTTTATGTGGAACCTTAACTGTCACATCTCCTACTTTTTCATCAAACCAAATAGGGGCTGTCATAGTATCTCCAAAGTTGTAGTTTTCAGCACGGCTAATGGTATAGTCTTTGTTAATGATTTCCATTAAGGCTTCCATCCAAAAGATATACGACCTATTGTGATAATACTTACGCTTTGATTCAATAGGCTGTGTTTCCGCTTCATCAACTTGTAAGAATTGAGATATGGCTTGGTCTACTTTATCAGTTTTCTGAACCTTGGTAGCCAAGTAAGAAAGACTCTCGCCTAATTCATCAAGGTCGGCAGTAATTGGTCCCATGGGTGTATCTATTTCTATGCGGCTCATAGTATAGCATATGCAGTATGACCTACTTAAAGATGGTCGGAATCCATAACTGTTGCAGGAATGCTGTCTTGATTAGATAAGATACTATCTATAACAAATTGCCAGTATTCTTCAGTAACTTCGGAAGGTTTATCTTCCATAGTAATAACTTTATGAAGCGATGTTGAAGTTTGTTTAGTGAACTCCTCTTTGATTTCTTCAACTGTCCTGCCTTCGGCGGCGGAGGTTTGACCTCCCATTTGGGTAGTTTGCCAAGGGCCGCATCCATGATAACCACTGACCGCATCAAATTGACATCCTCTAAAAGTTTTAGTTTCTTCTAAGGGATTGCCCAGCATCCTGAGATATAAATCTGTATCTTCACTAATCTGTAAAGTTTCATCATATCCATTGACAGCCTCAAATCGACTACGCAAGAAAACAGAATTAGAAGGAATAACAGCATGACCTCTTAAGAAAAAGTAATGGTCTTCTGGGCGGATTTTATCATAGTCTTTGAACCAACCTAAAACACCTTCATGAGAATAGATTTCTCCAGTTTTAATTGATTGAATAACAATTTCTGCATCAGCACCTGCCCACCATAAAACGGTATTGGATTCTAAAAGATTTATTGCTTCAGTCATCCATTCAAGATGTTCTGGATACCAAAAGTCATCTCCATCAAGTGTAGCAATATGGGTAGCATTACCTAAACTTATGCCTTCATTTCTGGCCTGCGAGACTCCAGTTCCTGATTGGCGCAAATAACTAAAGTTATCCTTAGCATCATAGACATTCATAATACTCATGAAATCATCATAAGTTTCATGGGTTTCTGGTGTGCCATCAATTATCCAGCAGTGCCAGTTATCAATGGTTTGTGATTCCACAGAGGTTAAGGCTTGTTGAATAAACTCAGGCGATACCTTGTAAGTCGGAATGATAACATCAAAGCCCATAGAAGTAATATGCCGAAGCACTTACTTAAAACTAATGGTGGAGTCGGGGAGATTTGAACTCCCAGCCTCTCGGATGCAAACCGAGCGTTCTTCCAGATTAAACTACAACCCCTTAAACCATTAAGTATTAAGGCTTGAGGCGTTCTTGTAGACCGCCTGCAGCAAGATTAGAACCTATCTGGAACAATCCTACACCTACCATAGCCCACGCTAAGTGAGATACGGCTTTGGTCTTGGGATTAAACATTTCGCTGACATGGTAAGTAGTTAGCAAGAAGCCGACTACGAACATCGAACCGCCAAGATAAAGAGCATCCATATTAGTTACCACCTAATCGTGACATAAACCCATCAGTAATCATGTTACTGCCTATTGTAATCAGGGCAATACCACCACAAGTGTAGATAAGGAAGTCCCGAACTTTATGTTCAGGATGGTCCTGCGTTATAACCTTATGGCTATGATGCGAGGTTATCCATGTTCCTACTACAAATAGAACCGTTCCAACAATTATTGTGTCGGTTAGTAATGTTTTAGTATTCACCTAATCACTCCAAATCTTAGCCTCAATAGGCCGGGGTATCATTAACAGTCTCTCGACTATTTCAACCCCAGCCCAAAGGCTTCGGACTTAGCGTAGGTTCACGCTTATGCTTGGGAAGCAAGCAAACTGCGCTTATACCAATCTACATTTCCGGGGTTGATACTGATTCCCATCTCCAAAAGTTTGTTGGCGATAAGAGCATCTGGTCCATCATAAAGAGTGTATTTGATAAAGCACTGAAGTTGTCCAGTAGCAACAGTTGATGCAGCAACACCAAGAGATGTTCCAACAGTGTTCAAAAGACCTGCAGTGTGGTAGAAGGTTACAAGAACATCCCACACTTGACCCGGAAGCACATAGACATCAGGGTAAAGGTTGAAAGAAGGCTGGAAGTTTAGACTTCTTGGGTAAGGACTTGCAGTTCCCGGGATACCGTCGTTTGGCACATTGTCTGGGTCGAGGAAGTAATCTGTGGTGTTGATACGAACTTGACAGAACGCACGGCCACCAGCAGTTCCCTGAACTGGGTCGTAGGAAAGTCCACGAATATCAGTTGTGACAACAGCATTAGCCGAAATACCCAAAGGAAGGGTAGGTGACACAGCAATATCTTCAATAACTACGAACTCTGTTGCAGTTGTTTCAGCAGGCTTGGTAATGTTGTTACCAACGCCACCAATAAAGACAGAAACACGGTTTCCTGCGTTAGCAGCAGTAGCAGCAGTGTTACGGCCAGCGTCCCATTCATATACTTGACTTCGCATACTCATATCAGACACCTCCGTTAGTCATAGCAGCAGCAGCCGAAGCAGCAGCAGCAGAAGCAGAGCGTTGTTGTTGCTCAATCAGGCTACGCTTATACCAATCAACATTGTTTGGGTTGATGGTGACACCAAGTTCCAAAAGTTTGTTAGCAATAAGTGCATCTGGTCCGTCGTAAAGAGTGTATTTCACGAAAGCAGAGACAACTGCAGTAGAAGTAGCAGTGTCAGCAGCAGCAGGTGATGCAAGACGAGGGGTGTATAGAATCTGGAAAGTTTGACCCGGTAACACATAAACATCAGGATAAAGGTCAAAAGACTTTAGGATGTTTCCAGTAACGCCTGCAATAAAGTTAGCAGGGAGTGCTGAAGCCAAAGCGACTGCACTGTTAGCACCACGAGGGTAAGGACTTGCCAATCCCGGGATACCAACCATATCGGTGACATCTGGGTTTTGGAAGTAATCTGTCGTGTTGATTCGAATCTGCATAGCACCGCCCAAATTAGGGCTGCACGCAATATCTTCAATCACGATAAACTGTGTGGCGGTCGTTTCTGCTGGCTTAGTAATGTTATTACCTACACCACCAATAAACAAATCCAACTCACGACCGGCAGTTAGTGCTTTTGGCACATCTGCAATAGTTCGGCGTAGGGTTGAGGTTTGTCCAACAGGTGCGAGGTTGGCCCATTCATATACTTGGCTTCTCATACTCATATTTTTTCATCTCCATTTTTTTGTGAGAGCAACCTTGGTCGCTCCTACTCTATAATGGTCTTTTTGACTACTTAAAGGTTTGGGTCTTCTATCCGATTAGAAGGGAAATACTGAGATTAGTAAGTCTAAATCTATCTGGTTTCCATCACGATATAGTAAAGTTTCATCATAAGAATCTAAAGTAGTTAAGGAAATACTCTCTCGATTCTGACTCATAAAATAATCTTGGAACTTAAAGTCACCAGAATGATGTAATAAATTATTGCCCCAGCAATTATATTTCCAACCACATTGACATGGTGGTCTATCATCTCCAGTAGTAGACATATTAAAAGTTTCATCTAAACCCAGATAACTTTGAGTTGTAGTATTGTGACACATATTACAGAACCAAATGTTTTCAGCGAACCAAATGTTTGGGATGTTGTAAGCATCAGCACAAATTAAACCATGAAGGCTTTGTGAAACAATGGCTTGACACGAAGTAATTTCATCTATAACTTGCCTCCACTCCATAGTCGGGTCAATCAAGTGAAAGTTTTCAGGAAGTTCGATGGAAGCATAAGTATCGTAATGATTAAAGTGTGGAACAAAACCTATCTTATTAGAAAGACCGTCGTGTGTAATTGGTTTGTAAAACTTTGGCAATAATAATGCCGCATCTCCATAGACTTCAGGGGCATCTATGCCATAATGTCCTAAAGTTTCACGAGTTAATGGTCCTCGAACAGCACAAATGTTAAGATGAGGTAAAGTTTCTGGCTCTGTAATTCCGAATCCACTGCCAAAAACATAATCATTTTCTTTGGATAAGTGTATAATAGACCCTATTCCGAGCAAAGAATGGTCTGATTCCGGGGCATTAAGAGTTAAAGTATAATCAGAACTCAATAGTTCTTGTATAATAAATGGTGATAACTCATCACCAAAGTTTCCATAGTTCTTACTATCGTGATAGTAAGTTAAACTTATTGATTTCATAAACTACAATTGATGTCTAAGTATTTAATACTACTCAAGCCATCATAGATTTTGCTAATTTATACAAAGGAGTTCCCTTTTTGACAGCAGCAAATCCTGTAATTCCTAACTTAGCACGAGCCGCTTTCACAGCGTCAGTCCATTTTAGTTTTTTTTTGACTCGGTTTCAGATTCCAATGAAACTTCGGCTTCGTTGCCTTCAATTTCAGTTGGGTTGATATGGTCTACTGTTTCTGCATCCTTGACTCCACAGCCACAAGCAGCGAACTTGGCATTATGTTCTGCACAAAACTCTGCACCCATGTTGGTGGTTTCTTCTGAAACAGGCATTGAAACTTCATTAACTACTCGGTCAGCAATATCTACAACTTTATCTACTAATGGAATACGGTTAGTAACTGGCTTAACCTTGCCAAACAAGAATGCAAGTCCGAGACTTAGAGGAACCAGACCGACTACTCGACCAACGGTGACGGATGCTCCGCCAACCATAGGAATCATAGAAGGAAGTGAAAACAACTCATAAGATAGAGCGTCAGTAAATCGAGTGCTAAAAAATCCAGCACCAACAAGCAATAGGCTTCCGCCAACAGTATATTCGTTCACAAGCATTCCTTTTATATTCATATCATTCATCTCCTATTTACATACCCATGCTGGTATCAGCACAGCAATAATCCCAAACATAGCAAGCACCACCAATGGAAAGCACGACACCCAGAACTTGCTGGACTCCGATTTCCTTACCCATTAGAGTAATGCCTCCAATATCGAGCATACCCAATACTGGTTGAGATTCGCTGAAGAATAGATGTAGACCACCGACTAAAGTAGCAACACCCATTACAATTTGTCCGTTTCTTGAGTTTGTCCAATCACACATTTTTTGTAGCATTTTAATTTCACCTTTTTTTTATTTTAGTTTTATTGTCCTATGACACTTCCAAAGCCTTCTGCTTGAGACATATGGTGAGATAGAACTCCAGTAGAACTTTCTTCGGAACCATACCATTGGATAGGTTGTCCCGGGTTAATCATTCTAACGGTGTCCATTACCATTTCTTCGGCAGTGGTGGAAGGTTTGATGTAAGAACTCCAGACATCTGGAAGTTGTCCCAGACTTGGAGTTGGTGCGTCACTTTGACCCATACGCATAGTTGGTTCTTCGGAAGCGTATGAAACTGGTGGTGCATAGTTTTTATTATATGTTGATTGTGTGAGGGCAGAACTCTTGTTAATGTTCATAGCACGCTGACCCATAGCATCAACTGATGATACATATTGACTAACATTTGTTTGAGGACTGTGATTGATAGATGATGATTCAGCGACTCCGCCAAAACTTTGTGAAACTCCACCAGTAGCGGAAACTCCGTCTGCACCAAACCATTGAGCAACTCCATGGCCAAGTGGTGCTTCTTCGACAATTGAATCAAGTGGATTATTTGCAGGAACTCGGTTCACCATTTGTTGAGTGCCTTGTTCGAAAACATCTTCTGAATTATAGATGTCTGAGTAATCTTGGGTTGCAGTTTCTTGACCGAGAACTCGACCAGAACCTCGTTGCGGGAGATTAGTAGATTCAGCCTCTCCGACTAAGACACTACCGAGTCCATTGAATCCGGGGATAGAAAGTCCTGTGAATGCAGTGAGGTATCCGACAACTTGTGAAACACCGATAAATCCGAGAACTGTTCCTGCACCAAGATACATGGAAGACAAATCTCCTGAAACTTTACGAGACATCATAACAAGGTAAGCACCAGAACCTGCTGTAACCACAGTTCTTGCGATATTACCAAAAGTGCCAAGTTTATAGAATGGAAGTAGAGTTACAACGCTTCCGAGAACTCCTCCAACAGCAATTCCAGCAACGCCCGAATAAAACGCAGGGTCCTTAAGCCCCTCGTATGAATCTTCGGCTACATCTGTTATTGCGTTCATGTTTAATACTCTCCTGTTCAACTACTTAAAGACTTCGGTTAGTCTTGATTGCACCCATATGTCGAGTTGGTGGTGCGATATGAACACCTACGGGGTCGCCGAGTGCTGTGCGAACCGTTCCTAATTGTGCCGCACTAAGCGGTTGTGGAATAACTGTATCTCCCATGAAGGTATTGTTACTTAATTTAGCAACACCTGTGTAAGTCTGGGCTAAAAACATTTCTTGAGGCCCATTGGAATAATCGGCTTCTAAAACTTTTGCACTTGTTGAAGAAGTAATTGCATCATCAAGAGTTTGAGTATCTACTGTGAAGCCTTGTTGGTAGGAACGAACTGAGCCACTTTGCATATGTGTCATAACAAATGATGCAATTTGATTTTTCATGGATGCAGAAAGACCAGAACTTTCAACTGAAGTCAAAAATCGGTGGGAAGAGTTGGTGCCATACTTAGTAATTAGAATCTTAGAAGTAGGCTCTGTTGAGAAAAGTTTATTCCAGAATGTTGGTGCACCCATTGAACTAAGAGTCCAGTTGCGTGAAGATGCTGTGTAATTTAATTGAATAAGTCCAAAGTTAATTGAAACATCTTCAGTAGGTGGTGTAGCAGTATAAACTGTTTCTGCTGCTTGAGTTTGATAAGAAGGTCTGCTCAACTGATTCGGTGACATATGGGCGACAGTAACTCCTAAAATGTTTTCTGCTGCTTTAGCAGAATCGGTGTAAGCCATCAACTCGTAACTGGCTCCGAAGTTTGACATAACTCCGTGCATAGCACCTTCCATTTCACTACGCTTCATAACATTTTGAATTGCGAGGTCCAGATTCATAGTATATACTCCCCATCCTTGATACTTAAAGATTTCCATTACCGCTTCCAAAAGAATGGAACTGTTGCGGCCATTAAAGTTGCTACACCTACTACAATATAGGGCATATAATTAGTTGTTTGTTCAATAGGTGCTCGAAACAATTCTGCGGCGAGGTCTGCTGGGACTGCTGAAGCCGTAGCCTGCAAGGTCGCAACTAATTGTGCAGCCGGAGCATTTTCTACTCTGGATAATACATCTTCACGAAGAGGGTTAGATAGATTTTGACGACTCCACAAAGATGAAGCAATTTGAACATAAGCAGGGTATAGTTGGTCGTCTAAAGATAAATTGGCAGCGTCATAACCTGCGGCTTTAAGATTAGCCATAATTCTGGCTAATGCTATTTGACCAGATGCCCAATCAGTATGACCTTCTTCTGGGAACATCCAATCTTCAAATTGTTTTTGAGTCATGCTTGCTACAACCATTTCTTGGTCTTGGTTTTGCAGGCGTTCTGCTAATAGTTCCACAGGCAAAGGACTATCTAAGATTTCATCACCAGTCATTTCTTCTGGTCCACCCATTTCAGTAGGACCCAATTCTGGGTCATGAATACTTGGCTCAGAAGTTTCTTCGGGTGCGGGTTCTGATTCAGGAGTTACTGTATTAAAATCTGGGTCGTTTGCTAATTCGCTAAATGTTTGTGTAGAATCATCTTCGGCTGCAGATGTTTTCGCTTTACGAATAATTCCGTCTTGTAAATGTTTAGGTAGTGAGTTTCGTTGAGAAGAAGTAAGATACTTATTGTAATCTTCCTTAGAAACTTCCGTAGCATCTACAACTGTGTTTTTTCCAGATTCCATATCGAATGCTACTGCATTGTTAGGATTGCCTGCAGCCTCAACTGCAACTTCGCCTTCAATCTCCGCCAAGAACGGTGAAATACTGTCGTCAGACATATGATATAGTAATCATCACGACTACTTAAAGTTTGGTGTGCCTGCCCACGGCATTTCAGAAGCAAAGGCTGTTTCTAATTCTTCACGAGTATCGTAGCCTAAAACTCTAAATTGCTCCCATGCGTTAGGCTTGTATGGACCATCTAAATGAATATGTATTTCTACACCAGCAGTGCCGGGGTGAGTAATACGGTGTAAGCCGATTACAGTATGAGCCGAGGAACGAGGGTCTGGTTTTGCGACCATGAACTCATAGCGTTCCATAGTAAGTGAATCAAACTCCCCATTCCAAGCGTATGCTATGACACGAGTTAAATCTTCTACGACACAATCTTCTGTCGGAAATCCATAATGCCCCCAGAAGTATTCGGCCATATCTGTTGTATGTCGTAGCACCTACATAAACTTATAGTAAAAATATAGCCATTAAGACTAAAATTGACATTAAAAAGAGAGTTGGTTCTGGAGGTTCAGCATCCCAATACCGATGAACCATAATTAACCCAACATTTGACTAACTAATCCACCACCAGTGCGAATGGCAGTTGCTTGAACATAGGCTTTTGGATTTCGAATAATGAAATATAAATATCCTGCAGCCAATACTCCGACTCCTCCGATAATATACAAACCTGTATTTGAGCCACCTGCTTTAGTAGTGTCTGCTGGTTCTGGTTCCTCATCTTCATCTTCATCTTCTTCTTCTTCCGTAGTCGTAGCCACCTGCTCGTTATTATCAAACCAAGTATCTAATCCAGACAATTCCCATTGAGCATTGTCGGGCATGAACGGGTCTACAACTTTCTTTTCAATAAAGTTTGATTGAGTATCATCTCCCTCAGTCGGTGTAAGTTCACTACGAACCTTAACATCAAACAACGGTCGGCCTCCAGAAAACACATCTCCTGCTTGACTATTAGATGGGTCAGGATGTAGAACCTTTTTGGTTTGTTTAATAGTTCCAAATGGCACTACAAAGGTTCGCTCAAAAGTTTCAACTGGTGTCCCCAACATCTCGGAGTCACCCATATTAACAAAAGACCAAGCAGGAATATCAATTCCTCTTGATTCCATTGGGTTCATTTCTCCACCAAGTAGAGTTGATTCATCAGAAAAAGCATTGAAAGTAACAAGCGGTTGATGGTTATTATTTCCAAATACAGTCATAGTAAGTCCTCAGTTTTTACGAGATGCCATCCATGCGCCGAGTCCAAGACCAATTAAAGCCACAACTCCGACTTTCTTACCCATCTTTGGTGGTGCGGATTCTTCTAAAGAAGTAGAGATTCGGTCTGCGCCGAAAGTATCTGCACCATACCATTGAGGAACACCATAACCACTTCCACCTGCGGAATCAGTTCCAACAGTATTTGGTATTACTGGCACATCATAGGCACCAAGTTCAACAAACTCCATTGGGTTAGTCTCTCCAGCATCGGCTGGTATAGGAATATCTATATCTCCAGCAGTTCCTTCATAAGAATAGTCGTCGGCTTCTGCTGACCCATACCACACTGGAACTCCTTGTCCAGAACTTAAGGCTGAATTAGTGCCGTAGGAATCTGGAATTACTGGGAGTCCTTCGTAAATCATTTCTTCAGCATCCATAGTCTCAACATCCTCATACTTACGCCTCATACCGTATTTTCGGTCCATAGCACCTGCTTCATCTCGGCGGTCTTTCATAGATTGGCGGAACTTTCGTGCTGCTCCATCTCTCATACCAAGTGACTCATCCATTTTATCATTATAACCTTGAGCCGAATAAACATCCATGTAATTATCATCAATTACTTCAGCACCAAGTTCTAAAACTGGTGGTTCAACATATTGTGAAGAACCAGAGCCATAAGAAACTGGAACTCCTCGTCCAGATTGTTCGTCTCCGATTTCGGCGGAAGATTGTGGGTAGAAATCTGAAACTTCTGCGCTTAGTTCTACAACTGGTGGTTCAACATATTGTGAAGACCCTGAGCCATATGACACAGGAACTCCACGGCCAGATTGTTCATCACCGATTTCTGCGGAGGATTGAGGGTAAAAGTCTGAAACTTCTGCGCTTAGTTCTACAACTGGTGGTTCAACATATTGAGAGGAACCAGAGCCGTAAGCCACTGGAACGCCTCGTCCCGATTGTTCACTACCGATTTCGGCAGAGGATTGAGGATAAAAGTCACTAACTTCAGTTTCGGAAGCATAACTTTCTGCTGCTGATGCAGTAGCAAGTCCAACGGCTGATGCAATATCAGAAGCATCAGTTAAGAAACTACTAACATTAAATGTGCCATCCGTAGCAGCAACACCAGATAAAACTTCTGATTCAATAGTTGCTACTGAATCTGAACCAGCAGGTGCAGCCTTCATAGTCAAACTTCCAACAGAATAAGCATATGGAACGCCACTTTCGAACTTAAGAGTTCTGCGCTTTGCACCTTGCATACCACGAACTTTAGCATTAGCACCGTCTACATCAATACTAAGGGTTAAGAAATTGTGATTGTCTGTAACTCCTTGAACATAGAACAAAGCACAAGGGAAAAGTTTTGCTTGATTATCAGCATCCATAGCATTATACATAGATTCAGGAACTGTCCATGTGTAAGTATAAAAGTTAGCGTCATTGTCAAACTCGGAAGCATCATATCCCCAGTAGTCATTCGATTTTACATATACCATTTTTTCAGTTGTCATAATCATACTCTCCTTAATTGTAATTCGACTCCACCACTATTTGGGATAGCACTAACTGTGGTATCAGAGTGACGAAGGACTGTGTATTTTGTTCGCCATTGACTCAATGGCATAGTTTCTCCAGATGGTGCTGTATAAGAAGCATCTACTTCTGGTGATAGGGCTACTTCTCCGAAACGACCGTTGATATTTTCATCAACGCTGTTACGAGCCAAACTTCCGAAACGATTGCTACCGACTTCTGAACTTGGAACTTCTGTAAATGGAACATTGATAAGACTTACCATGTATGGGAAATCACTGGTTACTTCTGGAGGAAGTCGTGCAACTGGTGTAGCACCAGAGTAAGCAAGAGGTTGTCCATTAACTCCTGTGGATGGGTCCATACTATAAACTTGTCCTGTATGTGCTTGGATACGATATGGACTTCCAGCAGATGGAATTGTATTAGGAGGATTAGCGACATTGTATGATGAAGGCCCTTGTCCAGCGTAATCACCGGTGGCTTCATAAGTTTCGGCTCCGTAATACTCTTGGTCGAAACTATATCCAATATCAAAAGGATTAGTATAAACTGGTTGAGCGTCTACGACTCCATCCATAAATGGTGAATCGTTTGCGACAGCATTAGTATGTTGTAGGTGAAGTTGTTGCCAGCCCATGAATGCTTCTACTTGAGAGACGGGAACTGTGTCTACTGTAACACCACTGGATTCTATGTGCATTTCTTGTAATTCAGCAGGTGTGATTGAATCTGCACCGAAAACTTCTGAAACTTTGCTACGGACTTTATCGCTCCCAAAATAAGCAGCGACTCCGATTAAAAGAGTTCCTAATCCTATTTGTGACATCTGCATAGTCATTACTTATCAACACCGATACTTAAAGATTGCTATTATAAGGATAATCCTGTGAGTTGTGCCAAGGCTTCTTGCCTCTTGATGTGAAGCATAATTTCATCCATTTCTCCATAGAGGTCTGACCCTGCTTTTTTAGGAGTAGTGCGAAGTTTTAAGCCAGCAGGTAATGGCAGATTAACAGCCCAGTCTGGTGTTGTGCCAAGCATTTGACCTTCTATTTGTCGTTCTGCCATGTCACCATAGAGTGGTAAAGTATTACTTGGGGTGAACCAGCGTGCATCCATATTATATCCTAAAGTATTTTCAAAGCGAGATTCTGCACCGTAACGAGAACTAAAGTCACTCGGAAGTGTCTTATATTGTTCAAACCAAGTCACATCATTCTTAATAAATATCAAATCTGTTTTATTCTCATTAGTGAACCATCCACGAGGATATTCGCTTTTAGGATGGGCTGCATCATTCGGCCATACTACTAAAACATCCGTAGGATAAACTCGGACTACATGGGCAGTCTTTAATCCACCACCGTCTAAAGTTTTGCGACTAACATTAACAAGGTCTCCCGGTTGCCAACGACGACCATCAGTATTGATAGAACTATAACCAGCAACCATTCCTGTGTTTCGATAAGAGACAACTGGGTTCAAAAACTTTTGTGCTGTGTCTACTAAACTTTCAAATAATTCTAATTGACGAGTCAATGGTGAGTTCTCAAAAGCAATTGTTTTGGCTACTTGATTATTACCTGTTAAGACAATACCGATTCCTTCTTGATTGATACCTGCTGCACCTTGCCCAGAAATAACTTGTTGATAAGGGTCAGCGTCGTAACCAGAATAATAATCAGGCGAGACAAAACCAGTTAAAGTAAAGCCCATAGGTAAAGTTTCAGAAACTAATTCTACCCATGTGGGAGGAATACGAGTGGTGGCTTGAAGATTAACTCCTTGGGTGCGTAGTTCTTTTCGGAGTTGGTCGAACTGTGTAGATTCAGCATTAAAAGTTGAAGAAGCCGGCCAGTCTGGACCGCTTGCGGCTCCGGGCGGTGTATCAATTGCCCGAAGGGTGATTGGGGGTATGCCATTAGAAAAACGAGCATATCCTACGAGAGAACCATCATTTTGATGATACAATGTGTAAGATTGTGCCCAGCGTAAAAAGGGTTTGGTATCTCCTGTGCCAACATCTTGATAATAAATTGGACCGGCACCTTGTAACGAATCCATTCCCATACCATCTGGCCTTGTGGGTCCAAACATATCTAATACCTCCGTGATAACTTACTACCTTGATTCTGAAGTAACCAATTTGTCATGGCTTTTTCCATGCGTTGTTCAAAGTATTTAACTCGTGCAGCATAGGGATTAGGAAAAGTAGGGGCTGTGTTAGCAATTTCAGTTGGAATCCATGTTTCAGCCAAGAAACCTATATCTTGATTCAAACTTGCTACTCCATAGACATAAGGCTCTGGGCGAAAGGCAGACGAAGGGTCGTCAAACTTTTCTTGAGGTTCAAAATCTAATCTTCGAGAACCATCTTTTTGTTTATCATTAGAACCTACTAACTTTTTCTTGAAACCACCTTCACCGGGAATCGGCAAAGGTTCATCCTTAGATTGTCCAATAAAGATTATATCTTGGTAGCGTTCTTTAGACCATGTGCCATCATCCCACTCAACAATAACATTTGTTAAAGAAGGCACAATTATTGTGCCAAGGCCAAGGTCTTGAACTGCAATAGAAGTTATTCGATTACCGGGTTGATAATCACGCAGCACGATTGCTCACCCCATATCGGTAGATAGCATAAACACCAACGCTGGCTAATGCAATAAATCCGATATTCTGGGAGAACCAAGAATTAAAGTTTGTGGCTGCTAAGACTGCAGAAGTTCCAACTACTTGCATAGCCTCAGTGTCTGCATCTAATACAGTCTGAGCCGCCGAATTGGAATCTATGCCTGTGGTCTGACTACCACTTGGGTTGGATGGTATTGCCATGGATGATGAATTAGAATCAGGGTCGTAAAATGGTGAGGCAGCAGGATTCATGCCAAGTTCTTCGGGTGTGTATTTCATAACTGGGGAATCTTGTCGGAAGGCATTAGAGGGCATAGTTGTGCCATCATTCAGCATCATTGATTCAGAAGTCGTTGGAGGTAAAAACCCAATCTCTGCATTAGCATCTCTGCGAATATAGGTGTTCGTCATTAGAGCCATGCAATAAAGTTATACTCACGACTACTTAAAGATTACGCCTACTCCTGCAGGGATTGACTCGGCTTCTAAAAAGTCAAAGCCACCGTCTTCATCTTGAACCCACATGATTTCACAAGAACTACAATCATAAAGATTTTGAGAATCGTGGTCGCAAACTGAATCACAAATAGGACACATTAAAGTTTCAGCATGGTAACCATGATGTCCCTCAAAAGTTTCTGCTCCAGCCATCCATCGTTGAGACTTTCCTGATTTCTTGACTTGCCACATTTTGCCATCGTTACCTCGCATTCGAGTTCCGACCTTTCGCTTAGTTGCAGAAATTATAGGTGCTTTACGACCAGTCTTAGCCTTTGGCTTGGATTTACGAGTTGTAGTTTTCTTGGCCGCAGGTTTCGTAGATATGGTGAAAGTTTGCTCAAACCACGGGGAGAAATCTTCGTGGTCGTGATGAATAAATTGCCACAGCAATACAATTTTGTTATCCTTAGTCCAAATCTCAACGGGGAACAGATATTCCTTCCAACTAAGCATGGTATCATAAATTAGGTATGGATAACCGAAGTATGCAAAGTTTGATTTTCCAACAGTTAGCCACTTGTTGTAAAACTTGTTCCAAGCAGAGGGTCCAATTTTCTTAACCAGTGAGTCCGTTATCCTCTCCATACCATGCCGTCGGCTTTTCTTGAACCCGTTTTTCTTGAGTCTGTCTGTAATTCGCAAGTATTGAATCTCATGGTCTGCACGGGGTCCCGGCTCCTCCCAAGAGGACCAATACATATTTTCAAAGGTATTTCTATCTTTGGCTGTCAAGGTGTCTTTTACTTGTGAAAGTGTCATACGACCCTTTTTTGGTGCTTCAAAGGTTTCTGCATTCATAGAAACCGCCCCATAATAACTCCAATTAAAATTGCACCAGTGGCTTTTAGGAACTCATTTTTGCGAACATCTTCTTTTTTAACGGTTTTGCGAACATATTGAGGCTTAGATTTTTTACCACAAGTGGCTTTGTTGTGTCCTGAGACTCCACATTTGCTACAAGTTACTTTCCAACCACCTGCTTCAAAGGTTTCAGCACGAAGAGAGGTCATTTCTCGATAGTCATATCCATAATCTGTTGCACATGGCTTACACATATCACCACCTATGGTTTTCATCATGACGGCTATACCCTCAAGTTCTTCTTCCGAATAACCGCAAATATAACAGGTATGTCGTTCTTCACCTTCACTAACCCAACCCGGCTCTGCTTCAAAAGTTTCTGCATCCCATCTGGAATAACTGAACCCCGTTGGCTTATTAGAACTTAACCATCTGTCTATTGCTTGATGTAAAGTTTCATGGAACTTGATATTTTTAAGTTCCTCTTGAAGTGACACAGGTAATCTGTCATAGTAATGGGCATCACCACCAGTTTGTCTGTATTGTTCTAACAATTTCTCTTGTCTTTTCAATAATGGTTTTCCACCACTTCTTGCTTCAAAAGTTTCTGCTTTTAATACACCGTTTGTCCATGTTCCCCATGATTTGGCAACAGGATTTCCATTAGACATTTGACTGTAAATCGCAATAATAGTTCCATCTTCAAGAGTATTATCTAACTTATAATAGCCTCCACCACCAAACATTGAATAATTTAATCCAGTGATTTCTTCACCTGCGGCAAGCCTACGGATTAAAGCGGCTTTGCTCTGGGCTTCCACATAAACTTTCATCAATAAACGACTCCGGCTTCCATAAGATACCCACCCGCAATAAGTCCCGATAAGACTATGGTAGCAGGACCAAGTGTCATGCCGATAGGAGATGATTCACCTTTCAAAATCCATGGGATTGAATGAATTGTTTCTAAAGCACCGATACCCATTAAACCTAAAGCAAGAGTATAACCAATCAAATGTAGAGGCTTCTTTTCCTTAGCATAGTATTCTGCTGGATAGTTCTTCATAATTATAGTGGTCTGCTACAACTACTTAAAGTTTTGCTCACAACAGTTTAACATATCACTTAGTTTTAGATATTCGGTAGCACACTCTGGGCACTCTTGATATTTACGGTAGACTCCCCAATAATGATTTTGTTGAACTCCACCTTGATGAACTAAATGCCATCCAAGTTCTTTTATTATTTTTATTAAACCTTTCGTTTCTGAGTAACAGTTATCATCAATAATCATAATACCATCTTCAAAAACAGAAAAGTTTTCTTGATACCATGCTTTCATATTTTCTCTGGTGTCAATTCGAGGACCATCAACTAATATCAAATCAAAAGTTTTGTTTTGTAAAACTTTCAAAGATTCCCAAGAATACCACTGACGAGATTCATCAATGGGTGCATAAATGTAATTAGTATCGGCAACATCTAACCATTCTTTAGAATGTTCAACCGATGTGACTTGATAATGCTTAACTAATTCTTTAGTCCCAGTTCCTGAACCAAACTCTAAAATTGTAGAATCTGGACTCAAGTTTTCTTTAATCCAAAGATAAAGAGTTGCATCCATAGCAAATCCTAAAAAGTTATCGGCATCCATAGGATAACATAGATTATGAACTACTTAACAGTTTGCTCAAGAGCGTTGCCATGTTTTGTAATTCATACTACGGGTTCGTTCATCTAATGGTAGTGGACCAGCAGGATAACCTTGTTGGTCGTTAGGTCTCCACTCATTAACAGGAAGATAAGAACTACTCCATGGCATAGCATAGCGGTATTCAGGTAGCATATCATTGGCTTGGTCCCAAAATGGTTGTGACGCATAGCCAGAATAATCGCTGAAAGCAGTAGGAGTTTGATAATCTAATGGATTCATATTAACATATTCAGTATTGTAGTTTGAAAGTGTAGGTGCGTTACTTTCTGCACCATAAACATCTTCTGAACCTGCCACTTCGACTGGGTTAAGTCTTGAAAGGTCAGTAGAAGAACCACTCATATCTTGAGTAAGTTCTGAATTGAAAACTTCTTGCCCACGGGTAACACGAGCCTCGGCTCTTTTCTTGTGACAACCACAATCGTCATCTTCGGCTTCAACTTTCTTAAGAGACATTGATGAATATCCTAAACCGACTGCTGCGATTCCGATGGCTCCAAGTAGATAGTTATTCATTTAATTCACCTTAGTTGTAAATTGCTGTTGGCAAAGGAGTGCCTACAATCATATTAGTCATATTGCTGATATTGACTGCTGGTGCAGACCCATATAAATAGTTAAGTTCTGCATTAACGGCTGGTCTCATAACAAGACTCTGCATTAACATATTAGTTTCTGTTGGCTCAACGACTACATATGGCCAAATTGACTCAGCATCTTTCTTTGATGATAAAAACTTGCCTAACAAGATTCCAGCGCAACCTGCAATAACTAATGGAGTGATAATTGAAAATATATCTCGTGCCATACCAAAGGTTGAACCTTACGACTACTTAAAGATTACTCTTGGTCTCCGTCGGATTCATCTTCTTCTTCTTCTTCATCTGGTTCAACAGAAGCACAAACTTCTTCAAAATCGACAGTATAATTTGCATCTTGCATTTCGGATTGAGTTAATCCTCGGTAAGTTCCTCCAACTATACCACCAAATAATGGTAGCACTGTTAGACTTGAACTAAGATTGTAATAATTGGTTAGAAGATATACGGGGATACTAACTAATACGCCACTAACCAAACCTACACTAAAACTTTTCAGTCTGTAATCTGCACGCTGTTGAGTCAAATAGGCAGACAAACCTGCGTCACAAACTCTTGTGATTTGGGCTTTACTTTTACTGTCCATCTGGCTCACCTCTTGTCAAGGTAGCCTCAGAATGCGGTTTTTGCTGCTGCTTTCTTAAGTCCGAGTGGGTCTACGCCAACCAGAGTTCCAACACCTACAAGAGCGACAATTCCGCCACCAATTTGCAGAGCATTAAAACCGATTACTGGCAAACTCTTAGTCATCCAACTCATGGTGCCGCCAAGTGTTGCGAATGCACCGACAATTACCAAACTTGCTCCAACAATTATTACTTTTGTATCCATTTCATTTCATCTCCGTTTTTTTATTTATAGCCTCATCGACAATGGTCCTTCAGAACCAAATGTTCGTCCACTGCTGTTCCCAAAACCACCGACTCGGCTTGTGCTGTTAAGCATTCCACCAAGGTCTGCGTTTCGCACAGGCGGTGCGACATATTGGGCTTCCATCTTGATAGCCTTTACAGGACCAATCAGTTTGGATACATTAGGCACACGAGGTTGTGTGCTTGCAGGAATTAACGGTAACTCACGAATCGGGATTCGGCGTTCAGCAGCACTGATGTTCACAGTAGGTGCACGAGTCATCATTCGTGGGTTAGTAGGTCGGATTGAAGCCATTTCAGCCTCAAATCTTGGGTCTCCACCAAAGTTCATAGTAGGTTGGTGTGCATTCACACTACCCATCATCATCTCTGGCTTCATGCGGTCAAGTCCAGCGACATTAGGCGCAGCAGCAGGAGCATAAACTTCCATAGGTGAAGTAGGTCTTAGATATTGTGCAGCAGGTGTAATACCTTGACCCATCAAATCATAGTTCTGCAAAGCATAATCTTGTGCGAAACTACCTATTGGGATGTCAAGGCGAGGAATGTTCATTTGCATAGGGGCTGGGCGAGGTGACATAGCAACAATACCTTGTCCGAATCCAGCACCCATAGCCTGTGCTTCAATCGAAAGAGGTTTGCTTTCTGGAACTGAAATTGAAGGTAGTCTGTTGATAGTTGGGGCTGGGCGTGGAGTAGCGGCTGATAAGCCTTGACCCATCATAGCACGAGCATTATATCCTGCTAAAGTATCACGAGTGATATTTACTTGAGGTAGTTGCGCCATATTTGGCGAATAGGGTAAGTCTGGTAAGACAGCATTTCCGATTACACGAGCCATAATATCACCTAATTGTTCTTACTACTTAAACTTTACTCTCCACGACGGTTCCACAAAAACAATCCGACGAGGGTTATACCGACCAATGCTACGACTGAAACTGAGCCAACAACGGGCAAATTGATTGATTCTGCAGACATTGTATCTTGTGAACCTTGGTCTTGTCCAAAGTTTTGTCCATCTGCATCTCCACCAGCATCAAGAGGTTGTCCCATGTCTGCACCTTCTGGAGCAGATTCACCGACTTCTTCTTTAATACCTTGGAACTCCATTGATGTTGCATCCATAGAAGGTTGAACAAAAGATGGAGCAGGATTAGACATAACTGCCATTGAATTAGTATCGTAACTTTGAGTAGCACCACTGTTACCTTCCCATGGGTAGTCACCTACGGTAGAGTTCGGGTCTTCAATTATTGGTTGAGAAAATGCAGAGTTGTCATTCATGTGTCTTACCTATTACGAAATAGGTCGGTTCTGATACTTAAAGATTTGTGTGTATCAAATCATCGCAACCAGTCACAATCCAATTCAAAATATGAAGGGTCTTTGGTTCTAATGAATCGTCTGGAATACCATATGGCTCTAAATAACTTAATGGAACATAGAAAACTTGAGCATTATCTTTCCTACGAATCGAAGTTGGCCATTTTTCTCCACCATGTTCAAAGGCAACTCCGTTTAATCTTTTGCTAACACTATACTTAGGCTCGCCGTGAACTGCGACTAAATATCCCATCCCAAACTTTGATTTGTAAAACTTAGCATTGTATTCATTAAGATGACCCATACCCATAACAAAACGAGCATCTTTCCAATCAGCAATTCCTCTTTTTGAAAATGATGCGCTGTATGGCAACATTTGAACCACGAAATTAGTTCTATGAATGCGATACTTGAACCATTGTTTCTTTAATAAATCTTGAAATATAAATGGATGTTGCTTAAGATGTCCGAGAACAGCAGGTGTAGCATCAAATAAATTGAGACCAGATTCATCCCAAGCATTTTCTAATACAACCCATCGTTGAAAAGTTTCTGTGCCATGTCCAATAGTTGCTAAACTAAAAATATCCCCATAACCAATAACTTTTGTTTCGCCATTCGGATTGGCAATTTTCCAACAATCGTTTCCTCCTTTTTTATTACTTTTGGCCGTAGCAACCCAAACTGGAAGTTTTAGATTTCGGACTAAGGAAGTTTTACTTTCTTTGTAGCGTTGAATAAATTGTCCAGAAGTTAAACCATGAAAGTCTGGCTCATTGACATCATAAGGCAAATGATGTCTAATATCTTGCCAAAGAATCATGGGTTGTCCAACTTCGAGTCTATCGACTAAACGCACCATAGGTGTATTAGGGTAAATCAGTCTTATGAACTTAACGAGAAAAGCCCTTCATAACTACCATCATCAAGGCTGCTGTCAAGCCAACCCCGCCGACGGCTGCTACTGGAACCCAGATAGTAGTTTTATTATCGGGAATCATTTCTAATTTGGTTTCAGAATCGTATTCGATGTTGTGTTCTGGTTCTGTGGCCTCCCAACGGTCATTATCATTAAGAGTCATCTCTTGGAATGGTTTATCACCCAGAAACGCCGGGGATGCTGAAGGCATCTTTTCTGTAAAGGGGGATGATTGCCGAGCAAAGCCAGACAACTCCGAGGCAGAAGTTACAGAATTAAATGGTTCCTCTACTGATTCAGTATCTGCATCATGACTACCCATAGAAGATTGAACATCAATGTTGTGGCCTGTGTGCTTGGCTTGACGGTCGCTACGAATCTTGTCAATTACAAGGTATCCTCGGTCTCGGAAAAACTCTGGGGCATAGGCTACACATTCTCCTTTGCGAGCCGAAGCAATACCATTAAGAATCTTCTTAATCAATCGTTTGTCTGTTCCAAAAGATAATTGCTCATCTAAAGTTTTCAAATCACGATTGTTGATAACATTGTGAACAAGATATACTGAGGCTTGAGATAATGCTTCCTTATTGACACCAGCAGGTCTTTGTGAAACCAAAGAACCACCATAGCCTAATGCTCGACCAAGTTTGCATAGTCTGACGATTGGGTCAAAAGATATTGGCCTTCCCATTTGTGGAACGAAGTCTTGACATTCTTCCAGAACTGTGTGAATACCTTTTCCAAGTCGTGCCGAAATCAAAGCCTCACAATAATCTCCAACCAATTCTTGTTGTTTGAGTAACGGGAGTCCACCCATAGCAATAATCAAAGACTTATCCGTAGTTCGCAAGCGTTCTACTAAAGACTTCATATCAATTGATTGCCCAATGTCTGGCTTCAGAGATTCTACACGAGGTAGACTATCTATTCCTCCGTGTGCATTCAAAGGGTCAAAACATACGAATTGTAATCCGAGTCTATGAAACTCTTCCATCATTACACCTGCTGTCCAAGATTTTCCTGAACCACGCTTACCTGTAATAAATAAAACATTAGAAATTAAACTATCTTCGCCGTAGGCTGGAAACCGAAGTTTCTGACCCAAACACACTTCCGAAGGAGTAGGAAATGCTTCAGTAGTTGGAGCAGTCATAAAGTCAGACATAGTTAAGATTAGATGTTGCTGATACTTAAATGTTATGATTATCTGCTACACATCTTAATCTGTATCCGGTCGCTCATAAGAACCTTTAGAACCATCTGGATTAACAATTACTCCTAATTCTTCATCAAGTTCTGCAAACTCCTCGGAAGTTCCAGCAAAGATTTTACCAATTTCTGCAAATAACCATGACATTTGGTCTGCAACATCTGTTAATGCTTCACCAGTAGCAGGGTCTATCATCTTTGGGTCTGGGAATCCCCAGATGAACTTATCTGCAATAGCATTATCCCAACTATACAAATCCTTTAACGCTTCACGAGTATCCCTCTTGTTTGATTCGATAGCCGAACTACCTTCGTTACGAAGAACGATATAAAATACATGGCCATATCTCCGAAGCCACTCGTCGAAAGATACTCCTCCTGTTTCATCATAACTTGCTCCCTCTTTTACGGGTCCTGCTAAATTATCACCATCTGTAATAAATACTGTAATACAACCCTCTATGTTGTGCTGTTTCATACCACGAATCATAAATTGCATAGCGTGTGGTTCATTATTTGACCCATCTGGAACCATAGCGGCAAGAGCATTTACTAACATATTTTGACCCGCATTTGAATCACTCCATGCACGAGGAATTGACCCCTGCCAACTGTTTTTAATATCAAACAGTTCTGAAACAGATGCAGCAGTTAAGAAGTCAATTGCTCCATTGTAGTTATAACTCGGCTCACCATCTGGTATTGGGAAACAGATTTTCCCTGTATCATTATAAGTATAAACTGTAAAACTATCGGTATTAAAACTGGCTTGTTTGATTAAACAACTTGATGCTAAACGACAAACTAAACCCCTATCCAGCGAATCACCTTCATATGTAGTAGACTCGGCAGACATAGAACTTGATTGGTCTACCATAATGTTATAGTGTGTATTCCATCCTTTAGTTCCTGTTTGTGAAGGCACATCTTTTCGCTTAAGCGGAAGGCCAATAAATGCTGGATTTGGTGCGAATCGGTCTACTAAAGTATCTCCTAATCCCATCTCTGGACTCCATGCTGTTGTTGAAACGGGTTCTACTGGGTTAATCTTAGCAGGAGGCATTTTAATATATTTAGCCTTAAGTTTCGCAAAGAAATCTCGAAGGATATTTTTAATAGGAACTGGTTGCGGTTTAACCTCTGGTAATGTATAACTTTTTCCAAAAGTAAATGGATTATCTGCCCATGCTTCTCCTTGTATATCACTCATAATTATTCCTCCGTATTTACTACGAGTTTCGGGCTTTCTAACATTTGTTTAGCGGTTTTTGGTTCTTCCGTAGTGCTCCCGCCACGACCCATAGCCATCATTAAATCGTCTTCAACTCCAAAATCAGTAATTCCTTCAAAGTGAGCCATTTCTGCATCTAAACATTCTTGGGGGAATAGGTCTGGACTGGTAACTTCTCCCTCTTCGTTTGCCATATATCTCCCTTGATAATAAGCAAGAACTGCGGCTGATGCCGGATTTGCTATGCCATCATGTTGAAGTTTAATTCCAATATCATACATAGTATGACAAGTTTTACATTCAAAAATCCGTATGTAACTTCCATTATCTGGGTCTAATCGTGGTTCACATACCTCAAAAAAATCGTGATACCTACTCATCAAAGTTTGCTCCCCACCTGTATTTCTCATATAAATAGATAAATAATCATTTACTACTATGAAATCTTGTGAAAAGTGATTATTATGACTCCAATAGTAGTCTCCATCCTCATCAATTATACCGCCATCATTCAAAATATGTGTTTCGGGCGTTACAGACCAACGAGGATAAGTTATGCTGTTTGATAATGGATTCGAGGGGGATTCTCGATTATGATAACTGATACAAGGTCCACTTGCATCCACCCACTGATAAGTTCTTTTATCTATATATGCTTCTTTGCTACGACCTTCAGTAATTACGAAAGTATATCCCTGTGAAGTAATGCCTAATGTGCTATCTCCAGCCAATGGGACTACTAATGCTGAATTAGGAAGTTTTGCAGACCAAGCACGACCATAGCGACTAACTATTTCATCCATACGGCGATAAGGCATCAGTTTAGAAGAAGTAATAGTCTGTTCATCAGCAGTTTCATCGTAATTGATAATTTCTACCAAAGAACCTGCTCCAACATACTCTGGAACTTCGCCTTGCGATTGTAATTCAGACCAATAATCTTTCAACTTGATTCCATCCTCATTTTTCCCATTTAGGTTCATAATCTTTGAAGGTATCTTATTATCACCATTATCCTCTAATTCTTCTGATATTTCGGCCAATTGTTTAGCACGAACCGTTTCGGACACCAATGCGGCTACATCATTAGGGCATAGTTGAATGTCTTGCCCAGTCGTGGGTGGCGAAGTAGGTGTCTCTGGAATCTCATTCAAACTCCAAAGTTGTAAAAAGTTTTGAAGCAATCCGTATTCAGGATTACCAGCACATTCTAAACGAATGCGCCAAACAGTTCCGGCTTTGGAATCTGGATTTGAACCTACTCTAAGCCCATCACCAGCATAATCATATCCATCTCTTAAGGGTTGTGGGCTAACAATTTGAAGCGATTGTGCTGGGTTTAATCTCCTTTGTGGGTCTATCTGTCGAAACTCTGGTTCCCATTTGCCACATCTGGTGCACGCTATTGTTATTGCACCTTCGTCGGCATTCCAGAAGAAGTTTATGTCGTATCTTCGAGTCATCTCGTCCTTTTTTAGTTTCCCCTCTACGCAGTTTTTACAGATTTCCTTTGCGGTTCTCGTAAATGCTCGTATCATGGGGCTAAATGGATAAGAATCTGGTTTGGCATTCTTCCAACGATTAGTTTGCCAATTAACATAAGTTTGAGTCGTAGCCATGGCTAAATCTTGCCCATCTCCGTCTGTTGAGGTGGCGACCCTCCTATATGCCTTAACAACAAGTTCACCATATCCATCCTTTTCTAAACAATTTTTAGGAAGTATCTCTTTGTTTTGAATGCGAGGCACTAATTTGACACCACCACATGATGGATTAGGACAATTTCCCATATTATCTACTAATCCGCCTTGAGCATCTTTTCCATCTTGATTTACCGTTGAACTCGGTCCAGTGGATTTCCCTGCAGGACCTGATGAACGCATCGTCTTAGTGTTAAAAGTATCTGGTTGTCCCATTGGGACTTTATATTCAGCACCATCTAAGGGAGCATATCTTTCAAAATCACAATCCGTATTAGGACACTTGTAACCGTATGGTTTTCGATGTTCACTATCATTAGATTCATAACCAATTTCTAAATGAGGAATATATCTGAAAGCAGATATTGCATCTCTAATTACTAAACCATCTGGCGTAGGTCCTCGATTTGAGACACGATAAAAGAAAGGGCGAGTATTATCATCCTCTGCTATCACACCACCACTAATTACTGAAATTGATTTTGTTGCATTTCCACCTTGTCGCATCTCTGAACTACTTAACCATTCGGCGGCTTGAACTTCTTGAACAACATGAGTAGTGTAAGATTCTTTGCCACAACCGACTTGAACAACATTTGAAGAAGAACAAGAACGGCATGAACTATACTTTCCTGTAACTGATATATGACACTCATTACAAGTAGTGGCATCATTACAGCGAACACGGCAAAGGAATCTATATCCTTGGGCTGAATTATTAGCACCCACTGCCCATACTCCGCTTTCCAACTTAATAGAACTGGTCCAGTCTTGATTATCATTACGGATTCCAAAGTCTACATATTCCCAAAGCCACATAAAATCTCTACGATTACAATGTGGGCAAACATGAATACCAGAATTATAACTTTGAGAAAATGGAGATTGCTCATAACCTTTGATAAACTTTTTAATTAGTTGAGTAGTCGTGTGAAGGTGACTTCCATTTTCACCTCTGAAATGACCTACTACTGAATCTACGGAACTAACATCCATAACTCCTCCACTATTTTTGAATAACATATCAAAAATGTGATTGGTATATTCTCTACCCTTACTACTTATATATGTGTTATTATCATATCCCATAATATCACTGCCCTATCATACACAAATGCCTGTCATATGCTACATCATATAAGAATAACTTCCCTGCTTCTGAACCATATATTCCTTTGTAACCTGTATCATCATTAGAATATAAACCTGCTAACAAATAATTTAATAAGATACTCATTAAACGGCTCTTTTCAATGTTGGCTAAAGTGTCTGAATCTAACTCACTAAACCGGAGTAAAGCACCGGATAAACCGGGGCGGAAAACCATGCCGATTTCAAATTGGCTGGCTGCGGATTGGCCACAGTGCGGGCAAAGGCTTATACAGTAATGAGCAGGAATCCAACGAGGTGTGCCTCCAACATCTAATTGAAGGTATTGAATGGGGCGAACATCTTTGGGATTTTCGATACCATCATAAGTTCGGCAAGCCAGAACAGTGTAGGTTCCAGAACTAACTCTCCCAGACGGAACAGTCGGTGAGACCTCATCTATTGGAGAGACGCCGGGGCTTGTGTTATAACCAAACCATTGTTGGTTAGCGGAATCGTATTCAAGTGAAACATCGGCCAATACTCTTACACGCTTCCACGAATCTGGATAATCTTGAACTGTGCGACTGGCACCTTTGCCATCTCCAATGTCTGTTCCAACCGACATTTTATGACTCAAACAATATGAAATACTCGGATATAATTGGGGTCCTCGGCCATGACCTTGAAGTGTTTGCCAAAAGGGTGTATCAGTCTTATCAGGCAAATAAGGATTTCCTGCTGCATGGGGTTCATACACTCCCGCATTATAACGATTGTCTACTAACTTACCAGATTCTAAAAGAGTTCTATGAGCAACTTGTCCTGCTGCAGCCTTTGGGTCACCATCTCCACCTAAACAATTTCGGTATCCGCCTCCATATGCAGCCCAAACTGCTGTATTCATGCGCTTAACTGCAACTTCTTTATCTTTGCCACTAATTTCTAATTGTGTGCCATTAGCGATATTATAATTTACTTCGATGTCCGATAATATATTAGACCATAAACCTTTCTTGAGTCCTTCTACGGGCATACGGTTAATTTCGTTTTTCCAACCGATGCCAGCCCCGGGGTGAACATTTAAATGCCCAATTTCATGTTGAATTACGAAATCTAAATCTTCGGCTAATCGAGATGAATCGTAACCATGATAATTCTCGACCATGCCAATAGCCATGTAATCACCAGATAATGAAATGTATTCCATGTTAGTATAGGCTTCGTGAATATGAGTAGGGGTTATAACTAACTTATTAGAAATACCATTTATGTTTCGCAAATTATTTACTGCAGATTTCAAAGAGGGTGCTAAATTAAAATCACCATCTATTTCATAATACCCTTCTGGCGGCGCATCAGATTCTGCAACTTCTACCATAACTCTCACTAAGTCGTATGCGCTTTAACTACTTAAACTTTCGTCACAAAGCATCATTAAACATAACTTGATAATTCAAAACATCAGTCTTTGAAAGATTTCCTGAATCTTGTATCGTGCCATCATCTCCTTTGGCCGGTCCAAAGGTTTTCAAGTATTCTGCTGCTGTGTATGCTAACTTGTCTTCTCCCTTAGCATCTATTGGAATGATGTTTAAGTAACGGTCTTTGGTAGCCAAGTTAGAAGTAATTCCCATAGTCAGATTAAGAGTGACGAATGGAACACTCTCCTTGCTCGCAGTCATTTGTGTTGATGATGACATATCAGATTGGAATAACCTAACCCAAAGCCTCAATGTATCCTCTCCAGAGAAATCTCCACCACCAGATGGTGCTCCAGCACTATGTTGGAGTGGGAAACAAGCAACAAGCCCTTCAGCCATATCAAAACTGATAGCATCTGCTCCCTTGCCTACTGTAAATTGAGTGGTAGTTAAGTCTGAGGCTTTTCTCTGTGGATATTCACTAATCGCATTTTGACACATTCGCATAAATTGGTCGAAAGATATATTTGCGGTATCTCCTGAAACGAGGCTCACAAGTCTTACTCCTTCCGAAGTGTCTGGTAGGAACTTGGATGAAAGTTTTTGAACTTGTGCTACCATCTCTTGCCTTTGAAGACTTCCAGCAGACATTGAGCCTTTCTTCTTTGCTGGTCTAACTTCCATACGCCCCGTAATTATTAAGGCTTGGTCGGAGAAACTTGCGGATTCTGCTATTGAGGTTTTTTGTTGAGGGCGTGTAAATTGATTTGCTACGGTGGCAACTCCAGAACTACCCGGTGAGTTGAGTAATCGACCCCACCCACCAATACTATCTTGATAGGTTCTCCATGTGAACTTTGTGGTATCATGGTCGAATGGTGATGCTTTGTCACCAATACCTTTCATAGCCATACTCTCGTTCTGAACAATAGCGATTTTACTGCTGTTTCCGACAGACTTATTGAGCGCAGGTCCACCACAAATCTCAGACATCTTAGATGCCAAAAGGTCTAACAAGTCATCTCTGTCGTCAGAAAACAACTCTGGTTCTGAACAAATGTCTCCACGAAGTTGATAATAATCATGAAGAGTTTGTTCTGACTTAGGTTTATTTGTATTCGGAGTCCCAGTGACTCTACTAAGGTAATAATTCTTGTTACTTTGATAATTGTTTGAATCTTCGTCACCATGTTTGTAGGTTCGTAATGGGGTGATGGCAGAATCTTGTGTAGCAGTTCGTTCATTTTCAATAACCATGGTCGCAATATGCCAATGAACAGGAGTCATAGTAGTCCCTGCAATCCCACCTTTACCCATCATTTTATGTAATGGACTAAGAACTTGTTGTTCATACCAAAATAATGCAGGTGCGCTTTTAAGAACATCTACGCATCGACGATAATATAATTCCCATGTATCCATGATTGGAACTCCACCACCAGAGAAACCAGTGTCAATATCTTGAAGTAGGTATCCATTCACAATTGCTTCACGAATCCATTCTTGTTCATTATTATATTGAAGTTTGACTCCATCCATTCCAGAGATTTCTCCCTTAGAAGACTTAGCACGACCTAATCGGTGCGCTGTAACATATGGTAGTCCATCAAGAATCTCTTTTCGCCCGACATATGACTTTCCACGAAGGAAGGCCAAAGCAGATGAAAGTTTTACCATAGAATTGGTGAAACGGAATCCAAGAACTCGGTTAATGTTGAACGGTGTATGGCCCTCATAAGTTTTCTTCATCTCTGGTGATGGGCTTAGTTGTGTCATTCCATCTTCGTTAGTGTTAGTAGTAGTTGAGAAGTCCATAAGTGGGGATTCAAAATAATTTCCTGATGATTTAGTAACAAGTGCTTGACCTCCTGCCTTCAAACTTGTGTTGCGAGGTTCGAAACGCTGTGTAAATAGAACCGAAATATATGATATTTCTCGGAGAGCATCATAAGTGGAACTACCGGGTGCTTGACCCGGTGGTGCATAACCAACTTCTTTAAGAACAAAGTTCCAAACTTTTTCTAACTCATTAAAACGCATAGCCTCAAAACCAACATCTCCACCTTCAATTATTTTCTTAACTAATTGGTCTTGTGGTGATAATCCAGATTGACTGCTGTTCTCTTCCTTCTTTGGACTAACATAGCGTCCACTCAATTGAGTATATCTTGCACCGAGACTAACTGTTTTAAACAACAATTCCATGTCGATACGGTCGATGAAAGCAAGGTCGTTTCCTTTTTGGTGAGGGTTCGTATCCATCCATGCTACGAAAGATGGTGAATTGAAAGTTTTACCACGGTATTCTACCTTACGCTCTGCAATCAAACCAAGGACTGCATCTTCAACACCAGCCTGTGAACGGTTGGCTTCGTTAAAGAACTTAATAGGTTGAGTAACAATTGGTCGTGGAACTGGTTCAAACTCATAAGTTGAGACGGTGGACCCACGAGCAGGGTCTACTTTAGTGGATTGTTGAATCTCAATACCATACAAAACTTCGTCAGCACGCTTTTCGTAGTCAATCTTGGCTACACCATTTTCTTGAAGCATTTCTTCAAGAATTGGTTTCAATTTTCCATCCTTAGCACGAAGGTCTTGGAAATATGTGAGAAGATAATTACGGAATCCGTATCCTTCTGCTCGTCCTGCGTCTGTGAATAATCCATAACTTTCCTTGCCACTCTTTTGAATAAACTCTGAAGCATCTCCAACTGACAAAATCTTTTTATAATTCGTCGCATCTTCAGCATTTATATTTGGGAATCGTAGAGACATTGGGAACTCCTTTGGCTCGCCTTTCTCATTTTTAACTGAATAAGTCTTAGAACCTATTGCTTGGAAGTTACCATCTTTATCCATAATTTGGATTGGAGCAACTATTTTTCTTAGTTTATCTGTATCAAGGCTCGCCAAAATATCCTTAATGGTATATCCCTCCTTCAGTCCAGAGGTATCAAACCCTTCTGGGGGGACACTGGCTTCCCAACAATTATTGAGGAGTAAATAAAAATCTTCTGACTTCATGGGATTTTTAGGGATAATCGTTCCTGATTTGCCCTTGGAGGTCTCATGTAAAAACTCAAAATCATAATTATATGCTCCAGAGCGATTCTTACCAGTAGGTTCAGACCAACTGGTAAATCTCCAATCCTCCCAATCAGTATATACATTTTGATACGCTGAATTGGAAAACTTAAGGTTGTAATCTTGTCCACTTTCATACTCTTGAGGTGGATAAGCATTGTTCTCGCCGAATAATTGGTCCATAGTATATTGACGACCAGTCGCTGCAACATATCTTGGTTTGGTCGTATAACCATAAGAGTTACAAAGAAGAACTGCGGCACATTCAATAACAGTAGTTTTTCCAGTGCCGGGAATACCAGACAATCGGCAAGTGCTGTCTTTCATTAACCAAGCAGCAAAGAACATTTCAATATGTTCGTAATTATCAAATCCGAAAACTTCTCCGAGAGAAGTCATAGAATCACGAACCTTCTTTAGCATAGTTTCGTGCCTCTTTTCAATAGCATCTAAATCACCAAGTTTCAAAATTGGTGCGAATACAGTAGAAAGAGAACTTCCTATATTTCCAGCAGTCCATCCCAAACCATTAACCATAGAATCATACAATGAATCCACGCTGTATCCTTGATAACCTTGGCCTGCATCTTGGAGTCCAACAGCATCCATATCTATTTCATTCTTGTCATCATCGACCAGAACCATATTGTGGGGTCCTCGGTCTTTGCCTGAAAATACTTCAATTCCAGATAATTTTGAGGCTATGGTAGTAACATTAACAAACTCTTCAAGAGATTTGCCTTGGCTTTTCGCAATCTGAACGATAGTATCATATCCATCCTCTCCAATAAGAGTTCTCAAATCATCTGTTGTATATGTTAGACCAACTGGCGGAGACAGTGCAGTAGAAACTAAAACTTCTTCTTCTTCTTTGTTTGCTTTTACGGCTGCTTCAACAGCAGCAGCAATACCTTCGATACCTTTTTCCTTAAGACCTAATTCATCAAATGTTTCTTCTTCTTCCATATTTATTCCTCCCTACTCATATCTAATTCTACAACTACGGTATTATCACCAACACCCATTATAATATAATAAGAATCATCTTGTTTAATCATGGCAGTTTGTGTAATAATGTTATTATCTGTATCTTTACGGTTACTCTTGTCAGAGATTCTTGCAGAGCGTCGTGCTTTTTCTATTGATTCATAAACTTCTTTAAGATTCGTAGGCGCACTAAGGATAAATATCTGTGGTTTTTCTGTAAGTTCTGATTGCTGAACTATGCCGCTAATTTCTGTATTTGAGTTATCAACACCCTTGAATCGTTCATCACTATCTGGTATCATCATAATTTTGCCATCCTCAAAGGTAATTTCTACTTGAGTATATACTTCTGCATTGTAAGTTATACCACCTATCTCAACATCTGCTGGTCCTTGGAGGTTAGAAGTGGCAATTCTTATTTGCTCAATACCTTCTCCAGCCTTGCGTCCACGATACTTTTGAAGCATAACTAATCCATCTTCATCTACTGGCCTAAGATTGCTAACATCATTCGGATAAAGAATACCTTCTGCTTCGGCCTTACCATCGTTTATGTTAAATCCGGGGAATAATGTAGAATTATTTAAATCGCCAATTTTCAAATTAAAATACACGGCTTGTGTAGCAAGGTCAAGTGCTTTATCATAATTAAGAGCCAATGGCTGCAAATATGATTCACCTAAATCTTCAAAATTGTAAATAATACTTTGGGAGGCTGTTCCGAAACGAACATCACGACCCCCATCTTCGATAAATCTCCACAGAGCCACTGCTGCAAGTGCCTCATCCGTTTTTCCGGGTGAAGTCTCGGTTGCATCATAATGCTCTTTGTAACAATCTGGTGGTAATCCTGCGACTCCTGCCAATGGGAATCCATAATTGCTATAATTACCATAAGCAGGGTTATTAACTGTTTTGCCTGTGACTAAGGAGGCTCCATCTAATTTAACATCTATAATTTTATTGCTTATTGTAGGGTCGGTGACAATAATTTCAAGATTACTAAAAAGATATGGTATGCCTGACTCATTAAGGACTGCTGGAATAACTTCTCCGTTAATAGAAATGAATACTTGACCCTTATCAGCATCTAATATAAATTGAACTGAAGGTGGTGCAATCATAAGATACTCCTCGTCCTCATCCTCTTCTTCTGTAACTGCAATTAGTTTAGTCATTGTTGTAGTGCGGGTATCAAGTTCAGCAGGAGTGACTAAGCCCCCTTGTATTGAAAGTTGAATATCTATTCCACCAAGTTCGGGATTAAGAACAGGCATAGTAACTATAACTTGACCCTTTGTAACTGGAAATGAACCACTGTTGGCTGTATATGATTTACTTGAAACTTTTCGGTCTCCAGATTCGACAACAGGAACTTTGCCTCCATCTTTGACAAATATACTCCAATCATTATCATCTATTTTATATTGTTGAAGTTCGGTAATAATAGAGTCAGCGAGTTCTGCAATACCCTCTGTAATAACTTCTTCTTCTTCTTCCGTAGTGGTGGTGGTGGTGGTGGTGGTAATTGTCGGTGCAGAAACAGCCGAGATTGTTGGCACTGTGCCACTATAAGTAGCAAGTGAGGAACCTTCCAGATAACGAGGGTTGCCTTTGTCAAACTCATCACTGAATCTTGTTGCCCCAGAAGCGATGTTTATGAGTTTAGTGACATAATCTGGATGGAGAACTCGATTATTGGCAATAGAATCAAGATTCACTGTGTCCCAGCCAGTTCTATTATAATTACCTGATTTTGTTGAACGACCTTTACCTCCTCCGAGTGCTCCAAGTGGTGAAGTATTAAGAACAATTCCGGGTGCAAGATTTTGTGTGTATTTATCTAACTCATAAGCATTGATGCCAAACAGAGATTTAATTATAGGGTCATCATCCGTATGTAGCCTAAGAACACCAGACCATCCTGCCGAGGGTGCGGTGCGAATCTTCTTTTCAACGGTAGAATTAGCAAAGGTATGCCCTGTGGCAATTAAGTAATCGGCGATGTCATCTCCGAGTGGACGAGCACCGCCTGCTTTAAACCCTTGAGCATACAAATAAAGAATAATTTGTTTTGCAGTCATGTCTGTGATGCGTGCCATAACTATACTCACACACTACGACTACTTAAAGATTCCGACCTTCTTCACGAAGTTCCAAAATCATATCTGCACGAAAGAATTGATAAACTCTGGTGAACCATTCTAAATGAAGGTTCATGAAATTAGTTAGGCGACGAACATCAGGGTATCGCACACCATATATTTCTAAACAAGCAATAAAATCCACAAAATTAGAATTAGCCCAAATAGATAAACCCTTTTCACTTAGAGTATTTATGAAATCTCTATCCATAATTAACTTATCGAATAATCCTTGTTGAGCCTCATCAAAGTTACTACTGCTCGGAACAAAATAAGGATGTGTAGTAATAAATCTCTCCGTTAATTCAAGGTATGAATTGATGTGAACTGTGTTGAGCCATGCCAACCATGATTCCATCTGGTTAGCACAATAATGAGTCCATATGGGGTTCATAGAAATCACTCATCTGTTGAATAATCACTAAAATCGACAATATATGTTTCTTGGGGTAATTCGCCGGGGTTGGTTGGGTGGACCACTTCAGAATACGCTAATTCTGGGTCTTGCGCTGAAGCAGTTTTTGGGTCTTTGCCACCTAATGCAGTAGAATTGTGCAACTCTTCTTCAGTAACTCCTGCTTTAACAGCCATAGATTGAATAGATTCTAAGCCGCCTCCTTTGAGCGCAGGCATCTCTAAACCAGTAACTGTTAATGGGTCATATGTTTGAGCAGACTCTGGAACAGGCATATCTACAAATTGTGCAGCAGAAGTGCGTTCATATTTATCTGTTTCAGCCTTCATACTGGCAGTAATCTTATCTACACCTAAGTTAAGTTTTGCTCCAAAGTTTGGGTCAGTATAATCCATACCCGAATTAGGATTGGAATTATTAAACTTTGATTGAGAATCTGCTGCTCTTAGTTCTTCTACACTTAGACCTGCTTCTTTGGCTAATTGGTCTAAACCAGAAACTCCAAAATTAGTGTCAGGCATGAGTGATGTCAAAGTAGAAGAAGTTTCGTAATGTGATTTTTTGCCACCCTTTGGCTCACCCAACATCTCAAACCAATCAACTGCACCAGCAGTCTGGAATGGGTCTTTGACTACTTCAACAGGCTCTGGTGGTTTTTCTGGTTCTACGACTTCACCAATACTTGATGAATCTTGAAACAAGGTCATGTCGGCTGTTTCGCTTTGGGCTTCACGAATACGGTCAAGGAAGGCTACATCATCTTCGCTCAAATCTTTTTGTTTGCCACCGAAATACTGTGTGGCATTTTGAACTACGGGTGAAATATCATTCCAGAACTCGGCTAAAGAAAGAATACTTGAAACTGTGGGTGATTCATTAACTGCGTCGCCGACTCCATACTTATCTAAAAAGTTAATCAAAGGAACTAATACCTTTTCTCCCAATTCTGGGTCGAGGTCAAACTTGCGTGCCAAACTGCCGATGTCATCGGCTCCTAATGCCCCAGCAATACCACCTTTTTTAGAAGATGACTTCTTAGAAGTTGTCTGTTCTCTTGGTAAAGGTTCTGGATTTTTGTCATCTCGAACTAAGCCGTCAAAATCACTCATAATCATCCTATACACTGCCTACTACTTAAAAGTTCTTAAAAATGTGTTCGGCTTGGGCTTGAATAGATGAAATCCATGCTTCATTATAAGTATTACCAGCCTCTTTTTCAAGAGATACTTCGGAAGATAGCGTTTTCAAAGAGGTTGCCATTAAGTTTTGAATAAATTGTGCGTCAGTATCTGCCGTAGGAATGTTGCGAATAAACTCGGATAAGTCCGAAGTCATGCGTCTTAATTCTGATTCACGAGCAGCAGTCTTGAGACTTAATACCTCGGCTACAAAATCTGAATCTAAAGTTTTCAAGATTCGTTCTCTCAGTGGTAAATCGCTTTCATCTAAAATCTCAGTTACTTGTTCAAAACTTTCAAATAAGGATTCAATAGTTTCAGAAGAAGAATCAATACCTAATGATTGTGAAAACTCTTGAAACTGTGACTTGATAGTATTTTCTCGTTGGGTTTCTAAGAAACCTCGATACTCATGCAAACTATTTTGCATTTGTGATAGGTTCTTTACTAATTCAGATAAGTCAGTCATGTGGAATCACTCACAAACCCGTTGGACCGTTTCTACGGTTGTAGTCACTCAAGAATAAACCACCCAATCCACTACTCTGGACTGAATCAAAACGAGCCTTGGCTTCTTCGGAAGCAGCACGCTTAGTTTCTCTCTCTTCGGCACGCTTCATATATGATTCTGCTTCTTGCAGTTTGGTATCGAAACGGTCAATAGTTGATTGTAATTCGTCCATCTTATTTTTGTAATACCATGATGTTCCTAAAACACCTATTACTAATCCACCCATTAGACCCATGGCGGCGGCAGATTTATTGCCAACGGCAAATCCAGCCGAAGCGATAGCGTGGCTGGGGGTAGTCTCTGCTTTTTTGGCGACGGTAGTTCCTGTGTTGCGACTTGATAATTCACGGTGAATTGCTTCAAGGTCTTTTTGAAAAGTAGAAAGTTCTTCTGGATTCGTCATTGATGTGCGACTCATACTACCGAGTAGTTCCATAAGTTCTGCATCACTCATATCTGCTGGTTTTAGAGTGCGACGAACTGATATAGTTTCTGCGGCGAAAACAGCAGTAGGTTCAAGAGTCTCTTCAACTAAACAATCCGTAATCTTTTGGAATCCTTTTATACCTTTTCCACGACGGCCTAATAGATATTTGCCCGGTCCTGTTTGATGAGCCAAACTTATGAAATCTTGTAGACTGATTTCATCTTCCGAAACAACTACATCTTTGGTGCCAGAGTTCTTAACTCCTTTTAGATAGCGTCGAACAAAGTAAGTCATCAGTTTTGGTATGATGCTACGACTACTTAAAGGTTCCCTCGTTTCGGCGAATATCCGAAAAGAAGTCGTATCACAAACTTGACTTTAATTCATTAAAAATATGCACAATAATTGAAACATTCCAACCATTACCCAACATCTTTCTTCGGGCTGATTCGGATGCCGTGGCCGTATAATTGTCCGAAAGTCCTTGAAGGCGTTCACACTCAACGCTTGTTAAATCTCTCCAATCTTTATTTTTGCTTAAAGTTTTGTAAGCATCTAAATATCTACCAGAGGGCAACGGTGATAATACTGCATCTTTAGATACTGTTGTCAAACATCCCATTGTATCGAGGTTATGTTTAACTTGTAAAGTTTGAATGATGGGAACTGATTTGTTGTAATCATCTCGTTTTTTTGTAATAGGATTTATTCTTCGGCCAACTATGTGAGCAGGTTTCCAATCCTTGTCTTTCACCAGAATTGAACTAAGGACTACGCCCGTATCCACAGGTGGTGTAATGTTCCAATTGCACCAATATAATCGAGGGCGACTTTGAGCCGAAACAAGTTTAGCATTCAAAAGTATTGGTTCAACTCCCATTAAATCTGAAATAATCTTTACCCATTCTGGTTTCATATTAACATTTTCGAGCAGGAAATACTTTGGTTTGTAATGCTTGATAATGTCTACAAAAGTAAAGAAAAGTTTGCTACGAGGGTCCTCAAAGTTTAATCCTTTTCCGATAGATGAAAATCCTTGACACGGGCTGCCACCCATAATTAAATCAATATCTTTTATATCCCACGACTTCCAATCAGATATGTCTCCCAATTGAATTGTTGCTGGATGATTCTTTTGAGCAATCTTAATCGGGATTTTATCTATTTCCGATGAATAATAGTTTTCGTAAGTTATGCCTGCTTGTTGTAATGCCTCTTGGCCACAAGAGATACCATCAAAACAACTAAGAACATTTTTTAGTCGCAAACCCTCACGACCAAATCTGAGCCAACTGTTCGTAACAGTAATCCATAACCTCGTCAGATATGTCTGATTCGGTGGTATCTGTTTGCATCTCGGTGACTAATTTATTCAAACCTTCTAAGGTGCGAAGCATTTGTCTCCATTTTAAGTTACGGATTTTAGCATGAAGGTTGCGAGCATCTGCTCTTTCTTCATAGCCTTTCTGAATTAAATACTTTTTGAGAGCCAATAAATCAAGCCTCCACCGGATTCCACCTTTGCGCTCTTTACTTTGAGCATGACGGAACATAGGGCGGTTGCGTAGAATGCCTATAACTTCACGAGAAGTATAGCGACGAGGCTTGAGCCTCAACATCTCTTGAGCAATATCAGTTGAATATCCGTAACCATCTTGGTCTAATAAATACTTAACTATATCAAAGACTAAGGTTTCCACCAAAGGCAACGGACGGGGTTTTTCCTCGGACATAGGAATCACCTCATTCTTCTTCATCTAAATCCAAGTGAACTCTAACCAGATTTGCTTTAGCAACATCATAGGCTTCCTTTGCCTCTTCCATTGTCATTCCATCTTCTTTGTGGGCTAATAAAAATGACTTCCTCTTGGATTCAAAATCCATAAGTTCCAAAATAGCGATATTTACTTCATCAAACGCTGGAGTTTCGTCTTCAGCAGGTGCCTCGAATAAAAGTTCTATTTCTTTAGTGAGTGTAGTAGGGGTGACTGGCACAACTGCGATAAACTCTTCAAGGCTATCATCCAGAATACTTCCAACATCTCCAGCACCAACTAACTTACTAATAAAAGAGTCAGCCGTTTCTTTGTCTACACGCATTCCAATTCTTGGCCAATATCTTACTTCGGTCATAATTAAGACTAAGTAGTTTCACCTACTTAAAAGTTCTTAATTTGAAATGCTGTGGACAGTGGAGCCATCAATTAAAAGAGCCTTGGCAATTTTGAGTGAATCAGTAGATTTCTCACCATTGATGTAGTATTTTTCTCCTTGAGCCATATGTAATTGTATCAACAGTGACAGTTCGTTGATTTCGGCAGCATCTCTCATTCTTCTTCACATCCAAAACAATTCCATGGTCCAGCCTTCAAACCATTTTTGCTAATAAAAACTCGACTGGTTCTAAAGCCTTCGGCTGCACGAACTTGGTCGGAAAAGAAACGCCCTTGGCATTCTAAACTCCAAGGAGCCTCACCGTATTTGCTACGATAAGCAAATTGAGTTTCTAATGGTAACGAAATTGGATTAAGAACTACTCCAAATAAAGTATCATAGTCTAATTCAGCAATCATAACATGAAGGCCGTTTTTTGAAGAAGATAACCTATACCAGACTCGTTGTGAAAAATCATTGTTTAATTCAATTAAGGCTGCTTGAACTTGAGGGTTGCTTAGTTCAACATCATCCCAATCAAAGGTAAGACCCGTCATAAGTAACGATAGGTCTAATCTCTTACTTAAAGATTACCATTGTCGCCAATCAACACAAGACTGTTTGTCAGAAATCTGGTATCCAGAACCTGTTGGTGAAGAGGTTGGCTTGTAAAACGGGTTTTCTACATTTTCTGCAGCCGAGGTTGATGCGTCTTCTGGGACATAATCTTTCATTTCGGTCTTGATATAAGTTACAGCCTTGCTATTAGCACGCTCAACATCATCAGTGTCGCCCTCATGTGATTCGCCGACAGCAGCCGTAGGCGTAAGAGTCAAATCATCTCCTTGAGGACCAGACCAGAAATAACAAAGGTCTGAATCTGGGTGAGTTGGTTCTTCGCCATCAATTAGTGGATTGTCACTGTCGTAGCGTTCTTCCCAATGAGTGAATCCTACACAGTCTGGGTCATCTAAACAAGTTTTGGCACACATTTCTTTGCCAACAATTGTCTTGCGAGCATCAGGTTTTTGTAAATCACTACCGCCGTAAGCAGGATATAGAGAACCAGTAGAGGAATCAAAGTATTCTGTGGCTGAAACGCAGGCTCCATCATCATTACAATGAGGTGTATCTGATAAACAACCTAAATCATCACTACATTCTGGTGTAGCCTGACCCGGTGGTGTATATCCTACATCGCCACCAATAAGTTGCGTAGTTTCTTCTTCTTCATCTTTCGACATATACCAATAACCGAGTCCACTAAGGACAACGGCTGAAACAATTCCAATGGTCTGTGCAGTAGCCATGCCTATTCTTGCTCTGTCTCGCTACTTAAAGATTCGCTTTGAGAACCTTGTTCCGATTTCACAGCCAATTGTGTTAAAAGTTTATTGCGCCACAACACCCAGCGAACAAAGAAGATGTCAAGAATACCATGAAAACAAACCACTACGGTTATCATTACAATCCAGAACCAATCCCAATCCAAGATTATTCCACCCAACTTAAAATAACACTATTGTTTTTCTTATCTGCCTTACGAGTAATCTTAGTAGCAGGTTTATCTAATGGAATATGGTGGATACTATCTCCAAAACGGTATGTCCAATTGTCTTTAGTCCATTTAGCATTACTAATATATGGAACATGAATAATCAATGAGTCTTCTTGAACTTCCAATGAAGGTTTGATTTGGAAGTTCAAACCTCGCTCTCCCCAAAGTGTATGTGCAACATCTACGAGGCGGGATGAACGGGGTTCGAAAGGAAGACGAGTCATTCCTACCAACCGAATGGTTGTGGAGGAGGTTAGTTCCTTAAATCGAGCCAAATAGGGCTGTTGAATGTCGTATTCAGTCTTAAGCAGTGCCACAGCAGGATTTGTGGGTGCTATTGCCCAAACATCAGGGGTAAATGCAGGTATAATCTGATTAACTACAAGGTGTTGCACAGGAATGTTCATGTTTTCTAAGTATCTAACAGTGCGGTGGCATTCTCCGAAACCGGCTTCAGTAGGAATTGTAACTAAATTGATACTGACATATTCTGGATTACGAAGCAAAATCTTTAATCTTTCAATCCGTGCAACAAAATCTTCTAACAAATCAACAAGTTTGGAAGTATCTCCTTTTTTAATGAAGAATCCTTTGAGGTTTTCTATCTTAGCCTTCATACGCAAAACTTTTAACAAAAATGTATTAAGAAAGTCTGGTGCTGAAAGGGCTTTCAAGGTGTGGCCTGTCGGTGCAGTATCAAAAACAATAACATCATAATCCGCAGAAGCACATAATCTTTCTATCTCTTCCATAGCAAAGGCTTCATCCATACCCGGGAAATTAGATAAATCGGAAAGCATTGAACTATCGAAACCGGGTAGACTTCCGAAAGAAGAATCCATAAGTTTTTCCATCTTGCCGAAGAAATCGCCGGCCATTTCTTCCGCATTCAAGTTTTTAGCCCACAATGGAAAGTTTTCATCTACTCGTGTGGGTTGGCTTCCGACTTTGATGCCAAGGACATCATCGGTGCTGTGTGCTGGGTCAGAAGATACTAATAAGGTGCGAAGACCTTGTGTAGCATGATGTAATGCTGTTGCAGCAGATATTGTAGACTTCCCGACCCCACCTTTTCCAGTAAAGAGTAATAAGTAACCCATAATGAGTCATATGTTGTCGCTTCTATTTAATACTTCACAACCAGTTCTCAATAAATGATGATTCAAACTCATTATCGTCCGAAAAATCTATATTGTAAGCACATACTCCTCTGTAACCCTTTAATGCAATAGGTAATTCTGAGGTGTTAAGTCCGATGGGAATACCAATTAAAGCACTCGGTTGAACTAATACTAATAATGTTCTTGGCTTGTCAGAAAATGCCAGATTGTTTGGAATGCTAAACTCGATACCACGAGGCACTCCTGCACCAGTCCATATTTCATCACCATCTAATAAGAAAGTGAACTCCACTTCAGTAATGTATGAAATGGCATTGGAAGGTATGCTAATACTTTCTAAACAAATACCTTTGGGTATAGAAATCGTGGCTAATGACATTATTTCTGGATTGACTGGTATATCCATCACTCCAACGAAGGTATCTTCGCTCATATAGTTATATTCTAACTACGACTACTTAAAGTTAAGGGGTGTTTATGTCACGCAGTTACCGTTTTCTGGATTTATTTTTCTCTTTTCTGGAACTATCTGAAGTTGCTTCACTTGGGTCTGGGACATATTCTGCAGCAGCCTTATCAAACTCTTTTATATTTTCAAATCCACCTGATTCTGTAAAATCTCCATCAACTAATTCTTGGAAATCTGCTTGGTCTTCTTGCCATGCTTGAACTTGGCGTTTTCGCACACGACTACGACCTTGGCGTTCTTTGAGCCTTTTAGTAGCCTTGTATTCCTCTTGTTGTGAGCGCACCCAATCTTCAATTTCCTCTGGAGTAAAACCAATGTCGCCTTTGCGAATAATCTTGGCTTTATACCATTCAACATTTTCAACATTAACTCTTAGACCCATGGTCTGCAATTCAGTAGCAATTAGTGAGTCTACTCCGTCGAATAATAAATAATCTACCCATACATTTGCACTCCTTCCTGTGCTTCCAGTTATAGTATAAACTGCAAAGTTCGGGGCAGTTCCACCCAGTCCTCCGGCTACCGGTAGGGCTACTGCCGTAAGTGCTCTTTGACCTTTTACAGTAACATCATCTGTTGCACCAATAATACACATACCATCCAAAATCGGAGTCATCATGCGTGAGGTGTAAATGCAACTTTCTGGTGTAGGGTCCACGGCCAAAATCGGAGTAGGCACAACAAAGTTATTTGATTGGTCTAAGAAACTAAATTGATTGCCTCCTTCTTGACTGCTGAATGCAGAATTGACCGACATAAATCCAAAACCATTTGTAGCGTCTGCAAAAGTAAAAATCCACTGGTCTCTGTCATTATCCCAAGAGGCTGATATTGGGCGGCGTGTCGTGCTGGTTGAATCAACAGTAAATGCTGCATTCATATTGTCTCCTTCTTGTAATCCACTGGCTCTTATGTCAAATGTTGGTTGCGCCGGTGCTATCGGGAAAAGAGGAAATATAAATTGCGGTAAAACTGATATTGTGCCATAATCATACATAAATACATACGGGTCACCACCGGGGACATATGCTAACAAACCATAGCCTAAGTTACTATATGGTTGAGCAAGGGTTGGAGGTGCTTTGTTTGACAATCCAGAGAGGAATATATTACCAGTGCCGGGAATACCAGTTATAGCATTGAGGGTTGATGGACTTATGCCAACCAATGACGATATGCCAATCTCTTCTTGGCTGACAGTAGGGTCATTAAGTAAGTTTTTCTGTAAATCGGGGTCAATAAGAAATCCAGTGGTTGGTCCACCGGGAGTATTTTTTAGATACTCACGATAACGGGCTGTCCCCTTACAATTATCTTCATAGGCTTGTGAAAATGTTGCTTGTTGTTGAGCACGACCTGTCCATTTTGAACCAGTGCCTTCTGGTAAGGCAATTCCGGTTTCAGTTGTAAATGAATTACCTTTAATGGCTATTGGAACTAATGCGAATGAACTAACATATGTGCCATCAGCCAAAAAGTTTGCATATCCGCCACCAAACATTACATCACTGGCTGCTGCTCCCAAAATAGCACAAGTTTTAACACCACCTATGTCTAAATTATTGATACCAACTAAGAATGATGCTGGGAATCCAGCACTTTCTAATCCATCCAGTAGCGGTGGTGAAATAACATTTGCCCATGCACCTTCGTAATCATATGCTGCAATAGATGTATCTGTAATAAACTGAGGAGGAACTGCTGCTTTAAAAATCATTCCCAATGCTGGTGTCGAGAGAGGATAATTCAACTCAATGATACTGCTATATCTGGACTTCCAAAGTGCCATGACTGGAACTGTGCCGGCTACTGCAGTTCCAGCAGCATTGATTCTTGATGCCTCTCCGACTACTAAACTGAGACCACCAAGGTTACCTTCCTGCGTTGAAACCATATCATAAATCCGAGATATATAATAACCAGAAGTAGTGGCTGCTGGATTATTAAAATTACTTAATAAAGTATCGGCTACATCGTCAGTCGGACTCCTGCCATAAAATGAAGTTCGAGTTTGAAGTTGTGATACTCCCAAATCCCCGGGGAGTGGAAAGTTCTGTGGATTTGTTAGTGGAAAGGCTGCTGGTGCTATTGTGTCTGCTGGCGTTCTACTCCAACCCCAATCTTCAATAACATCATATCTAATAGATTCTGCTTGCTCTTCAGCAGTAAGCCCAGAGCCATAATCTGGCAAATTGATGTCTATTTTGATAGTTCCTCCACAACTAATATAGGACATATCTAAAGTCCCATTTGCAGCGACTGTTCTTTGATGACCCATCCAAAAAAAGGATAAATCAGGTGCATTAAGTGGGGATGCGGTGGATAAAAGATTTATTGATAAAGCATAATCTAATGCGTGAACTCCAACTTCGGAATCTGCTGCAATTGCCGCAGCATCACCAACAGCACCGGGCGATAATTTGAAAGGCAATCTCATTGGAAAAGAATAACTGGCATTAAAACTACTTAATTGTGCCGTGGGGTTTGTGAATCTGGTCTCCATGGCGTGTGCTGGAATAATCGTTACAAAACCATCCCATGCTGTGCCTTTAACACCTGCTCCATAGAGGTTCAAGAAATCTGCTTTGTATGAACCCCACACATAATAGAAATCATTAGCAAATCGAGAACCTCGGATAATTACATCAGAGATGCCAGTCCCAGTAGCAATATCGAATGACTCGATACCTTGCCAAAGTTCGAGTAGTCCAGCGTCACCACCACTTTTTAGTTGCACACCATCTTGAAATAACATCTCCGACCAATCTTGATACTGAGATATAGCCACAGTGTTTAGGTCGTATGCTAATCCACCCATTACTCACACCGTCCATGTTGAAACCGGAGTTTCAGGAAAATCCTCTGTAATTGAAATCATAGCATTAGATAAATAATAAGTTACATCCCAGTCAGTTCCCGGCGGGATTTCTATTGGAATCCAATTTTTCATAACAGGGGATGCCCGTGTTGAAATTGGATATGGTGCTGCTGTTCCACTCATACCTAATCCATCTCGACCATCTAAAGTTTCATAATAAAAAGTTGTGCCAATACGGATATTAACATATCCACCGGGAACCCAGTTTTCACCGTTGCCATAAACTCCGGGTGTGCTACCAACATATTGTAAAACAATAAACTGGTCGTCCTTAGTGCGATTGCGATTCAACAAAGTTGCATCACCTATGCCTGAATAAAAAACTGATTGTGGACTGGTTTCTAACTCTTTAAACTTGGCAGGAAGATTTCCGAGGTCACTTATTCCCCAATCCCAACCTTGACGACGAATACTCATTAGTTTCGCCCGCCTTCTGGGTCTAACCCATAAGATTTACGCAATTGTCTGCGTAAGTCTTCTAATTGTTGTTCAGCATTATTCAATAACCGTTGATTAGGCACAGCATACTTATGCTGCGTTTGAATTGCTGTATCGTCTGAGGGAGGGGTGGCGGGGAGGGAGGTTTCTTTGATGTCTTTTGTCCACGATGGATTTACTCTGGCTGAATCACGAATCTGAATATCTGGAACTCTTATATTACGAAGTGGGTCTGCTCTTATTTTAGAGTCAGTTAGACCTGTGCGAGAACCTTGTGCTTGCTTTCGCAAATCGTTCTTTCGCTTTTCATCGGCCAAAGCCTTTAGCCAACCCATAAATAACCATGGGTTGTTTTACTACTTAAGACTTCACTTAATTCTTGTTCGCACGAGCCTTCTGGGAAACACGCTTTGCATCTCCCATTTGTCGGTAGCCAACTGGCTTGTAGGACTTTGCAGTCTTTCGAAGGTCTTGAGCGATTGAACCACGCTTGCCAGCAACTGCTACATTGGAGATGAACTCCCCTTTGGTGTTGCGTGCGACATAGCGGCTGTTACCCTTGATGTTATCAAAGCGTTGTCGCTTACCGTAGCGGCCTTTCTTCTTGCCTTCTGCGGAACCATACCATTGTGGGACACCTTGGCCTGAACTCAATGCTGAGTTTGTGCCGTAGGAATCTGGGATAACTGGAAGCCCTTGTTCTTGAACTTCGTATTCACCATCTGCTCCGAAGCCCATGTTCTTCATGATTCGGGAAACTTGGCTAACAGGTTTTGCATCGCCCATTTGACGGTAGCCAGACTTAGCATAGTTTTTTGCACCTTGTCGGCGGTCATTTGCGACTGCACCCTTCTTACCAGCGATATTGACGGAAGTAACGATAGAACCATCTACTCTGCGAGTCATGTAACGAGCGTTGCCCCATCGGTCTGTGTATCGGTCACGCTTGCCGTATTTACGACCTTCTGCGCTTCCATACCATTGTGGAACTCCACGGCCAGACATCAATGAAGATGTGCCACCGTAGGAATCAGGAACTACTACTGCACCTGCTTCCATACCATCAGGAAGTTGTGGGTAGTATTCAGAACTCAAAACTGCTGAGATTTCTTCTTTAACTTTTTCATTCGTTGCTGAGATTTCTTCACGGCGTAGTTTGCCAAAGAGGAATAAACCTCCTCCGATAGCAGTAAGTCCCATTGTTAAGTATGCTGCGGGTCCGTAGCATCCAAGTCCAGCCAAATCTTTCATGGCTTTGTAACCTACAAGGCCACCACCAATAATAAGTCCTGCACCTGCGATTGTCTTTGCGTCCATGTAGTTCATGTGACTGTTCTGATACTTAAAGATAACGGAAAGTTCAGTTTAAGGGGTGTTCAATATCTTTATCGCCTAAGCACCATCTCAAAGTTTTAACAACTCCTTCTAATGCCTTTTTATTGCGAGCAGCCTCAATCATTAGAGGCTTATCCTTATCTTCTTTAGCAATATAATAACTACTAATCCATTTATTTTGAATCCTTTCGGCAGCATCTAACATCTGTTCAATTTCTTTCCATGAACGGTCATAAGAAAAGTGTTCACTATCTTGGTGGTCTGACATCGACATAATAATTCCTCGTTTATTGTAGCGGGCTTCCTACGCCAACATATTCTAATGTCCATCTTAATGTCTTAATAACGCCCTCAAGGGCTTTGTGATTACGAACTGCTATTTTCATATCTGGCTTATCACCAGCAGCCTTGGCTGCATCATAGGCAAATCGCCAAGTGGTTTGAACCTCAACTGCTTCTCTTAACATTTGATATACCTCCTCCCGGCTTCGCATAGAACTAAGTATTCAATACTGATACTTAAAGGTTTTTATCAACACGCTCACACTTGTTCAGTGCGGCTGCCATATATACTAAAGATTCTTTGTTCATTCCTTTGAGACTTACTACTGGTCTGTTTGCTTTTTCGTTGCGTGTGTTCCATGTATTAGCACTTCTTTTATTCAATGTTGAAAGTCTACGCAAGACATAAGTTTCAAGTTCTGCACGGTTGCACAAGGCTCGCATCTGATTCGGGGTCATACTACTCGGAGTCATAATAATCATATGCCGAATGACCTACTTAAACCTTCGCTTCGGGTAGCCAAATGGCGACCGTCATTAACTAAGTTAGTATCAAACTTCCAATATGTCGAGGATGCCGTCGTTATCGTCGTCGTCGTCGATGTGGTCTGAAAGACCATCGTTATCATGGTCGAACTGACCGGTAGCATCGTTGCCATCATTGGCTTCAAACCAATCTGATAATCCATCATTGTCGTCGTCTAAATCTGAAGCATCCCAGATACCATCATTGTCATGGTCGTAGCGGTATGAAGACCATGCTCCACCCACTTCATCCACATCAAGTATGTTGTCGTTATCATCATCAGAGTCTACTCCATCATTAGAACCGTCGTTGTCATGGTCTCGCTTTGCATCTGTGCCATTAGCATGAATGTCTTTGTAGTTGTCTATTCCGTCGTTGTCAATGTCCATGTCAAACTTATCTGAAATACCATCGTTGTCGTGGTCGTAAATGTTTGTCATATCGTTACCATCATTGACTTCTTGGTCGTCATTGAGTCCATCTCCATCGTCATCATCATCATCTGCATCATTGATACCATCTTCATCGTGGTCCATTGGAGTTGAATCCATTATGTCTGAAACACCATCGTTATCATCATCCCAATCTATATCGTCTGGAATACCGTCACCATCGTTGTCGTTTTCACCATTTTGTTCTTGATTATCAAGTTGTTGCTGTTGTTGATTTTCGGTCTGTTGGCCTTGTTGTCCCTGTTGGCCATTTTGAGTTTGCCCTTGTTGTTGTTCGGACTGTCCGTTAGAGTTTTGGCCTCCTTGCTCTTGGGCTTGTTGCTCGGATTGTTGTCCACCTTGCTGTCCACCTTGTTGCTGTTGGCCTTGTCCATTATCTTGTTGCTGGCCTTGTTGCCCAGATTGTCCAGATTGTCCAGTTTGTCCTTGTTGGCCGCTTTGTTGGCCTTGTTGTCCTTGCTGTCCTTGCTGTCCTTGCTGTCCGGCTTGACCTTGACCTTGACCTTGACCTTGACCTTGACCTTGTGATTGTCCTTGGCCTTGCCCTTGACCTTGCCCTTGGCCTTGACCTTGGCCCTGCCCTTGTCCTTGACCCTGCCCTTGACCCTGACCTTGACCCTGACCCTGACCCTGACCTTGGCCTTGTCCTTGGCCTTGGCCTTGGCCTTGTCCCTGTCCTTGTCCTTGACCTTGGCCCTGCCCTTGTCCTTGGCCTTGCCCCTGTCCTTGCCCTTGGCCTTGACCTTCGCCTTCGCCTTGTCCGTTATCTTCGGATTCGC
>Ga0307488_10000023_pt1 | contig 117061 bp, 100 predicted proteins | sample SB02metaG_FD_202248 | JGI IMG/M metagenome (GOLD analysis project Ga0307488, IMG submission 202248) | Sea-ice brine microbial communities from Beaufort Sea near Barrow, Alaska, United States - SB 0.2 | ecosystem: Environmental > Aquatic > Marine > Coastal | place: USA: Alaska | collected...
TAGCACTTTACGCTCCTAGGTTTCTTATTAACGCGTTTATTATTAAATGTAGACCATAATAATAAAAACTAACACATAGAATAAGTTACCAAAAGTTACATCATCAAGCCTTTCAGTTAAAAAGATTAAGTCTTAAAGCCAGTTAACCACAGATACATCGATTTGAAATTTTAATTCGATGTGGCAAAATTCGTTGTTCTTGCTAGTAATAAATAGAGCACTAATTCAACGCAGCTAGTAATATCTTTCTGGTGTCACGAGGCTCAATTACTGCATCGATTTCAAGTACTGTGGCAACCTCTAATGCACGGCCTTTCTGATATTGCTGGGCAAGCAGCTCATCAAATAGACCTTGGCGCATTGTCGGGTCGGTTTGTTTTTCTAACTCCTTCTTAAAGCCTAGTTTTATTGCTCCTTCAAGCCCCATAGCTCCGAATTCACCCGTTGGCCAAGACACCATATAGCTGGGGCTAGAAATACTTCCCGACAGCATAGCTTGAGCACCCAAGCCATAGCATTTGCGGATCGCTACCGCGACAAAATCCACCGACAAATTAGCACCTGTTGCAAATAATTCACTAAGGTAGCGAACAGCCCCATTCTTTTCATGCTCCGGTCCCACCATAAAACCTGGGGTGTCACAAAGCGATACAATAGGAATCGTGAATTGATCGCATAGCTTCATAAAGCGATTCAACTTCTTCGCCGCATCGACATCAATTGCACCTCCAAGCATTTTGCAATTACTAGCAATAACACCAATAGGTTTGCCTTCAAGTCGAGCAAAGCCTTGAATAATGGCTGTACCATATTGCTTTCCAATTTCTATAAAAGAGTCTACATCTACAATGCCTGATATAATTTTATGCATGTCGTACACAAAACGTCTATCATCAGGCAATATGCCATCGAGCGCATCATCTTCAGGCGCAGACCAATTAGTATTACGACCTTGAAAAAAGCTTAAGCAGGTTTTTGAGATTTCAATAGCATGATTTTCATCTTGGGCAACGATATCGACAACACCATTTTTGGCTTGCATATCAATTGGACCGATATCAGTAGGACTGAACTTACCTAACCCACCCCCTTCAATCATCGCTGGCCCAGCCATACCAATAAACGAAGACGTTGTGGCAATCGTAATATCAGCCGCGCCAAATAGCGCAGCATTGCCGGCAAAGCAGTAACCATTGTTAACTGCTATGCGAGGTACTTTGCCTATAAGACCAGCCCAGCGACCAAATGTGGTGCATTGTAAGCCCGAATTAACGGTAGAAATATCGGTATCGCCCGGACGACCACCACCGCCTTCGGTCAACATAATAATCGGGAGTCTCTTTTTCAGTGCAATCTCAATCATTCGATCCAGTTTAAGGTGATGGAAATAACCTTGAGTACCCGCTAAAACCGAATAATCGTTAACAATCAGTACTGTGTCATGAGAAGTGAATCTTGCACCTAACGTAATATGCTCATTATTGATAGGAGAAATACCCGTAATGACACCATCAGCAGCGGTCTCAGTTTGTAGTTCCTCATAGTCACGACGCTGGCGTTGGGCCGCAACGGCTAGTTGCCCGTATTCTCGAAATAAATTGTCAGAGCATAACTTACTAATATTCTCACGCGCTGTATTAAAGCCTTTAGCATGCCGCTTTGCTGCTTGAGTTGAACGAATAATGTCTTGTGTATTAGCTAATCTGCTTTCAAGCTCTGTTGAGGCCGGCTCAGTATTCTTTGTCATTATTATTTGCCATTTTGTTAATTACGTCGGGTAATAAGGAAAGCTAATGTCATAGTAAGTTTTGCGACTAGACAAAACGGGTTACTGTTAAATCGCAGTAATATATAAAAAATTGGTGGTGTATGTTAATCCAAAACACTTATCTAACATCAATGTCCATATCATAACTAAACACTTCTTCTAACGGCTTATTAAACACTAGCGCTATTTTAAAAGCGACTTCAAGAGAAGGATTATACTTTCTCTTTTCTATTGCCATGATAGTTTGCCGAGTAACGCCCACTCGCTCAGCTAAGTCTTGCTGTGTCATTTCATTTGCAAAAAAACGACACTCTCGCACTTTACTATTAATCTTATTTACTGAGGCCATTGTTACACCGCATCCTTTCTATACAGATAAATCTGATGACTAAAACGGACTATTTCGGCAAAAATAAAACTAAACAACAATAAGTGCATTGCAAACATAGGAATACTAGTGTGTTCTTCTGGCGAGAATTCAATGCCAAACACATGCGGCAGAATTAATTGACCAATAGTAATAATGACGCCAATACTTAACACCCAATAACCTGAATTATTTGAGGTTAACGTAATTAAACTATCACGCTCATCCCCTTCAAGCTCTATTTTATTGCGACTGCCAGCAGCGATTAATGACTGAAATATAATTTCAACAATAATGATAAAGAAGATTGCTGAACTCAAGTTGTCCAACGCGACTTCAATCATTTCGTCGGGACTGAGTGAACTCGAATCCATGCTGAACACAGAAATCGTGTAGTTTCCAAAAATCAAGAGTGTAGCCAAAAGGGACACCCATGTACTCTTTTCTTTAAAAGACATATTCATTATTTTTCAACTATAAAGTTAACTATAATAAACTTAATGTAATTAATAATAAACTAAATGTAAAGTATTTTTAACTTACAGTTAATTATTGTATTTTTATAATCCACTTTTTATAGACATAAAAAAGCCGCTAATGACGATGACAAAGGAAATGACAACACATCCGTTAGCGGCTTAATAATGATACTTCACGCAAATTAATAGATTCTACTACTTAACTCTAAAAAGAAATTGAAACCCTAAATACCCTTCCCTAGTTTCAATCCAGATAGCGCTCATATCTAGTCTCGCACTTTTTCACTTTAGGGCCGGGTATATCCAACTGGCTTTTTTACATCGCGTTTCAAGTAGCGGTCGCGCAATTTAGTTTGACGAGAAGTCATGTCAATTTGCTCACCTTGAATAAACACTTGCTCAGCCGTTTGAGTAATTTCAAGCGGATCACCACTCCAAATGACAAGGTCTGCAACCTTACCAGCTTCTAAGCTTCCTATTTGATCGTCCATACCAAATATCTTAGCAACGTTAATGGTTAATGACGCGATACCAGCAGAATGTGGCAAACCATTAGCAACCGCATTACCCGCATGTTGAGTTGCGAGGCGAATATTATGAGTATCCATTCCAATCACAACGGTAACACCACCTTGGTGCAGTCTTGCTGCATTTTCCAAAGTTGCGCCAAGTTGATCAAAAGCACCGGGTAAATTAGATTCCGGATCCAGTATGACGGGTATATTGTGTTTAGCTAACTCATCAGCAACACGCCATGCTTCAACACCACTTGCTACAATAATGTTTAGGCCTGAATAACGCTTCTTAAGTGCAATGATCTGCATGATATCAGCGGCTCTGTCCGCATTAATCACTAGCGGCATTTCACCATCAAGCACGGGGATAAGCGCCTTCGCGTCTGCCATTGTAGTTAAACCTAGCCAATCTTGGCTCGGATCCATAGTATAAGACTTGGCAAATGTCGCTTCATCAAATGACTGATTAATCGCAACCCATAATGCCGCTCTGCTGCCACCGTTATCATCTGCACCAGAATTACCAACATTCAGCTTCATGAAGGCTTGCGCTTTCATTACCGGTTGATAGGTTGTTGCTAGCGTGATGAAAGCACCTTGGCCTAAAAATAGTTGTTCAGTACTCCCTAATCCAGTTGCAGCCGATGTAAAACCCTCAATTCTGGTGATTGGTATCAGTGTTGAATCATTATTCAGTGCATACTGCACATCAAGCGCAGCGCCAACCGTTGAGATAGGATGAGATTGCACTTGTGAATCAACCGTTCCTGCAGATGAACTAACCTCAACCAGACCTAATGAGGTAGCAGCACCAATAAAACCAGGTGTGACGACTTTACCCTTAGCATTTATTTCACGGTATCCACTGGGTACATCTGTGCCCTCAATAACTTGTTGAATACGACCGTCTTTTATTAACACCGTCCCTTCATCAATAACACCAGCGGGAGATACAGTATGAATTTTTGCACCCACAATGGCGATATTTTCAGCGAGTACTGACGCACTTAAACTCAGTCCTATGGCGATGCTCGAGACTAAGGCAAATTTCTTAAATAAACTCATTTTGCATCTCCTTCAGCAATTTGTCCTAGCTCGAAATCACTCACCGCCCATGACTCAGGATTGCTACGGTCATATACCATTGCACCATCAATAAATACTTTATCCGCTTGTGCATAGGTAGAAAATGGGTCGGCACTCCACAAAACGATATCCGCATTTTTACCGGCTTCTAGTGATCCTGTTTTATCAAAAATACCAAGTGACTTAGCAGGGTTGGCAGATAGCCATTGCCAAGCATCGGCCTGACTAATGTCGATACCTGCGCGTTTGCCATCAGCCCATGCCTTGGCGGCTTCCTGATTCAAACGCTGAATACCAAGATCGCTATCGGAGTGAACTATGGCACAAGCGTTTGCCGCATGTACCATGGGAATATTTTCTTTAATGCCATCATACGCTTCCATTTTGAAGCCCCACCAATCAGCCCACATTGCAGAACAAACGTTATTTTCAGCTAACTTATCGGCAATTTTATAAGCCTCTACCGCATGATGAAAAGTACCAATTTTGTAATTGAATTCCTTCATAACATCCATCATAGTGCCCATGTCATCCGCTCTATAGCAATGCATATGAACAATAATGTCACCATCTAGCACACCGGCAAGTGTATCTAAATTCAGATCTCGAGTTGGTCGTTTAGGTGATCCGCCCGCTTCAATTTCCGTTGCATAGTCGGCCCATTTGGTTCGATATTCATCGGCTTGAGCCCACGCTTGCCGATAGCCAGCAACATTACCCATGCGAGTCATTGGTCCGCCTTTAGCGCCATATACACGCTTGGGATTTTCGCCACAAGCCATCTTTATGCCATAAGGGGCCTCTGGAAACTTCATGTCTTGTATCGTTCTATTAGGCAAATTTTTCACGGTCACACTGCGACCACCGAATAAATTAGCTGAACCAGGAAGGATTTGAAGTGAAGTTACACCGCCGGCAAGCGCACGCTGAAAACCAGGGTCTTGCGGCCATATTGAATGCTCAGCCCAAACTTCAGCGGTTACCGGTGAGGTCATTTCATTGCCATCGGAATGTGAACGAGTTGATGGTGAGGGATAAACACCCAAATGGCTGTGATTGTCAATAATGCCTGGTGTCACCCACTTCCCTTTGCCATCAATTTCGATTGCCTCGGATGGCGCGTTGACACTTTTCCCTACTCCTACAATAAGGCCGTCTTTGAGTAAAATTTCACCCGCTTCTATTTTACCGCCTATGCCATCAAGAATAGTTACATTAGTGATAACTATCGGCTTACTATCAATTTTTTGATAAGTACTTGGAAAGGGATTTTTATCAATACCCGTTACACTTTTTTGTTTTTCTTCTTGCTTGTCATTGCTACAGCCACTGACGAGAGCAACTGAAACGGCTAGTGCAAGCCCGAATTTTAATTTTGTATTAAGCATATCTTTCCTTGTTGTTAAACAACGTCGTTTTTTTTATTTTTATCTAAAGATTAACTGCATTGAAGGATCTAAACATCCGCAAAATAGGTTTGCTGAAATTATTTATCTATAAGATTAGCAAAACAGGATAGAAACTGTAATCGAGATTGGTTAATTAGTCATTATATTTGCGTTTTTACAACGAGTCTATTATCAACAATTCAACATGGTTGATAATAGCATTAAACTACAGCGCAGCAGATTTTGGGATATCTAGTAATTTATGAAGCCAACATTCGTACTATGTCATCTGCATTTTTAAGCTTTCTTAGCTCAACAAACATTGTTTCAGCTTCAGGATATTGTCTTTTTAGATAATTGAACCACTGCTTTATTCTGTTGGGATAATAGCGCCCTTTATCAGAATATATTTCATAACCCGAGTATGAAACAAGTAGCTCTTTTGTTTGCTCCCAAGACATCGGGACGTGATTATTTTTAATTGTTTGAGCTAAATTAGGCATTGCCAACGCGCCTCGTCCAAGCATTAAATTTTGGCAACCGCTTCTTTCTTGGCAAGCCTTGGCATCAGCAGCAGTCCATATTTCACCATTGGCAATAATCGGAATATCAGTGACTTCTTTAATTTTTGCAATCCATTCCCAATAAGCTGGCGGTTTGTAGCCATCTGACTTGGTTCTTGCATGAACAGTTAATAGATCCGCACCAGCTTGAGTGATTGCATCGGCGTTCTCTAGTGCGAGTGATGTATCGTCAAATCCGAGCCGTATTTTTGCGCTTACAGGCTGATCTTTTGGCACGGCATCGCGCACTGCTTTGATAATTTTGTAAAGCGTTTCAGGCTCTTTTAATAGCACGGCTCCACCTTTGCTTTTATTGACTGTTTTTGCCGGACATCCAAAGTTTAAATCAATACCTGGAGAACCTAATTCAACCGCTCGTACCGCGTTTTCGGCTAACCATTGTGGATGTTGGCCCAGCAATTGAACTCTCACCGGCACACCCGATGATGTAACAGCACCATTTAGGAGTTCAGGGCATAATCGATAGAATGTTTTTTCAGGAAGCAGTTGCTCTACGACTCTAATAAATTCAGTGATGCACAAGTCAAAGCCACCAACTCTGGTTAGCATATCTCTCATTAGGTGATCGACAACACCTTCCATTGGAGCTAATACAATTTTCATAGGGATGAGTATGCCTCAATTGATAGTTTTTAAGCTGATTAGTCTGAATTATTTATCGGCGTTATTCGCAGTACAACAGATAAAAAAAAACCACCCGATTGGGTGGTTTCTTTAATTGGCGTCCCCTAGGGGATTCGAACCCCTGTTACCGCCGTGAAAGGGCGGTGTCCTAGGCCTCTAGACGAAGGGGACAAAAAACTTTTCATCAAAGCGAGCTTTGAACGTTTTTTGTTAGAGTAACCGAACACAAAAGTGGACGATGTGACTCTAACCTAGACCAAACTACGACAGTTTGGATTTTTTACTCGTACTGCCCAAATTTTCAAATGGGAAAATGGCGTCCCCTAGGGGATTCGAACCCCTGTTACCGCCGTGAAAGGGCGGTGTCCTAGGCCTCTAGACGAAGGGGACAAAAAACTTTTCATCAAAGTAAGCTTTGATAGTTTTTTGTTAGAATAACCGAACAGCAACCTGAACGACGTTATCCTAACCTAGACCAAGCCGCGACAGCTTGGATTTGTTTCTATCCTTTGTTAGAAAAATTAACTACCTTGCGGTGACTTAATTCTTACCAACGAAGACCAAATTTCGACATTTGGATTTTACTAACATGACACTCCAATGAAACTTGGTGGAGCTAGGCGGGATCGAACCGCCGACCTCTTGCATGCCATGCAAGCGCTCTCCCAGCTGAGCTATAGCCCCGTGTCCAAATGGACCTGCGAGCTATGTATTGTGCTACAGTTCCTTGACAGCGGGGCGCATTCTAGGCATCTGACTTAATTATGTCAACGATTTTTTTAAGAATTTTCTCTATTTGTTATGTAAATGAGCGCCTTGTCTATTCTTTGCACAATTTCGTCTTTCTTCATTAGGTTTAAGGTCACATCTAACGCTGGAGAATTGCCTGAACCTGTAGTGGCAACACGCAATGGCATCCCAATCTTGCCCATACCTACATCTAATTTCTCGGCAGTTGCGTTAATCGCAGCTTGAATATTCTCAGGCGACCAGTCTACTACAGCAAGCAACGCTTCTCGTACTTCTTGTAATGGCTCTTTAGCGACAACACGTAAATGCTTTTTAGCCGCTTTTTCATCAAACTCGTCGAAATCAACATAAAAGTAGGTGCTGATTGCCGCTAATTCTTTTAACGTTGTTACACGCTCGGCTTGAATTGCAATAACGCTTTCCAAACTCGGTCCGTTGCTGCAATCGATACCTTGCTGGTCAAAGTGCCATTTTGCATATTGAGCAACTTCTGCCACAGGCAATGTCTTGATGTAATGTTCATTTAACCAATTTAGCTTTTCTGTATTAAACGCACTCGCCGACTTACTTATAGAATCAAGACTGAAGTGTTCAATCATTTCTTCAACACTGAATATTTCTTGATCACCATGAGACCAGCCTAAACGAACGAGATAGTTTAAAACCGCTTTAGGTAGATAACCATCGTCTCTATATTGCATAACGCTAACGGCACCATGACGTTTAGATAACTTTTTGCCATCATCTCCTAGAATCATCGACACATGGGCATATTCAGGTATCGGCGCTGCCAATGCATTGAGAATATTAATTTGACGCGGCGTGTTGTTAATGTGGTCCTCACCTCTGACAACATGAGTAATACCCATATCCCAGTCATCAACAACCACACAGAAGTTATATGTCGGCGCACCGTCGGTTCGCTTAATAATCAAATCATCCAGTTCTGTATTGGATATACGAATTTCGCCGCGAATGTGGTCATTAATAACCACATCACCTTCTAATGGGTTTTTGAACCGAATAACGAAGGGTTGACCTTCGGGATGATCCGTCTTCTCACGCCAAGTACCGGGATAACGAGGCTTTTCTCCGTTTTTTTCCTGTTCGTCACGAATTGCGTCGAGTTCTGCAACTGACATAAAGCACTTATAAGCCAACCCTTTTTCTAGCAACTCTTCAATAATTTGGTTGTAACGGTCAAAGCGCTCCGTTTGATAAAAGGGCCCTTTATCATGATGTAAGCCCAACCAATCCATACCATCTAAAATGGCTTGTTTTGCTTCATCGGTAGAACGCTCAAGATCTGTATCTTCTATTCTTAATACAAATTCGCCACCTTGACTCTTAGCATACAACCAAGAATAAAGAGCAGTGCGAGCACCACCAACATGTAAATAGCCGGTAGGACTTGGAGCAAAACGAGTTACCACTGTCATTATATTATTATTCCTAAAAATTAATTGGGCATAGTTTACAGTTTAATGCTGCCAGTAAATAGCAATGCATAACAAAATAACTAATAGTTTGAGTATTTTTTAGACGAACAGGACTTTTTTTGTAAAATGCTGTTGACAGATTCAGTCGCAACCCTATAATACGCCCCCACTTACAGAGGAACACTTCAGTAAGTGTGTTAGATAAGATGGACGCTTAGCTCAGTTGGGAGAGCATCGCCCTTACAAGGCGAGGGTCACTGGTTCAAGCCCAGTAGCGTCCACCACTTCTTCTCTAATAAAAACAGAAATATGGTCGCTTAGCTCAGTTGGGAGAGCATCGCCCTTACAAGGCGAGGGTCACTGGTTCAAGCCCAGTAGCGACCACCACTTCATTTATGTAAAACCAATACGGCAACCCATGGTTCAATTACTATCGTAACGAGCCAGCAGTAGCGACCACCACTTCATTTATGTAAAACCAATACGGCAACCCATGGTTCAATTACTATCGTAACGAGCCAGCAGTAGCGACCACCACTTCATTTGTACAACAGCGTTTTGCTTCATACAAAACCGTTTTTCTTATATAAATCAGTTGATTTCCGCATATTTTTTTAATTTAGGCATATGAAAAAAATTTAATTGAAGTATATTAGATCAATAACGATAATAAATTCTGTACTAAGAATTAGTGGTAGAGACGAATGGACTTGGAAGTCATCGCAAAGATACGCATCCTCATTATTGACAATGTGGTCAGCGCGAAGGAACAATTTACATCTCCTTTAGAGCAAATTGGTTTTCGAGATATTCAATATGTCGAATCAACTAGTCGTGCTCTGCTCGCTATTGAAAAACTACCGTTTGACTTAATTATTTGCGCGTACAGTATTCAGACAGAACATGATGGTTTATATTTTTACGAACAGCTATTGCAATTAAAGTCACTAAATAGCAATACAGGATTTATTTTTACGAGCACCATTACTAGCTTCGAGATTATTCAAAGCATTGTCGATTTGCCCCCTGACGACTTCGTTGTGAAACCCGTTAATTCAGAAAAACTTGCTCAACGTATTAATCGTGTGCTCCATAGAAAGCAGCGAATGAATGCAATCTGTGAATTTATGGGGCAACAAAAATACAACTCTGCCCTTACTGAAGTTGACAAAGTTCTCTCATCACAAAATAATCGCGAACTGTTCCCTATCGCGCTTAAAACCAAAGGTGACTTGTTATTACTCAGCCAGAGATATGCTGATGCAGGTATATTTTTTACATCAATGTTAAAAATACAAGCACTTAGCTGGGCTGAAATTGGATTTATTAAGTGCCTCATTGCACTTGATCAAGATGATGAAGCAGAAAAGAAGATTGTTGTCCTTGCTTGTAAAAAAGAAACTAAAACAATTGCGTTTGAACTTCTAGCTATCTTACATGTTAAGCACTATAAGTTTGATGAAGCGCTTGAGAGTGCATTGATGGCGATCGAGATTTCTCCTATAAACTTTAAGCGCCAGAACACAACCCGTTTATTGGCAAAATTATCACATGATCATGAAACCGAATTTGATATCACCAAGCGCATGCTAGTTTGTGCTAAAAATTCGGTAAAAGAATCACCTGAATTGTATAAAAATGCCGTACGGGCAGGCATCGACTTTGCGATGAGTGGTGAACCACAGCAACTGCAAGATATTATGAGTGCGACAAAACAGTTTTTAACGCAGTTGAAAAAGCAATATGCGATAGAAGAACACGCCGAAGAAGTAAAAATAATGCAAGCACGCATCTTATATTTGCAGAACGAAAATGAAAAAGCACTAAATATTGTCGAACAGTTTAATAGAGACAATTCGTTAATGTCAGATGAAGCATTAGTTGATAAGGCGAAAGCCTTGCATGAAATTGGATTAAAAGCCGACGCCATTGCACTTTATACTGTTTTAGAAAAACGCGTTCAACAACGCATCACCCAATTTGATGAGCCTCTTTCCAATACCTCCCTATTCTCAAAACTAGTGAGCAAAGAAAAGAAGGAAAAAGAAAGTATTCAGCTCAATCCAAAAGAATTAAACAAAGAAGGAAGACAAGCCTTTAATAACGGCAATTTCGGTAAAGCATTTGAAATCTTTTCACAAGCCTCAGTATTAATGCCAAAGAACACCTCTATTGCACTCAATCTTTTGCATGTCATTTCCAAACTGCAAATGAACAGCGCTATTTCAGAGTTGGGTTCACATGTTAACCACAGTGTGAATGTACTAGAAAATAAAAAACTCAATTTTGAACAATCTCAAAAATACAAAAAACTGCGGAATCTGTTAAACGTTTAATCCATAATTCGCGTACTATCCTGTGTAGATTATCTCTTCATTACTAAAGGTAGTAAAAGCAAACCATGCGCCCATCACGCTTCAACGATCCAGAAGATGCTCCAGTAAACTGGCGTGTACTCATCAAACTATGGCCATATCTCACTGAATTTAAAACCAGAGTGTGGCTTGCTATCGGTTGTTTAGTTGCAGCGAAAGTAGCTAGTGTCGCACTCCCCTTTATATTGAAGGACACTGTAGACAATCTAAATTTAAACACCACAAAAGAAGTCATCATGGCCGCCACCTTGGGGCTTATTATTGCTTACGGTGTTTTACGACTTGCTAACGTTTTATTTGGTGAAATAAGAGACACCTTATTCGGTCGGGTGACTGAGCGAGCGATGCGCCGCCTAGGTTTAACCGTATTTAATCATCTGCATAAATTAGACCTCGATTTTCACCTCTCTCGTCAAACCGGCGGCTTATCTCGTGACATAGAACGTGGAACGTCTGGTGTCAGCTTTTTAATGCGTTTTTTAATTTTCAATATTGGCCCTACTCTGCTTGAAATTGGCATGGTAGTCGGACTCTTATTTTACAATTACGGTGCCAGTTTTGCCGGTGTGATTTTTGTTTCCGTCGTGCTTTACGTGTTCTTTTCGATGAAAGCAACTGATTGGCGCACAAAGTATGTGAAACAAGTAAATCAAGCTGATAATAATAGTACAACGCGTGCCATTGATAGCCTGCTTAACTTCGAGCAAGTAAAATACAGTAACTCCGAGAAATTTGAAGCAAATCGTTATGATATTGGCCTGGAACAGTGGGAAACGGCCCGGCGTAAGAATCGTCTGTCTTTATTTGCGTTAAATGGTGGCCAAGCGTTTATTATTGCAGGAGCGATGACCTCGATGATGGCGTTAGCTGCTATTAATGTCGCTAATGGCAATATGACCATTGGTGACTTTGTATTAGTTAATGCCTTTACCATGCAGATATTTATGCCGCTAAATTTCTTAGGTTTTGTTTATCGTGAAATAAGAGGCTCATTAACGAATATCGAAAATCTTTTTAGTTTGTTAGAGAGAGAACCCGCTATTGTTGATCAACCTGATGCTAAAGAACTACTTGTTACTAAGGGAGAAATTACCTTTGAGAACGTTAGTTTCTCGTATCATAAAGACCGTCAAATTCTCGATAGGGTTAACTTTGTTGTTAAAGCTGGAAGCAAAGTTGCGGTAGTTGGTAAAAGTGGAGCGGGTAAGTCAACCCTAGTAAAACTCTTATTCCGTTTTTACGATCCCACTCTAGGAAGTATCAAAATTGATGGTCAAAATATTGCGCAATGTACCCAGCATTCAGTCAGACAACAAATTGGCATTGTTCCACAAGATACTGTTTTGTTTAATGACACCCTGTATGAAAATATCCGCTATGGCCGTCCTGATGCATCGGAAGAAGAAATTGAAGAAGCCATAAAGTTAGCCCACTTAGACATATTTATAGGACGTCTTCCTGATAAAGGAGGTACCCAAGTTGGCGAGCGCGGGTTAAAGCTCAGTGGTGGTGAAAAGCAGCGCGTAGCGATTGCTCGAACAATACTAAAACGCCCTCCTATCATGGTGTTCGATGAAGCAACATCGTCACTAGACTCTCAGTCGGAGCAAGCAATACTGACCGCTTTGCGAGAAATAGCCAAAGGTCATACAAGCTTTATGATCGCACATCGGCTTTCAACTATTGTTGACGCTGACATGATTCTTGTAATGGATCAAGGACAGATTGTTGAACAAGGCACGCATACCGAACTGCTTAAACTTAATGGGCTATATACGACGCTATGGCAAGCGCAGCAGAAGCACGGTGAAGATGCTTAATGTGATGGCATTTGCTCGCTGTGTGTTGACGCGAAATGCGTTGACACACATTGTTTCAACAATGAATATGGATAGAAAACGCTTTTTATGAATATCGATTTCGACAGTCAGTCGCCAGAAGCCTTATTAATACTAGTTAACACGTTAATGCCGTTTGGCAAGTATGCCGGCACGAAGCTACTTAACCTACCTGAGCCTTATTTGGTCTGGTTTCATAAACAAGGTTTCCCAACTGGCCAACTAGGTGAACAGTTGGCCTCGATGTATGAAATAAAACTCAATGGGTTGGAACCCTTACTTCAGCCATTGCTTTACGAAAATAGGAACACTGCACGAAGCGCCTTTTCAAACTCTCTAGATATAGAAGCGCTTGAAATGCGTGATAAAAACAGATATTAAAATGAGTTTTTTTAATTCTGAACGACGCAAGCAAACAAAACGAAAATCCCACTATGAAAGAGTACCGGTAAAAGATGTCGGTATTGATCATCAAATTCTTTATTTACACCAAGCAATGGCAGAGAAATGCCTGGCACACCCTGATTTATTCATTGATATCCAAGCTAGAATAGAAATGCGCTACAGCGCAAAGCAAATCAGTTATGGTGCTTATTTAACCTGGCTCTCCATTCTTGAATTAAAAGACTCACCTGAACAATTTAAAGCTGCTCTTTTTGAAAAGTCCGTCAAAATGCGTAATATGCGGCGGGCAACGGTGTTCACTCAGGTGTTGACAGAAGAAGAGCGAGTTGTCGTGCTCAATAGCTTGTAATATTTGAGAATAATCAATAAATTATAATTGTTATTTAATTTTTGCCGTAGCCATCATTTGCAATTGTAATCTACCTCTTAATATCCCCCAATAAAGATACATTCACGATGCTTTACTTGTTGATAGTTAGCGTTTATTCTAACCAGTAAACGTACAAAAAATAATCAAATTAGGTTATGAGCGCAAATCCACTGTCAATTATTGATAGTTTTTCCGAGATTCAAATTGAGCCTTCTCTCAGGGAAGGTTTCATGTTGGAAGAGATCCTGGTTTGCCCTAATAAAGGCGCAATAGTTAGAGAGCAAGAACATCACCATGTAAGTCCCAAAGCCATGGAATTGTTATTTATACTTAGTTGTAATTCTGGGAAAATTATTAGTCGTCAAGCAATATCAGCTTATATATGGGGAGACAGTCGTAAACCCAGTTCCAGCTTGGGATCGTTAATAACAGAGCTTAGACGTTTGCTCAATGATCATACTGAATGCCCAATATTTATCCAAACTTTACCTCGAAAGGGTTATCGGTTATTAGTCCCAGCATTGCCCGTAAATGAAAGCTTATTATCAACTGATGCATTGCGCAAAACATTAGAATTAAATGGTACCAAGAAAAATAGAAAAGCATTTGGACTCTTAGGTAACGCAAGATACTGGCATAACAGTCGAATGCTAAAGGTAGCCGGAACGTATGTTGTTATGTCATGGGTATTAATGCAGGTGGTTTCGGTAGCACTCCCTGTCATAAATGCCGCTAAATGGTTTGATAAAGTTGCATTGATAAGCATCATTATTGGATTACCATTAGTACTCAGCTATAACTGGTGGACAGAATACCGATTACGTCAGTATTTTCTACGAAAAAATAACACGCTCACACATGCAAAAGAAATATCAAGCCATGCATATCGAGATTTGTGCTATATCTCAATTGTGTCGGTATGCAGTTTAACGCTAAGTTTTTTTTTAGGTAACCAAGTGGTCGAAGCAGCAAAAGCGCCGACAATTAATGTTACACAGCCTAGTATTAAAGCTGAATTTTTTAAGAATGCAGTGGCTGTGATGCCATTTAGATACACAGGAAATATGTCCTCTAATATTAGTAAAGGTGTATTTCAGTCGGAAGTATCCGCATTTTTGTCCCGTTCAACCTATATTAAAGTGGTTTCTGAACGAGTTCTTTCGTCCTTACCTGAGAATACATCGTTACAGACGATTCGGGATTGGACGGGGGCTAAGTACATTATTGAAGGTTCTATAAATCAGCAAGGCGATACGCTACAGATTATTATGACCTTAGTTGACACCGAGAGTGGTTACCAATTGTGGTCTAAGAAAAACAACGTACCCATTACCGACAAATTGAGTTTAGTCGGCAGTATTTCACAGCAAGTTTATAATGCGCTTACCTTCTTAATACCAAACGAGGAAACGTCTGTTTTAAAATTTAAGCCGACAGATGACATCAACGCTTATGATTATTACGTAAGAGCCAAAGCTCTTTTTAAGGATGCATACAATGAAGAGCAATTTAAAAAAGCCGAAGATTTATTTATAAAAGCCATTGGCATCGACAGTCAATTCACATTGGCACAAGCTGGACTCTGTCAAACTTATTTGCAGCACTACAACCTAACAAAAGTAGCCCAAATATTCGAATTCGCAAAACAAAGCTGCAAACAGAGTAATAACGAAAAAGGCAATGAAGCTGAATCTTATATTGCATTGGGCTCTTTATACTCATTCTCTGGTGAATACTTGCTGGCTGAACAGTACTTCTCCCAAGCCCTTCTTATTCAGCCCAACAATAGCTCAGGGTTAATGGGAATAGCTGAAACACTCGCCAAACTTAATAAAATGACTCAAGCCGAACAGTTTTTTTTAAAAGGCATTAATGTTGAGCCCGGATATTGGAAAAGCTACGAAGGATACGGTAATTTTTTATTTGGCACTGGGCGCTATTTTGACGCCAGTGTTCAATATTATAAACAAAGTTTGTTGCAGCCTAATAGTGAAGAAGCCTTTAATAATTTAGGCGCTGCCTATTATATGGATTCAGAATTTGACAAAGCTACTGACAGTTGGCGTAAAGCATTGGATATTAGTCCTAGTGCCAATGCATACAGTAACTTAGGTACCTCATTGTTTTATGCTCGACGATTCACTCAGGCAATAGATATGTACAAAGAGGCTGTTAATTTAAAGCCTACTGATTTCATTGTTATGGGTAATTTGGCTGATGCATTTAAATATGCGGGGAACTTGGAAATGACAGCCAAGCAGTTTTATCAAGAAGCTATTAAGCAAGCTTCTGTAAGTCAACAAATTGATCCTAAAGATATTACCATTAAGGCAAGTATTGCGAGATATCGTTCAGAGTTGGGTTTATGTGCGCAGGCTAAAAAAGAAATACAACTTATTCAAAAAACTGAAGTGAATGATCCTTACATCTACTATGATTTCGCGCTGGTTGAGAATAACTGTGGATCGACTGACAACATCATTATGTTTTTACAAAAAGCATTATCTTCTGGTTATCCTTCAAAACTTTTACTTAGTGATCATCAGTTTACGAAATATCGTAAACAAATATCGCGACTACAATAGACATTAGGATCAAAAAAGCTCACATTGTAAGTGGTTAAAATTCGAACAATTCTATAATTACATTATGATATAAAGGGAAATTTTTATGAGTCATCAACCTAAAATTAAAATAATTACCTACATTACCTTGATCATTGCTAGCTTTTTCACCATTACGGCAGTTAACGCTGCAGGAATTAAGAATAATCACCAAGAACTCACAATAAACGTTGATGCACGAGGCTGTGTATCATCAGTTGAACTAGCGTCCCCAGACGATAATTGTGATGGCAGTGAATTTGCGAATAATTGTGGCAAAAATGGTAAAGACTGTGTGTGCATGCAGTCAAGCAAGTTTGTGAGTTGGATGATTGATGCCGATACTCGTTTTGAACTTAAATTTATAGGCGACATACCGTTTAAATCGAACTGTGAAGTCAAATCAGGAAATAACAAAAAAATTCAATGTAAAATTGATGCGCCCGATGGTGACTATGAGTATGACGTCATAGCGGAAAGTTGCCCAGATGAAGTTTATGACCCTAGAATTATCATTCGTAATTCTAATTAATTTTATCTTTGCGATTTAATCAGACTAGATTTCAATATCTATGAATTTAGGGCTCGTTACCGAGCCCTAACAATTTATTATGCTTTCGCACTCTTCAAATGATCAGCAACTAAAAATGCCATTTCTAGTACTTGATCTGCATTTAAACGAGGGTCACATTGGGTTTGGTATGCCTCAGCTAAATCTGCGTCACTGATTTTATAAGCACCACCGGTGCACTCAGTTACATGTTGACCGGTCATTTCTAAGTGAATACCGCCGGCATGGGTTCCTTCGGCTTTGTGCGCATCAAAAAACTGTCTAATTTCAGTCAAAATAGCATCAAAATTACGCGTTTTATAACCACTTGAGGATGTGATGGTATTACCATGCATTGGATCTGAGCTCCACACTACATTGCGACCTTCAGCTTTGACGCGGCGCAGTAATCTAGGTAAATTTTCACCCAGGTTGTTTGCTCCCATGCGCGTGATTAAGGTTAATCTTCCCGGTGTGTTAGTTGGATTTAACACATCAATCAAACGGATCAATTCGTCTTCTTGCATGCTTGGGCCAATTTTCACACCGATAGGATTGTTAATACCGCTGAAAAATTCAACGTGAGCGTGATCTAACTGACGCGTCCGCTCTCCAATCCACAGCATATGCGCAGAACAGTTGTATGGTTTTCCAGTTAGCGTATCGATGCGAGTTAATGCTTGTTCATAATTCAACAACAAAGCTTCGTGTGAGGTGTACAACGATGTTTCGTGCAACGAACTGTTGTTCTGTGAATTTATGCCAATCACATCCATAAACGCCAGTGTGTCTTGAATACGATCAGAGATATCTTGGTAACGTTCTTTTAATGGATTATTCTCCAAAAATGCCATGTTCCAACGATTAACTTGATGTAAGTCGGCCAATCCACCTTGTGCAAACGCTCGCAATAAATTCAGTGTCGCAGCGCTCTTGTTGTAAGCCTCTACTAAGCGATTAGGGTCAGGTTGACGAGATGCCTCTGTAAAATCGAATCCGTTTACAATGTCACCGCGATAGGTTGGTAACGATATACCGTTAACAGTTTCAAAATCAGATGAACGGGGTTTAGCATATTGGCCCGCCATACGAGCTACTTTCGTAACCGGACAACGACCCGCAAACGTCAACACTATCGCCATTTGCAGGATGACTTTAAAAGTATCTCTAATTTTAGGCGCATTAAATTCGTCGAATGATTCGGCGCAATCACCACCTTGTAGTAAAAACCCTTTACCTACACACACATCGCCAAGTTGCTTATAAAGTTGACGCGTCTCCTCAGCAAATACCAATGGCGGATAACCCGCGAGTTTAGCCTCAACTTCTTTCAGTGCTTGTTGATCTTGATATGTGGGTTGTTGAAGTATCGGCTTTGATCTCCAACTATCAGGTTTCCATTGACTCACGCTGTTTCCTTTTGCTCTGTTATGTAGAGTACTTTCGTATTTATGACTATTATATTTTATGTTTGTGAATGTATTTTAATCGTTGTTTTTTTGCTCTAATTACGCACTTGCTAACAATTGATCAGCTCAAGCAGAACAATGGCTCAAGCATAGCATAAGGGGCTTTAAAGTGGGCTTCTAATAAAGAATTTTTCTGCGTTATGCTGGTTTATTACTTCAGTAAACGGATAATTGTAGAGTTCACTGATATTCTCGGCGGTCATGACTGATTTTACATCACCAATACAAAAGTCCGTTTTATTTTTTATCATCAATACATGATCACAGTAACGCAGAGACAAGTTCACATCGTGAATGCTAAGCACCACTAAATTGCCCTTTTGCGCAAGCCCTCTGAGCAACGTTAATGTTTGTTCTTGAAATACAACATCGAGACTTTGAATAGGCTCGTCTAAAAGAATCAGAGCCTCACCATTTTTAATATGATGCCAAATTTGCATCAGGCATCGTGCAATGTGTACACGTTGCTGTTCACCGCCGCTAAGATTATTTAATTTATGTGTTAACAATGGCGTTATTAATAGCGCTTTCTCAATCTCATCCGGAATATCGGTGTGGCCGGTATAAAAAGTTAAAATCTCCGACACACTGAGAGAAAATGACAGTGCATAATGCTGCTGTAAATAAGCCAACTTGGTGGCCAATTCTGAAATTGGAAATTCACTTATTTGTTTATCATTTAATGTAACCGCACCACTATCCGGCTTTACCAGCCCCGCTATAACGTCAAAAAGTGAGCTTTTCCCTGCCCCGTTTTGACCAAGCACATGCCAACATTCGCCAGCACGCATACTGACGTTTATATTATTCAGGCGATGTTCAAGAGCGACTTGAGAAACGGATAGCATAAGTGAAGTTGTACCTTAAAATAGAAAACGGCTTTATGTGAATATCACAAAGCCGTTAGTGTCTCTATTTGAAAGCGGTAAAGCAAGCCAATATGAGTCTTCTATGGTGCTATTTTTGGCTGCGCCACTGGCGCATCAGGATAGTCTTTGAGTACTTTATCAACGTACTCTTGGCGTTTTTGTTCTGCTTGATCACCAAACAGAATTTGGCATGCCTCAATAATTCCTGGTGTATTTATAATTTCAGTCCTTCTTAACACCATTTCAATTTTGGATCGACGACGTAAAAAGTCTTCAAGATTGGTGATCATTTCTCTTCTTGCTGCATAGTGCACTTCCGCTCTCAAGTATTCAGCATTGCGCATCAATTGCTCAGCTTGCGCGGGGTCACGTTGAATTTCATCTAAAATTTGTAACGCATAAATATCATACCTACGCCACAATCTAACAGTGAGCTTTTCTGAACTATAACTTGGCGTCATCTCATCTAACCCAATAAGTCCCGCTCTATATTCAAATTCTTTTTTAATTTCATTTGAAGACTCGCCATACCAAATGGCCTCTTTATTTGGTAATGAAATACCTAAATCTTCAACAAGATCCGCAATTTCTTCTCCAACATTAATGCAGTCGGTTAGTTTACCGCCAAAAATACTCAAATATTTATCTTCTTTGTTCACATCCACGGCATGTTTGCGAGAGAGCTGAACCCAATCAGCTTTTCCACCAGAACCTTTGACTGCTAATGGACGAACGCCACAACGTTCAGAAATAATGTCGTCTCTGGTCAATGGGCTGGGTAAATCTAATAGTGCATTTACGTTATCAAGAATAAAGTCTCGATCCTCCTCTGTGACAGATGTCATTGGATTTTCGACTTGATTATCAGTCGTGCCAATACAGGTTTTTTGCCCCATAGGAATGACGAAGAACAAACGTCCGTCGGATGCAAAAAATGCCAATACTTTGTCTACCTTCGTGAGCTTATTGACAATTAAATGTACGCCCTTGGAAAACAAATGGCTGTGCTCAGTCACTTGCTTCGTCTCGTCGTTATACTTGTCTACCATAGGGCCACAGGCATTAATAATTGCTTTAGATTGTATAGTGAATGTTTTTCCTGACTGCTCGTCAACCGCTTTTGTATGCCAAATACCGTCTATTTTTTCGCTGCCATGCGCTCCCACATAATTGGTGACAACAGCGCCATTATCCATTGCATTGCGCACAAAGTTAAAAACAAATCGCGCGTCATTGTCATGCAAAAATGCATCGGAATATTCAAACCCACCTTGTGCATTTGATATATTAATCGCGGGTTCAGTCTCTTTTATTTTTTTTGAGGACAAAAACGTAGGCATTTGAGTAAAAAACCGCCCCATAAACCAATACAAACAAGTACCGACAAAGACAAACCAAGCCGGAAAACGAAAGCCTTTTTGTAATGTGGTTAAGAACCGGATTTCTTGCACTGTTGAAGGATAGCTTCGCATTAAATGGTTGCGACTTTTACACAATTTATTGACCAGAAAATATTCGTGATTTTCTAGGTACTTAATGCCACCCCAAGCAAGATTAGAAGAATTAGAAGAGGTATGGCAAGCAAAGTCGCCTTTATCAATCATAGCGACGCTTGCGCCCTTCCTTGATAACGAAGCAGCTGACACTGCGCCATTGATACCCGCGCCTAAGATAAGCACATCGAATACCTCAGCCGATAGCTTGGTTATATTCGTTTCTCTTAAAATCATAAATCTATACTCTTCACTCTAAACCCTCAACAATTACTGGTTTCATTCCACCACATAGTAAACTATACGTTCAAATATGATATATATGATTTATTAATCTTTCAAGGCTTGATAAGATTAAAGCGAACCCCGTGTATCGTAATATTGATTGTATAACATAATTAGTTTTAACTACTGCTAGGGTTGCTCCTAAGAACATCTGGTATTACTAACGCAATCAAATTGCGGGGTCGCTAGAAACTGCGTAATCTAAAAAAGCCGAGCTCGCACAATATCATACAATAAAGGCGGAAAAACATGTCTACAGCATCAGGAATTCTTTCAATTGACCAAGGGACAACTTCTACTAGGGCTATCGTATTTGCATTAGATGGCAGCAAAATAGCAACAGCCCAAAAAGAATTCACACAGTTTTATCCCAATAACGGTTGGGTTGAACATGATCCTGAAGAGATATGGAAAACCACCGTTGAAACATGTAAGACAGTATTACATGACGCTCATCAAAAGGGCGTTACCGTCGCTGGTATTGGTATTACCAACCAGCGCGAAACGACCGTCATATGGAACAGGGAAACGGGCAAACCGATATATAATGCAATTGTTTGGCAAGACGGTCGCACCGCTACTTTTTGTAATAGTATAAAAAAACATGAGGATACCGTCGCCGCCAAAACAGGCTTATTACTAGACCCATACTTTTCAGCTTCAAAAGTAAAATGGTTATTAGACGAAGTAGAAGGAGCAAGACAACTTGCAAATGAAGGTAAGCTTGCTTTTGGTACTATTGATTCCTTTTTAATTTGGCGCTTAACCGGTGGTGCCAATCATGTAACCGATACAACCAATGCATCGCGCACTAATCTATTCAATATTCATAGCTTGTGCTGGGATGATGAATTACTCAATTTGTTTGATGTACCCCGATCTGTTTTGCCAAAAGTATTAGAATGTGCAGATGACTTTGGCCACACTGAAGCGAGCTTATTTGGTCGCTCATTGCCGATTGCGGGTGTTGCGGGTGATCAACAAGCTGCATTATTCGGCCAGTGTTGTTTTGCACAAGGTGATTTAAAATCGACTTATGGTACAGGTTGTTTTGCATTATTAAATACCGGTGACCAGGCCCTTAAATCACAACACAAACTGCTGACAACCATAGGCTATAGCCTTAATGGTAAAACAACTTATGCGTTAGAAGGTTCAATATTCACCGCCGGAGCTAATATTCAATGGTTACGCGACGGTATAGGCGTCATTAACAACGCTCAAGAAAGCCAAGCACTGGCTGAGTCACTCGACTATGACCATGGCGTGTTTTTAGTTCCAGGCTTTGCTGGGTTAGGTGCGCCGCACTGGGATCCTGATGCTAGGGCCAGTTTATATGGTATGACACGAGGCACATCACAAGCCCACTTCGCGCGCGCTGCGCTTGAAGCTGTCTGTTACCAAACCTATGATTTGCAACACGCAATGGAAAGTGACGGCATAGCTTCTTCAAAAGTACTAGTTGATGGCGGTATGGTAGCAAATGACTGGTTATGTCAATTTTTGTCGGACATATTGCAGGTTGAAATTGAACGCCCGCAAAATATGGAAACAACAGCAATCGGTGTAGCCTACTTAGCAGGTTTAAAGCTAGGCTTGTATAAAAACTTAGATGACATTGCGGCGCAAAAGAAAATTGAGAAACGCTTTACACCAAATATTGATAAAAACATCCGAAAAAAGTTATTACTTCAGTGGCATAAAGCAGTCGAATCAACTCTGGCTTTTAGTCGCGGTTAGCATTGCTGAGCGCACTCGGCTGCTTCAATAAACTATAGATAAACAATGGACCGCCGATTGTGGCGGTTAACATTGATACAGGCACAATCATGTCGAACAACCATTCATTGGTTAGTGCTGTCATTATAAGTAAGGATGCCCCCATCAATGCTGATACAGGTAACACAACCCTATTATCATGACCCACTAATTGTCTTGCAAAGTGCGGTATAAGCAGTCCAATAAAAGCAATACTTCCGGCAATAGAAACACTAGTTCCGACTAATAATGCTGCGAGGGTAAGTATTTTTCGCTCAAACTGAATAGGCTCAATCCCTTTGAGTTGTGCCGAAGCAGCGCCCAAGTATAACCAATTAAGCTTCTTTCCCTGCATTATGAGCAAGGTTGCTGAAATACATATGATGGGTAGGGCGAATGCCAGACTAGTAAAGTTGGTATTGTGCAAACTTCCCATTAACCAGAAGCTTAGGTTTTTAATTGACTGCGCAGGAGCATATATAAAAAGCCAACCTATGATGGCGCCAGCAATCGTCGAAATGCCAATACCAGCTAAAATCACCGCACTAATTGAAGCTTGCAGTTTTCGAGCTAATGCATAAATGATAAAGCTGCTCAATAATGCGCCCACAAAACAAGCCATTGGTAGTAAATAATAAGCGATAGAATCGAAAACGCGGGGTAAAAAGGCAACACTGCCCGTTAACATTACAATGGCAGCCATTAAACTTGCACCAGCGCTGATACCGATAATACCGGGATCAGCTAACGGATTTCGTAATAAAATTTGTAGTGCGGCGGAGCTAATCGAAATAGCACTACCCACCCCAATCGCGGTTAATAGCACTGGTAACCGAATATGAATAAAAATATGCTGCTCAATATCAGAATTTATCCAAGCGAGTCCATCGGCGAAAATAAATAATATGACGACGACGGTAAATACGGCGATAGATAAAGCAATAGCGTTACGTTGACTCATTGAGACTTTTGTTTTGTCAAATGCTTCAATAAACCATCAGATGCATCTTCAAGTAAATCAAGTACGAGTTCGAAACCGCGTTTTCCGCCATAATAAGGATCGGGAACCTCATCAGAATCAGCCTCGGCGTAATCTAAAAATAACTGGAGCTTAGAATGATACTCTTCAGGACATTTTCGTTTTAAATCTCTCATGTTCGCTTCGTCCATACCTAAGATTAAATCATATGTAACAAAGTCTTCTTCTGTTACTTTTCTGCACTTTAAGCCAGACAAGTCATACCCTCGAGCGTTCGCGACTTCCCGAGAACGCTTATCCGGTGGCGCACCATGGTGATAACCGGCAGTACCTGCTGAATCAATTTTCAAATCGAGCCCCACGCTTTTTGCTTTTAGCGTAAACACCCCCTGCGCAGTGGGTGAACGACAAATATTTCCTAAACATACAAAAAGTATTGATGGCAACGACATTGATTAATTTTACCTTTTTTTGAGGCCAAACGACCTATATTTCCAAATAAACATGAGAATACAAGTTTATAACAATTCACTCTCTTGTTAACATCAGTTTTTATATCAATTTAGTGAGATGATAATTTAATATGCTTGATTTGGCTAAAGTACTGATGCTGAGCAGTTCCAGACAAAACGATGGGCCATACCTGCATCATGCTAAATCAATGATGCGAGAGCACTTAATCGGGGTTACCGACGTTCTCTTTATTCCTTTTGCTGGGGTAACCATGTCATGGAATGATTACACTGCGAAAGTGCGAGAAGCGCTACCTGATATCAACGTTACGGGTATTCATCAATATGCTAATGCACGCGACGCCATTGAAAGTGCACAAGCCTTGTTAGTGGGTGGAGGCAATACATTCAACCTTCTCAATGAATTATATAATCAAGATTTACTGCAGCCTATTCAGCAACGAGTTCTTATGGGTATGCCATATATTGGCTGGAGCGCAGGTTCAAATTTATGTGGTTTAAGTATCAAAACATCAAATGATATGCCCATTATTCATCCCCTTAGTTTCGATACTTTTGGTTTCATTAATGCACAACTTAACCCACATTATACAGATTACGTTGCACCTAATTTCAACGGTGAAACAAGAGATCATCGGATCGCAGAATTTTGTACTTTATACCCTGAAGTCTCCGTTATAGCTATTCGAGAAGGCAGTGCCTTATTGCGCGAAGGTAAAAAACTCAAACTTATAGGCCAACTTGATGCTGTCGTATTTACTGGAAAAAATCGAAACGTTATCTACCCGGGTAGTGACATTTCGATTTACTTATAATTAGCCAACAATATGTTTTAGCGTGCTATCAGTAAAGTCTATACTTTGTTGATTATGTTTAACTTCACCCAGAAATGGAGCATCAAGAAGTGCATGCAAAGATGCAAGGTTCTCAGAATAACAACTCATACTCGGGTCAACCTGATTTGCAAACCAACCGACAATGTCACAATTGTCGCGTTTAATCTGTTCAAAAGTAAGTACTGCATGATTCAAGCATCCTAGCTTAATTCCGACTACAAGTATCACTGGTAGCTTTGCTTTGGCTACAAAGTCAGATAAGAACTCTACTTTCTTTGTGCCATTTACTTCCGCACATTTACTTCCCCCTACCCCATTCGACAATGGGAGTATTAATGTGGGCAATCGCCAACCACCCGCACCTTCTACTAGCAAAAAATCAGCGTCTTCGTCGTGCAATTGTTTTAAGGTATCTGCGACGTGTTGCATGTCAATATTTTCGCCTACCTGCGCGGCAGCGATATGTGGTGCAATAGGAGGAAGTAAGGCAATCGGATTAACCTTTTCATAGGAGACTTTGTGACTCGCTGCACACTGCAAATGCAGAGCATCGTCATTACGCAGACCTTGACCGGTTTGTTTACAGCCCGCTGCAATCGGTTTAAACCCGATGCTTTTGAAACCTCTACGATTAATTGCATGGAGCAATAAAACGCTAACATACGTTTTCCCTGCATCGGTATCGGTACCAGTTATAAATACACTTTTCATCGTTAGCTCTAGGTCTTTTGTATAGATAAAAATAAAATTTGATAAGTTAGTGGAAAGCCACGGTTGCTCTTATCTTTACCACCTATTTTTAGCTCTGGAGATTGCTCATGCACAGCTTGTAGTTGTTGGCGCATTTGTTCGTCGAGTTCGAGTAATTCTTGTCGACTAATAGCCGACGACGCGGGTGAATCACTGTTTTCGTTTGTTTGTGTGCCGTTACTTTTTGTTGCGGCACCAATTCGTTTCAATGCCCTTAACATCTGCAAACTACTCGGGTGCCATTCTGTAAAACTGCATACCTGTTGTTGTATGTTTATTTTTGCATCTGCGCTGCAACTAACATCATCAGTTTTTAATTTTTGAGTTGCATCCAGCCATTGTTTTTGACTAAAAAACTCATTCACTCTAGGTGCTAAACCAAGGTTCTGCCACGCTTGTCGCAGTTCGTATAGCGAAGAGTCGAGCATAATAGCCAGTTGTGCGCAGCCGCTAGTTGACAACACTCGAGCAATTTCAGTAATCGCATTGTTTGGCGAAGAACACCATTGCAATACCATTGAGGAGTGAAGTACATCAATGGTGTGAGATTGCAGCGGCAAACTGTCCGCATCGCCACTACAATACAGAATTGTGTTATTGGTAGCCGTCACCACTTTCGCGTTATTCATCTGAGCGGCTTTCAACATGCCATGAGAGATGTCGATGGCTAAACAATTATCTGCCATTTTTGCAAGCGCACTAGTATGTAACCCCGTCCCACACCCTAAGTCTACTGAATATTTACTATGTTCACTAACAAGGTCAACAAGCAATTCAAGATTCACTTCGGCAATTTGCTTTTGCACTTGTGCATATTCATCGTAGCTAGAACACGCGGCAGAGAAATGTTCAGCAACACGCTTTTTATTTACTTGTTGAGTGCGAATTTGTGCATTCTTACCTTGCACAACATCAACACAGCCAATCAGTTTTAGGTCATTTTTTTGTTTCTGATATCTCGCGTCAGGTAGTTGATTTACTTGAACAGGCGATTCATTTGTTGTAGCTGACGCTCTGTTAAATAGGGTATACGCGTCATTGACTGCGCACTTCATACGCTAACACCGTCGCCTAGAACCGTGTTGTGATGTTCTGACCTTGTTAATTTGCCCATTGCTATACTTAAAGCATCTACCAATGCCTTGATATCTTGAACCTGATGAAGCGCACTAATCGTAATTCGCAGTCGATCTGAATGTTTAGGTACGGTTGGACTCCTAATCGCATTCACCCATATTCCTAAGCTTTTTAGATGATGACTCAATGCCAACGCTTTCACCGGATCACCAATGACGATAGGTTGAATGGGTCCATCGACAGATAAAGTGGGCAAGCCTGCTTCGGCTGCCAGCACTTTAAACACATCAATATTCTGATTCAACGCTTCACGCTCCGTGCCCTTGCGCATTATTTGCAAGCTTGTTCTTGTTGCTCGCGCTTGTGCAGCGGGCATTGCGGTGCTGTAAACGTAATGTTTGGAGAAGTTGACCATATATTCAACAAGCTCATTTGAACCTGCTATAAAGGCGCCTTGAGTACCGATTGCCTTGCCAAAAGTGCCCATCAATATATCGATTTTAGGTACATTTGGCGTTGATTTTTGCATGGGTATTACTGAGCTTCCCATCCCATTTTGGCCAATACAACCTATGGCATGCGCATCATCAACCATTAACCATGCATTTGAGTTCATGTTGTCTAAGGTTGTCGCAATGCCTGATGTGTCCCCCCTATCACCATCCATACTAAAAACACCTTCGGTGACAACTAAGGTATCATTTTTTGGTATTAACTTAGCTTGCAAATGCTGGAGGTCGTTGTGCTTGAATCTTGAGAATACTTGCTTTTTTGGGTCACTATTAAGTTGCATTGCGCTGTCTATGAATGAAGCATGCATTAGTTTATCTGCGACAATACAGCGCAGCGCTTGAGAACCCAAATTTGAGCTTTGAAAAAGTGCCTGACAGAGTGCCTGATTAGCTGCAAAACCACTTGAAAAAAGTAAGGCATTATCGAACGGCGTGTGTTTGCAAATATCCTCTTCTAATAATTTATGCTCACGAGAATAGCCAGTAACTACCGAAGACGCACTGCTGCTAGCTCCATATAAACTCAAGCCTTCGGCAAAACTCTGCAACACGTCTGGATGTTGGCTCAAGCCCAAATAGTCGTTGCTCGAAAAGTTAATATAATGCTTACCATCAACTTCAATAATAGCCTGGCTGTTATTGACAACTTCTACTCGTTTTCTGAGCAAAGAATCAATCACTCTTTGCTCGAGCTCTATTTTTAAAAAATCAAAGGCCATTAGCTTAAGGACTTCTCCGGCTGACTTTTAACTTTCTCTTTTGCAGCTTTACTATCTGCATTGGGCTTGCTGATTTTTGCCGTTGCATCCACATATAGCGACGCATTTTGCTGTTGCGAAATTTCGTCTGTTAGCGCCGCTTCAAAGGCTTCATCCGAGTAATCTTTGGTTTGCTTTGAATTGATCCCCAACTTATTAAACAACATGACATCTTCTTGCGTTTCTGGGTTTGATGTTGTTAACAATTTACATCCATAAAAAATACTGTTCGCACCGCCCATAAAACATAATGCCTGCATTTGTTCATTCATTGATTCGCGTCCAGCCGATAAACGCACAAAAGATTGTGGCATCATAATGCGCGCAACCGCGATTGTACGAATGAATTCAAATGGTTCTAAATCATCAACCGATTCTAGCGGTGTGCCTTCTACTTTGACCAGCATATTAATTGGAACACTTTCTGGATGTTGATCAAGATTCGCGAGTTGCACTAATAAACTAGAACGGTCATCACCCGTTTCACCCATACCAACGATGCCACCAGCACAAACATGCATACCTGAATCACGGACATTGCTAAGCGTATCTAAACGGTCTTGATAAATTCTAGTGGTAATGATGTCGCCATAAAATTCAGGTGATGTATCTAGGTTATGGTTGTAATAATCCAGACCTGCCTGTTTAAGAGTTAACGCTTGTTCGCGAGTTAACATTCCTAAGGTCATACAGGTTTCTAGTCCCAGCTTTTTTACTTCACGCACCATGTCTGTAACATACGGCATGTCACGATCTTTTGGATTACGCCATGCCGCTCCCATGCAAAAACGCGTAGAGCCAGCTTCTTTAGCTTCTTTTGCACGCTCGATAACTTTACTTATTTCCATCAAACGTTCTTTTTCAAGACCCGTGTCATAACGAGCGCTTTGAGGGCAATATGCACAATCCTCAGGACAAGCACCTGTTTTAATCGACAATAACGTGCTTACTTGAACGTAGTTTGGATCAAAATGAGCTCTGTGCACCAATTGTGCATGAAACAACAAATCATTAAAGGGCATAGCATAAAGCGCATTTACTTCAGGAATAGTCCAATCATGTCTTGGTTCAAATTGATTATTTTGTCTCGGAGCTGAAGTGTTCATGAATACCTATTGTCCGTTTTAGTCCCATCACGTTTTATCGTGCTTATAGGGTTTACTAATCTTATTATGTCCACTAGTCTATGCAACCCGACAAAGTTGTCAACTTTACTAAATATAAAAACTGTACAGTAGGTTTAAATTTGAACAATATTGAATTTGACAAACGTCACATATGGCATCCATATACGTCAGCAATAAACCCCCTACCTTGTTATGAAGTTGTGGGTGCGCAAGGTGTGGAGCTAACATTAGCTGGCGGTGAAAAACTTATTGATGGCATGTCATCATGGTGGGCTGCAGTTCATGGGTATAATCATCCTGCACTTAATCAAGCGGCACATAATCAAATCGACGCTTTTTCACATGTCATGTTTGGTGGTATTACCCACCAGCCCGCAATAGATTTATGTCGTAAATTAATCGACATGACGCCAGACGGTTTAAACCGCGTATTCCTGGCAGACTCAGGTTCTGTTGCAGTTGAAGTGGCTATTAAAATGGCTTTGCAATATTGGGCATGTCAGGGACGTTCACAAAAAACAAAGCTTATCGCGCCGCGCAATGGTTATCATGGCGACACTTTTGCTGCTATGTCAGTATGTGACCCAATAAATGGAATGCACAGTTTGTTTCAAAAAAGTCTGATTGAGCACTTCTTCGCTCCAGCACCACAAACTCGATTTGATCAAACTTGGAATGCCGACGACGTCCTGCCGATGCGAGAAATCTTGGAACAAAATCATCATGAAATAGCAGCCTTAATACTTGAACCGGTAGTGCAAGGTGCAGGTGGAATGCGTTTGTATCATCCGGAATATGTTAAAGCTTGTCGAAAACTCTGTGATGAATTTAACGTCCTACTTATTTGTGATGAAATTGCGACTGGCTTCGGAAGAACAGGTAAATTGTTCGCCTGTGAGCATGCTCAAATTAGTCCCGATATTTTATGCCTAGGAAAAGCACTAACCGGTGGCTACTTAACGATGGCAGCAACATTATGCACGGACGAAGTTGCAGAAGGAACCTGTGTTGGTGACCCTGGCGTCTTTATGCACGGGCCAACTTACATGGGTAACCCATTAGCATGCGCTGTTGCTAATGCGAGTATTGATTTAATTCTCGAAGGAGCATGGCAGCAACAAATTCCTCGTATAGAAAAACAATTACTCAACGAACTTGGGCCCCTGAATGCTTACGAATCAGTCGCCGACGTTAGAGTACTAGGCGCTATCGGTGTGGTCGAAATGAAACAGCCAGTCAATGTCGCTGACATTCAAAGGATATTTGTAGAACAAGGCGTGTGGATAAGGCCCTTCGGTAAACTCATTTACATCATGCCACCTTACATAATTGAGCCTGAGCAATTGAGCAAACTGACGTCTGCAATTGGTTTCGCGATCGATCGACTATACCCAAACTAGTTTTTCATGCCTCGGTAAGTGTTGGCTAATGTTGTGATATCTCCGACAGTGCCTGTTCAAAAAGGCTCCACGGGATAACGGGGGTATGGGTTAGTGCTGCGCATGCTGCGGAGTTTGGCAACTTGAGTTAGATAACCACTATCTTGTCGTCTCAGTCTATCGTGGTGTAAATAGTAATTAAGCTGATAATAGTTATTCCTATTAATATAAAAAGGTTTACGCCGAAGCTATCGGTTTTGCGCCTTTTTCTTCTCACGCGTAAAATCATTGAGATTAAACTTAAACTCAAACAGACTTGTAATGTGGCTAATAAACCGTCGATGTGCCATTTTGACCAGTATAGTCGTCCTTCAACACCCCAGAACTTCTGCACTCCACTGATAAATTCAGGACGCGCATAATGAAAAAGAATCAGCGCGACTAGGAGTGCGATCCAGGCGGTAACATTAAAAATAACCATGATTCTAAAAAGCAGTTCTTTACGTGCAGCCGTTAACCGGCGTTCTGCAAACCCTAATGGTTTTGCAGAACCGTCTCTTACAGTCTGATTTTTTTTATGAATATCCTGCATAATCCAATTTGCCTACTGTTATCCGTCGCATAGTTAAGTATACTTGCCGGCTATATTGAGAACTAAATTAAAAGTCTCTAATACCGCGTATTGTGCTTACAACTTTGCTGACATTGATATTTGTGTTTTTTTTATACAAATTTTAACGCAAAGCGGTTTAATAACGCAATAAAAAACGAATTAGTGAAATCTAGTGATGCCCATGGAGAATAATATGACATATGCACCAGTCGCCGACGTTTTGGCTGGCAAATATGGTGTCAACGACACTGTGACAATTAAAGGTTGGGTAAGAACCCGTCGTGATTCTAAAGCCGGTCTTTCTTTTATCAACGTGCACGACGGTAGCTGCTTTGATCCCATTCAGGTGATTGCGCTGAATACCCTAGACAACTATGACGAGATTATACGTCTTACAACAAGTTGCTCAGTGTCAGTCATTGGCACAGTGAAAAAGTCTGAAGGACAAGGCCAAAGCATTGAAATTGATGCCCAGTCTATTGAAGTATTAGGTTGGGTAGAAAATCCAGATACCTATCCAATGTCTGCTAAACGTCATAGCATTGAATATTTGAGAGAACATGCCCACTTGCGTCCTCGCACTAATATCATGGGTGCTGTAACGCGTGTTAGAAACTGTTTATCGCAAGCGGTACATCGCTTTTTCCATGAACAAGGTTATTTTTGGATCAGTACACCTATTATCACAGGATCAGATACTGAAGGCGCCGGTGAAATGTTCCGAGTTTCCACTCTCGATATGATGAACATTCCACACGATGAACAAGGTAACGTTGATTATAAAGAAGACTTTTTTGGCAAAGAAACCTTTTTGACGGTATCAGGCCAATTAAACGTTGAGACTTATTGCACCGCTATGTCGAAGGTTTACACCTTTGGCCCTACTTTCCGTGCTGAGAACTCAAATACCAGTCGTCACTTAGCTGAATTTTGGATGATTGAGCCTGAAGTCGCTTTTGCTGACTTAGCGACGGTTGCACAATTAGCCGAGGACCTATTAAAATATGTCTTTAAAGCAGTATTAGAAGAACGTCTAGATGATATGACTTTCTTTGCACAACGTGTAAATAAAGAAGTCATCACTCGTTTAGAAAACGTTGTGAACTCTGAGTTTGTGCGCATGGACTATACCGATGCGATCGAAATTCTAAAAAACAGCGGTAAAACGTTCGAATTCCCTGTTGAATGGGGTGTTGATTTGTCGTCTGAGCATGAGCGCTATTTAGCGGAAGAGCATGTTGGCGCGCCTATTATCATGCAGAACTATCCAAAAGATATTAAAGCATTTTATATGCGCATTAATGATGACAATAAAACCGTTGCTGCGATGGACATATTAGCACCTGGCATTGGTGAAATTATTGGCGGTTCGCAACGTGAAGAACGGCTTGACGTATTTGACCGTCGTCTAGCGGAAATGGGCCTAAATCAAGAAGATTATTCTTGGTATCGTGACTTACGTCGCTACGGCACAGTTCCACATGCCGGCTTTGGACTCGGTTTTGAGCGTCTGGTTGCTTACGTTACCGGTATGCAAAACGTGCGCGATGTTATTCCATTCCCAAGAACCCCTGGAAATGCACAATACTAAGGTTTAATAAATATAACGTCGTTAAAAAGCTTAATATACACTGTGTATTAAGCTTTTTTTATTGCTGTAATAAAGCCAGTAACTGAAAAAACACAATTATCGTTTCGCAGCACACTCTCTTAAGTTCCCTCAACCTGCTTGTTTCTGTGCCTCGAAATATATGATGCCGCTGATATTTACGTATTAAATTCTTTCCATTTCATCAGTTCAATTCCGCTTCACAACTAAATCTAAATACAAATGAGATTGACTCTCATTTGTATGTTTACTATCATGCATTCCTCTTAATTAAATGAGCTTTGATTTTTTTATGTTTAAACCGTTTTTTGTCAGTCTTGCTGCTGTTGTCGCTGTTGCATTATCTTCAAGTCAACTCCAAGCTGAAGCCTTAATCTCAGCTTCTTCAGTGACATCAAGCCCGCTTCTTTTAGCTACTGTGGCTGCAAATGATATTGAACGCATCACGGTGCGCGGAGCGTATTTCGGCAAACAAAACGCGGATGCACTTAAAACGCCAACCCTGTTGATAAACGTGCCTCAGTCATTATCGGTTATAACCAATGAACAAATAGAAGAGCAAGGCTTTCAATCATTAGCAGACATTCTACAGTACACGCCGGGAGCTTCAATCGGTCAAGGTGAAGGTCATAGAGATCAAATGACAATCCGTGGTCAAAATACCACCGCGGATTTTTTTATTGATGGGCTGCGTGATGATGTTCAATATTTTCGTCCTTTATACAACTTAGAGCGTGTGGAGATTTTAAGAGGATCCAATGCACTTCTATTTGGTCGCGGTGGCGGTGGCGGTATAGTTAACCGAGTCACTAAAACAGCAACAGCTAAAGAAACATTTACGACTCTCAATGCAAATATAGATACGTTCGCAAACACTGTCGTTGGTATAGATCACAATGCAGCATTAAATGCTGAGCAAGCCTTCCGGATCAACGCTTTTTATGAGCATTTAGACAATAATCGTGACCAATATGATGGTGAACGTTTTGCAATAAACCCAACCTATTCAGCTGACCTGAGTGATGTAACTCAGTTAGTATTATCATACGAATATATTAACGACGATCGTGTCGTTGACCGAGGCGTTCCTTCAGTTAATAGCGAACCACTGCAAGGTGTGAAAAAAACATTTTTTGGTTCACCAAGCCTAAACTTCACAACACTTAAAGCACACGTATTGAAGGGACAAATTGCGCATCAACTAAGCGAAACGTGGTCTATTAATACAACACTGCAATATGCAGATTTCAACAAGCTATATCAGAATTTGTATCCCATTGATTTCGATGCTGTCGAAAACAATGTTAGCTTGGATGGATACAAAGACATCACTGAACGTGAAAACCTAATCCTTCAGTTTAATGCAGTTGGACAATTTGATACTGGAAGTATCGAACACACTTTATTAGTCGGTGCTGAGCATGGCAACCAAGACACTAGCAATAGTCGCCGTGATACTTTATTCGCTGATAGTAGCGATGACCAAATCACATTACCCTTCTCTGATCCATTAGTTATCCCAACGGTTGGCTTTACTGATTTCGTTCGTGATAGAGCATCTGATGTCACCTTCAGTTCATTATTTCTTCAAGATGAAGTAAAACTCTCAGAGCAATTTATCATTATTGCCGGCGTACGTTATGACAGCTTTGATATAGATGTTGCCGATGTAATAGAAGCCACTAATGGCAGTGCCGATGGAAACAATGGTCTGTTAGGTCGCAAAGACACCGAAACCTCCCCTCGCTTAGGTGCTATTTACAAACCTAATGATGACCTATCTTTTTACGCCAGCCTTAGTAAGTCCTTCTTACCTCGTTCAGGCGACCAGTTTTTATCCTTATCATTGAGTTCTCAAGCACTTGCGCCAGAGGAGTTCGAAAACAAAGAGCTCGGTATTAAGTGGAATTTGTCGGATACGTTGAGCTTTACCACAGCCGTATTTGAAGTTACCCGAGAAAACGGCACCGTTACTGACCCTAACAATCCTGAAAACGCGATTATTACGGGAACCAAAACCAAAGGTCTTGAAATGCAATTAGTTGGTTATGTAACTGAACAGTGGCAGATTAATGCGGGTTACAGCCATTTAAACTCGGATGAAACAGGCCGTGTCGTTGATGGTATTTTGACAAATAGAATATTGTCTCAAGTACCAGAGAACATGTTTACCGTTTGGAATCATTATCAAGTGGACGAAAGATGGGCTTTTGGCTTAGGTTTAATTCATCAGTCTGAGCAGTATACGTCGCTGAACAACACGACCGAGCTACCTGGATTTACCCGTGTTGACGCTGCATTATATTACGACATATCAGCCACCACAAAAGTGCAGTTAAACATTGAGAATTTGTTCGATGAAGACTACTTTCCGTCAGCTCATAACGATAATAACATTAGTATTGGTGAACCGTTAAACGCAAGAGTAAGCGTTTCATATAAGTTTTAAAAAATACCTATTGTATGTCCTCAAAGCTACTGATTATTTCGCTAATAACCAGTAGCTTGTCTTATTTTACGAAACACAGTATTCAGCCTTTCGCAATTTATCAAGCCGTCTTCATTTTGTGAAATAATAACAATACAAGACTTATTCATAATAAATTCAGCAAAATACATATGAATACTCATCCCTTTAATGTTAAAAAATTGTTGTTAGAGTGCGTGATCAAGGTAACATTAATCGTTCAATACTAAACTACTGACTATTTCAGCACCGTGAATGAATTGCAAATGCTGATATAATATTAAAAAGTGCTTATATAACAAATACCTATATAAAAGAGATAATAAAAATGTTCGCATATGGAACGGAAGCATTTATAGCGTATCTTAAAATTGGCGCCCGTGCTGACAAAAGCAAAGACGCTAATCAGCAGTTACTTGTCTCAAACTTATTTTCTTTTATCGGTTACACAATCACATTAATGCTCGCAATTAATGCGGCAATGAGAGGAAACTCTGCGCTGTCAACATCACTATTTTTAGCTAGTGTTATCTTTTTCTGCTGCCATCACATCCACCGTTTTCCAAAACTCGGCAATACAATTTCAATCTCGACCACCGTTATTTTTGTAAATCTGTTGCTATTGATGCTTTACTTAGTTCATTCTGGCGGCGCCTCAAACACAGGTCCTCTTTGGATTTATATTTTGCCTCCAGTGGCATTCTTTTTTAGTGGTTTACGCAAAGGTCTGAAAGAAATTGGTGCATTCGTACTAATGCTAAATTTTATGTTGTTTTATCCACATGAAATACTATTGGATACCATATATACGCTTGAGTTTAAAATTCGTCTCGTCTACTCGTTCTTGACTGTCACCCTGCTGTTTGGGTTTTACGAATACTCCCGCCAGCAGTCATACAACCATATCCAAGAACTTAGTCAAAATTACGAAAAGCAGGCTATGCATGACGATTTAACAAACTTGCCAAATAGACGGGGAATTAGAGTGTATTTAAATCATGAATATAGCCGTTTGCTTCGCTCAAAAGAGCCTTTCTCTATACTTGTCTGTGATATTGACCATTTTAAACAGGTAAATGACGACCACTATCATGACGGTGGTGACTTTGTGCTGACCAGTTTATCCGCGTTCTTTATTAAGCAAACCAGACAACAAGATATTGTCGCAAGGTGGGGCGGAGAAGAGTTTTTGGTTTTGTTACCGAATACAAATCTAGAAAATGCTGCGGTAGTTGCAGAAAAAATTAGAGAACAAGTCGAAAATCATACCATTCACTATAAGGACAAAACCATAAAAATCACTATCAGTATCGGTGTAAACGAAGTTACTCCCAACGTTAATATTGACCAAGCTATCAACATAGCCGACCATTTACTTTATCTTGCGAAAAAAGAAGGTCGTAATAAAACCATTTCGGCTAATACTATAAAAAACACCAAGTGAACCTCGCCTCTTTTAGCGTAGACTGCTGCGTTAACTGCATGTAATGTCAAATAGTACAATGGCATAGTCAATTCGATGTAAATTCCTGACTTACCCTTTGAACAGAGACGTTATTAGCATATCATTCTAAAAACTGCTTTTTATAGAGAACACAAACGATGAATATTGATCGAATTGATAAAGAAATTCTACGAATTATTCAGCAGGACGCTTCACTGACAACGGCAGAGCTTGCGGAACAAGTTGGATTGACAACAACACCTTGTTGGCGACGAATTCAACGTATGCAAGACTCAGGGATCATTATAAAAAAGGTGACTCTGTTACAACCTGAAAAGCTAAATCTCGGATTAACCGTTTTTGTGAATGTCAAAGTCGCTAGACATGACTCTAGCTGGCTCAAAAAGTTCGCTACCCATACTCAAGCTTTTGAAGAAGTTGTTGCCTTTTATAGACTCAGCGGAGAATATGATTATATGCTGACTGTCCTCGTTTCTGATATGCAGGGCTATGATCATTTTTATAAGCGCTTTATTTCAGGTATCGAATTGCGCGAGGTTACATCGAGCTTTGCTATGGAAAAAATCAAAAACCAAACAGCTATTCCACTCAATCATCTATAGCGTTTTGCTGACTGTTATAGCGACGAATGAGCTATTTATTCAGCCTGCTATCAGCTATCTTGTTGATGACAAAAACACTCCAGAACTCCTGGTGCTCAAATGAAAACGCCTAGCTCTCCGCTAGGCATTTTTGTATTTGCATCGAGGCTGGCGATGCTACTGATTTTTTGGTGCTGGGCGTGGATCAAAATCAGACATTGCCATATAAGCGGTAATCATGGCCCATACTGTCTGATTCTGCTGGATATCCTCAGGCTTAATTTTGTCCAAGGTATCGTTTGCAGTATGATGATAGTCGAAGTAATACGTTCCATCTTGTTTCAGCGCAATCACAGGTACGCCATAATTTGGCAACATAGAAACATCTGGTCCACCATTTGTGCTATTACTGCCTAGCTCAACTCCCATCAATTCCAACGCTGCATACAAATCAGCAGGGGCATTTCTCACCGCATCAGCAAAACGTGTATCGAGTTGATATATTTGGCCAGCGCCAAAATCTGATTCTGCAGCAAAAATAATATTCCCCAAAGTATCTTTATTAGTGCGCACATATTGATTGGCACCCACTAACCCAATTTCCTCTGCCGCATAAAGAATAACCCGAATAGTCCGTTTAGGTTGACCTACAGCTTCTTTTACTAATTTAGCAGCTGCAGTTACAATGCCAACACCAGCGCCATCATCAATTGCACCGGTGCCTTCGTCCCACGAATCCAAATGAGCTGATATTAAAATGATTTCATCTGGTTTTTCCGACCCCGTAAATTCGCCAATCACGTTGTAAGAAGTCTGCCACCCTGCATCTTTTGCTTGCATATTAATATTCAGAATAATGTCTTTTTGACGACTAAACATCGCTTCCAAATTATCTGCATCTGCGGTCGAGATGGCGCCAGCTGGAATTTTCTCAACATTATCGTCATAACGCATTACGCCAGTATGAGCAAAACGAGAGTTGTCAGTCCCAACAGAACGAATAACAACGGCCTGTGCGCCTTGTTTTGCAGCTTCAACCGCACCGTTTACTCTATTTGGAACAACTTGACCATAAAATCGGCCCGCTCTGTCACGCTGCATTCTTGTGTTTAGAAAAACGATATTCCCTTCAACCGTCGCCTTGTCTGCTGCAGCAAGTGAATCGAGTGAATCAAACATCACCACTTTTGCTTCGAGTCCGGCCTCTGGCGTGGCGATAGACCCGCCCAACGCCGAGATAACCAGGTCCTGAGGGAAAGGAGCTACAACTTTCGCATCAGCAAAACCACGCTCCCAATTTCTAACACGGACAGGTTGCTTGTAGACCTTATCAAAACCTAATTCAATAAATTTGGCTTCTGCCCAAACAACAGCGCGTTTATCACCCTGTGACCCTGGTATTCTTGGACCAACCTCAACCGTAAGTGACTTAACAATATCGTAAGATAAAGCGCTTTTTTGACTACTCTTTTTTACCTTTAACGCATATTGCAACGCTGGCGTGCTAGCGATATTTGCAATTGGATCTGTCGCGATTGGTTGCGTTTTTGCACAACTAGCTAAAAGCATGACCAATCCAAGTGAAAGAGTTGCTACTGCGTTCTTCTGTCGCATTATATTTTTTACCATGTTAATAATTACAGTTAGCCTGCAAAAATAAACAGGAATATCGCCATTGTCTAGTCTGTAATAATATTTTATCTGCGTATAGCCTAAACTAGGGCGACAGAATGTGACCAAAATCAAGTAATATAATTCACAAACCTCAATATTGATGGTAAAACAAGCACACTATAACCGTATCAATGTTCTTTTTACGACTAAAATTCGAAAGAGCAAATAATAATAATAATAATAAGGAACACTATGTTTTTGATTTCAGTTGAACGCACAATCGACAAACCTATCGCAGATGTTTTTCGGGTACTCAGTGAGCATGCTAATTATTCGCAGTTTAAGGGCGTTGATAAATCCAGTCTTATTAAAAATGGACCGGATGATATTAATGGTCTTGGTGCAGTAAGAGAAATTCAAGCAGCGGGTGCTACCCTACATGAAGAAATTGTCGCATTTGACCCTCCTTACCTCCTTGGATACAAAATAATTCATTCCAAGCCGCTCCCTTATGACCATAAAATTGGCGAAGTCAGATTGACTGAAGTTGATGGAAAAACTCATGTGCACTGGCGCTCTCAGGGGCATATTAATATTCCATTATTGGGTAACTGGTATTTTGATAAAAAAATACAACAGGGCGGTGAACGTGCCTTCGGTAGTATTTTAAAGTTTATTGATAATATGCCTTCAATATCGGCTCAATCTATCTAAAAGGACAATGACTTATGACTGCTCTGCATGATTTTTTTGCGACTAAAACCGTCGTAGTTACAGGTGCAGCTTCCGGCATAGGTAAGGCACTTGCGACCGTGTTTGCTGATTTAGGATGCAAGGTTGCAATATGCGACATTGATGAGGTCGCACTATCTAATGTTGCGGTGAAATTGCAATCAGCTCACCCTGACATGACATTATTTACGCGTCTTCTTGATGTCTCTAGTGCAACCGACTGGGAAACCTTTTTAGAGGGTGTGGCTAGTCATTGCGAACACATCGATGTAGTGATTAATAACGCTGGAATTGAAGGCTCAGCTCGGCCTGTTTGGGCGTCAGACGACGAACTCTTAAAACGTGTTATGGATGTAAATTTTTATGGCATGGTATATGGAAGTAAAGCAGCCCTTCCGTATTTAGCTATGCGCCCTTGGGCGGCATTAGTTAATGTGTCTAGTATATTTGGATTGGTCGCACCTCCTAATACGGCTGACTATTGTGCGAGTAAGTTTGCTATTCGTGGCTACACCGAGTCATTGCGTGCTGAACTTGTGCTTGTGCATCCTCAAGTTCAGGTGCATTTGGTTCACCCCGGCGGCATTAATACTAACATCACCAGATTAAAGCAAAGCCAACAATTTAAGGCTCGTTTTTTAACTACCCCACCCGAAGCGATCGCCCTGCATATCGCAAACGCTATAAGGCACAATAAAGCACGTATTGTGTTTGGTAATCAAGCGACTAAAACGCATATTGCTTCGCGAATTTTTCCGTTGAAATGGCTGACTAAATTAACGGGAAAGGAAATTGACGGACTCGGTATGGAAGACGACTATCGAACTGACCATGATGGCTTTACATTAAAAAATTAGCCCGTTAAGGGCATATTTATGCATTTATTAAAGAGCTATTGAACGTTATCGAACATTCCGTCAATCATATCCAAATCGTAGCCTTTATCTTTCAGCAGGCTTTGCATCTCAGTAAAAGACAAATTTTCTTTGTTTGCCAACGCCCACAAATGTGTGGCGCGAGTTCCTGTTCGACAAAACCCATGCACACAATTTGAAGACTGCTCTAACGCCGCTTTAAATTTTTTCACATCTTGCTCGGTATAGTGGCAAGATTTTACAGGAATATACACGTAATGCAGTTTATGCCTGCTTGCCAAAGCTCGCCAGTCTTGGTCTGTAATTTGATTTTTACGTTCATTGTCGGGACGCACATTAATAAGCGTATCGACCCCTAGCCCCACCAGATTGTCCAGTGCACTTTCTGTGAGCTCTCCAGAAACCGAAAAATGGTTGGTTATTTTTATTATTTTAACAGCTTCTGGCTCCACCAAAGTATTCGACATAATTGAGTCCTTGTTAAGCGTTAGTAAAAAGAATAAAAAGAGACAATGGGATAAGCGCTGCGCCAAACACTTTTTTCAATCGGGCTTGTGGAAGCTTATTAACAATCCTCCCCCCAACCAATACGCCAAATACAGCGCAAGCTGTGACCATCATTATAAGTGGTGTATTAAAAGTGATTTCTTGTGTACTTTGCAACTGCGTATATTTTGTAAAGCCTGCAAAACTTTGCATCGCGATGATAAATAAACTCGTTGCAATTGCTTTTTGCATCGTTGTTTTAGCAATAAATAATAGTGCAGGCACTATCAAAAATCCTCCTCCAACACCGACCAATCCAGCTAAAGTGCCAACGCTAATACCCGCGATTACCAATGAGACAGATTGCAACAAGTCGAAACCTTGCACTATGCTGCTGATTTGAGATTGACTCTGATGCGAGCTAACAGGCACAACGATGGGTCGCAGCATAAAACCGCTAGCGCCGAGCATAACAGTAGCAAATATCAGCATTTGTATTTGAACGCCAACATATTGAGACAAATAAGCTCCAAAATAAGCCGCAAGCATACTTGGCAAACCAAAAAGAGCGACTAATCTTAAATCCACAAGTCGCCTGAAAAACAATGTAATGCTGCCTGTTAATGCAACCACGCCTACAATTAACAGTGACTCTGCTATGGCCGCTTTTTCGGGTTCATGTGCTATGTAAACTAATAGTGGAACGGTTAAAATACTGCCGCCAGAACCAAGCAAACCTAAACTTAAGCCCATAAATACAGCCCCTATCCATATAATGGGATCGAACATCATTAATTCAGCTCCACGGTTAAAGGGAGTTTTAAATAGGCAACACCATTTGCCTCTTCAATAGGCAAATGCCCTGCCCTAATATTCAATTGTATAGATGGTAGTAACAACCTGGGTACGGGTAAATTTTCGTCACGAGACTCTCGCAAGCTAACAAATTCAGCTTCCGTCGTGCCTAATTTAACGTGTATGTTATTACGTTTTTCCTGCCATACAGTCGTTTCCCACGCATAGTCATTTCGCGTAGGACTTTTGTAATCATGCCCAACAAAAATTCTAGTTAGATCAGGAAGTGATAGTATTTTCTGAATCGAGTGATACAAGGTTTTAGCACTTCCATTTGGGAAATCAGCGCGCGCTGTGCCAAAATCAGGCATGAATATAGTGTCCCCTACAAAAGCAACGTCTTCAATCAGATAACTTACACAAGCAGGTGTATGACCCGGTGTATGCATTACATGAAAATTCAAATGGCCAAGCGTAATTATTTCTCTGTCTTCAAATAAAAAATCAAACTGACTGCCATCACATGGCAAATCGTCGCTAAAATTAAACGTCGTTTTAAAGGTGCTCTGTACTTTTTTAATATGTTCACCAATACCAATTTGGCCACCGCGTTTTGCTTTTATATAATTAGCAGCAGTAATGTGGTCAGCATGAGCGTGAGTCTCTAATATCCACTGCAGACGCAAATTATTCTCATCCAAATAGGCAATAACCTTATCGGCGCTGGTTGAAGAAAGCTTCCCCGAAGCTGGGTCAAAATCCAAAACAGGATCAATAACCGCAGTTAAACAAGTCGCGTTATCTGTCACCACATACGTCACTGTTTGCGTATTTTCATCAAAAAAAGGATGAATATTAAGTTTATTAGTAGTCAATTTTTCCTCCACAAGAAAAGAGTAAACCCTTTTGTTTTTGCAACGAAACACGCTCAGTTTCTGTTGTATCACTGCAACTAATTCAGCTTTCAGTTATCGTCAAATAATACTGACCATTGGTGTCACCTGACTCTGTGTTTATTTACTTATTTTTAGTCTCTATATTATTTACTACCAAAACTCATGCCACATATTAATAGATCTCAAACATATGTTTTTATTGATTATTTTTAAATTCTCGCAAAATAACTATTTTTTAACTTGAAATTATTGTCATTTTTGACACATAATCAGTCAACTTTGTCATGATAATAATTAATAGCAATATGAACATCTCAATTGTGCAAAACATGATCAACTCAATCGACAAACCGGCTATTTTCATCGATACGCAATACACTATATTGGCTGTAAATGAGGCTTATAAAAACACGTATGATAATGAGGTTGTTATCGGTGACAGCCGCTGTTTTGAGATCTCTCATGGTCACACATCTCCCTGCGATAAACATGGCGAAGAATGTCCAATTCAAGCTTGTATTAAGACACAACGAGCAAGTAGCGTTGTCCATATTCATAATACAAAGCTGGGAAAGACTTATTGCGACATATTGATGAAACCAATAAAAGATGATGATGGCATAACCATTGGATTCCTTGAAATACTCGACCGTATTAACTTTGCTGCAACGGACTCGCAAGTGGATAAAATGATAGGCTCTTCCGAGCCTTTTAAAAATATGCTTACTAAAATTAATCGCGCAGCGAAGTCAGAAATTGCGGTGTTGTTGCACGGTGAAACGGGCACAGGCAAAGAACTCGTTGCTAAGGCCCTGCATGAATCTAGTCGTCGTGCTGAAAAGCCATTTGTAATCATTGAGTGCACAGGCTTAAATGAAAATTTGTTTGAGTCAGAATTATTTGGGCATGAAAAAGGCGCTTTTACCGGCGCAACGCATACAAAAAGTGGTTTAATTGAAGTCGCCAGTGGTGGCACTGTCTTTTTCGATGAAATTGCTGATGTACCATTAAGTATGCAGGTAAAGCTGCTGCGCTTACTCGAAACTCAATGTTATCGAACCGTTGGAGGCTTGAAACAACGTAAGGCGGATTTTAGGTTGATTTGTGCTAGTCACCAAAACTTACTCGACCTTGTTGAGTCAGGGCAATTTCGAAAGGATCTGTATTACCGCATTGCGGGCTTTCCAATTTCGCTACCTTCACTTGCTGAAAGACAAGATGATATTGAAGCATTAGTAACGCATTTTTTAGCTAACACGGAGATGCGTCACAAAAAGTTCAGCAACGCTGCTATGAAGCGTTTATCTCAGTATGAGTTTCCTGGGAACATTAGACAGCTTAAAAATATTGTCGAACAAGCAACATTGCTGGCAGATGAAGATGTTATTGAGATCCAAGATTTACCCGATCAAATATTTGTTAAATCGACTAAACCAAAACTATTAAACGATGAAATTGTTAGCCTAGATGCAGCTGAAGAAAGATACTTGACGAAAGTATGTGAAACGCAAAAGATGTCAATTGACGAACTAGCCGATAAGCTTGAGGTAAGCACAAGAACCCTATACCGAAAACTCAAAAAAATTGGGTTGAAATACGAATGAGCGAGCTTTTCAGAAACAAAAATTAGAGAACAAAGTGCCTAGGATAAAATTGTCTACCTAGGCAGCTTCAAATAATTATTGTTTGGCGGCTAATTCTTTTTCAGTTTTAAACCCAAACACTTTGCGTAAAACTAGAGTGGCCGGACAAAAACCAGTAAAGCTTTGTTGAAACAAATTCGCACCCACAAAAACCGTAAACCAGACAAAATTTGGGTGCACCCAAACAGTCAATGCAACCGACACTAACACCATAAAACCTGCAAATGCAGTTAACGCTCTTTCTGCTGACATAACGCCTCCTAAATAAAGCTTATTTAATAGTAGTATTTGAAGCGCACGAATGCGTTGCTTGCGTCTTCAAATTGATTGAAAAAACTAAACGGTTTTTTGCCATAAAATACATTGAATCCGCTAGATAGCTGCCATTGATCACCAGGACTATAATCTGCGCTTAGTTTTAGATAACCATCTTCATCACTAGTGGAATAAAAGTTAAACGCATTTAACGTCAATGTTTGTTGCATTAATCTGTACATAAGACGTTGAGTAAATAAAACTCGACGTTGATTCGGATCGAATTTCGGTGTCAGTGAATTTGCTTTGAGCGAATCAAAATCGCTTATTTGCTCCAAATATAATTGCGCACTACCAGTGAGGTTTTTCATTAACTCCTGTTCATAACCTATTAACCAGCGGCTTTGACGATTCGGCACTAAAGGATTGCTACCTTGCGCGTCACTCCTTGAATCATAGTATGCCATTTCGACATTTAATAATCCGTCGGCAAAGGGCGTTATCGCGCTAGCACCATATACTCGCAACTTAGAAAAATAGGGTGCGCCAAATTCAGTAAAACTAGCAGGCGATTTATGCGCGCCTATATAAGCATAGCCAGCATATTCGGTTGAACCTACGGTTTTGTAAATACGCATTGCATATTCTGGCGAGCTGGGTTTGTTAGGTGATGTCACATCAAAACCAGGCGCTACATTAGTTCCTGCGAAAGGAGAAAAAAACGAAAAATAGTCACCATTGATATAATTGTCTGGAGTAAACTGTGGGGTGATGACAACGTCGATATTAGCCCAATCGAAAAAACCTGATACTTTTGCTGATAACGAGGGTGCCTTTAAATAGTCATCATCTCTTCCGGCAAAAAACGACTGAAAATCCTTCGGAAATAAATCATTTAGAAATACGTAATCACCCGTACCCCAAGTGAGTATTTGCTGGCCAACTTTGATATCAAGTTTCTTACCCCAGTCACCCAACTCGACTATCGAGTTTACGCTGCCCTGCCAAGCTAACTCCCTGATCTGGAGTTTCGTTTGGTCAAGCACGCCGTCGTAATAAACGTCCGCCGCAAATTTAATTCGAGAAGCGTCAAAATCTTTGTCCCATTGCAACTGAGCTCTTAAGTCAACCAATGTTTTGTCCGTATTAATGACCGGATCAGATGACAAGCGAGTACCTAATGCTAATTCCACAAAGCCAGAAAAGCGATGAGAGGCTGTTTCTTCATCTTCCCAAGCCTCCATTTCCCATACTTCTTCTTGAGCTAATACAGAGCCTGACAGTCCTAAACAAAACGCCAAAGTTGCTACACCGAATTTCATGTTAATTTAACCATTCACGCGGTGGGTTTCGTAAACTACGTTCACTAAACACATCATCGCCGAACCCAAGGTCAAAACTAATATTACGAAACTCCATTAAGGTATAAGCACCACTTTCAAGATCACTGACTTTTGAGCGTACAACCGTTGGGAAACCTTGTATCTCCTCAATTTTTATCGCTTCTACACGACGGTAGTTAGTGTTGTCAGCTTTAAAAAAATCTATCAACACTGGCAGATTTGTTTTTTTATCAATGGTCACAATGTAATATGCAAACTCAACAGTATCGGGCGCAATAGGGGTCGCTTTTAGCAAATATGCAGCCGCAGTTTGTGCTTGTAACTCAAAGTTATCCTCTGAAATAGCGCGGCCTGAAACATCTTCATAAAAAAAGTGTGAACCTACAAAAGACGTACGTTTGTCACCCGAAGAAATACGTTTAACTAAATCAAGTGCAGGTAAGTAGAGCCAACGGTCGTCTTCAACACTTAAATCGACGTGCTTTTCGACTCTAAATACCGTGTCCTTAACATCAGCAGGCCTTGAGAAAAACACCATCATTTGCTGATCGCCATTATCTTGGATATCTCGACGCAAAATGGTGAATTGACGCATTTGCTTTCTGTCTTGCGCATCAACAATCATCATTCGTGCGTCAGAGCGTCCATCTTTGCCACTATAATAAGCGGCTTTTTCAGCATTCTTTACAATGCTTGATACGTCAACCGAACTCAAGTCTGCACTCATAGCACCCAATGGAGCTAATAATAACGTCACAGCCACCCAGGTTGCTGTTGTCATTAAACGTAAACTCGAGCTAAATAGGCTCAATTTATTCTTTAACATCCTCGTTTTCCTTATTTATTTAAAGACAATACGCTTGCCCATGGTCATCACCGCTGGCAAAATTAATAACGTCACCAAGGCGGAAATCGCCATAATACTTGCTAAAAAGATCCCTACTGTTATGTAAGGAACTAACGGTGCAAACAGCAGTGGCGTGAAGCCAAGCGCTATGACTAACGCATTGCGAGTAATTGCAGTTGCCGGTTCGTCGAACATCAAGTCAAAAGTTTGTTTAATATCATTCGTTTGTTTAAATACTTCTCGGGCTCTTTCTAAAAAATGAATGGCGAAGTCGACCGACAAACCTAATGTTAGTGCAGACAGCACTGCTATTGGCATGTCGTAATCTTTACCCATAATACCAATGAGACCATAAATAAACGTGATTGTAATTGTTAATGGCAGCATAGCTAATGCGCCAAATACTAATGAACGAAACAGGATTACCATCATGATGAACACAATGACAAACGCACTTATAAGGCTCTCAAGCATACCTGCAACCATGTTGTCCTGCCAAACAACGTTCAAATATGCTTTACCCGCCCAATCTAATTGAATATTTTGGGGCAGCGGTTGTTTTTGAATAAACTCGTCAACCAAAGCAATAACCTGACTCATATCCTGATTATCACCCGAGGTCATTTGCAACCAAATTAACGTTTGTTGGTAATCTGGCGTTACAAAATGCCATAGATCATTTGGACGATGTGATGACTGATACTGCAGGAGTGTTTGCGCAACAGCCTGTGGGGAATTAGGCAGCACATAATCCTTTTCCTCACCCGATCTCAATTCTCGATTAACAACTTTAGTGACATCGGCAAGTGAATTTGATTTTCCGACTAACCCAGACTCTTTTAAGTAATTTTGTAGTGATTCGACGTATGCTAGTAACTGAGGAGACTGAAAGGCTTTAGATTGACTCAAGGCTGACTCTGCGTTCTGTAATATCACATTGAGATAGGTCGTTTCGGTATCAGATACGTCTGAAAATAACTTATCATCAATATTGATTAATAATTGCTGGTACTGCTCACTGATAGGCTGCCCAGACAATTGAGTAACCTGCTCCGCTGCCCAACTGCGCAAACTAGCGGGTTTATCCTTAGCAAGCAAATCGTCAAGCGACAGCAATGAGTTACCTGAACTAAGAACGACATAAGCATCGTAAGTTCCAGCAAAGTTTTCATTTAATACCTTATCGGCCACACGAATTTCATGATCTTTCTTGAACCAACGAACGGGATTATCGTTAATCTCAATTTGCGTTATTCCCCATACCGAAATAGCAAACACCACAGCGAAGCCAAACACTAACGAGGCTTTAAATTTGAGTGCAAATCCGCCTAGAAATTTAGCAATTTTAGCGATGCGACTGCCACCTTGATTCGAATGCATAACTAATTGTAACTTTTCTAATGACGCACTGTTCATTCTGGATAAGTAGGAAGGCATAAAAGTGATTGTGATTAAAAACGCCAGCAATATACCCGTTCCAACAAACCCCCCAAATATCTGTACCGGCGGTATTGGTGTTAGCATGAGTGAATAGAAACCAATGGATGACGTAATCGAGGTGTACAACATTGGCGTGAATAAATGCCCAACAACCTCTTCAATTGTCTCGTTAAGATCTGCCCCTGGTTTGTGGCGGTCACTAAATTCAGAAAGAATATGCACTGAATCGACGACAGCAATAGGCATCAAGAAAATCGCAATCATCGAAGACATAATATGCACGGTATATCCCATGCCTATTAGCGCACCCATCGTGATCATCACGGTTGCCATTGCTACGACCATAGGCGCGATGATAAGTGGAATATTTCTAAAGAAGAAAAACAACAGTATAAAAATAGTCAGTCCTGCTAATGGCGCAGAAATCCCCATTTGAATAAACATCTCAACACCAAACTGATCTTCAGCGACAGGTAAACCGGTGATATACCAGTCAGCACTACCGTTTAATTGGCTAATATTAGCTCTAATTTGCTCGGCAATTTTAAAGCTTTCATTTTTATCCTTAATAGGTACGTAAATGGCAGCCGCTTTGCCATTCTGTGAAACCAACGTGTTCTGCAGTAATGGCAGTCTGGCTAGGTAGTTTCTGATTTTTGCGCTCTCATCGAGAGTAGAAGGTGGTTTGTCCATCATCCACTCAAAGCGAATAGTACCCGACGCAGACTGAGTAATATTGTCGACCGTTGAAATAGACATGAGATCTGCAGAAATGACACCTTCGATTGACAATATTGACTTTGTTATGTCATATATGTCAGTCAGTGAAGCTGGTGTAAATACTCCCTCTTCAGTGCTCGTATCAACCACCCCCACAACGATCGAATCATGCATCGCAAAGCGTGTTTTTACCTCGTTGTGAAACAACCGTGCCGGGTGCTCTGCATCAAGCATGTTCTCCGGATCAGTATCAATTTTTATGCGCGGCATTTGCGCAGTAAAAAGCAACGCCAAAATCACCAATATAGCGTAAACAATTTTCGGTTTTTGCGTACAGAAATGGACTAACTTTTTAGCGATATTTTTCATTTATTATTCAATTTTTGCGAACATATAATAAGAATATAGCAAAATACACGCCAAGATATCCTAAAAACCAAACTCTGACTTATTAAGACGCTGTCCCATATAGACAATCTCCTTATATCCTAATTAGCGCATATTGATGCAATCATTTTAACGTATGATGAAATGGACCTTTTAATAACGGTCAAGCCAATTTCCTGAAAATCCAGCAGAAAAACTGAGATGCGCGAACATTTCAGTGATTTAAACAGCTGTTGAAATGAAGATTTATGCGCAACAGTGAGTAATAGATCAAGACCCTTGATCGTCGTCAACTTATTTTTCAAAAATCATGTTTAAATATTAAAATAACGGTGATCAAAAAAACCTAGAAATTGTTTTTATAAATCATATTTAAAGTGATGAATACAATATCTTGACATCAAGATAAAATTCAACTATCTTGATGTCAAGGTAAATGAATTATACATATAGAGCATTACTCAAATTAAGCGAGGTATATATTATTATGTTCAATACAAAAGCATTTAAAAAATTTTTTAAACGAAAGTATCCATATTCTCCCGTTGCTATTCTAGGAAGAAAAACGGTTGAGCGCATACTTGGCGCAGATATCATAAAGCTTAAAAAACTTGAAGAGAAACAAAAGCAAGAACGCGATGAACAAAGAGAAGCTTGATTTTTTTAATGAGCCTTATAGTGCAGGTATACGAAAATCCATACTGGCATTTTATCTTGACGTGAAGATAAACTATCAGTATGTTAATTTTGTAAAGTCTAAAAAGATATAATGTTGATGGATCCCGTTCAGAAAAAAGTTCAGCAATGGTCGAAAGAGATGCCCAATTTGAACACAAAGCCTATGGCACTCATTTCACGATTACAGCAAACCACTAAGGAAATGAACGGCGAACTTTACACTAATTTTGAGGACTACAAATTAACCGATGCTGGCTTTGATGTTTTAGCAACATTACTTCGCGCTGGGCCGCCCCATTCACTCTCACCAAGTGAATTACTGGAACAAATGGACATTACATCGGGCACCATGACGACCAGAATAGATAAGTTGGAAAAGAAAGACTTAGTTAAGAGAAAAATTAAAAAAAACGACAAACGCGGCGTTAACGTAGCCCTTACTAAAAAAGGCCTAAAATTGATTGAAGAAGCCATTGTAGCGCACGTTAAAACACAAGAAAAAATAGTGTCCGTGTTTGATGAAGAAGAGCAACTGATTTTTATATCTCTGTTACAAAAATACCTAGCGCATAACGTAAAAAAAAATAACAAGCAAGATATGTAGGACGATTTACTTATAATACAGACTCAAACACACTGTAATAGAGGTGCAATCGGATTCAGGCTTGAAACTTCAAATTCAAATTAGAAACTCAGCTAATTAATAAAACGTGGTTTTTGCTTTATCATTCTTGTGGTTTTCTAAACCATTCTTAACACCTCAGTGATATGGTAACGGTAAAGAGGATGGGCCCCTGTTTCAAACAACGGTGTCGACACTATGGCTTATAATTAAAATCTGGAAGCATTAATTAATCAGCAAACTTTGTTTTCTATTATTTTTGATAATAGAAATTGTTGAGATGTCTAAAGTACAAAAAACGTTGGGTTATTTTAGTATTGGAATTATCTTGGATAATTTCGTGGTAGCTTTGATTCATTCTGTTTAAACAGAACTCAGCAAAAATATCTTGCCTCTGTGTGGCATTCGCTTCTCGGTGTTTGAATTCTGAAATCGTCAAACTATTTGTCTAAACCGTATTATGCTCGTTCGTCGTTGCCTATAAATTATTTATATTAGCAGCAGCTATTAAGTGCTAACGGTAATGTTATAAAGCAACACAGCGGGTCAGATTATTTGGGGTGGATAGCGATATCCGGCATAAATAGTGGTATTTTTGCATCCCCAGTATATCGTATTTTTCTGAGTCAGTCTGTTAACTTGACAGTACCCATAGTAGAGCTAGGTCAGAAGCTCGCCGACAAAGTGCCATTTGGCAGAAGTGGCAAGCAAAAATTGGGTTTGCAGGACGAAATCTAACTGGTAATGGCCAGCAATACCTTGCTACGCAATCTGATTATTCTATGGAACTATTTGTTTTTGTCTGACTATTGTCTATCTCTTAGTTTTCATGATGAAGGTGCGAATGTCATTGAATCAATATCGACTGGCTCCGTTATCGCTCGGGCAGATATTAACTTCATTGGTATTTATGAATTTAACCCCGTTTTCAGAAGCTAATTTTGATCTACACTAAAACAGATGAGAAATGTATAGATTTAGTTTTTTTAATATGAAGTAATTTAAAACAGTTGTCTATATCATTGCATCGAAAATTAGTGAACTAAACGGCAGTTCAGCCATCTATAAGCATGGGCAAAAAAGCGCCCAATTGATCGTCTATTAGTCAATTAAAAATGCTTCTTCTATTCGCCATATTTTACACGTACCCGCCCCTATTTATTGACATTGATAATGATACTGTACTCATTCACAGATGTATTCTGTAAGCCGGATGGCAATTCCAACTTCCCAAAATTATTAGTTGAGTTATCAGGATATAGCAAGGTTACCGTCGTCGTTGCATTAGGAACAGAGAGAGTAAATGTGATGAAACCGGTCCAGTTAGCTGATATATCCTGACAACTATAAAATGGCGTCGCGTTGTTGCCTTTCGGTACTGTGAGCAAACAGTCAAATTGCGACGGGGTCGCTATGCCTGTCATTGCAGATAAATCAACATATGAGTCTTTCTTTCGGTTATTCCCACAAGCTTGAGTTATGCCATTACTGGTTACTGAACAAGCTATATCAGCGATTAAACCATAAAATTTCTCTGCTTCTGCTTTTGCATCTACCGTTATTTGAATACCCTCATCTTGCTTTATTTGACTAACAGTAACGTTACTTATTGGAGTGCCGCCGATAATGCCAGCATTGCCTGCATATGCCATTACTTTCAGGTCAACAACACCGTCTTCTTTTGCCTCAAGCCTACCTCTACTATATGTACCGTAATAATTATTGGCTGGGTCAAATATCGGCTGAATAGCTTCTTGTGTGACGTCAGCAACCTGCGGGTTTGTAGTCGACCAGTTACCAAGTAGTGTTAGATTGATGTCATAAAATGGTGTGATAGCCTTCCAAGTCTGGTCTCCAGCCATTATTTTTTCAATCACCGCTGCTTTATGCGCTGATTGCAGACGGCCCATGTATACGCCTCGCGCGACATATTGGTATCCACCAGGCCCCACTACTCTATCACGGTCTACCGGTTTAGCTGGCGCGGAGGTACCTTTGATTCTGGCAATCACGAGAGACTCTGAATAGTCCACATAGTTATCTAATTGAGCTCCTTCAAGTAGATATTGATCGCTAAATTCAATAATATCCAACAGTTCCCAATCAGGATAAATTTCAAACAAGCCATCAACACGCTTAAATCGGCAGATTTCGTTGTATTGATCTCCTGAACTGCTCGCTAAAGTAAAGGTATTGTTCGTGTTCGCTTTATAATGTTTATGAGGTGAACCTGATTCTTCTCTAAATTGGATTTCGTTAGACACCATGTCTTGTGTATCGTGATGATCGCGACAGCAGGATGTGCATAAGGGCTCTTGTTTGTTATTTGCAGGCACACCTGTCATTTTGTTTACATAGTTACCTAACTCTGTTGTCAGTGCCCCACCTCTTAATAATGACATTGCGGGTGTTTTACCTTGTCCTTGCCCAGCTAAAGTGCAAGCGCAATTAAGAGTAACAAAATCTTCCTGCTCTAATTTGTCATTACCTTCATCGTTTCGAATATATCTGACAGTTTCAAACTTTACGACAGTGTTTTCGCCGTTGTTGCGAATATCAGGCTGTGGTTTGCTGGTTTCAACTTTTTCACCATTTCCCAATTCATAAGAAATAACGTCAGGTGCTGCACCACTTATATAATTTACCTTTGGTTGACTCTTGGCATTGTCCGTCTCGTTGATTGCTTGAAAACTTCTACTGAATGCCACGGGTGCTAAAGATCCTTGGATATTGATTTGCTTTGTGGCACCATCAATATCCGTCCATGCCACGACAACTGAGACTAATTTTTGCGATGCAGTTGCAGGTAATGGACTAGGTGCATCCGCCGATGCGGCGTTTACCCATGTATCTTTGCTGCCGTCTCCATCCGTATCGACATAATATTGATCTGTTACAACCCACTGACGATTAAAGCTATGAACGTCGCCAGCTTTAGTACTAATTGCTGCTTGAATATTACCAGCCGCGAGGGCTCCTCCCGTATTATCTGCGATTTCGTTATAATCAAATTGCCCCATTTTATCTTCTATACCGATAAACGAATGAAGATCATCAAGTTTTGCATTACCGAGTCCCATGGCTATTTGACGTAAATCACCACTTTTCTCGGATTTTAATATGTTAGATTGCAGACTAACAACACCAACAACACCAGCCGACACGATAAGTAAAGCAACCATTACTTCAACCAGAGAAAATCCATAGTTATTTTTATTCATGCTCATTTTATCTCCTAGAAATCTCGCCAACTACCGGGAACTCGGGCAACCCGCTTAAAAGCATCATTGGCCTCAAGTTGTGCTAATATATCAGCATCAAAGATAGCATTAAACGTACCATTCGAATTGCCGACCTGATGGTTAGATGCCACTAGACCGTTTACGGCTGCACCACCTATCATATTAATTTCAAAATCAGACACATCACCGGGCTTACGAAATGAAAGCAGCATACCGTTGAGAATTGCCCCACCATTCATCGTGATGTCGTTATTTGTAACAATGACAATCACTGGATTCGCTGCGCTACCAATGATAGTGCCGGCATTTATACTACAAGGCCCATCAACCCAAATTAGTCCGACTGATGCCACGTTCAACCCTGCACAGCTGCTAGCGAGTATATCTGCATCGTCTCTCAAAGATTCCCAATTACTCTCGGACACATTAAACATATATTCCATTATGTCACTTGGAAAATTAGAGTCATTATCCAAAATATCATTCCCTTTTGAACCTTTTTCTGAATATGGACTGGTGCTGCACTGACCATCTAACAATTCTTGTTTACCGCATGTTGTGCCTGAACCATTGCTGAGATCAACATTGCCGTCAGTCCAGATAGATAATGGTACTCCTTCACCTCCACCATTAGGGTTAGCGGCGACTTCGAAGTTACCCGATAAGCCAATCCCACCTGATAAAATAAGAGGCGCATCTGGAGTATTTGCAAGGATAGAATACAAAAAGGCTTGTTCAGTGATGGTATCTCTCGCTAAACCATCGGCTGAAACGCCAGTGGACGTCAGAGTAATCAACCTCACATCGGTCGACTCTCTTGCAATTACTTGTCCAACCCCACTGACAGTAAAAGATCCCCCATTAGTTGAGGTCTCATTGATGGACGAGCCACTCCAATTAGGATTTTCGGATAGTAAGCCATATGCTCGAATCAAACCAGCCTCTGCGGATGCCTTTGCAAGTAGCCGATTTTGATCATTCAACGATATTTTATTGTTAATACTAACTATCCTAGACGTATAGATGGTTACCAGAGTAACTAATACAAACATTAGCACTACCGTAATCAGCACCGCAGCACCTTTTTGTTGTCGCTTTGAATTAGTCATAATTTCGCACTATAAAATTTCGGGTTAAATTAGTAGTAAAGCGTGGACTAGTTTTTGACTGGGATTGAATATTAATATCAATTTTGGTTCGAGTGACGCTATTTATCTCTAATGGCGAAAGAATAAATGACAGTGCATTGATCTCAGTCGTTTGAAAATTATTGATCGCGGACCAGTCTGTATCTGAATTGCAAGGCGCACCCAATTGTCTAATTTGTACTTCTCCGGAACGCAATCTAAATCCAAATTCTTCATTAACACCAAGACTATCGACGGTACCATCGCTATCAAAGTCATAGCTGAATAATATGCAGGTATTGAGTGCTTCATCAGGATGCCTAGAAACCACGATGCTGTTGTTGAATAGTGATGGATTTGCGGTTGGATCTTGCACTGTTGCGATTGTGTTACCGGAATAACCTGCTCGCATAACTTCAGATGCGATAAAATCCATTATCGTTTCGGTCTCTTCAGACAGCTGACTCTTATTGATTACAGTCGCATTGACACCGAGACCATAACCGATAAAAGAGACTAAGCCTGAAATTGCTACCATCCCTAAAGCCATGCTGATGAGAAGCTCAACCAAGGTCAAGCCTTTTTGCCTGTTGCTTGCTAACATGACGGATAACTCGCTATTTGCCCATTGACAACACATATATTTGATCTGCCTAATGCGTTTAGCGAAATACGCATTTTGTTGTGCGCATCGCTAAAGTCAACGTACCCTACTTGGTTTATTGTGAGTCCACGTTGACCGTCGAAAAAGACGTCTTGATCAGCACCAAAAAGTGCCGTGTCCATTTCGATACCATCGAAATCAGAATAGTCGGTGACCGACTCAACGCCATTGATTCGGCAACTATTTGCGGTGGAGCAGTTACAAGTGCCACTATCATTCATGCCAATACACCAATCATCACCTGTCTTAAAACTGAGAGTTACATCAGCCGAAGACGCTAAGGCCTGAGAACGCGCTTGCTTAAAAGTGAAAAAAGTTTCCTCTGAAACGCTTTTTAATCTCGCTTTACTTAAACTTTCGACAATAGATGGACCACCCAAGGAAACTAATAACATAGTAATAGCAACAACTATCATTAGTTCTATTAAGGATATCCCTTGCTGATTTTTATACTGTGCCATAATAATTAATACTTTTGGTATGATATTCAAATTCTATACTTGATTCATGATATATCGGCAACTAACATAAAACCGTATAAAGAAAAAACGTAAGGTATGAAATTATGAAATCCACTCACTCGATACAAGGGATGACTCTGATTGAGCTAATGATTGCGCTTGCTATCGTTGCAATTATTGCAGCTATCGCCCTGCCAAGTTATCAAGCGCAGATTGTCAGTTCAAATCGTAACGAAGCTAAAACGGCTTTAGTGCAATTAAAATTACAACAAGAAAACTACCGCCTAGATAACAGTAGTTATGCAAGCACTACTAATTTTGGAAATCCGACTTTAGATAATTACACGGTGTCATTTGACAATATTTCGTCTACTACTTTTACCTTAAAAGCCACAGCGAAGGTGGGAAACTCGCAACAAAATGATACTGGCTGCACCGAACTCAGTATCGATCAATCGATGAATACAAGCCCAGCAACTTGCTGGTGATCAAAATAAAAACCAGTTAGCTCTCGGTTTTCAAACATTAATTCAACCTGATGTATGTTGAAACTGTTGAATAACTCAGGGCACTGAGCAGTAATTTAATAAAAAGCCCTCACGGTTAGTTTTCGTTCATCTCGGCCAGTTAACCTATCCATAGCTCTGAGTGCCAAACATTCATTCTTCGCACTTTATAGTAATTGAGCTTTGGCTTTTTCAGTTTCAATATTTAGGTACAGTAAATCGCGGATTGTAAGATGTTACAGTTTCAAACATTAATACACTCGCAAAAATAGATAAAGTGTTGATAATCGATCATATGATCAAAAGACAAGCCTCTGTCGGAGACAGGTAGGCTATTTTTTTCGCTTCATAAAGGACCTAAAAAGGTGTGAAAATATTGCTTTTTATGACGCTAGTATGAATCAATATAATTGTTCTAATACTGAACAAACGCTATTGTAAGACATAAGACTGTACCTCATTATTACCTCTGATTTTTAGATATTAGATAGGTGATTTATGGTTAATACGGAAATTAACGCTAGGGATTATTTTGATCAAGCAATTTTATATCACGGAGTTCAGGAAGTATTTACCTGAAATTGATCTGCGTTTAGTGACCGCGGTCAGAAGAAAATCAACGCTAAAAAAACAATTTTTTCAATTCAACATACTTATTATTTTACTAACTCTCGCTTTTTCTATCTATGTGTTTGTAGCTTTAGAAGATAATAATTATTTGTTCCTGTCGCATATATTAATTCTCTTGGGACTTGTTTATTCAAATTACAAAAAGCTAATAGAGATTTTCACACTAAGAGAACGAGTGAGTGAGGGGTTAAGAGTAACGATGCGTTTAGAGGAGATGACTAGCACATCGGGTAAGTATAAGCAGTGTTATTCATTGGAGGAATTGCAGACGATGCATAATCATTTGGTATCTGATGAGTCGGCCTTATCTGATATTAAAAAAAATTCATGGTTGGCAGGAATGCGAGTCGTCGAACTGTAGACTCATTAAGAGTGGACTATGGTTGCAAAACCCTGCCATGGATCAAGGCAGGGCTATATATTAATAATTTACGGCTTTATACCGAGCGCTATATTAATTACTGCATTAATTTCTTCCCAATCGTTAAGACCGTTTGTTGGTCTTAACTGCGTAAGATAAACGACAATGACTTCGTCCTCAGGTCGAACATAATACTTTGAATTGTAAGCACCGCCCCATTCGTATCTTACGGTTTTGCCTTTTAACCCCCCTTCCTTACCTTTTGTTATCGCAAAACCATAACCGAAGCCATCGATCTCAGGATAAGGGATATCAATGTAAGGTATTTGATCACGGGTCATAAGTGCTACAGAAGATGGTGATAATATTTTGGTGCCGTTCAAAGTGCCTTGATTGAGTAACATTGAGAGGAATTTTGCATAATCACTCGCTGTTGAGACTAATCCCGCACCACCCGAGTATGCTTTCATTGGCCCATCAGCATAATGACCTTGGCTTTCCATAAAACTCCCTACCTTATTGGTATCATTTGCTCTTTTTATATTACTAGCCGTCGCGTTATAAACAGCCGTAAGCCGGCTTAATTTAGTTTGCGGTATATAAAAATGTGTGTCAATCATCCCCAGTGGTGCCGTAATTTCAGTCTCAAAAAAATCTTTTAAGTTTTTTCCTGAGATACTCTCAATTATGACACCGAGTAGATCTGTATTATAACCATAAATAAACTCTGAACCTGGTTGGGCATATTGAGGTAATGATGTGATCTGAGCTAATGCTTCCTTCATGCTCTGGTCCTTATCAGCAAAGTACCAACCATAAAGACCAATTCTCTTCCATTCATCTTCATTTTCTCCCCACCCATAATTTATGCCAGAAGAATGGGTAAGCAGATCATGAACTGTGATTTCGCGCTCTGCTGGTTCTGCCGAGAGCGATTTGTCTTCGTTTACGACTAATACTGTCGTACTTTTGAAGGAAGGAATATATTTAGAGACCGGATCTGTCAAACTTATCAGTCCACGCTCTTTTAAGATCATGACGCCGACAGATGTTAGCGCTTTTGTTTGAGATGCAATGCGAAAAAGACTATCCCGTTTCATTTCTCGCTTCGCTTCGATATCTTGCATACCGGCGACAAAATGCAAGACTTCCTTGCCATCTTTCATCACAAGAATGACGCCTCCGGCCAGCTTATTGGTTTCCACATACGCATTCAAAATGCTCTTAGCAGCGGTGAAATCATAATCCTTAGCGTATACAGAAGGATTAAAAAAGAGTAAGGCGAATAAACATAAAATTGTTATTTTATTACTGTTAATAATCTTAATTTTTTTCGTCGTCATGGTCTTTGATACCTCTCAGTTTTTAGAATATATATTACAAAGTCAGCATCATTAAACGCCTTAATTTTGCTTCCGTGCTAGTCACACCAGACCCACTTTACCTATCGCATTTGTTTCAGTTTAAAACATTGATACTTTCGCATACCTGCACATGACAGGATACGTAATCAAGCTTACGATTACGCTGTCTGCAACTTTCCAAAATACATACCGATGAGTTTTGCGGCATTTTCTTGCATAGAGAATGCATCAGGATCTTCCAAATATTCAACCGCAATACCACGTAAATAAGCACTAATACCGATGGTTAATAACATGGAATCAGTATTTTGTGGAAGCACACCTTGATTAATTGCTTTATCAAAGTAACGCGACAATGTGACATGTTTTTGTTTCTTTTTTTCATTATAACGGTCTTTACTTTGCGCAAACTCATCGGAGTAATCACAGCGCAGTAAAAATAAAATCGCAATCTTTTTCTTCGTTTGGTCTTGTTCTAAATCAATAAGCAATTCCGTGCATACTTCTTGCAACTGCTTTATAGCATTAGGACTGACTGCTTCGAGACCGTCAGTAATCATTTGTATAAATGGCAAATGTAATTGGTCGTGTAATGCTTCGAAAATATCTTGTTTGCTAGAGAAATGCCAATAAACAGCTCCTCTTGTCACATTAGCCGCTTGTGCAATTTTTTGTAACGATGTTTTCGCCACCCCATGTTCACTGAATAATCTGACAGCGGCGTCTAAAATTGATTGCTTTGTATTGTCCGCGTCTTCTTTTGTTTTTCTCATGACTATTAACTTGCTCCACACATCTGGATGACAACAATCTGTCTGTTTTTGTTTGCATCGTTTATTGCTTGATAAATTGACAACATACATTCATGTATGTATATTACATTAGTCAATTACGGCCCGTTTGTCTAGCCTAATTATTTCTCTCTTCAAGGTTGATATATGAATACATTTAGAATTTGTTTAATGATGGTGTTTCTATCAGTCACCATTTATGGCTGTTCCGACGCCAAAAATGGTTTACAAAGTAAAGCCCAGCAGCCCGTAACTACTGTTTCTATTCTTATACTAGAGAAACAAAGCGTGGACATCTCGATGGATTTACCCGGCCGTGTTACGCCCTTTAAACAATCTCAAGTTCGCCCACAAGTAGATGGCGTTATCATTAAGCGATTCTTTGAAGAAGGTGCACAAGTAAAGCAAGGTCAGCAGCTTTATCAAATTGATGACGCTCGTTATAGTGCACAATTAAATAGTGCCCATGCGGATGTAAAAAGTGCGCTGGCAAACCAAAGAACTATGCAAGCTAAGGCCGCTAGGTATAAAGACTTAGTGTCGAGAAATGCCGTTAGCAAGCAGGAATACGATGACGTTATTGCGCAAAACGAGCAAGCAAACGCAAACATTAGTGTAGCTGAGGCCAAAGTAACGGTTGCCAAAGTGAATGTGGATTACACCAAAGTGTATGCGCCGATAGACGGCCAAATTAGCCGTTCCTATGTAACTGAAGGTGCTTTGGTAACCGGAAATCAATCACAACAACTCGCTACTATCACTCAGCTAAATCCTATTTACGTGGATATGCAAGAATCTGGCGCCGCTATTTTAGAGTTACGCCGTGAAATGCAGCAGAAAACAGCCTTGCCTGTATCAGTGTTAGTAAATGAAACCAGCAATGACCTCTATTCTCAACAAGGTCAGCTTAAATTTTCAGAAGTGACTATTGATCAAAGCACCGGTTCGATTACTTTGCGCGCAATAATGCCCAATCCAAATGGCATTTTGCTACCTGGTTTATTCGTTAAAGCAAGAGTACATGTTGGTTCAAAAGACGCTGTTCTAGTGCCTCAGCGCGCCACAATGCGCCAACCTGATGGCAGCCTAACCGTCTATTTGGTCGATGTTGACAATCAGGTTGTTGCTAAAAAAATAAACCCAATAAAATCTATTGGTTCAGACTATGTGGTTACCACCAATTTAGATTCAGGTGAAAAACTCATTGTAACCGGATATCAAAAAGTGAGACCTGGCGCCACCGTTAATGCGGTCCCTTGGACAACGAATTAGTAACGGTCACTAATAACGCCCACTAGAGTTAATCTAGTTTGGTCGACACTTTAATTTTATAAACGAATTAGGAAAGCAATTTATGGCCGGATTTTTCATTGAACGTCCCATTTTTGCATGGGTACTCGCCATCATCACCATGCTCACCGGCGTACTTGCAATTTCATCACTGCCGATAGAGCAATATCCAAAGGTAGCCCCACCCACTGTGTCTATTTCTGCGGCTTATCCGGGTGCCTCAGCAGAAACTGTTGAAAACTCAGTGACTCAAGTCATTGAGCAAAGTTTGTCTGGCATTGATAACTTAAGTTACTTCTCAGCAAGTAGTGCAAACAATTCAATGACAATTACTTTGAGTTTTGCACCAGGCACCGACCCAGATATCGCACAAGTGCAAACTCAAAACAAAGTACAAGGTATTATTTCGTTGCTGCCCCAGCAGGTGCAACAGCAAGGCGTTACGGTAACTAAATCAAATGCGGCCTTTGCCCTCGTAGTCGGTTTTTATTCCGACAATGAAGATATAAGTCAGTTTGATTTAAGCGACATGTTGGTTTCACAGTTTCGCGATCCTATTTCGAGAATAGATGGCGTGGGCAATGTACGTGTATTTGGTTCGCAACGCTCGATGCGTATCTGGTTAGATCCAGCCAAATTATACAGTTTTAACCTCACCCCTGTTGATGTTCGCAATGCGGTCACAGTGCAAAATACCGATGTGTCTGCAGGACAGTTAGGTGGAATGCCCGCTATAGACGGACAGCAAATTAACGCAACCATACAAGCGCAGTCTCGACTAAAAACGGTTGAAGACTTTGAACGTATAGTGCTTAGAGTTAACACTGATGGTTCTCAAGTAAGAGTGCGCGATGTTGCTCGAATTGAACTCGGTGCTGAATCATACGATGTTGTTGTTCGCTATAAGCGCCAACCAGCCTCGGGGATCGCGATCAGTTTGGCAACAGGTGCAAACGCACTTGATACTATAGAGCGAGTAAAAGCCAGAGTAGATGAATTAAAATCAACTCTGCCCAATGGGGTTAACGTCGTCTACCCGCTCGACTCTTCACCTTTCATAAAACTGTCAATTAAGTCAGTGGTGCAAACCTTAATTGAAGCCGTTGTGCTTGTTTTCTTAGTCATGTTATTGTTTTTACAAAACTGGCGAGCAACGCTTATCCCTACCATCGCTGTGCCGGTTGTTTTACTCGGTACTTTTTCCGTACTTTACGCCTTTGGATTTAGCATTAACGTATTAACCATGTTTGCCATGGTGTTAGCGATTGGCTTACTGGTCGATGACGCTATCGTAGTAGTCGAAAACGTTGAGCGTATTATGGACGAAGAAGGCTTGTCGCCAAAAGAGGCGACTAAAAAGTCAATGAAGCAAATAACGGGCGCTCTTGTAGGTATAGCCGCCGTGCTGTCGACCGTATTTATTCCGATGGCTTTTTTCAGTGGTTCGGCAGGAGCTATTTATCGTCAGTTTTCAATAACCATCGTTTCAGCCATGGGATTCTCAGTGTTGGTTGCGATTATTTTATCGCCTTCGTTATGCGCTACATTATTAAAACCACACGATCCTAACAAAGACAAAAATAAGGGTTTTGTTGGTTGGTTTAATCGCAATTTCAATAAAGGTAGAGACGGTTATGAGCGTGCGACTATGCACATCGCAAAGCGGGTTAAGCGCTACCTAGTGGTATATGGTGCGCTCGTTGGAGTGATGGTCATTATCTTTTTGCGCCTACCTACTTCCTTCTTGCCTGACGAGGATCAGGGTAGTATTTTGATGCTTCTCAGCACACCTCCTGGCTCAACAGCACAACGCACGCTAGAATCAGTAAAGCAGGTTGAGGACTTTTTCCTAAACACTCATGGCGACGTCACATCCGACTTATTTACGGTGGTTGGCTATAGCTTTGCAGGGCAAGCACAAAATACGGCAATGGGATTTGTACATTTAATTGATTGGGACCAAAGAGATGAATCGAATAGCGCATTTGCCATTGTAAACCAAGCATATGGAGCGTTTTCCAAAATTCAAGATGCCACTGCGTTCCCGATTCTACCGCCACCGATACAAGAACTAGGGAATGCCACAGGTTTCAATATGCAGCTTGTTGATAGGACAGGCGCGGGCCACGAAGAACTGATGAAGGCACGAAATCAATTGCTCGGCATGGCCGCGAAAAACTCAAAACTTGCAGGTGTTCGCCCGAATGGATTAGCTGATGTTGCACAATTCAAAATTGATATTGATAGTGAAAAAGCGTCAGCACTTGGCATTCCTTTGAGTGATATCAATAGCGCATTGCAAATTGCTTGGGGCTCTAGCTACGTGAATGACTTTATTGATAATGGTCGTATTAAACGCGTATACATGCAAGCTGATGCCAAACATCGAATGGTACCTGAAGACCTTCAGAAATGGTACGTGCGTAATAATAATGGCGAAATGGTCGCATTCAGCGCATTCGCGACTACGCAATGGACGTTTGGCTCGCCAAAATTAGAACGCTTCAATGGCATTGCTTCGGTGAATATTCAAGGTAATCCAGCGCAAGGAATATCCTCAGGTGAAGCAATGACTGAAATGGAAAATATGGTTAATCAGTTATCTGGTGGTTTCGGGGTTGATTGGGCTGGTTTATCTTATGAAGAAAAAGCGGCCGGCTCACAATCGGGTCAACTGTATCTTATTTCAATTCTAGTCGTTTTTTTGTGTTTAGCTGCATTATATGAGAGCTGGTCGGTACCAATTTCTGTATTACTAGTGGTGCCCTTAGGCATATTAGGTGCTGTTGTAGCAGCATTTATGTTCAACCTACCCAATGACATTTATCTGCAAGTTGCCTTCTTAACCACCGTTGGCTTAGCAGCAAAAAATGCGATTTTGATTGTTGAATTTGCAAAAGATCAAGTTGAAAATGGGGTTGATGTTATGACGGCAGTCTCGACCGCAGCCAAGCAGCGTTTTCGTCCCATTATAATGACATCTATGGCCTTTATATTAGGAGTTACGCCCTTAGCTATATCAAACAGTGCAGGAGCTGCATCTCAGAACGCAATTGGTATTGCAGTAATCGGTGGCATGTTTGCTGCGACTTTCTTAGCCATATTTTTTGTACCTATGTTTTTTGTCATGGTACAAAAAATAACTAAGTAAATGCTGCGTTAAACTCAGTGAAGAGTGATAAAACAAACCCATGTTTTATCACTCTGCTAACTGCGACATAATAACAGCTAGCGCGGAAACCCCCTGTTCAACTTCAGTAATGCCTGACGCGACAGAGCTAATTCGCTTAACGCTACTACTTGATAATTCATCAACGATATTCATTTTTTCGAGCAGTTGCTCTATAAATCGACTGTTCGTATTCACTACTTCTGAAATTTCTGAAGACGATGCAGCCGTTTGACCAGCAAGTTTACGAACTTCATCTGCGACGACAGCGAAACCTCGACCAACATCGCCTGCACGAGCAGCTTCAATAGCTGCGTTCAGTGCCAATAGATTTGTTTGATCGGCGACCGCACGAATAGCTTCAACAATACTAAATATTAGCGTTGCCTGTTCTTTTAACTGTTGACTCAACTGCACAGCCAGTGCTATCTCTTTTGCTGCTTGTTCAGACACTCCTACTGCTTCGCTTAAAGCGTGATTAGCGGTTGCCGCAATCTGAGACGTTTCTTCAGATGTAGTTGCTGCGCTATCTCTAGCTTCTTGAGAGCGAGTAACTTGCGCTGTGATATCCGTCGCAAATTTCACCACTTTATATACTTCACCCCATTCATCTTTTACTGGGCTATATGTAGCTTCAAGCCAAACCGTTTTACCCACAGAATCTTTGCGTTCAAAGCGACCTGAGAAACTTTCACCTGAGCTTAGTTTTGACCAAAATTTGGGGTTTTTAATATAAAAATCGTCGTAACAGAATATTTTGTGAGGTTTGTTTACGATATCTTGAAAGGCATATCCCATAACCGCTAAGAAATTTTGGTTGGCCTCCAAAACATGGCCAGTAGGCGTAAATTTGATAACGGCCACATTGCTATCAAGAGCCGCCAAGAGGGCTTCTTTGTCTTCATTTTGATTATGAACATCAGTAATATCAGTGGCAATTTTGATTATCTTTATTACGTTATCATTATCGTCGACTACAGGAAAGTAAGATGCTTCAAGCCATACTTTTTGCTTTGATGCTGTTGTTCGCGGAAAGTGTCCATGTTTAGCGACGCCTGAATTTAAGTCTTGCCAAAAAACTTTATACTCAGGTGAACGAACGTAAGTGTCATCACATAACATTTTGTGATGCTTACCTTTAATCTCATCTAGTCGATAATCAAATAATTGCAGAAATTGTTCATTTGCATCAAAAATAGTACCGTCTGGCATAAACTCTATAAACGGAACGGTTCTTTGTATTGCGGCGACGGTGAGATCCAGTTCCTTTTTCCTTGCTTGGCATGCATTAAGCTGCTCAATAGCTTGCGTTAATTTTTTATTTTCGAAGAAAAACATAGATTCCACCGCTGTTTACTAATGACCTATTTCATTAATAATCTTATCGGCAGTAGGTAGTAAATACTGAGCTTTTTAACAAGCTAATAACTGGGGAAAGCAAGGCTACAGGCAATGAGGCCTTGATTTCCCTATTTTATTTTCGGATTTAGTTTTTGCTAACCGTAATTTATCTATTTAGAAACCGTGATAGCTCACAAAGTCCTCATTATCTGCACGCACTGAGCGCACTTCATTTGCAGAAAAATCGCTGTCTGGATAGCCTAACGCAATACAAATCATAATTGCTTCGGTGTCTGGTATCTGCGCATATTTGTGCACCACATCTGATTGCATAATGCCTTGGCCGTTAATAACGCACCCTAAACCAAGGTCCCAGGCCGCAAGTACAATTCCATACGCCAGTGAGCCTAAACTAAATTGAGTTATAGCAGCAGGTTCTAGCGACTTATCATAGGTAAGAACAAGCGATACGGGGGCGTCAAATTGACGAAAGCCTCTCATCATCCAATCCATTCGCTTTTCTTTGTCTTCGCGCTTTATACCCATCACTTCAAATAGCTGAATAGCAACGTCAACCTGACGTTGCCTATGCAAGCCCTCATAATCTTCCTTATAAGGGAAATCACGAACATGAGGCTTTCCAGCAATCGTATTTTCAGTATTACCCTCGCGTATTTTATCTAAGACCTCACCAGTCACAGCATGCACTCGCCAAGTTTGTGTGTTGTAGGAAGAAGGCGCCCATTTTGCTGCGTTTATTATGGCGTCAACGGTTTCTTTTGAAACCGCTTTTTTGGTAAAACCGCGAACACTTTTTCGTGATGCAGCGAATTCTGCAAAATTCATAAAAACCTCAATTTACTATAAAATGTTAGAAACAATGGCGACTATTAATGTAGCTTTAAGTTGGGTCGCAATCTATTGTTAATACGACTGACAAACATAAACAACAACGTTTTTAATTTGCCATAAATAACCACTTGATGCATTCGATACAGACTAATATATACCATGCGTGCTAAACGCCCCTCAATAAACATGCTCCCATTAGTCAGGTTTCCCATAAGGCTGCCAACGGTAGAATAAGTGGATAATGAAACTAAGGATCCATAGTCCACATATTTATAATCAGTTTGCGGTTTATTTTCATCCACCAGTTTAATATTCTTAAATACATGACTGGCCATTTGATGGGCAGACTGCGCGCGCGGAGGCACTTTCGAACCATCTGCCATTAAACAGTGTGCACAGTCACCTAAGGCATATATGTTTTCATCAGTGACACTAACCAGCTGCGGTGTCACCACAATTTGGTTAATTTTGTTAGTTTCTAAGCCGCCTATATTAGCCAGAAAATCAGGTGCTTTTATACCTGCTGCCCATACCGACATCCGGCTATTAATAAAGCCACCGCCTTTCGTATGTAGCCCACTTGGTTCAACCTCAGAGACTGGTGTACTGAGTAATATTTCAACCCCTAATTTCTCGAGCTCACGCTTGGTACTGTCAGCAATTCTCTGTGGCAATACTGGTAATAGTCGAGGGCCGGCCTCTACTAAGATGACTTTGAGTCTATTTTGAGACAAATGATTATAGCCATATGTTTTGAGCAGTTCAGAAGTTTTATAAAGCTCTGCAGCTAATTCAACACCTGTTGCCCCCGCACCGACGATAGCAATCTCTAAGATATGGTTCTTGTCGTCAGATTGTAGTCTTAGAAATTCGTTGAGTAGTTTAATATGAAACTTTTGAGCACTTGCAGGAGAATCTAAGAAAATACAGTTTTCTTTGGCGCCGACAGTACCGAAATCATTGGTCACTGAGCCCAGCGCGAATACGAGTTTTGCGTATTCCAATTCTCTGGAATTAAGTACCACGTTGCCATCGTCGTCTAACAAGGGCGCCAACATGATTTTTTGAGTTTTTCTGTTCAGTTCGACCATGCTACCTAAGTGGAAAATAAAACCATTTTTATTACCTACAGACAAGTAATCAACGCCATCAATATCAGGATCCAATGAGCCGGCAGCAACCTCATGCAATAGCGGCTTCCAGATGTGCGTTCGATTTTTATCTACCAAAATAACTTTCCGCGATTGTTTTTTGTAGTGCCGGCCCAATTTTATCGCGAGTTCTAAACCACCTGCTCCGCCACCAACAATGACGATGCTTGTATTAGTACTTTGAGTTGAATTATGAGTTTCCAATTTGGTTATTCCATTAGCAGTTTTGTAGCAGTTATTTATTCATGTTTAGTTTATGCCGTCGTTTTTCAATATTTACGTATCCCAAAGCCCATGATAGATAGATACCATTTCTTCAATACTAGGAACAATAGGATTATTTCCTGGCGAGCCTGACGCTAATGCTTGTGTCGCCATAGTTTCGCAAACGTCAAAAAATGCCTTTTTTTGAATCCCAAAAACTTCCGGAGTCGGCACATTAAGGTCAGCATTAAGTTGGTGGAGCTCTTTAATAAGCAGTTCACAAGCCTGCTCATCAGAATGAGTCGATTTAGCAACACCCATAGTTCGTGCGCAGGTAGCATAGCGTGAGCTCGCTGCGCCAATCGAAAATGCGGTCACGCTTGGCAACAACATCGCGTTAGATAAACCATGAGGAACATGAAAAAATGCGCCAATTGGCCGACTCATGCCATGCACTAACGCGACTGATGCATTGGAAAAGGCTAAGCCAGCAAGTGTCGCACCTAACATCATCGCCTCTCGAGAGACTTCATTTCTTCCATTGCGATATGCTTCTCTCAAGTTGGGCGCTAGTAGTTTCATTGCTGCTAATGCTTGACTGTCACTATATAAATTTGCTTTTTTACTAACATAAGCTTCAATTGCGTGAGTTAGCGCATCGATGCCAGTATCTGCTGTCGTGCGTGGCGGCAAACTTAAAGTGAGCCTATAGTCAATAAGCGCTGCTGCGGGCATAAAACCAGGACCAACACAGAGCATTTTTTCATCGGTGTCTTGATCTGTAATTATAGTGAATTTGGTGACTTCAGAACCGGTGCCTGACGTAGTAGGTATCGCGATGACAGGCAAACCTGGCTGACTTTGTATATGAGGAAATTTATAATCTTTCATTTCACCACCCAAAGTAACTAAAACAGCCACTGCTTTTGCACTATCGATAGGGCTTCCGCCGCCCAAGGCAATAATACAATCGTAAGGTTTGCTTTTTACTTTTTCTACCGCCCACATAATGGAGGCGACAGTTGGCTCTGGTATTGTATTATCGAATACATCTGGCAATTCTTTAGGATCAGTAAACTGCTCTAATAGCGTTTGTACATAACCGAGTTCAACCATGGTTTTATCAGTTAGTATGATCGGACGGTAACAACCCAAACTATTAATTACCTCAACAATTTTAGTTGATGCATACGCGCCAATTTGAAGAATTCGTGGGAGTACAATTTGTGTCGACATAAGTGACCTTATCAGACCTTTTTTGATAATATGAATATCAGTATCGTTTACATTAGCGTATTTACTGTTTTTTAGTCGCTCTATCATTTTATCGCTAAGCACTTCTATTATTAACGGTTTGGATAAATATCAGTGCATACCAACATCAAACTATTTTACTTGTCACTTGCTATTGCGTTAGCTAATTACCGCTAAAGTACACGAGATATTCAATTGGGCAAGTAAGTTATGTATAGCAACTTGAATTATTTCGTTGTCTTGAGCAACTATTGCATGGCAATTTTCAATCAGGCGACCAAATTACAATATTCGATTACATTTGAGTCTCATTTATACAGCTAAGTAACATGACATATTTTAAACATAAAACGACGTCAATATTATACGTTACAATATTAAATTCATTGACAATTCATACATTTTTTCACCCTGTTTTTCAATATGTAAGACACCAATAGTACACTAATTGTTAGTTACATTTAGTGAAATGGGAACACACAAACTAACGTTAACGACTTCCAATAATCTTTGGCATTATATTTAGTGTGTTTGTATGCCAGAATAATGTCCTATAGCAACTCAAGAAATGTGACGACGAACATGCTTGGCTTGCCGCGATGACTTGCAGTATCAGTTTTTTTATAGGCTAACATAATGATAATTCGAGAAAAAAAAGTCCATTTTTGGAATGGCAACAAATCGCCAACTAGGCGCACTTACGAAAAGCAACTGCTATCCTTATGTTTGAAAGAAGCGGGTGTAATAGACGCAGACATTATAGTTGATGAAGCTGACTACCCAAATGCCGAAGATGAGGGTAATATTTTCTCTAACGGCTGTGACGTGTTGGTCAGTGTAGCTGGCAATCAAAAATTTTTAGGTAAGCCCGCGACTATGATTGAGATACCCGTTTGCCGAGGGGTTTTGGGCCACCGTTTGCTGGTAATACCGCAACGACACGCTGAGCATTTTGCTAACCTTGACGATGTTCAACAGTTACAACAAATGAACATAGGTATTCCGGATACGTGGGCTGATGCTGACTTGTTTAGGTACAATGGTTTTAATGTGTTGGAGAAGGGCTGTTTAGACGACCTTTTTATTCGCTTGTTGGAACAAGAATTTGACTACGTTGCTCTTGGTGCCAATGAAATAGAATCGATTTTTGAAGAATTTAGAGGCGCAGAAACAGGATTATTACTGGAGAAAAGTCTGTTAATTTACTACCCACTCCCATTGGTTTTCTACGTTCACCCCGACAGAGCCGACCTTATCAGTATGATTGAAAGCGGGTTAACAACAGCCATATCCAATGGCAAGCATAAATCGTTGTTCGATAAACATCATCCGAATCTAATCGATCGATTGGCTCTGAGAACACGCTTGACGTTTCGGCTAACTAATCCATATTTACCTAATTCATTGAAGGACTTCAGCCCTGCATTGTAAGTTAGTATATCTACATCACTTCTTCATCTTCTTAGCAAAAAAAACGACCAAGTTCTATAACTCGGTCGTTTGTGCAAATAATAACAAAAAGGATTAACTATCTATGTGCCTTGTTTTCTAGGTTATCAATAACATCTTGCGCGTTATAACTGTCGTCATTAAGTTTCATACCTTTACCCATTCTAATATCTAAAATTGTCTGAACTTGTTTGCGTTTACTTTGCGACCCTACCGAAATAGCGGCATCCATTCTAGTTGAAGGTCGCTGATAAGTATCACAAGTAAGTAAGCCACATTGCCTCACAGTCTCGCGACTTTGCGTGACACCAACACTAGATGCCGGCTGCATTTTTGTCGACTCTATAAAAGTCTCTTTACTGGTAACTAGAAACCAGTCAAAACCTTCTCTTTGAGTTAATTGCGCAGATCTTAAGAGAGCAAAATCAGTGGCATCAGCGACGCTGTTCGAATGTATTTTAAACTGCACTCTGTATCTGTCATCTGATATTTTTTGTTCGCTATGGCCCGCTGAATCTTTAGTCGCTGCACGATAGTCAGGTTTCGAAGCGCAGCCTACTAGCAGCAGTGTTATAGATAAAAAAATCATGATTGTTTTCATATTTCACCTCGTTTAGTTATTTTGATTGCCATTGCTTTAAAATGGCGCTTTGTTCTTGCTCTCTATTTAATGGTGCTCCGGCAATCATGCCGTCTATTACTTGTTCTAAATTTTGATCCTTGCTGGCCGTTTGATAACTCTGAGTATTAAGATCATTTGTTTGAATAGAGGCATGCAGATGCCAGTTATTATTTTCCTTACAAGCAATGTTAGTTAAATTAGCCTGGTCTTTAATCAACAGGTATTGACGACAAAGATTACCATCTTGATTTGCGAAACTGAGCTGCGCGGTAACTTGTGCGTTACCCGCAGTTAAGCTTGTTTCGCCGCTGATAGACGAATCTAGTATGTTAACGATCTCATTGGAAATAGTTTGCTCGCCCTGATAAGTCATCGTAGCTATACCGACAGTGACCGCCAAAACTACACTAGCAGCTAAGGACATTGGCGTGTTTATCTTCGCTTTTGCTAATTTCCAATTGGATAACTGCACTACGTTATTTGGACTTTTCCCGGTATCGATTTGTTGTGCTAGCTGCGTAAGCTTAATAGGCACCGGAGTTGAATCTATTTGTTGTGCATTTTCAACTACCCATTGGTCGACTTGGCTGAGTTCTGCTAAACGCATGACTAAATCATCATCCACTTCAAGTGCTTCGCGAATTGCCTCCATGTCATTGGGGCTCAGTTCTGTATCTAAAAACGCGCTTAATTTTTCGTCTGTTATATTCATGATTTTTGTCCTACCGTTTGATCATCCAGCATGTCTAGCAAGCTAGTACGTGCCCTAGATAACCTCGACATCACGGTACCCACCGGTATACCGGAGATAATCGCGACGTCTTTATATGACATCCCTTTTAAAGCAACCAATGACAAAATAGAACGCTGATCGTCAGGTAAAGTTCCCATCGCAGTATTGACCTTTGCCATACGCTCTTTTGATTCATGTGGAGCAGTTTGCAGATCAACTGTTTGCTCCTGTAACTCTGGCACTTGCGTTGCCTTTTGTCTTACTTTTTGCGAACGGTATTCGTCAATCCAAACATTTCGACACACTTTGAATGCCCATTTCAAAGCTTCAACATTCTCTGGTACCCCTTTTTTTAAGATTTTCTCGAATGTCGCTTGCACCAGATCGTCAGCGTCAGGAGCACTGCCGGTCAGGGAATAGGCAAAACGACGTAACATTGGTATGATACTTTCATACGATACATTTGCGCTAGATTCACTCATTTTTTTCTCTTATTGGTCAGTTGTTATGAGGATAACGCGTCAAGATTAAATTTATTCCAAAAAAATGAAATTTATTTTTAGTTGAAACGTTTAGTCATAATCTACGCTTCATTATTCAGAGAATTGTATGACACGAATAAAACTCATCATTTTAGTGTTTTTAGCACTAATAACAGTGCCAATTAGCCAATCCGCCATTGCCCGAAGTGTTGAACAAAGCATTGGAAGTGTGCCGCCAATTAATAAAGTTGATTCTGTTGTAAATAGATTGCGCCAGCCCTTGGATAAAAGATTATTAGAGCGCTCGATTGAAGAGAGCTTGATGCCACCTATGAAGTCACTTATTACCTCTCCATTAAATTCACTACCAGATACGTTACCGATAGGCGATGACAGATTAAAACCGGCTTGGACAGAGGTAAGAGTTGAAGATAATTGGCGTGCTGTAAAAAACCAGTGGATAATATTGGCAGATGACAGTACCAAAGATAAATTGACATCATTAGGCGCCAGCATCGACTCAGAACGCTCATATGGTGGATTAAAATTATCGTTATTACGTTTCACCGTGCCTGACGCTTTAGACTCAAAACAAACGTTGGCATTGTATTTACCCGAACCTGTTGTTGCGACATTGGACAGAAATCACGTTTATCAAGCTCAATCTGCGCTCAACATTGCACAAACGATATCGCAAACGAATGCAAAGAAGCAAAGCGAAGCGCAACTAAAGCTAAAACGTTCAAACGTCTCATTTTGTGCTGACGACTTGCGTATTGGAATGGTAGACAGTGCTGTAGAGCAAAACCATCCCGCCTTTAATGATGCAATCATAACCGCGAAATCCTTTCTCTCTGGCAACGTTAAATCTCCTACATTGCATGGCACAGCTGTAGCTAGTGTGCTTGTCGGAAGAGTTGATAATCAAGCAGCTTTGCTTACAGGCGCTCATTTGTTCTCTGCCGAAGTTTTTTATCGTCAATCCGATTATACTCAAGGCGCAACATTAAACGCCATGATTGAAGCGATCAATTGGTTAATAGAAGAACATGCCAACGTTATTAATATGAGTCTTGCAGGCCCTGATAACGCAATATTAAAAGCGGTTATTAATGCAGCGCTCGAGCAAGGCGTTTTTATAATAGCGGCAGCTGGCAATGAGGGCCCAGCCGCGGCTCCTGTATTCCCTGCTGGGTATCAAGACGTTATAGCCGTGAGCGCAATTGATCAAAATCAGCAACCTTATCGATGGTCGAATCAGGGCTCTCATATTGACTATGCTGCATTGGGAGTTAATGTATTAACCGCACAATCTCAAGACCGCACGGGTCGCGAGTCAGGAACATCCATGGCAGCTCCTGTCGTATCCGCTGCGCTGGCATGCACTTTAGCTAGCATCCCTGAATTCAGTAGAAGCCAAATACTTAGTGCGCTTGCTGCAAAAGCGATTGACCTCGGGCCCGCTGGTAAAGATCCTATTTTTGGTTTAGGGGCTATTCAACCATAGTATGGTAGTTAGGTAACTGAGTTACGTTTTTGTAAACTCGATTTGCGCGAGTGTATTTATCCACACCGACAGCCAATGTGCATAAAACAAGCTCAAGAAAAATCAGACCTGCTGCATAGAACAGGCTTATGGTTTATTTTAACTCTACTCAACTTGTTTAAGAATCAAGAAAATTGGTGAAATTGTACACGTTATTTTATTTTACATTACGTAACAAAAACCAAATATGCAATCTTTCTCCTTGTCATCTGTTGTGCGTTTTTACCATGCAGTAATGAATACAACTTACATTCTATTGTTTTTATTATCTTTTTTATAAAACACAGCAGCTGTCCTGTTTTCTTACGTAAATGTAGCTAACGTTCCTGTATTAAAAATGTAATAAATAATTCATTAAAGATTCACCAAAATCACATAAAAATGTCACAATGTGAGGAATGTATAATAAAAGCGTCATATGGTATTTACCGAATCAAATACCAATCAATTAAAACGCTTGATGTTGGAAAACTACGAAAATGCGTCATTTATTTATGTTCTGCTTAATCCTCTTCATGCCCAATTTCCTGCTTGCGGATGTCGTGACGACAGATGGAAGCAATGTAGTCATCAACCTGAAAGGCCCCATTGAAGTTAAAACATCAGATGGCAAGTTCTCAGCCAACTTAGGGGGTCGTATTCAGTGGGATTACAACTATGCTGAACTAAATGGCGTTGCTGATGAAGACGATTTCAACATTCGCCGAGCTCGTTTATATCTATCTGGGAACCTGAATGATTGGTCTTACAAAGTGCAATTTAATGTAGGTAATGACAATGGCGGAACCCCTGAAGACCTCTATATAAGATACAACGGCTGGGGTAAACAGGCCGTTATTACTATTGGTAATCAAAATGAACCCTTTGGTTTGGAACAATTAGAGTCTTCAAAGGATATTAGTTACCTTGAGCGGTCAGCTGTAACTGAAGCTTATGCGCCTGGGCGCCAAGAAGGAATACTATTCAGTGGTCAACGTGATGCGTTCACCTATGCCTTTGGTGTATTTGAAGATGATAGTGCAGACGAGGGTACAGCAGTAACAGGACGAGTTACTTATGCCCCAATCAAGTCTGTTAATCATGTCCTTCATTTTGGGGTTGCCCATAGTAACCGTGACAACGACGTGGACATAACGGGCCTAGAGGTTGCGTATGCGAAAGGGCCTTATCATATGCAGTCTGAATTTATATCTGCTGAAGATAATAACGGAAGTCGTGAAGGTTTGTATTTGCAAGCAGGTTGGATCATCACAGGTGAAACAAGGCCTTATAAAAATGGAATTTTTAAGCGAGTTAAGCCAGGTAATGCATCTGGTGCTTGGGAATTGGTCGTTCGCTACGAAGATGGAGATGGTGCTTATTCAGACGAGGAGCTTGGTTCCACTGACGCAACGTCATACGGTGTTGGAGTCAATTATTATCTGAACCAGTTTATTCGCATCGGTGCGACTTTTACTGACGCAAAAGACAATATTAATAATGATAACGGTAAGGAATTTCGGGCGCGGATACAAGTAGCCCTGTAGACTTCCATAACGGCAATAAAGGATAAGGCTGCTATTTCACTGAGTGTTCTTTTTAATCGTGTGAATTATCATCTTACCCTTATCGTTCTACTCTGCGGGAACCAAACAAAATCTGCCCTATTGCATAAAACAGTGACGTGTTTTCTTTTCTCTATTATGAATTCTCTTAGACATTAATTTATCCATTTCGGTGGCGGTTAGAGCTTTCTGGCAGTAACCCAACCTCGCGTGCGTTGACAGGATTGAACTGGTAAATACTTTACTTCGCCGGAGCATATAGGCAGCCGTTTGCCAAACATTGTGATTAAGCTAGCTAGATCTGAGCACAGTATAACCATATTGATTCGACTGCCCGCGCACATCCCGCGAATAAGTAAAACCGTCAGAAACCTGCCATTATATTGACCTAGATCAACCTCAGGGTGCTTGCTCTTTTGTATAAGTACAAGAAGTGAAAGATATATTGCAATGCGTATCTGCCCATCAGTGAATTAATCAAAAGATATTTGGAGTACCACATGAAATATATGATTCAAGCAAAACACGCAATTCCTCTCTCTTTCGCTGTTATCGGAATGTTTTTTGATGCCGGCATAGCCATTGCTCAAGATGCAACAGAAATAATTGTTATTCGGGCACCCTATGAGCGTGTTGAAATCAAAAGTTCAACGACGGCCCTTCCGTCACAAAAGACTGAAATCATCGAACTCAAACGTGTTTTAAATATTCGCGACCTTGACCTTACCAAGTATGCAGATGTAATTGAACTTAATTCACGTATTGAGAACGTCGCAAAGGAGTCATGTAAAAAATTATCGGACATGTTTCCATTAAATCGGTCAAACTCATCTGAGATGCGTCGATGCAGGACAGATGCGATCGCAAGTACAAAGGAGCAGACAGAGCGCGCTATCGCAGCGGCGAAGTAAAAAAACAGTGTTAGAGGATGTATTGTTCTAGATATTATTATTATGATTCCGACCGAGGAAAAATAACACAATGCAACTTACTGTAACGTCTATGTTAATTATGAACATATTTTTCCCTTTAAGTAATTAGCATTTCTTTTGCTTAATTAAACTCATATCAAAGTTAAATCAAAAAACGAATGTCACCATTGTTTGCTGAGAACTATCCAACGAACACTCAGAACTTTCAAGAGATCGCTCACTGTCAGGATTTTTTACACAGCTTGCACTACTGGATACTTCGTCGAAAATTGGTAATTTATCACTAATTGAGTTAGTGAAAATAAATCGTACCCCCTATATTATATGAAACTCGGCTCCTTTTTAAAGACTTCTAGATAGTCGGATTATTTAATATAAGTCTTGCTTAATTAGAAAATTTACTGTCGGATTTATATACATACTGTAATAAAATAAAAATAAAAATAAAAATAAATTATTGATTTAATTATATAAAATAAACTTGGTGCGAATTATGCTTAACGATTCTTGGTTAGGCACTAGGCTCTTCTCTAGTATGCAATCTAATTTAAAACACACAGGGGTCATCAAATGAAATTCTTTCAAGTTTGTCGGTCATGTAAATTTGCCGCATCACTCGCGATGTTAACTTTTATCATGGCTCCACTACAAAGCCAGGCGGGACTAATTTACGATCTCGCCGATGATTGGTCGATTGGTTCTCAGCCAAGTGGAGCGTGGCAATATGGCAATTATGATAACGGCCTTGGTGGCAATTTTACGCAATTTGGAGTGTCCGGGAATGGGGGCGTAGTAGGCGTCGATGATCTCAGGAGTCTTGAATTCTGGTCGAATGGGGGCGATCCGAACATTATCAAAAACACGGGCACTACTTTTACAACCCAAGATTTGGACCAAATAACTTTTAATGCTGACGCAGTAACATTTGGGCCATATTTAGGGCCTGCAGTAGCTCGCTGGACGGCTACATTTGCTGGATTATATGCGTTTGAATCATCTTTTAATACAGTACAGGTCGGTAATACAGCGCCTAAAGCCTATGTATCGGTTAATGGAACTCAAACTTCTCTGGGAACCTTGAATGCTCTTATTGCACATAGTGGACAGGTTTCGTTATCCTCGGGACAATGGATTGATTTCATTGTATGGGGCGACAATAGTGGTAACAAAACGACTGAAGTATCGGCCACTATTACTTCTGTTCCCGAGCCAGCAATACTGTCCCTGCTAGCGCTTAGTCTCCTCAGTATGAGTGCAGTAAGGCGCAGACGCAAAGACTGAACAACGAAATAAGAAAATATTAATCGGTTTTTCAACTAGCCCCGCATTTACTCTCGTAACCATTGAGTAATACGGTCATCAAGCGCAACAGTTATTTTAGAAGCCGTTTGCTTTTGCTCATAAAGCGCACTCACTTTATTCACGGCGTTAGTTATCGTTTGTTCTGCTAAGGCGAAAGCTGGTAGGCCAAATCGATAACCCAAAAACTCGAGTTTTCTTTCAAACTTTCCAATAAAAGTATTATCTGGCGCTTGTGCTACGTTAAGTTGATGACAGGGCTGGTTTACGGTTTTATCGGCTTTGCGCGAGTGCCAGCGCGTTTAAACTAATATAATAACGTCATCCATGTACCTGCGATAAAAATAGCGTGGGTCAACTTCTATCTATTCTGATGTATTTTCGTTCCTTCCTTTAATCTTTTCCTCATCTCTCTTACCTTCTTTTCCCTCTCCTCCCTAGCATTCCGTGGGTTATTCTATGCCTTTATTATTTCCCTCAACTTTTTTCACTACATTTATTCCATAAATAGCGCCTCTTGCAGCATGTTTTTAAAACAATAGGGAATAAATCAATTTTTGATTCGTTATCTAAGTGTCATTCAAAGCAAACTAAGAGGAAACCTAAAATGACTAAGCTAAATAAAATAGTACAAATAATGGTAATTGCAGGCGTTGCACAAATTTCAATGGGCGCGTTCGCTGCCGAAACAAGCGTTAGCCAATCCAGCAATGCTTCTAATGAAACTAACGTATCACAATCGACCAATGCAGAGTCCGGTCAAAATAGCATGACAATGAACAGTGACTCTTCGGCAACGTCTTTTACCAAAGTTGACGCAGACACTGATAATACATCAATGTCAGATTCAGAAGAATCTATAGAAAATAAAAGAAACTCAGATGGCTCAATTGAGTCAGGTAGTTCTGTTGAGTCAGATAACTCTGCTGATAATGATGATTCGGATGATAAAACAGAAGAAAAACCGAGCACAAATAGCGTGGATATGAGCTATTTAGTAAAAGTTGACACAGTCCAAACAGCAACTATTGAAACGCTAGATACGCTTTCTGAAGTGGGTAACAACCTGGTAACGGGCACCTCGAATAGCTTCGAAGGCCAGCTAACAAGTGTATCCTCATTAGCAAACAACACTACAGTAGATTCAGCATCGCGGCTAAGCGCTGATAATGCTATGCCAGCAGAGTCTTCTGAGTCCATTGGTGATCGTGACGACGTATTAGCCCAAGAACAAGCTGACAGCGCAATAACAGAAGGCGAAGCTGACATTGGAGCAACAGGAGACGAGGCTGGCATTACAGTAACGGAAGAAGAGGTAGATAGTGACATGTCATCAGGTTTAGATAACTCAATATTAGCTGAAAACACAACTAACTTGACGAGTGAACTGGTAACCACATTAGCACAAGATGGCGCATTAACTTCTGCTACCGACGCATCAACTGTTATCGACCAAGCGATTCAGACTAATTTAGTTGATTCAATCACTAGCAGCACCCATAACTCAGTTTCTGAATCGGTGAATAGTCAAATCAGTACCTTGGTTTCTGAGCAGATTAATAACGAGATAGCCGTTGCCACAGCTGCTGAAGTAGTCAGCAACATTAGCAATGACTTAAGTCTAGGTCTCTAATTATTGACTTACCAAATAACGCTGGCCTAGGGTCGGCGTTATTCACATTCTCATAAGGTTCCTAAAATGAAATTAATTATGTATAACATTATTGGTTTATTAGCCGTATCTGCCAGTGCGAGCGTGATAGCAGATTCAAACAGTGACTTAAGCATTAGCGGTGAAGTTAAGGCAGGATTAATTAATAATTCAGCATTGAGTGTGGATGAGATTGATAATGTGTCTGATGAGAGCGATAGCGGCAACGAAATTGGCATTAAATTTAACGCACAATGGTTGCCCAATGAAAAATTTAAACTGGTTACCGGCTATTCTTATCAACAACAAAATTACAATACATTCAGTCAATTTGATCTGGCACTTCATCAAGTCAACGCAGATACTAGCTACCAATTAAATACAGGAGAAATCGGGGGTAGACTTGATGCCGCAACAGCAAGCTTAGCGACAAAGACATTCTTGGATTTTCAACAGGCTACTATATATTATGGTTTATTTATTCAGCCACAAACATATATACGTACCAGCCTCAAAATGAAGAATAAATCATTTACCGAGTTAACCGATAGAGATGCAGAGGCTTTAGCTGTATCGGCAGATATATTTCACTTTACCAATAACGCGAATACGATGCTGATGGTTGGCTTTAATATCGAAAAAGAAACGGCAATTAATGAAGCGTTTACGTTTAAAGGCATTGGGTTTGGTACTAAGGTTTCACACAAGTTTACATTATTCGGATTGGGTTCGCAGATCGGACTAGACTGGCGCTACCAAGTTAAAGACTATATGAGCATTGAACGCTTTGAGGCTGAGTCTCAAGAAAAATCACAAAGAGATGAAAAACGACAAGTCATTACTGCAACTTGGTCGGTTGATATAGTAGACAATTTAGCCATCAAGACAAAATTAGAAAGCGGAGACTATGGGTCGGATCAAGACCGCTTAACTTATAAACAAAACGTAGCAAGCGTAGGCATTAGTTATGAATGGTAACATTGTTAGCGATTAGCAACTTAAGACCGGTCGATACGAATATCTGTTTAGACCGCATTGCCCATAGATAATTTGTTCAAGGATGAACGAAGCCATTCACCAATAGAATGATCTAGCTTAGCGGGTCATTAAAAAACTACTTTTCATACTGTTAATTTTAACCCTCTCAAAAGTATAAATCACATCGCTTTTTTTCAATAAGTTGACAGTATGGCCATAAGCCGAAATAATCTAGACAAGGCGACACAACAATAATGCTTAATTACTTTGGGATTATCATGGATAAACAAATCAGCGCGCGCAGCACGAGCCAAAAAGCATTACGCATCAATTTAGACGAAAAAAAATACGGTACCATTGTCGAGATTGGCGCAGGCCAAGAAGTGGCGAGACAGTTTTTTCTCGCTGGAGCCGCCGCAGGCACTATTGCTAAAACCATGTCGGCGTATGATATGAAGTTTTCTGACGCTATTTACGGTGTTCAAGAGGATCGACGTTACGTCAGTAAATCTAGAGTTCAAGCAATGATGGATCAAGAATTTAAACTCGTGGTTGAGCGAGTTGGTGATATTCGTTCCAAATCCTCACGCTATTTTGCATACGCTGCCACCGTAGCTGCCAAGAGCTTTAAGGGAGATAATGAGTGTCATGCTTGGTGCGGCATAAGAGTTCAAATGTACCCCGGTGCTGAAGCCTCTGAGATAACCATTCATGTTCGAATGTCTGACGATAACGCAGAAGCCCAGCAACAAGCATTAGGGGTAATCGGTGTTAACCTTATATATGCCGCATTTTACTATTTTGAAAATCCTAAAAAAATCATTGATTCGTTAACCGATAATATTAGAACCAACCGCATCGAAGTCGATTCCATTGATTTTCAAGGTCCTTATTTTGAGGACCTTGATAATAGAATGAAGAATATTCACTTGATTAGAAGTTGGAAAACACGCGCCATAATGTTGAAACCAGATGGTTCAGTCGCAGTGCCTGCAGAATTGCTTTACAAAAAGAATGTGCTGACGATCCGTGGCTCGTTCCGGCCAGTAACAAAGCTGAATATAGATATGATCGAACAGGGTAAAAAATCTTTTTATGAGCTCGAAGATGTGACACCCGAGAACTCAATTGCCATTGCTGAAATTTCACTTAACGATGCGAAAGGTAATGACGCCAACTTTTCAGAGCAAGATATTATTCAGCGTGTGCAAGTTTTGAATTCACTGGGTTATCATGTGATGGTTTCAGACTACACCCGCTACTTTTCTTTACGTGCATACTTTCGCCAATACACTAACCTTAATATTGGTATCGTGGTGGGCATGATAAACGTAAAGCAAATTTTCGATGAGGATTTTTATCGTGGTGTTGAAGGCGGAATTTTAGAAGGGTTTGGTAAACTATTCCCTGACCACACACGTTTATTTGTGTATCCAGAGCTTAATTCAGACGGTGAAATTAGCGAGTTCACTGATGTAAAAGTACCCGAGCACTTACGTTTTTTATATCGCCATTTACTCGAAAACGGTTTCATTTCAGGTATCGAATGCAGTGATAAAGCATTGTTTAAAATATTCTCTCGGAGCATCTTAAAACAGATCCCCAAAGGGCGAGGGTCTTGGGAGAACTATCTTCCCAAAGAAGCTGTTAATGAAATTGTAAATCATAACTTCTTTGGTTTTAAAGAGTAGCAGGTAACTCTCTATTTGAATATGAGTTATTGCCCATTCAACGGGTGTTGATTGTGCAGAACTTAGGTTATACTCTCGGTCTTGCACCATCTGCATTTTCGGAACCGTTATGCGTTCAATTCTTGTGTCCATCCTAGCCCTCTTTTTGGCTATTTTTTTGTTGCTATTAGGCAACAGTTTGCTCACTACGCTGTTAGTTTTGCGCGGTGTTTCAGAAGGTTTCTCCGGGCAATTTTTAGGTATACTTACGTCTGTCTACTTTTTAGGCGCATTTGTAGCCACGTTGTTCGCTTCCAATATGATAAAGCGAATGGGCCATATTCGTTGTTTTACGTTCTGCACTGCGTTGCTTGGCTGTAGCGTTTTAGCTTACGTTCTCTTCGTCTCCCCAGTGACATGGTTGTTTATTCGATTTTTTACAGGTTTTGGTATGTTTGTTGTCTATACCGTGGTCGAAAGCTGGCTGCACGGTCAAACACAAGATACTTATCGTAGTCGTGTATTTTCCATCTATACCCTCATCAATTTAATCGCTGTTGCCGCTTCACAGCAACTACTGTTGGTCGACAATGCTACTAGCTATACGCTTTTTATCATCGCTAGTTTTCTTATCACGGCCGCAGTTATGCCAATATCGTGGACACGTTTACAACAACCGCATGTGGCCGTCGATATGCCATCGATGAGTATTCTAAAAGTGTTTGATGCTGCGCCTGTAGCCGTAACTGGCTGCTTGGTATCGGGCTTAATTATGGGACCGTTTTGGGGCCTAACACCATTATTTGTGAGCGAATTAGGCTACACTAATCAAGAATTAGCTGCTTTTATCTCGCTTTCTATTCTTGGCGGCGCTTTGATTCAATACCCAGTCGGTCGATGGTCAGATTACATGGATCGCCGACGCGTTATTCTGTTTACTTTCATACTAAGCGCTCTAGTGGCATTGTCGATGGCAATTTGCGCAAAATATTTCTCAGATCAACGTACATTAATAACTGCACTTTCGGCTATTTTTTGTGGGCTGGTACTGGCGGTTTATCCTATATCCGTCGTACACCTCGTGGATCGAATTCATAAGGATCATCTAGTCGCTGGTTCCAGTAGCCTTTTAATGATTTATGGTTTAGGTTCTTTTATTGGTCCGGCAATGGCTGGATTTGCACTGAAATATATGGGGGCAAGCGCCCTACCTGCCTACTATCTTTTTATATTAGCAATATTTAGTTTTATCCTAATAGTGCAATTGATCCGCTCACGCATCGTTGAAATACCGGAAGATCATGAAAGTCGATATGCTGCGATGGTGCGTACATCACCAAATGTGCTCCCTATGCACCCCGAATCTGAAGAAGTGTTAGATATACCAGAACACCATCGCAATGAAGATAACGTGCATAACAACGTTAACTAACAATGTTGATTTTTGTATTATGAATGTTCGACTAGAATGAATACTTGCCACTTTTTTATAACGAGTAATGTGTAAGTCATTACTCGCTATAATCCGTTTTTACTGTCGGGATCCTTTACACCTGACCACTCAACTAAAGTTCATAATTAAATTATTTATTTACTTTCAGACACTTGAAATATTGGCATTATTTGTGCTTATAGCTTATTAAATGCACGATATGTGTATTTAATAAACGATATGCTTATTAAAAGTACAAATTTATCTCTATTATATTAAGGAAAATACATAATGAACAAGAAATCTTTTAGTGCATTAATTAGTGCAAGTATTCTCGGTTTGTCGCTATCAACATCTGCCAATGCGAATTTAATTGAAAATGGTGGCTTCGAAGATCAAACTGGCACTGCACTGGGTGGCGATGGCACCAGTTGGTTTATCTACTCTGCTTCTGATCTTAGCTGGGGTGGCGATAATATTGAAGTTTGGACTACGCGAACTCCTAGTGCTTTCGAAGGTGATTACCATGCTGAGCTCAATGCGGACGGATCTAATACCGGTGCATGGAGTATTTTTCAGACGTTTACGACCATAATTGGTCAAACTTACGATGTATTTTTTGCCTATAGTGCTCGCAGCGGAGACAGTAGTGCAAGCGATGAAAAATTCACGGTGGCCTTTAATGGCACTACCTTCACACTGAATGATCACGTTGTAGGTTCATGGAGCACATTCTCAAAAAGCTTTATGGCCACCGGTAATAAAACGACCTTAACTTTTACATCAGTAGTTCCATTGGATGGTACGTTAGGTAATTTCATTGATGATGTTCAGGTGAACGTTCCTGAGCCAAGTGCTGTAGCTCTTTTGGGTTTAGGTCTGCTGGGCCTTGGCGTGGCAAGGAAAAGAAATAAACGCGCGTAATATCGTTCTACAAAGACATCAGGCCGCTTTAGTAAAGCGGCTTTTTTATACCTAAATAAATCCTTCGCTACCTAGTCTGCTGTGCAGCGCTTTTATATGTCGCGGTCCAATTTCACAACAGCCACCTATAATCGACGCACCGCTTCTCACCCAACTCATGGCATGTTCCGCATACTGCTGTGGGCTCAAATCTTGACGCATTTCAAGGGTCTCTACAGTGTCCCCAGGATACAATGATTCTACGGAGACAAAGCCATTAGCATAAGCACCAAATTGGCCCTTTTGCTTACTCAATAATGACCAACATTGGCTTATAGCCTCTGGTTGACTGCAATTTAATAGTGTAGCTTGAGCATTTAAAGACTCAAGTGCCAGCAAGGCATCTTTTAACGATTCCCCACTGCGTAATTGCTCTGGATGATCGTCACTGACCGTAAATGCAAGCCATACCGGTTTACCACTTTCTTTTGCAGCCGTGCAGGCAGCACGTGCCTCGGTTATAGACGACATTGTTTCACATATAAATAGGTCGCTAGCTGGCGATTGCAGTTCAACAAGGCGACGGTAGGTAGCAAGTGAGTCATCGAACGACAAAGACACGTCTGGCCGATAGCTAGCAACTAATGGTGGCAGGCAGCCTGCGATTTTAACCTCTTTACACTCAGCTAAATCAATTGCCTCTTGGGCTGCGTTCATGGCTCGCTGATGAAGCGGAGCTAATTGAGCAAGTTGATCCTCTCGTTTTAAGCGTTGAGGTGTTGCGGTATAGGTGTTAAGCGTGATTACACGCGCACCGCTATCGATGAACTCACGATGCAGGTCTCGAACAAGCATTGGCTCATTTAACATGATGTCAGCAGACCACATAGGCGTTACTGCACGTGAACTTCTACGCAATAATTCTTGCCCCATGCCTCCATCAAGTAATGTGATACTGCTCATTTACTTCTCTCTTATTTATCTGTTCGAAAACGACTCGGGGCGATATTGTATTGCCTAAGAATTGTATTGCAACTGCTAAATAAAAAGCGCTCGATTATTCAAAAAACCCAGACATATACGGATAAAAAAGCAGCTTCTGGGTCCAACTAAATAATCACTCAAATTACCGCGAATTAGTTAGCGTGCACTAATTGTTTAAGGTAGTTCCCTAAGTTTTGAATTCCAGTCGACATTTTTTGAGCATGCTTGGCGGTCAAGCTTTGTGACCAACCATGTTGGTTAATATCATCAAGGGCTTGTTTACCATCAAAATCGACATAGGCAAGGCGAGCACATAATGCCTCTGGCGGTAAGCCAAAGGATATCCCTGGTAACAGCGCAACTCCGGTGTCCGCGAGGACCTTACTACAGATTTCCGTATCGGTGTAAATTCCCATATTATTAAATGTTTCTTGGTACTGCGTGAAATTAAGCAGAATATAAAAGGCACCTTCTGGAGCGTGTGCATTCAACCCAGCGCCAACTAGCGCTTTATGAATATGCCCGCCAATAGCTTTTAGAATGACTCTCTGGTTCTCCACATATTGATGCATTGTTGCGTTATCGGAATAGGCAGTTATCGCCGCGTATTGTATAGGAGATGACGCACAAGAATAGGTTTCTGATGCGATCCCAAGCATAGCCTCTTTTAATTGGGTATCGTAATTTTGTGGCAAAATGGCAATACCTAATCGCCAGCCACCTGCCCCCGCCCATTTAGATAAACCTGAAGTCACAAAGGTTCCTTGTGGGTAGTGTTTTGCAATGCTGACGTGTTGATTATCATGTTGTAGCGGAGCATAAATTTCATCTGATATGACTTTCGCCCCAAACCGACTTAAAACAGCAGTCAATGCTTTAAGTTCCTGATCTGAATAACATAAGCCATCTGGATTACCAGGGCTGTTTAAGAAAACCAGTAAGCTTTTATAATTTTTTGCCGCCTCACTTAAGGTTTTTTCAAGAATATCGGGCGTTATTCTGTACCGTTTATCAAAGCTAGTTTGCATCATAAATGTAGCATGACCCAATAACTTGGCCTGTGGCTCATATGATACCCAAGCCGGCGCGGGGATTAATACGGCAGCATCTGTATAAGCACACATAATGGTATACAGTAATGCTTTTGAGCCTGGCGCAATGAAAACTTGATCTGCACCAATTGGCCGTTTCTCAAACGCCGAGTGATATTGGGCAACTTGATTTCGTAAGGCTTCTAAACCTTGTACCTGAGTGTATTCTTTACGCTCAGCATTTTCTATTAGTGCTTGTTTTAGCACCGGCGAAATCGGAAATGGTGATTGGCCAAAACCAAAACGAAATACCTGCTTGCCATGCTTTTCAATAGCTGCCGATTGTTCATTTAACAACAAAGTACTCGATGGCGTGATTTGACGATACATAAGTAATATATTCCTGTTTTTATTTAGCCTTCTTATTTATAATTCAACTTTATTGACATAGTATAATGAGCGATTACTCATGACATCAGCACAACTTCAGGCATTTGTTACCGTTGCAAAAGCTAAGAGTTTCACAACCGCGGCACTATTGCTTGGCATCAGTCAGTCAGCGGTATCACATGCAATAAAATCAGCCGAAAAAGAATTAGGTGTTTCGTTGTTTATGCGCGGCAAATCCGAGATCGTAACCACTGAGTTTGGGGAGAAAATATTAGCGAAAGCCCACTCTGTTTTAGGATTGTTTGAGTCAATAAAGCAAACCGCCAATGAAACGAAAAATATGCAGCAAGGTATATTGAAAATAGGCTCATTTGGTCCTTCTTTTTCTACGCGCTTACTACCCACTATTTTGCGAGAATATCAGCGAATCCATCCGAATATAAAGGTCTATGTAGAAGAAGGCGAAGATCATCTGGTCAAAGAATGGATTGCAAGTCGTAAGGTGGATTTAGGCTGTATTATTATGCCGGAGCAAGAGTTAGACCATATTTATCTGACAACAGATAAGCTAGCAGTTGTGGTCTCTGAGGAACATCCGTTAGCGGCAAAATCGGCAGTTGAATTACAAGACCTATGTCAATTCCCCTTCATATTAACGGAAGGAACTACCGGAAAAATGGTGCTAGAACTATTTAAACGTTCTAGTTTTTTTCCAAATATTCAATATAACAATATTCAGATAATGAGCATGTTGTCTATGGTGTCGTCTGGTGTAGGAGTTTCAGTTACAGCAGAGCTGTCAATACCTATTAGAAATCAGGGAAAAGTAGGGTCTTACTTAGTAAAACCCTTGATCCCTATCGTAAAAAGAGAGATCTGTTTAGCTGTTCAAAATATACATCATTTATCCCCTGCCGCTGAGGCGTTTGTAAAAGTAGCAAAAAGACTTCAACGAGCAGGTAAATTGAAACATCTGGAAACCTAAACCTACTAGTCAGAGTTCTGACTAGTAGGTTATTCTGTAAACGGTTAGAACTGGTATTTAGCTCTCAAATACCAAGAACCACCTTCGTAGTTTGCTGGGGTTCTGCGCGGATATTGTAGACCAACACTCAAACGGTTTGCGTTCGGCTCACCAATTTCATCAACGTACTCGTCAAAGATATTGGATACACCCGCTGTGAGTGTAATGTCTTCTGATGCGAAGTAATTAAACTCCATGTCAAAGAACATAACGGAGTCTACTAGCGCTGATGGTGATGATGGATCATTGATTGTTCCACGCTCATCATAGTGCTCACCATAAAAATTAGCTCGTAACATAAGCTGATAATTCTCACCAAAGTCGGTAACAGCAGTCGCTACGAAACGATTTTCAGGATAGTTATTTTCGATATCTTCTACTGAGCTATCACTCACTGGTTGAATGCCATTCACATTTGATTGGCCTACTACGTCAATCTTGTTGTAGTTATAGGCAAATGTAAACTTGCTCTGAGCTGCATCACTCCAATCCATTGAAGTTGTGTAGACTATATCAAGACCTTGATGTTCTACATCTAGTGCGTTGGTAAAGAATGATACAGTACCACCTGACGACACAGGGATATCACCTGTACGATAAATACGGTCATCTACATCAGTTTTATATAAATCGACCGCTAAGTTACCATTTTCAAAGCCGCTGTATGTAAATCCTAAACTGAGACTAACTGACTCTTCCTCTTTAAGTTCTTTTGCACCGTTTGCGATAGCTTGAGGATTATCAGTTCTAACTAAACCTTCCTCAACTTGTGCACCAGTTGAGCCATCAAAGGTAGTGATAATCGTAGTTACATTTGCTTGACCCGGAGTTGGCGCATGGAAGCCCGTAGATAATGCACCGCGAATGACGAAATCGTCAGTAATGTTATAGCGACTTGCTATTTTACCGTTGACTGTGCCACCAAAATCAGAAAAATCTTCATATCTAAGAGCACCCTGCAACAATAAATCGTCTGTTATATCGTATTCTGCATCGACATATAAGCCAATATTGTCTCGACTAAATTCGCCAGCATCCGCTGGTGTCACTGCAGTCATACCACTTGGACCTGCGCCAATTAAAGCGGCAGCTTCACCCGCTACAGTAGTGAACGTTTCTTCACGCCACTCTGCGCCAAAACCAAGGAAAATATCGTCAGCTAAAGGGATAGAGAAGTCAGCATTAAAGTTTAGTTCTTCTTGCTCATAACCACCCATATCAAAATCACGTTGACCCGGCTGACCATTATTTACAAGACCAGTATTCACTGTATTATTCAAAAAGTAGGCTAGTTCATTTTTACCAAAACCAACACTTAAATCATAGCTCAGATCAGAACTGGTCTCACCTTTCAAACCAGCAACAACACTTGTGTCTTTCTGTGCTCCATCAAGAAAAGGAGTATAGCCCGCAGGCAGTGTTGTAACGTTAGTTAGCGTACTATGACCAGGATTACGGTAGAAAAAACGATAACGACCATCGGTGTCAGCATAACCACCGTGCATATATAGCTCACCCAAATCGCCCACTGAATATCCAGAGTTAAAAGCCATTCGTGTACCGCTAGTTTCAGGACGGCCCCAAGATTGGACGAAAGGTTCATCGCCAAAAGGAGAGTCAGAACCGACACCTTGAACACCATCATCAATCAGTTGTTGTCCATCAGGTCGCTGAATACCACGAGAAAGCGCGTCATTATCATTAGTTTCAAAGCTGATATTGAAAAAACCTTCAGTGCCTAATGCAAAACCAGCATTAGCTCCTACTATCCAACTTTGTTCACCTTCGAAAAATTCACCATACTGACCAACAACGCTGCCACCTTCGCTAGCATCTTTAAGCTGGAAATTCATGACGCCGGCAATGGCATCAGAACCATATTGCGCAGCAGCACCATCGCGCAGCACTTCAACACTTTTAAGCGCGATACTTGGGATCATTCCAATATCTACGCCATGCGCACCATTTCCGGCTGCGGGTGCGAAAAACTGAACCAAAGACGAGCGATGGCGACGTTTGCCATTAACTAAAACAAGAGTTTGGTCAGGTGCCATACCACGCAATGAAGTAGGACGGATAAATGCACTGCCGTCACCTGTAGCAGGAGTTGCAGTAAAAGATGGCACTAACGATTTAAGATTATCAGTTATATCTGCCGTGTTACCATTTGCAGTAAATTCCTCACCAGAGAACACATCAATTGCCACTGGTGAATCAGTCACCGTTCTGGGTGCACCGCGCGTACCTAGCACCGCAATTTTTTCAACATTAACTTTTTGTTCTGCAACATCCTGTGCCATAGCATGCCCAGCGATCGATATGCTCGAAAATACTAATGTCATAGCCGTGGCTATGATCGTCTTTTGCGTTTTCATGTTGTGATTCCTATTATTATTTTTTTCTGCTGTTGTTTAATAAAGTTTTTTATAAAAAATCTATTTATTTAACAGCTTATAGATGAGTTATGTGCGGATATTTTACTTACAACGAAAGTTCCCTGATTCGTCCTGATAAGAACTTAGGGGAATAAAGTGTTACTGTCAACTAGTTCCAACATGCCGGGTTCAAAGCCTGCAGGGCGCGCATTGTATTGTCCTCCCTTGTATTAAACGTCGTAATATCGTCGGTCTGCCACAATGATAAAATCTTTACACCTAAAGTCGTAGTCTACTTCGCTACCTTATTATCAAGTATCTGCTTTAGCCCCTGCATGAAATCCATCGGAATAGGAAAAATAACCGTGTTACTTTTATCTCCTGCAATTTCGGTCAGTGTTTGTAGATATCTTAATTGTAGCGCTTGGGGTTGTTTTGCTAAGGTGTTTGCAGCAAGGAGTAATTGCTCTGATGCCTCATTCTCGCCAAGCGCATGAATAACTTTTGCACGACGAGTGCGTTCTGCTTCAGCCTGCTGCGCAATCGCGCGGATCATGCTTTCATCCAAATCTACGTGTTTTATTTCCACATTAGATACTTTGATACCCCAAGCATCCGTTTGTTTATCCAAAATACTCTGAATATCCGCATTAAGTTGGTCTCGTTCCGCGAGCATATCGTCCAGTTCATGCTGACCTAAAACAGACCGCAACGTAGTTTGTGACAATTGACTAGTCGCAGCCAAAAAATCTTCTACTTGGATAATCGCTTTCTCTGGATCAACAACTTTGAAGTAAACCACCGCGTTTACTTTTACTGATACATTATCCCTTGAAATAACATCTTGTGTGGGTACATCCATAACGATAGTCCGTAAATCAACACGAACGATTTGTTGTATTAACGGGATAACAATAATCAGACCGGGTCCTTTTACTTTTTGAAAGCGTCCCAAGAAAAAGATTACGCCTCTCTCATACTCTCGCAATACTTTAAATATAGACAAAACAAACAGAATTACAAAAAATGCCAGTGGCATCCAAACATAGTCAAAAGTAAGTGTCGTATCCATTTTAGTACTCCGATTGTTTTAAAACATTTAGGGTAAGCCCTCTTATTGACGATACGATAACTTTATCGCCAAGACTCAGTGGCACATTTGCTTGAACCTGCCATAACTCCCCGTGTATTCGAGCTAATGTAGTCTCTTGATGAATTGATTCAATTTCAGCTGTTTCGCCCAATAACGTTTCAATACCGCTAACTTTTTGTTGCTTGCGAGATTTGAATAACATGCTAAAGGTTAAGAAGGAAAAGGCGGCACTGAGAATGGCAACAGAGAAAATAATGGGCCAGGCAATTTGAAATGCAGGCTCAGGTGTGTCTATCAGTATGACGGAACCAATGATAAGACTCACTACGCCAACAATACCAAACACACCAAAACTGGGGGAGAATGCTTCGACTATCATCAACCCAATACCTAACAAAATGAGTGCCAAACCGGCATAGTTTATCGGTAACACTTGAAAACCATACAATGCAGTTATAATACAAACTGCACCGACAATACCAAACACACCTCCCCCTGGGTTTGAAAACTCAAAGATGATGCCATAAATACCGATCAACATTAAAATGTAAGCAAAGCTAGGATTTCCGACGACTGAAAGAAACTCTTGCCGCCAATTTGCTGATAGTGTAACAATGTTAAGTTCATTCATATCGAGGGTGGACTGCTGACCGTTTATCACCACAGAATACCCATTTAGTTTTTTCAATAAATCATCTATATCCTCAGCAATAATGTTGACGATATTTTTTTTCAACGCATCGTTTGCAGATATGCTGGCACCGGACAAAACAGCTGTCGCTGCCCATTCACGATTTCGTCCTCTAAGATCCGCAAGCCCCTCAATGTAAGCAGTCGCATCATTAACTATTTTACGTTCCATAGCGTTACCGGCCTTGGATTGACCGGTTGCCTCATCAGGATCAGATGGGGTTTGAGGTAAACCTATTTGAACAGGTGTAGCAGCGCCAAGATTTGTGGCTGGCGACATTGCCGCAATATGCGTTGCATATAAAATATAGGTTCCTGCACTGGCTGCTCTTGCTCCCTTTGGATGAACATATCCAACAATCGGTATTTCTGATGACAATATGCTCTTAATGATACTGCGCATCGCATTATCTAAGCCACCGGGCGTATCTAGTTGCATAATAATAGCAATTGGCTGACGCGGCGTTTTATCGCTGTTCGCCAGCTCAATAGAAGAAACCACATATTCCATCGTTGCAGCCCCAATAGGACCGCGAACATCAAGTATCCACAAATCATTTGCAGCTGTGCAAAACCGAGAAATACAAAGAAGTAATAACAATATCCAAATGCGCAAACTAAACATGTTGTTTACTCTAATTAATAAACCGTTAAACAATAGAAGTTATGCAATATTTTACTTGAACTTATGTTGGGTGTTTGACACAGGTCAAAATTTAATAAGAAAGGGGTTAAGCAGTGATGACGCAAGTCATTATAATTTTGGCAAGAAAATATACTAATCTGTATCCAGAGCGCTATAGAAATTAGGTATTAGGATAAGTTCTCAGACACGGAATTTGTGTCTTCACTGGATTCAATGGATTCAATGGCTAATATATCCCTATCAGCTTTACTAACATACTTGGGCTTACTGTTGCCAGCCAATTTAAGATTTGCCTTTTTAGCGCGAGCTTTTAAAATCTGATTACTTTTTTTACGGCGGTTCATATATGCGCTCTCAATCTATCGATGCTGATATTGCTTAGTTTTCAATTATAGCCTGAAACTATTATCTTATGTATGGGCTTTTCTGATACATTTTTATCTTTAACTATTTTAATCAGCGTTTTTTTGTAATGGTATAATAATTTTAGCCTACTAAAAAGACGACGTTTTTAGATCCACACAGTGAAATAAGGTAATGAAAATCACACAACGTATTTAATTACCTTTAAACAAAAGACTGCAGTTAGTTATCATTGGGAGAACAAATGAGAAGACTTGGAATGCCAATCTACTCACAAGAAGACTGGTTAACTCGATTACAAGCATCTAAATATGCTGATGGCCCGATCGACATTTACAACCAGCAAGGCAGAGTCGTTGAGCTGGAACAGCGAGTTGCTACTCTGCTAAACAAGCCGGCAAGCTTGTTTTTCCCAAAAGGTACGATTGCTCAACTGTGCGCCCTGAAGGTATCCGCTGAGCAGCGGAAGAATAACAATGTTGTGCTACATTCGATGTCGCACATGGTTTTGGATGAAGATGACGCTTATCAAACCGTCATGGGATTAAATGGTATCCCTATCGGAGGTTGCGACAGGCCTTTTGATATCAACGATATTCAAGCAATCGAAGAAAAGTTTGCGACAGTTTCAATTGAGCTACCAATTCGTCGTGCAGGTTTTAAACTGACCCCATGGAAGCACTTAGAAACAATGAGTTATTGGTGTAAATCTGAACAAATTCATTTTCACATGGATGGCGCTCGATTATGGGAATCAGCTTGTGCTTATCAAAAATCAGTGGCAGATATTAGTGAATTATTTGATTCAGTCTATGTGTCTATGTACAAAGGACTTGGCGCAATGGGCGGAGCTATTTTAGCCGGTGAGACTGACTTTATAAACGCTTGTAAAGTGTGGCGAAGTCGATTAGGTGGTAATGCTTTCACGTCATTTCCGATGGTCATCGGCGCTTTAGACGGTTTAGATAATCGACTCAAACAGATACCTGAATTTCTAGCTCGGGCAACAGAAATCGCTAGGCTACTCAACCGCTTTCCTCAATTAGAGGTCAACGCCCCGCAAACAAATGGCTTTCTTGTTTTTCTTGAAGGTGATCTGAACGAACTTACTAATAAAGCCAAGCAGCTGAATCAAAAAATGGATATGCAGCTTTTTAGTCAATTTTCAACATTTCCTAATACACAAAAACACATGATTGAAGTGCAAGTTGGTGCAGATCATCAAGCAATAAGTGATAGAGAAATAGTCGACTATTTTACTTTGCTGCTTATGTGAACCATTTTTAATACATTAAACGCTTTACAAACACGGCAGCAGCTAATATTTATGCTCTTAAAAACGGGAATTTAAAATAGACAATGAAATACTTATGCCCTGCCTTATATTACCGACTCTAATATTTTCATTTGGGCTATGTTGATTGTTATCCATATTCACCATTGGGATAATAACAGTAGGAATATCCAATTTATTGATTAAGGGTACGATAGGCACGGTGCCGCCCATCATTCTGATTGCAATTGGGTCATAACCGACGCCTTCAGCGATGCTGGTAATGACTTTTTTTCCAAAATCAGAATCGGGACTGGTTCTGAATGCATTTATTGTGTTGGATGTTATGAATTTTACGATTTTTGGATAGGTGTGTCTTTCATCATCTGTTGGGTCTCTATCAATCACATAATATCCTTGTTCCTCGATGTGATCCTTAATTTTTTGCAATTGCGCCGCACCATCAATTTCGGGCACTAATCTAACATCTAGGCTGGCAGTTGCATATTCAGGGATGACTGTTTTTAAGCCCTTTCCTTTCCATGAAGTGCCTATCTGCCTGACATTTAATGAAGGGTACTGCAATGACTCCTGATAATTTTTACCTACTTTCTCTGCTGAGTGAATACCTAAATCATCGTTTACTTGAGCAGCATTGAAAGGAACGGCGTTCAAGAATGTCGTCGCTTCGGCGCTTAATGTGATGCCTTTATTATAATCCTTTATCAACACTCTTCCATCTTCATCTTTCATACTGGATAAAAGCGTCGCTAAACTAAACACCGGATTGGGTGAATAATTACCATAGTGTCCGCTATGCTGGGGTAGTTTTGCGCCAAATGTGGTGATACTGGCCACTGCAATCCCCCTGCAACCAAAAGTAACCGTTGGCTTGTTGGAACTGTGCGCAGGACCATCCAATACCATGAAAAAATCGGCAGCATAGCGATCTTTATACTTATCCAAGGTAGATAACAGCGCCTTTGAACTGTATTCCTCTTCGGGATCGAAAATAACTTTAATATTAAATTGAGGCATATTATTGTTTGCTTTAAGAATTTTAAGAGCAGTCAAAAACATGACTATGGGGGCTTTATCATCGGCTGCTGAGCGCGCAAAAATTCTCCATTCATCGTCTATTTTGCCATTCAGTTTACTCCAATCTATTATTGTCCATTCCCCATTTTCGTCTTTTTCTTTTAGCACTGGGTCGAATGGATCATCTTGATCCCATGCATCCGGGTTTACAGGTTGTCCGTCGATATGAAAATAGAACAAAACTGTTTTATAGCTCGGATCGTATTCTTTTTCTGCGAGTAAAATTGGCAGTGTACTGGTCTCAAGTAAGCTTGTTTTGAAGTCTAAAGCGTTGTATTGAGCTTCAGCCCAGTGAATGTTTTTGAGCATGACTTCTGGATTTTCTGGCAAATTTGGAATGCCTACGAATTCTTTATGCAGTAAAAGGGTGCTTTTAAAAGTCTCGTTGATTAACGGTTCAGACATGGATTCTCCGAACACCAATGTCGGATTGAGAGTACGAACAATTATGAGCACAAAAACAGCGCTAATGAATCGCTTTTTATTCTGTTTTAACATCAATATTTTTCTCATATAAAAATTAGTAAAAGTAAACTCTTTGCGAAACGATAATGTGTCATTACACTTTAGGTCAAAGTGACATTTTCATACCTAAAAATTTGGAGCTGAGTGAAACCGTGATTACTGAATTAGCCAGCTGATTGAGTCTAGCCTGAAAAAATCCAGCCTAGACTCGTGCTTTACAAAAATAATCTACAATTTACCCTGTGCCACATCAACAATCGCTTGTTGCTGCAGTTGCTGTTCGTTAACCGTTAGACTGTTCTCGCTGTCTGAAATAGACCAACACCAGAATTGTTCTTTCCCTACTTGTTCTGTCTGAGGTGATAAGGTAATGGTCAACTCACGAGCGGGATCAACGCTGAAGGGTTGAGGTAAAGGGAACAAGATTTGATCCCAATGAGTAGGTATGTCCTTTGGGCCAGTACCAAATTGGACACCGGGGCTAAGCTGCGCGCTGAACCAGCCACACAGAGCAAATATGTCGGTTTTTTCGCTGGGTATTAGCTTTGCCGTAAATACTCTTGGTGTCTCTGTTTTAGTAATCGTAAGCATGTCTAGCTCACCTAAATCAGCGACACTATCCAACAAACTATCAGGGCTAAGTGCGACCAAATCAGATTGCTGAAATGGTACGTGCGCTATAGGAGAAAAATCGAGACCGTAAGGAAGCTCCTGTAAAAAACACAAATCCTCCAATACATCTTCATCAACAACCAGTCCCACGTGCAGGCTCAGTTGAGCGGGGATCATTGTTCCTCCCTCAGCCAGATAGCGATCCCTGACTGTCAACAGCGGCTCCAACATAGCCTCGTAAAACAGGCAGTGCCCCATCCACTCCGACACAATAACATCCACTTTTTCGTCTAACTGAAGCGACTCATGATCATCATGATAAAAATCAATATTCTCAAAGCCGTTAACGAGAGCAATTTCTTGTGCGTTCTTGATAAAAGGCGAGCGATCGACTGCAATCACTTTACCTGCTTTAGCCCGCGCAGCAAAAATCGACAATACACCGCTACCGCAGCCAAAATCGAGGACGCTATGTTCTGGTTTGACTACTGCATTTATGGATTTTTCATATGCCTCGGTACGAACAAGATCCTGAAGCATGACCTTGTGCATGGCCACATCGCGGTAAGACATACGGTGACGCCCTGCACTACCATCCGTTTCATTTGCGTTTATGTCAACGCTGCTGTTGCTCTCATTAGTCTTGCTCATAACCATCTCATGTATTTATTTATGCCATAGTCTAGCAGGCTGCTGATTAACCAGGTACTCATTATCCTTTATGAAAAATCTGGTTTTCTAGTGTGTGGCCATTAATCAGTTGTTGATAATGCCAACCTTGTAAATGGCAGCATTGAAGCAATTGAATGTCGAAAGCCTCATCTGACTTTACATATTCAATTACGTACTCTTTTGCCTGACTTTTATGAACATGACGCACTGATGGTAAACTAGAAAACACTTTTTCAGCATCATCGTATTGTTGAGACAATCGTAAAGTGACGAAGCCCTGGTTATTTGTGCTTTGGCTTAATGCGCTGTGTTCCGTCAACTTGCCATTATCAAGATGAAGCACTTGGCCACACAAACGTTCAAGTTCGCTTAAATCGTGAGAGCTCAAAATGAAAGTAGCTTCATTACTCAATGCACTAATCAACTCTCTCACTTCACGAGCATGCACAGGGTCAAGACCTGCCGTAGCTTCATCCAGCATCACAATTTGAGGCTTACCAATCAACGCTTGCGAAATCGTCACACGTTTGCGCATGCCGTGGGATAAGTCCTTCGGCCGCTGATTTGCCGCATCCCCCAGACCAACAAGTTCAAGCACTCTAGCACTCTCTTTTTTTGCCCGTAACTTGCTAAGTCCTTGCAGTTGACCATAAAACGTCAGTTGATGAATAATACTAAAGCGAGGATCTAACTGAGCATCTTGTGGTAAAGCGGTTAATTTACCAAATAAATGAGCATTACCTGGTCTCTGACCCATAAGCATCAAGACACCGGAACTCGGAAAAGTGTATCCGCACATTAAGCTAAATAAGGTAGTTTTGCCTGCACCGTTTGGCCCTACTAGTGCAACGGGGGGACCTTTATTTATCTCGAAACTGACATTATCAAGCGCAAGTTTAGACCCGAACTGCTTAGTCACCCCAGACGCTTTGATCAAAGTGCTCATAATGAACTCCTTGCAAAAACTCGCTCAGCAAAAATCAATAGCAACATCGTTTGTATCAGGGGCAAGCCAATACTAAGCATCAAGCCAGCATCTTGAGCTGCCAAATCTGCTAATTGATAGCCAGGGAAAATATAGTTCAAAACCTCGAGAACCGGCATCTGCCATGCTAACAATCCAATGATAATATTGCCCCCAGCAAAAAATAAAATAGCCACCACAAAGGCTAAGCGTGCAGAGCGTGCAAAAGTATTTATAAAGCTCATTAGCGCAATAAAGGGCATCACTGCGACAACTAAATACCCAAGTAGTAAAAAACTGTGCAATAAACCAGGAAAAAACAAGGATGGCTCACGGTAGGCAAGCATGGCGAGAGTTGCCAATAAGGTAATTAATAGCAGGGTAATTAAAATTAAGACCTGTCCCACAAACCGCCCTAAAATAATTTCTAAACGGGTTGCACGTAAGGATAAAAATCGGAGGGTGCCCCGTTGCCTATCACCAACAGTTTGGTCTGTGCAAAGAAATAAACAAAAGATAGGAAAACTATACACGGCAATTAGCCAATAAATAGCTAACTCAGCCTCGGGCCAAGTCAATAATTTACTTAAACCAGCAGCACCAAATATGTAATCAATAAATTGCGAAAAATCAGGAGAGCTTAATAGGTTTACTGCTTCGGCAATGCCATAGCGTAGCACTAGCAACCAACAAATTGAAAAGACAGCAACAGCAAGTAAGCCTGTTTTAGTTAAAAACAATCTGACTAGCTCAAATAACGCGATATTCACCAATCGTTTAGTATTCAATTGCATTACACTTTGATCCCAATTAAAAAAAGCCAGCGCATCGACGAACAGCTATTCAACTATTGGATATCCAGTAGTTCAACTTCAAAAATGAGTAAAGCACCAGGTGTTATTTGTCCAGTACCGCTATTCCCATATCCTAATTCAGATGGGATAAAAAACTTAAATTTATCTCCAACAACCATCAATTGAACCCCTTCAGTCCAACCCGCTATAACTCGATTTAAAGGGAAGCTAATAGGTTGCCCGCGATCGACTGAGCTGTCAAATACGGTGCCGTCTAACAATGAGCCGTGATAATGGACTTTGACGCTTGAACTGGCGGATGGGTAGCTATTTCCGTCGCCTTTTTGTAATACTTGATATTGCAAACCAGAAGCTGTTTCGAATATACCTTCGTTCGCTTTATTTTTTGCTAAAAACTCTTTTCCTATTGCGATATTTTCGGCAGCTGCTTTTTTATTAATTGAGTTTCTCGTAAAGTAGAATATAACTAATGCAATGACTATTGCTAAAACAACATATTTCATATTATTACTTGTCCTATGAATGGACCCAGGCTCGTATTCTAGCACTGGACCCATTTTGCTATAAATCTAAAGTCGACGCTCGCAACAATTCATCCTGCCACTAAGCTTCGTTTTTAATTGATGTGTTATGGCTGCTTATGACTACCATCACACATAGGTTGAGATGCTGTCGACTTACAACCACAAAAAAACATTGTCTTGGATTCTGTTGCTGTGTACTTCACCGGTGTCAAGCCTGTGCCACCATGAGAACCATCACAAAAAGGTTGTTTCCCACTTTTACCACAGGAACACCAAAAGTAATTTTTACCAGACTCTACCTCTACAGCGTATGGTGTATCGGATGCTCGGATTGCCTTACTCATCATATTTCCCTCAAGTTGTAGAATGAACATAACGCTCATTAGTGCGACATTATAAGCTCGCTTTGAATGCTATCTCATATCTTGCTGTTGATCCTTTTTGAAGTCAACGACCGTTTGCTTTATTCAAAATACTGTTAGCAATAATATTGTTAAAACCAGCGGCCAAGTAAGCGTGGACTTGGCTTTTAGTGACACCAACTATAACCGCAAATATGGGCGCCACACCGCACTGGTTTCGAATAGCCTTTAGTGCAGAAATGCCCTCGTCTCGACGTTCTGCTGCGAGCTAAGCCTGAGTTTCCAAAAATGATTATTTTTTTGATAAAATAACAAATTGAATGTTGAGGTTTAACCAAAGTGATTAAAAACTATTTTATTACCATCAAAATCACGGAAATAAGCACCATAAAAAACATCAGGAATACGTTGCCCTGGCTCGCCATCGCAAGTCGCACCTAGGGCTATCGCACTGTGGTACATTTCATCACATTTTTCCTTGGAACCTGGGGCAATGCCTAGCATATTGCCGTTACCACAGTTTTGTACTTCTCCATTATATGGAGTACAAATTGCGAACATGGGTTGTGCCGGACTTTTACCAATAAATATGATGCGATCCATCTTTATTAGCGTCTTAGCGCCCATTGGTGCTAATAATTTATTGTAAAAGGCTTCTGATTTTTCTAAATCGGTTACACCGATAGTTACATAGCTGAGCATATTTTTTCCTTTAGTATGTTGGTTGATTTTTGTTATGTTGCATAGTCAATTGACCACAGAGGGTTACTTAAATCATGTCAATAAGCCGGGGCAAGTAAAAACCGATTTTTACTTACGTTAAACGTTTATTATTGCCACTGCATACTGAAGCAAAATGCGCAATACTAGATGCAGTCTCGCGGCTAATGTCAGGGCAAGCGATTGGAAAAACCTCAATTGCATGTATTGTGCCCATCACTTGCCGACAACTTGCACTGACACCCGCCTGCATCAATAGCCTATAAAAATTGATCCCCTCGTCACGAAGCGGATCGCACTCATTAACGCTGATAACCGTTGGAACTAGGCCACGCACATCATCTTCAGTAGCAAATCCAGGCCACGCCAAGGGATTGCGTTTGGTGAATTCTTGGATACCATAAATCATTGCCCCTTGGTTGTTGTGCAGGTCAAGAAGAATACCGTTATTTTCGGTCGACGACGGATTTTCAACTGTCGGCCACTGCCCCGCAATATAAGGGCAAAGTGCGTAAATACCGGCGATAAGGCCGGAATCACCCTCTTGTTTCAAGCGCAAACCCGTAGCGAGAGCTAAATTACCGCCACCGCTATCACCAGAGACGATGATTTTTGAGCTATCTATTGAAAGAAGGGCACTGTTGGCGCTAACCCACTTTACACCCGATACGCAATCATTCAATCCAGCTGGGTAAGGCGCAACTTGTGGTGCCGATGAGGGTACTAAGGCGTTTCGAAAATCGACCATCGCAACAGCAACGCCTTGCGCTGCCATTATTCGCCCCCACGCTTTGTAGTTGCCATCATAGCAAGACATTGTAGTCATGCCGCCACCGTGAATATAATAAACACAGGGCAAAATATCGGCATTATCCGGACGAATAAATTGAATATTTACAGTGTTACCATCGGGTGCCGAGATGAACGTTTTGTTGGTAATAACTAGGCCTTTAGAAGGAGCGATCTCCTCGGTATCGCAGAGTTCAAGAAATGCACCTACCATCTGCCTAGTCGCAATTGCCTTGTCACTATTAGCGGCTTGAAGAGCCGCTTCTCGACTTTCTACGTCACGCCCACCAGCCATGGTTACTTGACCAAAAATAGCTTTAATACGCGGATCTATTCTCGGATCGTCAGTAATTTTGCTCATGTACCACTCCCACTATTTCTCAGCTAATTTAATAAGAATATACGAAGAATAAGCGTTATCTTATATCTAAGCAATGGGCAACAACATACTGTATTTTCACTGTAATCATCAATCAAAACTAGTTATTGATATCTATTATTGAATAGCATTGTAGAACAAGCAGAAAGATTGCTTTTGTTTATTTTCGGGACGGGGCTGGAAGGATCTTCCTATATGCCTTGCATAATTTTTCCGCGCAGGCATAGAATAGGATTAATCCACTTACAAAGTCAGATTTTGCCATGTCTTTAGCTGATATCATTAATGCTTATAATCCTAAACTGCCGCTTAGTCAGGCATTTACACCCCCAAGCGCCTGGTATATAGATCAGCGATTCCATGGTTTAGAAAAAGACACGGTTTTCACTTCAAGTTGGCTTATAGCGGCACGATTGGACCAACTCAACATCGTTGGAGATTATGTAGCCACAGAAATTGCTGAGCAGCCCATTGTAGTCGTTAAGAGTGAAACGGGGATTCAAGCCTACTATAATGTATGCCGCCATCACGCGGCTCAGGTAGTTAAAAACGGACAAGGCTGCGCCAAAGTCATGACCTGTCCTTATCATGGCTGGAGCTATCGCTTAGACGGCAGTTTAATTGCAGCGCCTCTTTTTGAAGCTGTCGAAAATTTCGTAAAGCAAGATCAAGGACTGAAAAAAATCCGATGCGAAATATGGGAAAACTGGGTATTCATTTGTCTGGATGAAAATGCCCCCTCATTGGAAGCATTTTTAGGCGATCTTTATCACCAAATGGCCCCCTTAAATCTAAAAGAAATGAGTTTCTATAAGCGCGTCGAGTATGAATTGGATTGCAATTGGAAGGTCTACACGGATAATTATCTGGATGGAGGCTATCACGTGCCTTTTTTACACAAGGGCCTCACAAGTGCTTTAGACAATCGTTATTATAAAATAGAAGTGAACAGTAAATATTGCCTGCAATCTTGCCCCACAAAGTCCGCTGACAACGATTTTTCTCAAGTCAGAAAAGGCCTTGCTCGCTACTACTGGCAATATCCTAATCTGATGCTTAATTTATATGAGGGCATTATGGGTATCACAATAGTAGAGCCATTGGCGGTGGATAAATGTCGAGTGATATTCGAATATTACTTTGATAATAGTCATCCTTTGATTACCGAGGACTTTAAAGCTGATAGCGTCGCTATAGCAGACAAAATCCAAGATGAAGACGTCGCTATTTGCTATTCGGTACAACGGGGGCTCGCCTCTAAGGGTTACGAAACAGGACGCCTTTCGGTTAAAAAAGAAGCTGGTGAGCACTTGTTTCACCAGCTTCTTTATCAAGACTACAAACGATTTATTTAGATTTCAGTAGGATAGGACAATTTATAAGAGAAACGACGGCGTCATTTAAAAGCATCCAGATGATATTGCTGACCCTTTGCTGCCGCTTCTAATTGCTCGAATACTTTCACCAAGAGGTCATGATGAGGCGAGGCTCTTCCAATGGCATAGTATGTTGGGATGGCTGTCAATAACTCGCTTTGTGCGCTGTTCAGAGTAAGCAACTCAGCTTTATCTTTTTCATTCTCTACATAAGCGTTCAGGGGTCCTTCATATGACAATAGATACTTCGTTCTTTTGTTCGCAAATATACGAATAGCGTCTTCTGCATTTGCGACGTCTACAAATTCAAATCCTTTTTGAATAAGCGTTTTTCTGAAGCCGGAGTAATCATACCCGCGAATCGAAGCTATTTTATTACCAACAAGTCTAATGTCAGGATTAGTGTAGAAATTTAAAATGAGGACCTCAAACGGAATCGTTGTAAACGTCACTTTGTTTTGCAAAGCCAATGTAGATTTGATGTTAAGTGATAAGTCAACTGTGCCGGTTGATAGTGAACGGTAGACTCTCGCTGGAGCCGCACAAGAAAAATTTATTTTAATATTATAGGGTTCGAGTAACTTTTTAGTTATCTCAAAAGCACTGCCAACACATTGCCCTGTGCTTTCATCAATACTACTGTATGGCTTAAACACGGTTACACCGAAGTTTATTGTTATTGCTTCTCCAGCGTAAAGCGGCTTAATAAAAAGCAGCGTCAGTATGATCAACGTAATAGGTTTTCCCAAGTACTTCTCCGATAACACAATGCCGTTTTATTTACATTAAATTAACACTGCAACGTTTATATCACACAAACTGCAGTCATTCTAAAGTCTATCAATAATCTATACGATTTTGCCTTGCGACTCGTTTTATAATATAGCGCAGCACTTTTGACCCATATCAAGTTAACCTTGTTGAAATATAAGATAATCAGCTAACAATTTTTCGACAAATTACAGTTATGCAAGCCTTGAGCAACAAGCAAAACCAAGATGCACGACAGCCTGCTTTATCTGGGCGTCAATTAGTTAAGACTTATCAAACTGGAGGAGTTGAAGTTAATGCTTTGCGTGGGGTTGATTTTGAGCTTTACCCAAATGAGATGGTTGTATTACTGGGTGCATCTGGGAGTGGCAAATCAACACTACTAAACATTCTGGGAGGATTAGATTTACCCACTTCGGGGCAAATATTTTTTGGCCAGCAAGACTTGAGTCATGCTGATGACAAAACCCTTACTCAATTTAGACGAAATCACGTCGGCTTTGTGTTCCAGTTCTACAACCTTATTCCCAGCCTTACTGCCTATGAAAATGTTGCTTTAGTTACTGAAATTTCGCCGGCACCGCTTTCGCCTCAGGATGCATTAGCGTTGGTTAAACTAGAGGACAGAATGCATCACTTCCCCTCTCAACTATCTGGTGGTGAACAACAGCGGGTAGCCATTGCGCGAGCTATCGCCAAACAACCTGACATTCTGTTATGCGACGAGCCGACAGGCGCACTTGATAAACAAACAGGTATTTTAGTTCTCGAGGCAATTGAGAACATAAACCGTCAATTAGGTACTTCCACTGCCGTGATTACTCATAATACGGTGGTTAGCGGAATGGCCGACCGAGTCATTAATATTTCTGATGGCATGATATCGTCGATTCAAATAAATCAAACGAGGGTTCCCGCCAAAGGACTGCAATGGTGACGCTCAGTGCAATAAACATGAAGCTGATACGAGACCTGTGGAGGATGCGTGGACAAGTATTAGCAGTAGCTTTTGTCATCGGCTCAGGGGTTGCGACGTTAGTCATGTCACTGTCTACTATTGAGGCGCTGCAAGCGACCACTGATACTTATTATCAACGATATCGATTTGCCGACGTATTCGCCAGTGCCACCCGAGTGCCACAGCGCGTTTCTCAAAAAATAGCCGAGATACCGGGTGTTCAATCTTTGCAAACTCGAATTGTGCATCTAGCGACTTTAGATATAGATTCATTTGAGGAACCGGTGGTTGGTCAGATTATATCTATCCCAGAGGATGGACAGCCTTTGCTAAATCAATTGGTGCTTAGGAAAGGACGTTGGGTTTTACCTGAACGAGAAGATGAAATTATTCTTAGTGAACCTTTTGCTCAAGCGCATAATTTGGATTTGGGTGACAGCATAACTGCGATCTTGAATGGTCATAAAAGACAGTTTAGCATCGTCGGCTTAGCGTTGAGTCCAGAATTCATTTATAGCATTGGACCAGGCTCCTTGCTTCCCGATGATAAAAGATTTGGGGTGATGTGGGTCAGCCGTGAAATATTAGAGGCTGCGTATGACCTCAAAGAATCGTTCAATGATGTTGTAATAAAGCTACTCCACAATACACCAAGCACACCCGTGTTAACGCAACTAGACGCTATTCTAGAGCCTTATGGAGGGATAAAATCAATTTCTCGTGAAGATCAGATTTCTAACTGGTTTGTAATGAACGAAATCGCGCAGCAAAAGACGATGGCAAAAATTTTGCCCGCCATCTTTTTATTAGTTTCCATGTTTTTGACCAACATGGTGCTATCACGCTTGATCGCCACTGAACGAACAGAAATAGGCTTGCTCAAAGCTTTTGGCTATTCAAGCATGGAAATAGGATTGCATTACGCTAAAATGGTCATACTGATCTGCTTCATTGGGATCTTTTTGGGCTCAATATTAGGGGCATTTTTTGGCCGACTGAATACTCAAATGTACGCTGATTTATTTAGATTCCCTTTATTGATTTTTCAACCCGGTCCTCAAGCATTTATCATTAGCGGAACTATTAGTATGACGGTCGCGATAATAGGTGCCCTTGGTGCAGTTAAACAAGCAGTTAAACTGCCTCCCGCAGAAGCAATGACACCGCCCTCCCCCGCAGTATATAAGAACGCAGTCGCTTCTAAATCTCGATTGACCTATTGGCTCGACCAACCAACTCGAATAGCAATACGCCAAATTAGTCGCTGGCCATTGCGTTCATTTCTAACTTGTTTAGGCATTGCCATGTCAACAGGGCTGATCATCATGAATTTGCAATGGACTGATTCATTAACGCATTTATCCAGAGTCTACTTTTTTGAATCTCAACAGCAGGATATTATGGTGGGCTTGGACAACCCCGAACGCTTGCGCGCTATTCACGACTTTGAGAATATTTCTGGTGTATTAAGGGCAGAGCCGATGAGCATTATCAGTGTTGAATTCAAATCGGGCTCTAGCGTTCATCGCGGAGCAATTCGCGGAGTGTTGCCAGAAAACCAGCTACAGCCAATTTATGATGATGCAAAACGCCACCGTATTGATGTGCCAAAGTACGGCATAGTGCTATCGACTCGCTTAGCCGAAAAACTCAATATTGGTATCGGCGGATCGATCATCTTGAATGTTCTGGAAGGCAGACGAGCCAGCGTGTCTGTAGAGGTAGTCGACACCTTTGAAGCGTTTATTGGTATGCCCGCTTTTATGGATCTCAATACGCTCAACCGGCTAGTTAAACAGTCACCACGCTTTCAATTCGCCAATTTATTAGTCGATTCTAATCAGCAGCACAGTATATTCGATACGCTAAAAAATACACCTAGAGTGGGCGCTGTTATGCTCAAGCAATCAGCTATGGACTCATTTAACAACACCATCATTGAACATCTGATGGTTTTTATATCGATGTTCATTGGCCTTGCGTTTATTTTAGCCTTTGGGGTTACTTATAATAGTACTCGGATCGCCTTATCAGAGAGAGCCCGAGAGCTTGCCACGTTGCGCGTATTAGGGTTTTCAAAAGGTGAAATTTCATATGTTTTACTAGGAGAGGTCATGTTTTTGGTTTTACTTGGCTTACCTCTAGGCTTTTTAGTTGGCTGGTTGCTAGTGCTCTCAATGGCAACGGCTTTTGATACAGAAATGTTTCGCGTTCCATTGGTCATTGATACTTCAACTTATGGCTATGCAGCATTGTTAGTCTTACTTTCAGCTGTTGTATCGGCGGCCATAGTGAGGCGCAGAGTCGATAAGCTCGACTTAATCAAAGTGCTTAAAACAAGAGAATAAATTATGAAAGCGAATCAATCTCGCGCTGTGTTATGGTCATGCATTGTTTTACTAGTTTTTACTGGAGTGGCTTACTCATTATGGCCAAAAGCAGTACAAACTGATCTTGCTATCTTGCAAAGCGGCGAACTCAACGTATCCATTGCAGAAGAAGGCCGCACACGAGTGCATGATATCTATGTTCTGTCCGCGCCGGTAACAGGACACTTAACACGCATTCACGCAGAAGTGGGCGATGTCGTTGAAATGTCGAGTACTGTTGTCGCTAAAATAGAACCCAATGATCCTGCTTTTTTAGACCCCCGCACCGAAGCTCAAGCCAAAGCGGATATTGAGACAGCTAGATCATCAAAAGCTTTTGCTGAAGCGAAGATAACGCAAGCTGAAGCAGAATTGGAATTTGCCTTGTCTGAATTTACTCGAATGCGAGAACTGCGCTCCACTGATACGGTTTCTAAACGAGAATTGGATAATGCCGAACGTATGTATAAAACTCGACGCGCCGGACTAGCGACCGCTCAAGCTGAGTTACAGATGAGTATATTTGAAATTCAGCGGGCTCAGGCTAATCTAATGTCACCCGCAAACACTACTGTGGAGCATGGCCTATGTGCTTGTGTAAGTATTTTGGCACCTATTTCTGGACGCGTGCTAAAAGTCTTAAACAAAAGCGAAGGTGTGGTCATTGCGGGAACACCTTTAGTCGAGATCGGAGACCCCAAAAATCTTGAGATTATCGTTGAGTTGCTTTCTTTTGATGCAGTAAAAGTTCAAGCGGGACAAAAAGTGATTATTACCAATTGGGGGGGCGAAAAAGACCTTCTAGGACGGGTCAGTCAGATAGAACCAATAGGCTTCAAAAAAGTATCTGCATTAGGTATTGAAGAACAAAGAGTCAACGTTATTGTCTCTTTTGAAAGTGATGCATCGGGCTGGTTTCGCTTGGGACATGGATATCAACTAGATGTACAGATTATGCTTTGGCAAGGCACTGATAGTTTAACTGTGCCAGTAACTGCTCTATTTAGAGTACAGGGGCAATGGGCTATCTATGCAGTAAAAGATAACAAGGTAGAAAGGCAGCTTGTGCAAATAGGACGCAGAAACAACTTTATGGTGGAGATTTTATCTGGACTGAGTAAAGGCGATACCTATGTTGTCCATCCCAACGATCAAATCAAAGAAGGCGTGAGGGTTCTCCAATTAAAAACGGAATCCCAGTTATAACCAGTAAATACTCATTTGCTACCGGTATGAACCAAGATCAAAAGTAAGTCAATGCTGTTTAAAGTTGGCTAAAATAAAAAGAGAATTGCCCAAAGACACTACTTACTATAGTTTCAGGAACTAAAATCCATAAAATGTTATTAGATATATAGTTTTGATATGCATAACAGTGCGGTTAATATAGCCAACGCCCTGTAACTTTGAGTAAAGTGCAGGACGGGGTTTATAAATGCAATTGTATTAACCCTTTAACAATAAGACCAAGCAGCTTTCTTGGTTCGCAAAAACCGCATTGGAGCAACAAATGAAACCCGAAACTATTGCGTTACACGCAGGCTACACAAGTGAACCGACTACTAAAGCAGCTGCTGTGCCGATTTACCAAACTACATCGTTCACCTTTGATGACACCAAACACGGCGCTGATTTATTCAATTTAGCCGTTCCAGGTAACATATACAGCCGTATTATGAACCCCACGAATGCTGTATTAGAGCAACGCGTAGCAGAATTAGAAGGCGGCATCGGTGCGCTAGCTGTTGCATCAGGTATGGCGGCTATCCGTTATGCGATAGAAGCAATCGCTGAGGTAGGTTCCAATATTGTGAGCTCTAGCCAGTTATATGGTGGTACCTACAATTTGTTCGCACATACGTTTCCACGCCAAGGCATAGAAGCGCGTTTTGCAGCAGGCGATGATTTTGAAAAACTAGCCTCATTAATTGATGAGAATACCAAGGCCTTATTTTGCGAATCCATTGGTAATCCAGCGGGTAATGTTGTGGATATTCAGCGCTGGGCTGAGGTTGCGCATGCAGCGGGCATACCATTAATAGTCGACAACACAGTAGCTACGCCCATACTTTGTCGCGCCTTTGATTTCGGTGCCGATATCGTGATCCACTCACTCACCAAATATATTGGCGGACACGGCACCACTATTGGTGGCATCATTGTCGATTCTGGCAAGTTTGATTGGGTCGCCAACGGCGAAAGATTCAAAGTGATGAACACGCCAGATCCTTCATATCACGGTGTTGTTTATACCGAAGCTTTTGGTCCCGCTGCCTATATTGGCCGTTGCCGAGTCGTGCCATTGCGCAATACAGGGGCGTCATTATCAGCCCAAAGTGCGTTTCAAATAATGCAAGGTCTCGAAACCTTGTCACTAAGAATGGAAAGACATTGCGAAAACGCCGAAAAAGTAGCTGCTTACTTGGAAGCTCACGAAGCAGTAAGTTGGGTCAATTACGCGGCCTTACCAACCAGTGAGTACTACGAAACCTGCCAACGAATCTGCGGTGGTAAAGCTGCGGGGATAGTCAGTTTTGGTCTTAAATCGTCAAACGGTGACGGTATTGAAGCCGGTTCAAAATTCATCGATGCACTTCAGTTGATCCTAAGATTAGTTAATATCGGAGATGCTAAATCGCTGGCTTGTCACCCTGCGAGTACTACGCATCGTCAACTCAATCCAGAAGAATTAGCGGCGGTTGGTGTATCGGAAGACATGGTGCGCATATCTGTGGGTATCGAGCATATCGACGACATTATCGCTGACATTGAGCAAGCCTTGGTTGCAAGTCAAGCTTAAGCATTTGCTTACGATATAAAACCGTTAAACAAATAGAGTCAGCTGAGTATATTGATAACTCGCTGACTCTTTTTTCGTTTTTGCTCTTAGTAAATTGTATCAATACTATGGATCAGCCATTCTACATTTAGTTACTAGCTTACTTTTCCTGCTTCTGTTGCTTCAGGAACCTCGTTAAGACTTCCTGTTTTACAGTCATAAATATATCCATAAATTGGGATCTCAATTGGTACCATTGAGTTATTTCTAATGCGCTGTACATCTTCCAACACACTTTTGGCTTGATCACTTATAGTTAGCCAATTGATGTACTTACCATCAGTTGTGCCACCACCAGAATTGCTGTCATGCCAACCAGAAGCGTCGACACTAGAGGTTTTTAAGCTGCCAGCGAGTAAATCACCCATTATTTCAGTATTGAATGTTTCCATCCCACAATCTGTATGATGAATAACAAACCATTCTTTTGTGCCTAACAATTTATACGATATGACTAATGAACGGATAGCATCATCACTTGCTCTGCCACCGGCATTGCGGATCACATGCGCATCACCTTCAGCAAGACCAGCGTATTTAGCTGGATCTAATCGTGCATCCATACATGTCAGAATCGCAAACTGCCTAGCCGGAGGCATTGGTAAATCTGATTTATCTCCAAAATCAGCGACATAATTAGCATTCGCTGCTATTACTTCTTGAACTACTTTACTCATTTTGGTTCTCCTTTGGGGATACTAATAAAAACGTTTTTCTGCTACGCCATGAATGGCGACAGCTCATATGAAATACAAGGCCTAGTTAGTTAATAAGTTTTATAATTTAGCTCAGAGAGAAATTTGCATATTGTCTTACTGTATCGTTTAACCGTATTCGGCAACCGTTGTTTTCGGTAGGGATAGTTAACACTGCGTTTAACAATATGAACACGTTTATTATATGCTTTGGGAAGGTACATAGCATATTGAGCGCGTAAAACAGCCAGACTGACATCTGACTTTTTGGACGTTACGTCAAGTTAATTGATTAATGTTGATTGAAGCTGGACTCAAGGCCTAACTTCAATCAACAACGTTACGTATTACGAATACGCTTGTGGTTAATAGAAAGCCTGAATATCAGTGATGGCGCGACCTAAAATTAAGGCATGCACATCGTGAGTCCCCTCATAGGTGTTAACCGCTTCAAGATTCATCACATGGCGAATGACGCCATATTCATCACTGATACCGTTACCACCATGCATATCGCGTGAAACACGCGCAATATCAAGAGATTTACCGCAGTTATTGCGTTTCAATAATGAAATCAATTCAACAGGACATTGATTAGCATCCATTAAACGCCCCATTTGCAAACACCCCTGTAAACCTAGCGCTATTTCCGTTTGCATATCAGCAAGTTTCTTTTGAATTAGTTGATTGGCAGCTAAAGGGCGACCAAATTGTTCGCGCTCTAAGGTATAACTTCTAGCCGCACTGAAACAAAACTCTGCAGCTCCTAGCGACCCCCAAGCGATACCATAACGAGCTTTGTTCAGACAACCAAAAGGTCCCGCTAATCCTTTAATATCCGGAAACATATTTTCAGCGGGCACGAATACGTTATCCATAACAATTTCACCCGTTATTGAGGCACGTAAAGAAAATTTGCCCTCAATTTTTGGTGCTGATAAACCCTGCATTCCTTTTTCAAGCACGAAACCACGAATTTTACCTTCTAGTTTTGCCCAAATAACAAAAACATCGGCTATCGGCGAGTTAGTGATCCACATTTTATTGCCGGTTAAAAGATAGCCACCATCTACTGCTTTAGCGTGGGTAGTCATCGATGCCGGATCACTGCCTGAATTGGGCTCCGTCAAACCAAAGCAACCCACCCACTCACCAGAAGCAAGTTTAGGCAAGTACTTCATACGTTGTTCTTCAGTGCCGAAAGTATGTATAGGATGCATGACCAGTGATGATTGCACACTCATCGCGCTACGATAGCCGCTATCCACTCGCTCTACTTCACGAGCGATCAGTCCATAGCTTACATAATTGACTTCACTGCCACCGTATTGGGCGGGTAACGTAGCTCCCAGCAACCCTAGCGAGCCTAATTCATTCATTATTTCACGATCAAAATGCTCATGTCTGTTGGCTTCAAGTACTCTTGGTAGAAGTTTTTGTTGGCAATAATCATGAGCAGTATCTCGTATCATGCGCTCTTCTTCGCTTAGTTGGTTATTAAGTAACATTGGATCTTGCCAACTAAAAGACGCTAATTTTTGGCTCATATGATTATTCCGTTTATATATTTTTATAAGTAATGGTTTAATTTAGTAGATAAGACTATTCTAAAAAAACAAATAAATATAATATATAGTTTTTATAATTGTAATAACTTTTTATTATTGAGTTTTCTCGTATGAATCTGAAGCGTCTTGAATATTTTTGTCATTTAGCCTTAGTGGGCAACTTTACTCGTGCAGCACAGAAAATTGGTATTGCTCAACCAGCATTAACGATTGCTATTCAAAAGCTAGAGCAAGAAGTTGGCTTAAAGTTGATTAATCGTGCTGACAAAAATACCCTTTTAACAACTGAAGGTGACGTGTTATTTAAACTAGCCACACAACTATTAAGCCAAGCAAAACAGGTTGAATTAGAGTTAGAAGAGCTAAAAGAGTTAGAGCGTGGCACTATTCGTTTTGGTGTTTCAGCTATGATGGGCTCTTACTACTTCCCAAAAATATTGACCGAATTCAAGCAAAAATATCCAAAAATAAAAATACACTTAGTTGACCAAGGTACTGCAGCGCTTGAGAAAATGCTGCGTAATGGTGAGCTTGATTTGGCCTTAGTACGCGGTGATTTAGAAAATCCACAACTACGGTACACGCAACTTATAAACGAAGAAATAGTTGCCGCCATGGTCAGTTCAAATCCGCTAGCGGCTAAGCAAACCATATCATTAGCACAATTTTGTCAGCAGCCACTGGTATTATTTCATGAGGGGTATTTTTTACGTGACGTAGTAAGTCAATACTCAAAAAAACACCTCTTAGCTTTGGATGTTCGTATGGAAACTAATCTTATTGAACTGCAAAAATCATTAGTTCGCAATGAGGTAGGTATTACTACTTGTCTATCGCGTATTTTACAAAACGAACCGCAAATAATATCAATACCATTTGAGCCAAAAATTGAATTTAAGTTAAGTTTGGCATGGAAAAAAAATCATTACCTTTCAAAAGCCAGTAAAGCTTTCATCACTTATTTAAGCTCAACAGCTGAGTCAGTGTGTCCAGCTTAAATGGGTTTGCACCAACCTATTTTTTAGACTAGCTTTTTATTTTTTTATGTTGCTTAGGCTAAATTAAGAACTCACATCAGGACATATCTAATCACTTATTTTTAATTTAATTGTGCTAGCCCGCAATTATTTATTAATCTGTAAATTTGATCCTTAAACCTGTGTATAATAAAGGGACGTTTTGGGGATAATTTAATATTATTTCTGTCATCTTAAAAATGTATAGACCGCAACAACAAGTCAATACAACGAGTGTTATAAAAAATTGAGTCGTTCAACATGAATACACTAACAGGTATGCCAAGAAGTACTGATGGGGAAGTAGATCGCAAGTTTGTCGAGGCACTAGCAAGAGGCTTAGATATCTTACGCGCATTTAACCCAGGAGACGGATTCCTTGGCAATCAAGAGATTGCTCAACGAACCGGACTCGCGAAATCAAGTATATCTCGATTAACTTATACATTAACAAAGTTAGGCTACCTTACTTACTCCAAGCGATTAGAAAAATATCAGCTTGGTGCCGGCGTGCTGGCTTTGGGTTATGCATTTGTTTCTAACTTGGCGATCCGTCAAGTTGCGAACCCGCAAATGAAGGAGCTCTCGATTCAAACAGGCACATCAATAGGCCTGGCTGACAGAGACCGATTGGATATGATTTATGTTGACCATTGCGCCCCAAAAGACATCGTTACGTTTAAGAAAGATATTGGGGATCGAATTCCAATGGCAACCACGGCAGCCGGGCGGGCCTATTTAGTCGCTTTACCCGAAGAAGAACGAAATTTCTTTTTGCGCCATTTAAAAGAAAAATTAGGTGATAAATTCGAGGCCGTTAAAGCGGGTGTTGATGAAGCCTTGAAAAATTATAAAAAATTTGGATTTTGCTATTCATGGGGAGATTGGGAGCCAGATACGAATGCCATTGCCGTTCCCTTAAAACTGACGCAAGGCCAAATATATGTATTTAATGCGGGCGGACCTGCGTTTAGGCTATCGAAAGACTTTTTGAGATCCGAAGTTGCGCCACAATTAAAAAGTGTCGTGCGCAATATCGAAGCAACTCTAATTCGGTTTTAGTAAATTATCCGCGTTCAATCTTTTCTCAGATTAGGTTCAAAAGTATTTCGCTCTTAATCATTTGCTTCTATTTTATTTGCCTAGGCATGCGCATTACATCATTAGCCTCGGTAGTAACAATGATAGTATTGGAAAAGTAATAATCGCAATAAGCACCATAATATCCATTACTAAAAATCGTGCTACCCCCATGAAAATGTCATATACCGCAACCTTTGGTTTAGTGACGCTGGCGATGACAAAAACGTTTAATCCAACCGGCGGAGTAATCAAGCTTATTTCAAGCAATTTTATTACTACCACGCCAAACCAGATCAAATCTAACCCATAACCGTCCACCAAAGGGATCAAGAAAGGCAGAGTAAGCACCATAATACCAAGTGGATCGAGAAACATACCGAGCAGCAATAATACACCTGCGATCATCACCATCAGTAACCATAGAGATAAATCGGCACCCTCAACAAGCCCAACCAATGCCGGCGCCATGCCCGTTAGCGCCACAAACCCAACAAATATTTTCGCTCCAGCAGCGATAAAGAATATAGTCGTGGTTTGAGTGCAAGTCTCCTTAATTGAAAGGAGAAACTGCGACCAATTAAGCCTTTTTTGCAAAGAACCAATAACGATTACCGAAAATGCACTGATTGCGGCAGCTTCCGTAGCGGTAAATAAACCACCGTAAATACCGCCAATAATAATAGTAAAGAGCAACATTGCTGGCCAACATCTTATTGCTGCTTTTCGGCGTTCTCCTTTTTCAAGTATTGCGTCATCAACAGGTGCAACCGCCGGATTACGTTTTACCCATATGTAGATAACGACTAGAAAACCGACTAACGATAACAGACCGGGTATAACACCAGCCATGAAGAGGCGACTAACTGACATTTCTGTGAAAATACCATAAACAATAAACAACACACTTGGTGGGATCAGTGAACCCAGTGTTCCGCCTACAGCTACTGTCGAGGTAGCTAAGCGTTTATCGTAACCCATGCGTAACATCTCTGGCACGCAAATTTTACCCATCGCTGATGCGCAAGCGATACTCGATCCGGTAATAGCGGAGAATCCCCCACAACCAAACACAGAGGCCATAGCAACGCCGCCAGGCAAACGTTTTAGCCAAACTCGTGCAGCATGATATATATCCGTCGTAATACCCGTGTGGTATGCAATGTGACCTAAAAGCACGAATAAAGGTATCATACTTAGATCGTATGAATGCACTAAATCAAAGGCGCTCGATGAGATCATCGACAGAGTAGGATCAACTGCACTGCCAATGTCAAACCCACCGTGTCGCATAGCAAAAAATAAAAATATAAATGCAGATGACACACCAGCCAAACTGAACGCGATTGGCACGCGGATCACAAGTAAAAACAACGCACAGGCAAAGCCGACGAGACCAAGAATCAATGGATCCACAGGTTAACCCTCTTCAATTTTATCGTATGCGGGATCTGTTCGCCGCACGAGATAGTCAGTATTACCGCAGATAGCCGCACGCATATCGGTGACGACAATGAGCGATAGACGAACAACAAATAATACCGCCCCAGCAAAAAATGCAAATCGCCCAGGCCATTCAGGAAGCTCTAACTCGCCAAAGAAATAAGATCCGCTGCTAGCTGCATGGAAAAACCCCTGCCATGCAGAGAATGCAAGTGGCATTAATATCAATAGACTGATGAGAGACCCAATCGCTAACATCCATAACTTGGCATGTTTACTCAATCGCTTAAATAAGAACTCTATGGTTATGTGACTGTAATCTGCTGTGACATAAGCTAATGGAAGAAAAATTGCGCCCACCATCAGTTCCCTTACAATAACGACATCATCAGTCACTCCCCAACCAAAGAGGTTTCGAGTTGCAACAGTTAGGGTGATCATTAGTCCGAGAGTGACGATGCACATACCAGCGAGAATTAATGCGCCCTGTTCAATTTTTTTCAACATAATAATAAACTCTATGGGTTTAAATTAACGTGACCAAGGGTAACCGTCACGATCACGTTCTTGGCTGTATTTAATAAGAAAGAATTTGTAATTTTCAATCATCGCTTTTCCATCGAGGCCGCTGTCGTTAGCTTCGTTTTCCCATTTTATAATGTGAGATTGACTGGCTGAATATAATTTTGCTGAATCTGAAGGACTGAGGCTAATGATTTCCAACTGCCTACCATCAATTCCTTGCGTAAAACGTTGCTCTGCTTCTTCGTCAGACTTCAGTACATTCTGACCTAGGTAATCGATAAAGTCGGCGCCAACATCGTTAAGTATCATTCTCTGTGACGGACTTAATCTGGCCAACGCATCTTTGTTTATAAAAATGCCTAAACCGGTATAAATCCCCCAATTAAGTTTCGTTAAACTGTCTGTCACTTCATGCTGCTTCAAAGCAAGTGATGCATTCATATAACCCTGACTGCAATCAAGCAAGCCGTTATCTAGGCCCTGATAAGCCTTGTAAATGCTCATACTGACTAAATTAGCCCCTAAATCGC